>Ga0194127_10000289_pt1 | contig 81883 bp, 78 predicted proteins | sample TA2KigC100mmetaG_FD_148624 | JGI IMG/M metagenome (GOLD analysis project Ga0194127, IMG submission 148624) | Freshwater microbial communities from Lake Tanganyika, Tanzania - TA2015036 Kigoma Deep Cast 100m | ecosystem: Environmental > Aquatic > Freshwater > Lake | place: Tanzania: Lake... | reverse complement strand
CAAATCAAGAATAATATCCATATTCTGTGACACTACCTTTTTCCAATCTAAAAAATAACACCCCAGTATTTACAAGCCTTACAAGCCGATTCTCCCCTCTTTTTGCTCTACAACTGTCAAAGAAAAGCTTGATTCTGCCGCGTAGATACTTGCAGAGACTCGTCATTTCAGTCCAGAGGGAAATCGGGATCAAAAAAAACCTGGGAACAATGTATCTTGATGAGCAGCCATGCAATAAGCGTGACTGCAATAGAATTGTCGTTCGCATCGCAGAACTATCTGGTGCGAAGGAAACATTACTATGGCGCAGGCTCAGGTTCCTTGGTATCTTAGAGGACCACCAGATGAGTCGTGTTCGACCCGTATTCGAGGTATTTGACGCGCTCTTTGAAACAAATACCTAACAAAACAAATTATGACTATTTAACTAAATATTTCTATAGAGGGGATGCAATGCTTTTTTTAGAAAGGAGGTTAATATGTTGACCAAACTTTTGATTAATAGGGATCGTTTTTAATTTATTAAGGATAAACAATTTATATTGTGCATCGGTGTATGGTGGATTGCTTAAAGTGGCGTGCATTCAAAAAAGGTTGTAAAGGTATTCTTCTTCTCATTTTTTATTAAGAATATTTTTTCTTATAAGACGTATTTTATTTTGAATTTGTAATTAGGGACAGCGACCGTTTTTCATTTGTTAAGGGAAAACATATTTTTATTGTGTATCGGTGTATGGTGGGTTGCTTAAAGTGAAGTACATTCAAAAAGCAACAGCTTTGTTATATTTGAAATCTTGTTGAAAAAATTATTACACTATTTTTCTTTAGGCCGTTTCATGATAACTCCAACAGAACCGTAATATTGACCGGCAATATCATCTAATGCTACATGCTCAATATCCTCTAATTGCCCCAATTTGCTTGTCCAATTCCCAGAGATTAATTGCCTTGCTGCATGGGTTGGTTTTCCATGGATATCAATGTAGATTGCGATTTTTTCAAAACCCTCTTCGTATGCAGGATTATTACAAACAGCATAGCCGATGTTTTCATATGCTTTCTTGTATGCTTCTGCTGTATATTGCCTTGGTGTGTTAGAAGGCCAGTAATATAAGCTTAGAGGGTCAGGTTCCCACCAAGATTGAGATTCACCGGCAGCCCATGCTATACAATTATATTCCAGAGTTGCCGGACTTGTTATAGAGTAGCCTGTGATTTGTAAGTTGGGAAATGCTTTTTCAATTTCTTCTCCGCTCATATTAAAGATAGTTGTGTTCTTTACCCCAAAGAAGCCATGCGCGTGTCATTTCCTTTATTCGCCCCCTTTGTTCTGGCAATACAGGGTCTTCTCCCGTAATAGATTTTAATGCCCAGAACCAGTGTCCTGGTCTTTTCTTCATTTCGAGTAAAATTAAACGGATCGCTGTGTGACCCATGCCGATAATCTGTTGATAGGCCGGATGCATTGCTATTTCAGTAACAGATGACAATAGAGCGGTATCTGCTTCCCATTGGGTTTTGAGTGTGAGAAATCTTGTTTCCGGATTGGATTGTTGTGTTGAAATTGGTAAAAAATAGTGCTCAATCATGCGTGTATACTCTTCACGCATCTTTTCCGATTCACGGCACACGGCAGTATCAACCATTTCGATATTACTGTAATAATATGGCGGACAAGTTAATATCATTGGAAAAGTTCCTTTGCTTTATCGGTTATACTGTTAAAAAAAATCTCATTCTTGAAAATATGGAGTTTTTCAAATTCGCTCCACATTTCTACATTGTTTTCTACGTAAGTTTTATTTTGAAACACATCTATGTCAAAAATTAATGGTAATCTCTGGTTCTCAGTAGGATTTTCCGTAGTCTGATTTATTATAGCGGTTGTCTGTATATCAGGATTTGGGATGACAAGTTGCATAAAAAATTGGTTTAATTTTTGTGGAAGTTTTGGTGCGATTTCTGGTGTTGTTAAAACATATTCTTTAAAATTCTTCATTGGTAAGGGAATTTCTATCCGATTTATATAACGCAAAGCGATACGTGTAATCCTGACAGGGTTAGTTGCTTGAAAGTAAAGATTCCAAAGTGATCGGGCCTCATCCCGAAATATCTCCCATGTCTTGTAAGGTTTCAATTTGTTGAATGTAAAACCATCTAACCTCGCCTGAACCATTTTTTTTTCCTGTGGCGATTTAAAAAGGTACCCGTCAATTCCTCCGGAAGTAGGAAGTGCAGCGGCTGTGCCTTCTGAACTTAGTTTTACGCCTGCTTGAAATGACATCCGTTGTTGTTTTTCAGGAAAATGTTCCTTAATTTTATCGTAGAATCCCTCCAGCATCATGAGATTGATTTTTTCAGGCAGTTCTACGCGAATATCCAGAAGTGATTCGACAATCGGGGCATTTGGAAAAACAGTATATTTGTTCAAACTTAATCCTTTAGTTTTTGGAACCTATGGTAAAGGTATTAGACAGAAAAGCACCTGGGATAAGGACTAAAATATTGAAAATTGGATGTACGAATTATAATAAAGCGGCGACAAATTTGGCAAGTTTATTTCATTTGCCATTAACCTTTGTTTTTATTCTTGGTTAAAATTATAAAAAGCGAAAAAATATTCAAGCAGGTATTTATGCATTAATTGAAAAATAACCGTTATTTGCTTATATAACTATAGTGAATTGGGGAATAGGTATTATTTTATTATTTGTCTGAGTGTAGTAATATGTTAAAAAGTACATTCAAAAATGGTGGTAAAAGTTATCTTCTTCTCATATTTCGTTGAGAATATTTTTTTTTATTAAACGGTTTTATTCTGAAAATTATTATACAAAAAAAATTTTCTTAATATGACAAACTCCTTTCAGAATAACAGTAAAATACAGACATGAAAAAATTTTTTTAACTGCCAAAAGATCAGTTTGAGAAAATTTGGTTTCCCTGTGTGATTAGAACAAATCAAGCAGCTCCTTTTTCTTTTTATTGTGATCTTCTTCCGTGATAAGCCCTTCCTCCAATAAATCTTTTATTTCTCTGAACTGGTCCTTTATTTCCATATCGTTCATACCGTTTTTTAAAAGCATAGTCTTTTTATAATCATAATCCTCCCGCAACAGAATTCCGTCATTAACCAGTTCACGCAAGATAAGGAGTTTGCTTTTTATTTTACTCTCTCTCTGAGCAATATTCGCTTGGGATGTCATTTGCTGATAACCTGACGAACCACCAACATTCCTTTCAAATCGTCCACTTCTTTGCGGTTGGTTGTATGAATCATCTCCTCCTTCCCATGCGATATTTGAATTTCTTTTTTCCGGTTTCTGATATGCTTCATCCGATATATTTACAACAAGCCAGTTTTTGTGTCCCGGTTCAAACGCCTGTCCATATGATGGCAATAGCGTCCAGAAACGGCTGCCCTTTATTTTCGTCGGATCTTCTTTTGCCGCACCGCTCCCTTTTTTCTCTGCCATTAAATCACTATAAGTTTGAAATTTATGTATCCGGCTAAAAACGATATTGAGACGGTTCTCATTTACAAACATAATGCAGTAATTCTGTTTATCGCCAAAAAATGGCCGTTCCGAATATGATACGACCTCTACTCCCTGCGTTGGAGTGGCAACGGAAAATGCCTGAATAATCAAGGGCATCAATTTGCCGATCTCATCGTCCTGAAAAACATGTACAGACTCATCCTTCTTTAAGAGTCCTTTTTCTTTAAAATATATTTGAGATAATACATTTCTGACAACGTCTGCAGTCATTTCATAAGGATGGCTGAACCGAATATTCCCTCTATTTTTTTTAATGGATAATTCTCTATGCCTCACCGTAATTTTTCCATCCTCATATGTTTCTGCAAGAATTTCACTTGTAATATAAAAAGATAAAAACAATATACAAACGATACTGCTGAAAACCAAAATGGCCTTTTTAAAATGTGTAGTATTCACGGAATTCACCCAATTATTTCTATTGCTTCTGAAAGGTAACATATCTCAATTAATTTAATCCCGAAATCTTTTCCCAATCCTTTTGCGTTGTCTTTTGGAATAACTGCTCTTTTAAAACCCAATCGCTGCGCTTCTTTTAATCTGATCTCAATTTGATTTACACTGCGCACTTCTCCGCCCAGGCCAACCTCGCCAGCCACTACCATATCGGACGGTATTGTTTTTTCCTTGAAGCTTGACGCAATTGTCATTGCTATGCCAAGATCTGCCGCCGGTTCGTGAACCTGAACCCCTCCGACAATATTCACAAAGATGTCCTGCCCTCCCAATTTTAAACCGATCCGTTTTTCAAGAATTGCAAGGAGCATCGATACCCGGTTGTAATCGACACCGCTAACTTTTCTTTCCGGCATGCCAAATGTTGCCTTTGTCGCAAGCGCCTGGATTTCTACTAACAAAGCGCGCGTCCCTTCCATACAAGGAATAATGGTAGAACCCGCGCTTACCCTTCTTCCCTGCGATATAAAAATCTCCGACGGATTTTCAACGGGGAGCAATCCGCTTTTCCTCATCTCAAAAATTCCAATCTCATCCGTGGAGCCAAACCTGTTCTTCACCACCCTGAGGATACGATAGCATTGAAATTTTTCTCCCTCAAAATACAAAACGGTATCGGCCATGTGCTCCAGTACCTTCGGGCCGGCAATAATGCCCTCTTTGGTCACATGCCCTACAAGAAAAATCGCCGAACCTGTAGATTTCGCGGTAAGAATCAATTCATGTGCGCATTGCCGTACCTGAGCAACGGTGCCCGGAGAGGATTCCATCTGGGGTTTGTAAATCATCTGGATGGAATCGATAACCACCAGCGTCGGATGTGTGTTGTGAATGTTTTCTAAAATAAAATCTAAATTTGTTTCAGAAACAACGAGTAATTGAGGAGATAATACGGATAGCCGCTCCGCCCTTAGCTTTGTTTGAGCAACAGACTCTTCGCCTGTGACATAGAGCGTGGTATGCCCTTTTTGACTGACATGCTGGCATGCCTGCAACAGGAGTGTTGATTTGCCGATTCCCGGTGTCCCGCCTATTAATACTGCGGAACCCGCAACTAAACCGCCTCCCAGTATCCTGTCAAACTCACCTATTCCTATTTCAATACAAGGACAATCCTGGAGTTTTACCTCGGTTATCGGCCTGGGAAATTCCCGATCAAGTCTTGCCGACAACGAAGCAGCGCCTGAGGAATTATTGCTGCATTCCTCTATCGTAGAATCCCATTCTCCGCAGCCGCCACAGCGTCCCACCCATTTTAAACTTTTCCATCCGCAACTTTGGCAGACGTAAACAACAGATGTTTTCGACATGTATCGTGAGGCTTATTCACCCGCCAACTAATTTTGCACACCAAAATAAAAAAGGGCAGAAAAGCCCTTTTTAAAATTTTTACCACTAAAATATCGCATAAGAATCAAACACGCCGTTTCATATTCCATTTTATGGTCTGAAAATACTGTATTTATATTTACGGTTCCGCTGGTGATCTCTTTTTCAATACAATACTATTTTTTCTCCTGTCGCAAAAAAGGAAGTTTTTAAACTAAAAAATACATATCATTTTTGTATTTATTAAACGCCGTTTTCGGCATTTACCAATGCCGGCTCCGGATCTTCAATGACATCTTCAAATACCAGCTTCCCGTCCTGCAACAAAACTTTTATATGTGCTTTTCCTTCGAACCGTCCCTGTAAAATTTCCTCTGAAAGAGGGTCTTCCAAATAGTTTTCAATTGCCCTCCTGAGTGGTCTGGCGCCAAAATTCTGATCGTATCCCTTATCTATAAGGAAATCCACCGCCTTATCCGTCATCGTGAGACTGATTTGATACTGTTCCAGTCTCTTTTTCACATCAACGAGTTCGATTTCGACTATTTTCTTCAAATCATCTTTGTTTAAAGGTTTGAAAACAATAATATTATCAATTCTGTTTATAAACTCCGGACGAAAGTGTTTTTCTACTTCTTTTTTCAATTGCTCTTTCATTGCCTCATAATTGTCTTTCTCCGAAGATTTGCGAAAACCTAAAGATGCCTGATTTTTGATAACTTCCGCGCCAATATTTGAGGTCATAATAATAACTACATTCCGGAAATCAACGTGCCTGCCAAAACTATCGGTAAGTTTCCCTTCTTCCATAATCTGTAAGAGCATATTAAAAACATCCGGATGCGCCTTCTCAATTTCATCCAGCAGAACAACCGCATAGGGACGGCGGCGGATCTTTTCCGTCAACTGCCCGCCTTCTTCGTAACCGATATATCCGGGAGGAGCTCCGATTAATCGTGAAATGCTGTGCTTTTCCATATACTCTGACATATCGATCTGTATCAGAGAATCTTCTTCTCCAAAAATCAATTTGGCAAGAGACCGTGCCAAATGCGTCTTGCCAACGCCGGAAGGGCCTACAAATATGAAAGAAGCCACAGGACGATTCGGATTCTTCAGTCTCGCGCGGGACCTCCGGATTGCCTTGGAAATTGCTTTGGTGGCCTCTTCCTGGCTTACTACCATTTTATGGAGTTCTTCTTCCATATGAAGTAATTTTTTGGCCTCTGCTGATTCTATCCGTGTAATGGGTATGCCGGTCATTTTCGACACCACTTCGTCAACAATTTCAACATCGACTTCCCCTTCAAGTTCGGCATGTTTTTCCCGCCACTCTTTCTCAACCGCTTCTTTTTTCTTTTTCAGTTTATCCGCTTTATCCCGTAACCGCGCAGCCCTTTCAAAATCCTGTATTGACACGGACTCATCCTTCTCCTTTTCCATCCGGATAATTTCTTCTTCCAGATGTTTTACATCCGGCGGCTGTGTAGTAGCTTTAAGCCTTAACCGGGCACATGCCTCATCGATTACATCGATAGCCTTATCGGGTAAAAATCTTCCGGTGATATACCGAACAGAGAGTTCCGTTGCGGATTCCAATGCTTCGTCGGTAATTCTTACCTTATGATGGGTTTCGTAACGGTCGCGAAGTCCTTTCAGGATTTCAATTGTTTCTTCTTTCGATGGCGGTTCCACGATTATTGTCTGGAACCTTCTCTCAAGCGCACCATCTTTTTCGATATATTTTCTGTATTCATCCAACGTGGTTGCCCCGATACACTGTATTTCTCCGCGGGATAGGGCGGGTTTTAAAACATTGGAGGCATCGATGGCGCCCTCAGCCCCACCTGCTCCAACAAGGGTATGCAATTCATCAATAAAGAGAATAATGTTTTTTGCCCTTTTTACTTCTGACATTACCGCCTTGATTCTTTCTTCAAACTGACCACGGTATTTTGTGCCGGCAACCATCATTGCAAGATCCAGGGCTACTATTCTGCGCCCTCTCAGCAACTCAGGGACTTCCCCGTGAACCACAACCTGCGCAAGACCTTCAACTATAGCGGTTTTCCCTACGCCGGCCTCTCCGAGAAGAACCGGGTTGTTTTTCGTTCTCCTGCACAAAACCTGAATAACACGCTCAATCACGTCTTTTCTTCCTATAACAGGATCAAGTTCTTTTTCTCTTGCCTGCTGTGTAAGATCGCGTCCGAAAGAATCCAGCGCCGGGGTTTTGGAACGGCCTTTCTTTTCTTCCTTTTCCTGCGACTGATTATTTTGTGCCGCTTCCGAACCTAACAAGCCGATAACTTCTTCCCGCACTTCTTCGGGTTTAACGCCAAGGTTCAGCAAAACCTGAGCAGCCACGCCCTCCTGTTCTTTCAATAACCCCAACAACAGATGCTCTGTTCCTATATAATTATGGCCTAACGCCCGCGCCTCTTCCATCGCGTATTCCAACACTTTTTTTACGCGTGGCGTGAATGGAAGCTGCCCCACCGATACCAGATCCGATCCGCTTTGTACTATCTTTTCTATTTCCAGACGTATTTTTTTCAATTCTATATCCAAATTCTGCAGAACATTCGCCGCAACGCCGCTTCCTTCCTTCACCAGTCCCAATAATATATGCTCTGTTCCAATATACTCGTGATTGAATCGTCTCGCCTCTTCTCGTGCAAGAGCCATAACTTTTCTGGCACGGTCAGTAAACCGATCAAACATAAAACACCTATCCTTTCAAAGTTTCTATCTTTTCAAGCCGTTTCCTCACATACAACGCACGAATAATATTTCTCTGCGAAGAAGTAAGCTCGCGCCCTTCTAATTTTTGCAAATGCCCTGGTAAAGTAAGAATAAAAAGTTCATTTAACGTTTTCATTTTAATATCGTTGATAATTCCCAAGTTGACGCCCATTCTCACCTGAGAGAGAAGATGCATAATTTCTTCAGAAGAAATCATGCGCGCAACCTTCAGCATTCCATACGACCTCCACACGCGGTCTTCCAATTGTTCCCGGCTTTCGGAGATCAGGGCTTTTCTCGCCATCCGTTCGTAACTGGTAATTCTGGGAATTACCCCCTCGATAATTTCAATAATCTCGGTTTCTGATTTTCCAAGAGTAAACTGATTTGAAATCTGATATAAATCTCCCGAAACCTGTGTTCCTTCTCCGTACAACCCTCTCACCACCAAACCGAGTTTCATTACGGCATTAAAAACTTTTTCTATATGATGCGTCATCCCTAGCGCCGGCAAATGAAGCATTACTGATGCCCTCATTCCCGTGCCAACATTCGTGGGACAAGCAGTCAGGTATCCAAATTGAGACGAATACGCATAGTTTATTTTTCGTTCCAATTTATTATCGATATCGTCTATTGTTTTCCATGTTTCCCTTAATTCAAGGCCTGATCTGATAACCTGTATTCTTATATGGTCCTCTTCATTGACCATTACGCTGATATTTTCCGATTTTTCAAAAGCGACTCCTCTTTCTTTTTCCCCTTCAGCATGTTCTTTGCTGATAAGGTGTCTTTCAACGAGAAACAGCCTGTCAACAGAAGAAAGTTCCGATAAATTAATATAATTAAGGGTCGGATATACCTCTGCTTCTTCGATCTTGGTTCGTATAAGCTCCTCGAGTTCTTTCTTTTGTTTTGCATTCGCACGGGAAAGAAAGGGATACTTTGCCACGTTTCTCGCAAGACGAATCCTGCTGCTTATGACAATATCAGATTCAGGACCTGTACCCCTGAGCCATTCACCAGTATTATCGGCCAAATCACTTATTTTCATCATTGTCGCCCGAAATTTCGTATATTTTATCTCTTAACTCCGCTGCTCTTTCATAGTCTTCCTTTTCAATTGCTTTGTTCAATTCGTTTCTCAACTGCATAAGTTCATTTTTCTTGATCAACTCTTTTCCTGCCCTAGAAGGCACTTTTCCCACATGCTGTACGCTGCCATGCATTTTTTCAAGCAGAGGGATTAAGCCTTTTCTGAAAACGGTATAATCCATAGGACAGCCAAGCCGCCCGTGAGAACGGAATTCCAGATATGATAATCCGCAGACAGGGCAAATAATCTTTGATAATTCGTTGATTCCCGGAGCCACCTGGTTGATAAGGTTTGTTAATATTTCCGTAGGGGAGGGAACTTTGGCAATCTGCGTATTTACGCTTTGCGCGCATTCTTCGCAAAGATGTCGTTCTTTCTTTACATTCCCAACAATTTCCGTTAAGTGCACGGTTGCGTATTTTTTGTTGCAAGATTCACATTTCATGCTCTGTTACCCTCATAAATCTTTCCGCGTAACATAATTATTTCTTTTCCCATTTTAACAAATCTGTCACTTTTCCTAAAGAACTTTTTTCAGATAAAATTTCCTTGCGGATTCTGTTTTCTTTTTCCAGACAATCCATGCCATAGTTAACGCTGATTTCGGATTCTGCCTGTGGTATTGCCATAATTCCGTCCTCATCCCCGATAAGCCAGTCTCCCGGCATAACTTGAATTCCTGAAATGTTCAGCGGTATGTTAATTTCACCCAATCCCCTCGGTTCTCCTGCATCCGGCATAACTAATTTTGTAAACACAGGAAAATTCAGTTTTCTTATTTCCGCAGTGTCGCGCACTGCTCCAAACACTACCAGGCCGCTTATTTTTTTTTGTATGGCGCTGTGCGTAGCCAGTTCCCCCCAAACCGCCGGACCTGTTCCTCCGGCGTCAATCACAATTACATCGCCTTCTTTTGCCACATCTATTGCTTCTACCGGCTTCGCCCAATCGCCCGGATACGTCCGAACAGTAACAGCGGTGCCGACAAGTTTAGCAGAGGGATTTATCGGATATAATCCCACGATGCTTTTCGCGCGATGGCGGCCATCGGATATATTTGCGGTCGAAAGCTTCATGAACACATTTCGGACATCATCATGCGTTACTCTCTTGAAAAGACCGGTTTGAATTCTTCTGTTTTCTTTCACCGCCAGCCGGATATTGTTTACCGCATCCCTGGCGTTTTCTGATTTGCTGATATATCCGCCAACAATTACGATTTGCGCACCGGCGTTTACCGCATCAATGACATTTTCAGAATTAATGCCGCCTGCAACCGCAACAGGCACACCGGCCTTTTTGCATATGTGTTGTAATGTATCAAAAGGCGTCTTTCCGCTCATCTGGTCGTCGATTGCGGTATGAACGGAAATATAATCAACACCCCACCTTTCAACATTTTTGATACGTTCGTCAGCAGCGTCGGCATCCATAAAATCGGCGCATATTTTTATGCCATAATTTTTACCGGCCAATGCACATTCACGTATTGTCGCGCCAGGCGCATTGCCCATTACTACCGCGATATTGGCGCCTGCTTTTGCGGCCATTTCCATTTCCAGGCGTCCGGCATCCATGGTTTTCATGTCGGCAATCAGCATCGTTTCGGGAAATAGTTCTCTCAACCGGCGAACGGCATTCATCCCTTCGCTTTTTATAAGGGGTGTGCCTATTTCCAACCAATCAGCGCCTCCTTCTATTGCCTCGCGGGCAACTTTTATCGCCCTGTGAAGGTCAACAAAATCAAGGGCTACTTGAATAATGGTATTCTTTATAGACATTGTCGGAAAAAAAATATTATTCGAAATACGATGCTCCGCAACGGTCTGACTCCCATGTAGTAACTCTTTCGACTTTAATACCCGCAGGCATGGTATTTGTTAACTCTTTATAAATCGTTTTAGAAATGTTTTCTGTGGTTGGGTTTTCTATTTTAAAATGTGGCAGGTCGTTTAAGTAAATATGATCAAACTTTTTTGTTATGTCTCCGATGAGTTTTTTGGCCTCTCTGAAATCAATAACCATACCCAACTTATCTAATTTTTCCGCCTTCAAAACGACCTGAACCTTCCAGTTATGGCCATGAAGATTTTCACATTGTCCTTTATATTCCCGGAGATTGTGTGCCGCGGCAAAATCCGTGTCGATTACAAGTTCATACATGTATATTAATCCATTAAAGAAATGTTTTTAAGAAAGCAATTATAAAAATACTACATTTTTTTATGAATGGGACGTGCGTATATGGCGTAACATTAATTTTTTCATGGAGCTATGAAAAATCTTATCAGCGGTAAAAATAAAAGTCAAGGCTTTTTTAACCGGAAAAATTGGCTTAACTTCTCATTACAAAAAAACATAGGATAACAGCCTTGTTGGCCTCAGCGCGTCATTTTCTCTTGAAATGTTTGTACAATTCATCCAGAGAAAATGACAGTGTCGTCGGCCTGCCATGGGGGCAATTATTCGTATAGGCGTTGATATTTTTTTTCTTTTCCATGAGTTCTTCTATTTCCTGGTAATCTAATTTCTGCCCCGCTTTTATCGCTGCTTTGCATGCCATGATGCTGACTAATTTATTCATGATGTCTTCATTGCCCCTTCGATAATCTTCCTCTCCAAAATCATGGGTCAAATTTTCTATAAATTCTTTTCCATTCAAATACTTCAAAATTTGGGGAAAGGAGCGAATCATCACGGTATTGCTTCCAAACTCCTCGATTTCCATGCCAATATCATTCAACTGTTCCCTTATGCTCAATACGAAAAAAAAGTCTTTCGGATTCAATTCCACAAGTTCCGGTATAAGTAACCGCTGACGGGGAGATTGAGAAGACTGCATTCCCTTCTGTATTTCATGGTACAGGATTATTTCATGCAGGGCATGCTGATCGATAATATTCATCCCTTCATTTGTCTCCTCAACAATAAAGGAATTATGGATCTGGAAATATCTTTTTTTCCCGGAAACAACGCCCTTCTCAACAAACAACTCCTGTTTTTTCAAAGGAGCAGGGGCGCTTTTCGTATCTGTCGTATCGGCATATGTTCCCGATAATCCTTTTTCTGTTTTTTCGAAAGGAAATTGTTCCCATAAAGATCTGTTTCTGTAATCAACCGGATTCGCAATTTCCTTGTTTCTTTGAAATATTTTTTCCGATGCTGCTATGTCAACAGGCTTTGCTTGCGACTTATTCAAGGCACCTTTCAGCGTTGACAGCACATAATTAAAAACAATGCTCTTGTTCCGAAACCGCACCTCGGTTTTTGTGGGATGCACATTAACATCCACCTCAGACGGCGCTACCGTTAAAAATAAAAATACGATAGGGTATCGTTTGTTCATTAACTTTCCCTGATACGCTTCGCTGATTGCACGATAAACGGCCGTATCTTTAATAGAGCGTCCGTTCAAAAAAATAAACTGCAACCTTGCATTTGCTTTGTTGAGAAATGGCGATGCAATATATCCGTTGAGGGCAAACAACTCTTCTCTGAGGAACACGGAGAGGAGATGTTTTTTCAGTTCGTTCCCAAAAAATACTTCTATTCTTTCAATTGTTTCCTGGACAGGCGGAAGATTAAATACGGTTCTGTCGTTGTGTCTTAGTGTAAAATGAATATTCGGATAACAAAGGGCAAACCGTGTCAATACATCCGAGATATACGACATCTCTGTGGGCACCGTTTTCATAAATTTCTTCCGCACGGGAGTATTGAAGAAAAGCTTATGAACTTCAATCTGCGTGCCTTCCGGCGCGCCGCATTCCTTCACGTTGCCGATATTGCCGCCATCGATTTTTATCTCCGCGCCGCTTATCGCCCCTTTTAACCTTGAAGTAATTTTGGCATGAGACACCGCGCCGATACTGGGCAAGGCTTCGCCGCGAAACCCCAGTGTGTGAATCGAAAACAAATCCTCCGCGCTGGATAGTTTGCTGGTGGTATGGCTCTTGAAAACAAGCGCAAGGTCTTCCGCATCCATTCCACTGCCATCATCCGATATCCGTATCAGTTTTCTTCCCCCGTCCTCCAGATAAACATCTATCCTCTTAGCGCCCGCATCGATGGAATTTTCAATGAGTTCTTTTACAACGGCAGCCGGTCTGTCAATTAATTCTCCTGCTGCAATTTTATTAATTACCGATGGGGGAAGAATCTTAACTTTACCCATTTTTGCACACTCAACTCAACCCTAAACAATAAAACATTCTCATTAAAATTAATCATATCTTTTTTGCCATCATTCATTGATGATAACAAATTATCTCTTATCCTCTGGAATGATACCTTTTTTTCATACGCCATAATAAATTTATAAGTGTATTTGGTATTAACTATCATTATAATGTTATTTTACATTAAAATTTAACGTTTTTATTAAAAAACCCGGTTTTCAAGAAATAAAGAACGAACTTTGGTGTCTTTATTTGCTCTGGTGAAAACAAGCAAATTATGACAGATAAAAACAAAACCTCTAAAGCTGCTCATAGTAATGAAAGTCTCTTAACTGACCATGATGTTTATCTGTTTAAAGAAGGAAATCATTTTCAGCTCTATGAGAAACTTGGCTCGCACCTTGTCACCTTTAATAACAAGAAAGGCGTTTACTTTGCCGTATGGGCGCCAAACGCTGAAAAGGTATCGGTAATTGGCGATTTTAATCACTGGAATAAAGAATCGCACCATCTGAAATCAAGAGAAGACCAATCCGGCATATGGGAAGGATTTATTCCTCACATTACTGAAGGAGCGATCTATCGCTACCATATTCGCTCGCAATATAATAATTACCGGGTTGACAAACGGGACCCTTTTGCTTTCTATGGAGAGGTTCCTCCCAAAAGCGCTTCTATTGTAAGAGATTTAACATACACATGGGGTGATCAAACATGGATGAAAGAGCGCTCCGGGAAAAGCAGTATCAATGCCCCCCTCTCCATCTATGAAGTCCATCCTGGTTCTTGGAGGCGTGTGCCGGGGGCGGGAAACAGATATCTGAATTACCGTGAAATGGCGCACTATCTCGCGGAATATGTAAAAAGAATGGGATTTACCCACGTGGAATTCCTCCCTGTGATGGAACACCCTTTTTATGGCTCCTGGGGATATCAGACAACCGGATATTTTTCCCCAACGAGCCGATACGGAACCCCGCAGGATTTAATGTATCTGGTTGATTACCTTCATCGGAACGGAATTGGCGTTATCCTTGACTGGGTGCCGTCCCATTTTCCCTCCGATGAACACGGACTCGTTTACTTTGACGGCACACATCTTTACGAACACGCCGATCCGAGGAAGGGATTTCATCCGGACTGGACAAGCTACATTTTTAATTACGACAGGAATGAAGTGCGGAACTTTCTTATAAGCAACGCCCTTTTCTGGCTCGACAAATATCATATTGACGGTCTGCGGGTAGATGCCGTCGCATCGATGCTGTACCTTGATTATTCAAGAAAAGAGGGAGAATGGATACCAAACAAATACGGCGGCAGGGAAAATATTGAGGCCGTCGGTTTTCTGAAAAAATTCAATGAAACGGTATATCATTTTTATCCGGATGTTCAGACCATTGCCGAAGAATCCACCGCATGGCCTATGGTTTCACGGCCTACATACATCGGCGGTCTTGGATTCGGGATGAAATGGAATATGGGATGGATGCACGACATGTTAAAATATTTTTCCTATGATCCCATTTATCGGAAATACCATATGAATCAGATTACCTTCAGCATCCTGTATTCCTTTACCGAAAACTTCGTCTTGCCGCTTTCCCACGATGAAGTTGTGCATGGAAAGGGAGCATTATTAAATAAAATGCCGGGCGATGAGTGGCAAAAGTTCGCGAACCTCCGGCTTTTACTTGGATACATGTACGGACATCCCGGGAAGAAATTACTCTTTATGGGCGGAGAATTCGGGCAGACAAAAGAATGGAATCATGAAGAGAGTCTTGACTGGCATTTGCTTCAATACCCCATTCATTATGGATTACAAGAATGGGTGAAAGACCTTAATCATTTTTACAAATCCGAACCGGCGCTGTATGAAATTGATTTTGAATATCATGGGTTTGAGTGGGTTGATTTTCACGATCTTGACCGCAACATCATAAGCTTCCTGCGAAAGGGGAAAACGGTAAAGGATCAGGTTCTGGTGGTCTGCAACTTTACCCCCGTGCCCCGATACGACTATCGCATTGGCGTTCCGTATGGGGGATTCTGGAAAGAGGCGTTGAACAGCGACGCAAAACATTATCACGGAAGCGGACACGGAAACTTCGGAGGGATCGAAGCGAATCCGTTGCCTTCGCATGGAAGACATTATTCACTGACCCTGACGCTTCCTCCACTCGGCATCATTTTCTTAAAAAAAGAAATGAAGATGGAACACATCTAATGTAATACTATCAGGATTAAATACTTTAAAGGAATAACCTGACTTATGGAAAGATACATTTGTATTCACGGCCATTTTTATCAACCGCCAAGGGAAAATCCATGGCTGGAAGGCGTTGAACTTCAGGACTCGGCATATCCCTATCATGACTGGAATGAGCGGATAACCGCAGAATGTTACGCCCCGAATGCCGCTTCACGCATTCTTGATGTTGACGGAATAATAATAGATATCGTCAATATTTATTCGAAGATAAGCTTTAACTTTGGTCCCACCCTGATGTCATGGATGGAAATACATAAACCGGAAGTCTATCAGACAATTATCGATGCGGACAGGTTGAGCAGAGAACACTTTTCCGGCCATGGTTCGGCATTGGCTCAAATATACAACCACATGATCATGCCCCTTGCCAATAAAAGAGACAAGTACACTCAGGTTGTTTGGGGACTGCGGGACTTTCAGTCAAGATTCGGGAGAGACGCAGAAGGCATGTGGCTTCCTGAGACAGCCGTGAATATTGATGCCCTGGAGATACTTGCGGAACTGGGCATCAAATTTACGGTACTCGCGCCGCGCCAGGCCCGGAGAATGAAAAGAATGGCAGAGCACCATTGGAAAGATATGGGCAACGGGGAAATAGATCCCACAACCCCTTATCTTTGCAGACTTCCTTCGGGAAAAAGCATCTGCATCTTTTTCTACGACGGTCCTATCTCACAAGACCTCGCCTTTGGCGGATTACTGAAAAACGGCGAAAATTTTGCCACACGATTACTTTCTGCCTTTACCGAAAACAGGGATTGGCCGCAACTGGTACACATCGCAACTGATGGAGAAACATACGGACATCACCATTTTAAAGGCGATATGGCCCTGGCATACTGCCTCTATCATATCGAATCGAAAAAACTGGCAAAGATCACCAATTACGGGGAGTATCTCGAAAAACACCCTCCGAAATTCGAGGCGGAAATAAAGGAAAATAGTTCATGGAGCTGTATTCACGGCATTGAACGATGGAGAAATAATTGCGGATGCTGTTCCGGCGGACATCCCGGCTGGAACCAGGAATGGCGTGCTCCTCTCAGAGCGGCAATGGATACTTTGAGGGACAAACTGGCAGCCATTTATGAATCTGAGGCAGGGAAATACCTGAAAAACCCCTGGGGTGCAAGAAATGCCTTTATCGAAATTATCCTGAACAGAACGGAAGAAGCAATGAACAGGTTTTTCGAGAAACAAACCACAAAGGCGCCAATAAAAGAAGAAACAACTAAAATTCTGAAACTTCTTGAAATGCAGCGAAATGCAATGCTCATGTATACCAGTTGCGGCTGGTTTTTCGATGAAATTTCCGGCATTGAAACAATACAGATTATCCAGTATGCCGCAAGGGCGCTTCAGCTTGCCGAAGACATTTCCGGCTCTGCCATCGAACCGGAATATCGTGATCTTTTAAAAAACATAAAGAGTAATGTCCCGAAATATGAAAACGGCGACAAAATATATGAATTATATGTAAAACCTTGCAAAATCAACCTCCTTCATGTATGCGCGCATTATGCGATTACTTCGCTCTTTGAAGATCTTCAGGAAGATACGCCCATTTACTGTTATTCGGTAAAGACGGAGAACTATGAGAAACTGTACGCGGGAAGATTAAAACTCGCTTTAGGAAAAACGCGAGTGACATCCGGCATTACCCGGGAAGATGCGGTGATAGTCTTTGCAGTAATTCATTTAGGAGACCATAATGTTAACGGCGGCGTAAAATGTTTTACCACTGATGAAGAATTTTCAGACATGTTTCAGGAAATCAAGGGCATTTTTGACAGAGGCGATATCCCCGATGTAATACGGCTCATGGATCATCATTTTGGCGCCTACAGCTATTCCCTGTGGCATCTCTTTAAAGACCGGAAGAGGATGATTCTGGATCAAATCCTGCAAACCACCATGAAGGAAATAGAGGTTTCTTTCAGGATGATTTATGAAAATAATTATTCCTTAATGAATTTCTTCAATTATGTGCAAACCCCGCCGCCGCGGCCCCTCTTTTTAACTGCCGAATATACGGTAAATACGGATTTAATACATATTTTTTCCGTAGATACGGAAATGAATCTTGAAAAACTGGAAAATCTCATTAACGAAACAAAACGCTGGTCATTTGCCATTGATAAAAATGCTATCGGCTTTGCGGCAAACATATGGATAAATTCACGCATGGACTGGTTGCGAAAAAACCCAAGCGATATGAAACTTATTGAGGAAATCGATGCAGTACTGAAACTACTAAACTCGCTTTCCATAAAACTGGACATGTGGGAGGCACAAAACGTTTATTTCCATATCGGGAAAAACATTTACCACACAATGAAAGAAAAGTCATTAACAGATGACCCGCATTTTAAACGATGGGGAGAGGCATTTAAAAAACTGGGGTACTACTTAGGGGTAAAGGTGTCATAGGAAAGACATGAACAAGAGAAGAAGCGGAATACTATTACATATAACATCTCTCCCATCGCCATACGGCATTGGAGATTTTGGTCCTTTTGCCTATAAATTTATCGATTTCCTGACAGAAACGAAGCAGTGTTTGTGGCAGATACTACCGTTAAATCCCACCTCTACCGCCTATGGCAACAGCCCCTACGGCAGTTGCTCCGCCTTTGCGGGAAACCATATCATGATAAGTCCTGATATTTTGATGGAAGAAGGTCTGCTTGCAAATTCGGATGTCGGGAATTACAAACATTTGCCTGATGACCGGACAGATTACGCAAATGTCACTACCTGGAAAGAAGATATTCTTCAAAAGGCATTTCAGAATTTTCAACTGCAAAAAGACGGAAAGTATGAATTTCAGTTATTTTGTGAAAAAAACGCGCATTGGCTCTGTGACTATACTTTATTCATCGCCCTGAAAGAATATTTTCACGGAAAAGTATGGAGCGACTGGCCTGCGGAAATAAAACACAGAAAACCTGAAGCAATGCACGAATGGAGAGAAAGATTAAAAGACCGAACGGAAAAGGAACGGTTTGTCCAGTACATATTCTTTAAGCAATGGTACAGGCTAAAAGAGTACTGCAATAAAAAGAACATACAAATAATCGGAGATATTCCTATTTATGTTACCTATGACAGCGCTGACGTCTGGTCGCATCCGGAATTATTTAAATTGGATAAAAACGAACAGCCTGCATTCGTTGCGGGAGTGCCTCCGGATTATTTCAGTAAAACAGGACAACGATGGGGAAATCCTATTTATACGTGGGATTTTCACAGACAAACAGGGTTTTCGTGGTGGATAAAACGCATAGAGCACAATATGGAACTTTTTGACATTGTCCGGTTAGACCATTTCAGGGGGTTTGTCGCGTATTGGGAAATCCCCGCCCACGAACAAACCGCTATTAATGGCTCATGGGTTGAAGCGCCTGCTGAAGACTTTTTCATCACTATTTTTAAACACTTTCCTGATTTGCCCATTATCGCGGAAGACCTTGGCACCATAACGCCGGATGTAATACTCGTCATGCAAACGTTTCAATTTCCCGGCATGAAACTTCTTGTCTTCGCCTTTGGTGATGACGTCGCTAAAAATCCGTATGTGCCCCACAATTATGTAAAAAACTGCGTGGTGTATACCGGAACCCATGATAACAACACCATAAAGGGATGGTTTAAAAATGAGGCAAACGAAGAAACAAAGAGAAACCTTTTCAAGTATTTAGGGAGAGAAGTTTCCGAAACCAATGTTTGTCAGGCGTTAATAAACCTTGCAATGATGTCGATTGCCGATACCGTGATCATTCCCATGCAGGATATCCTTGGGCTTGGCGAAGAAGCAAGGATGAATCTGCCGGCTACTACAAAAGGAAACTGGGCGTGGAGACTGCTTCCTGAACAGCTTACGCCATCAGTAACAAATGAATTGAAGGAAACTACTATAATTTATGGAAGGGGCTGACATGGCACATGTACACCATCCTGCTCCCAAAATACCGGTTGCCACTTACCGAACAATGTCTGGCAAAAGGGTGAATTAAGGCGCTGTTTTTTGCGCTGAATCCACCACAATACACTCAATTTTTTCTTTTAATGACGAGTTATGCTCAGTATTGCGGTATAGCCGCGGGCGAAAATTTAGCGCATCTGTTTATCGTTGTCAATCGAATTTCCGGCGCATGGAGGAAAGAAAAACATAGTGACTGGCAACTGAGCGCCCTTTTTGTGAATGACTGGAAGCCTGAAATACGTTCCGTTCTTCAGCAATATGTTAACCGTTTGCCGGGAGCGTTCATCGAGGAAAAAGATTTTTCCCTCGTGTGGCACTACCGCGCCGCGGATGAAAAATCATGCTCAATGATAAAAAACGATTTTCTGAATATGATGAGAAAATACGTAGATGATATGAACATAGAAATTTTACAGGGAAATACCGTAATCGAAGTAAGAACCACAGGGGTAAATAAAGGCACTGCAGGAATATTTCTTTCAGAAATTTTCACTTCCTTTCCTGTAGCATTATTGGAAAGAGCGTATTAAAGTATCGTTCAATGATTATTTCCTGTTTTTAACCCACCCCTTGCCACCTTGCCTGCCATGCCTAACGGCAGACAAGCCGGACAGGCAACCCTGAGAAAACTTTTTATTATAATCATTTTGAAAAGAACCGGGAGGGGCGTGTTTATTAATTGCTTAATTGAAAAAACTACTTTCGAAATATTTATAAAATGTGGATTTCAAATCATAGTGAACGTAAAAAAAAGTGTCATTGCGAGCAAAGCGAAGCAATGACACTTTCATGCATACATAATTATTTATTACGGTTACTATGGTTTTACATTTAATTTCCGTGTCTTAGCGGCTTTGTGCGAGAAACAAATCCCACCCCCGGAACCCCCGCCAGCGGGGGACAATACATGCAAATCTTTTGAGGCAGATGAAATACACACATCATTGAGAACCAGGAGAAGATATTATCCTCTCCCTTCCCGCCAAACTCTACACTCCGAACTCTTAACTCATAATCCCAATGACTAATACTATTGGCCAAAACCAACAATAGAATTTGAAACAAAATGTTCCTTGATTACAAAAACAACAAAATGTTAAAATCAATCTGCATCTACCATAGACAACAAATACTCGGTATATAAAATTTAATATAGGAGGTTGTTCATGGCACACATCAATACTCTAAAAGTATTTGAAACATTGCGTTCGGTTTTCGATGAAAAACAGGCTGCCAAGATTGCTGAAGCAGTCGAAGCCGCTATGGAAACAAATAATGCAAGTTTAATTGAAGAAGTCGCCACAAAAAAAGACCTCGCCGAAACAAAAGCGGAAATTATCAAGTGGATGTTTCTATTCTGGATGGGACAATTCGCTTCCATTGTTGGCGTTCTGACTGCTATTCTTTTTGCGTTCTTCAGGAAATAGGAAAAAGGCAAATTCGCTATCTTCCGATAGACAGCGAATCCACCAATATAATTACAACCCTATCCCCGCTCCGTCCTCTACCTCCTCTATATTATCACTCCTGCTCTTGCTTGATTTACGCAACTCAAGTTCCACATATTTCTCCTGCGATGCCTTAACCGATACCGTCTCTTTGGATTTCTTGTACCCCTTCTTCTTGGCGCTGAGTTTATAGGTGCCCGACTCTACATCACTGAACTCAAAAAATCCGTCCGCGTCCGTGTATTCATTTGATTTCTCTCCCGATACCACCCCCTTTATCGTCACCTTCACACTCTCTATCGGTTCCCCATCTATGTCGTACACATACCCGTAAATAAGCCCAAGCCCCTCGTCCTCATGCACCATCTCTATCGTGTCCACCTCATATTCCTCACCATCGTCAATCTCTACCGTACAATCGCTGATTGTTATTGAACCATCAGCAGCATAAATACCTTCTCCATTTTCATAATAAACATCTCCATTGAGGCCTGATGTATTTTCTGTTACACTGCAGTTACTTATATTTACAGGTGAATAACAATCAGTCAAAATACCACCGCCATGTCCACTGCTTTTATTATTTGTTATTGTACAACCTATAATCTTTACAAAATTACTGTTATTATGATCAAATCTATCATAACAATAAATACCACTCCCTGAGTTTTCAGAACTCTCGCAATCTGAGATGGTAAAATTTTTTCTTCCAAGATTATAGGCATGAATACCATCTGCCGAATTGTTTTTTACCGTACAATATAAAATATGCGGGTACGCATCATCGATACGCACTGCGCCATTGTCGCCAAGAGTTGAGCTGCCCACATATTCCACCGTACAATATTCCATAATGGAACCTGATGTATAATTATCGCTTGAATCATAATCGGCATCTGTGCTGGTATCTTCAAATAAGATATATCCCCAGTTGGTTGAGCCGCTTTTTGTAAAAGTAATGCCGCTTGCACTTGAACCACGGGCAATTAACTCTCCCTGTATCTGAAGCGCCTTGCCATCGTTAAATTTCACCGTAACCCCAGGCTCTATGGTAAGAGCGACCCCTTCCTTTTCATACTTTTTCTCCTTTCTTAAAAATTGGTCATTGGTCATTGGTGGATTCGGCATAAAAGACAATGCCTTAATCCACCCTACGGGTAAAAAAACGCGGGATGACATGTAGGGTGAATTAAGGCGCTGTTTTTTGCGCTGAATCCACCACAATACACTCAATTTTTTCTTTTAATGACGAGTTATGCTCAGTATTGCGGTATAGCCGCGGGCGAAAATTTAGCGCATCTGTTTATCGTTGTCAATCGAATTTCCGGCTCATGGAGATAAAACATTTATTGCCATTTCTGTAGTCTGAAACATTACCTAACCGAATGTTATACCTTATTTGTTCTCCTCCCGTTAATCCGGCTTTTCCCCTTGATTTCCTTATTCCTTTCTACTACTCTTTAGTTCTAATATGGATACATTAATTTCCTCTGAAAAAGAGATGCATACCCGTTATTTGTCCGGAGAAGTAAAGCAGCAGCTACTTTTAGACTTTAAAAAGGCAAACCGGCGGCTCATTTTTCTTGATTACGACGGCACGCTGGTGCCATACGTAAAGTATCCGCATCAGGCAAAACCCGGTGAAAAACTGCTTGCGACATTGAAACACCTTTCTGACGTGTCAAATACAGAAGTTGTTATTATCAGCGGACGCGATAAGGCTATATTACAAGAATGGCTTGGTTCTCTTGATATTGAACTTGCCGCCGAACACGGCGCATGGAGGAAAGAAAAACATAGAGACTGGCAACTGAGCGCCCTTTTTGTGAATGACTGGAAGCCTGAAATACGTTCCGTTCTTCAGCAATATGTTAACCGTTTGCCGGGAGCGTTCATCGAGGAAAAAGATTTTTCCCTCGTGTGGCACTACCGCGCCGCGGATGAAAAATCATGCGCAATGATAAAAAACGATTTTCTGAATATGATGAGAAAATACGTAGATGATATGAACATAGAAATTTTACAGGGAAATACCGTAATCGAAGTAAGAACCACAGGGGTAAATAAAGGCACTGCGGGAAAATATTGGATCGAGAAGAGACGTTCCGATTTTATATTGGCAATCGGAGACGACCGCACCGATGAAGACCTGTTTCTTGCACTTCCGCAAACAGCATACACAATAAAAGTGGGAACGCCTCCATCATTCGCCAGATATAATTTACTTGATAATCAACAACCGGTGGTTATAGAATTACTTGAAGATTTGGTAAAAAATGAATATACAACGTAGGGCAACATAGCCGCAACCAAATTGACCACACCTCTTTCCCCTCCTTCGCAAGGAGGGGAAAGAGGTGTGGTAAAAAACTTGTAAAAAAAGAAGTTTTTTAAAAGGAGCAACAATATGACATTTCAAAAAAAATATATTTCTTATTTCTCAATATTCATTTCCCTTTTCTTTCTATCATGTAGTTCGGTGCCCCTTACCGGCAGAAAGCAAATGAGCTTTATTCCGAATTCAACCATGCTTACCATGAGCATTCAGCAATATGATGAATTTCTCAAAAGTAATAAATTGAGTGACAATCAGGAACAAACCCAAATGGTAAAAAGGGCTGGCAAAAATATACAAGAGGCTGTTGAACAATATTTTGCGCAAAATAACATGTCGAATGAGTTAAAAAATTACGCGTGGGAATTTAATCTTGTGGAAAGCGACGATGTAAATGCATGGGCAATGCCGGGTGGAAAAGTTGTGGTGTATACCGGAATTCTACCCATCGCACAAGATGAAACAGGCCTTGCAGTGGTTATGGGACATGAAGTGGCACATGCCATAGCAAAGCACGGAAGCGAAAGAATGAGTCAGGAAGTGTTCTATCAGTTGGGCGGGACGGCGCTTGCTGCTTTGACAGAAGGGCAATCTGAAATGGCCAAACAAGCCTTTTCTGCTGCGTATGGATACGGGGCACAATACGGAGTTCTTCTTCCCTATAGCCGTCTCCATGAAAGTGAGGCAGACCATCTCGGTTTAATCTTTATGGCTATGGGGGGATATGACCCGAATGCGGCAGTAGATTTCTGGCAAAGAATGTCAGAAACAAAGGGAGGCAAAACAGTTCCCGAATTCATGAGCACCCACCCTTCTGACGAAACAAGGATACGAAAAATTAAAGAAATGATACCGGAGGCAATGCAGTATTACCAACATGATTAACCTGGCCGATTATAAAACCGAACGTCAGTATAAAACCGTTTTCTTTGAAACATTTGTAACTCGTTCCCAAACAAAGGAATTTGGGAACGAGCTTTGTAAATAGGTAAATATTTTTTACCAAAAATCGGGAATGTCCCTCAGGAAGATTTTTTTAACATCCCTTCACCAACTATTTCCAGCTATACATAGCAACATAAGTACAACAGTCTGTCATTCCTGGCTTGACCAGGAATCCAATATTTTTCCGGATTCCTGCTTCTGCGGGAATGACACATTCGTATTTGAATAATGGCGCTGCGTAAAACATGCCTTTTTTAAATTCATAAAAGATTTTTCTGAATTGTAATATATTATTACATCATATTGACAGATATTCGTACATATGCTAATATTTAAACAAAAAATAACGAGGTAGAATATGTATGATTTCAATATTGCATTTGGAAAACGAATAAGGATATTACGGGAACAAACCGAGATTAGTCAGCAAGCATTGGCTAAATTATTGGATATTTCACGCCCTGCTGTTTCTCAAATAGAAAGCGGCGAGAGAAAAATATCTGCGGAAGAATTAAAGAAATTATCCGAGATATTCCATACTTCCCTGGATAATCTGTTGAATCTGGGAAAAGAACCTGAAGTAATTCTGGAAGAGGCAAAGAAGAAGGAACCGGCAAAACCACACATACGAATCGATGTCCCTCAAAAAAATTTGGAAAAATTCAAGGAAGTATTGCTCTACATCCTGAACAAGGTCGGTTCAAAACCCAACATTGGGGAAACGGTGATATACAAACTCCTCTACTTTATTGATTTTGATTTTTACGAAAAGTATGAGGAACAACTCATTGGCGCCACCTATATGAAAAACAAATATGGCCCCACACCGCTGGAATTCAGAAAAATCATCGAAAAAATGAGCAAGGATAAGGAAATAGAACAGATAAAAAGCAGTTTTTTTACATATCCGCAAATTAAATACCTGCCCTTGAGAAAACCTAACCTGTCAAAATTAATGGCGAATGAAATTGAAGTGATTGACGACGTTTTACATAAACTTTCCGATATGAATGCATCGCAAATCAGCGAATATTCACATAATGACGTCCCTTGGTTGACGACAGAAGATGGAAAAGTCATTGAGTATGAATCCGTTTTTTACAGAACGCCTCCCTATTCATTGAGGGATTATGGTGAAGATATTTAATGCAGTCTGCCGTATTCCTGAATTTGAAAACGATCTGAAAAAACTTCTCAAAAGATTTAAAACCCTTGAAGACGACTTAAAAATTTTCATCGAAAAACAACTTACCCTTTACCATAAATTGAAAATCGATAATCAGGGTATTTTTCGAATTACAGGCTTATCCATAGAAAGCCCTATAATTTACAAGGCAAAAAAATTCGCCTGCCGGTCTCTCAAAGGAAAGGGGGCACAATCAGGCATTAGAATAATTTACACTTATTTTGAAGAAAAAGACAAGATAGAGCTTATAGAAATCTATTACAAGGGGGACAAAGAAAATGAGGACAGGGAAAGGATATTGAAACATTATAAAAAATGAAAATATTTACAATCACTCCTGTCCAAAATGGCATTTTATAACTTAATTTGGATAAATGCTTATGCATTTGGATAATAGTTATTCACAATAAACATTATTGATAAAACAACATTGGCGTTGGAAAACAGTACCCATCAAGAAAGTAACAATCAAGTGTTCTATCTTTGAGAGGCGTTTATGAAAAATATGTAATCTACCTTTATATGCTTTTTGGTTCTTAAATATACTAATAAAAGACTTATTATTGTACAGTGTTTAAGCTGTTTTTTATTTGATGATTATGAATTTAGTTAGAAGTAATAAGACATACAGAATGGATAATTTACCAGAATTATTCAGTACTAGATTTAAATGGAATGGGAAATTTGGTTTTACTGGTTCTTTAATAAAAAGGCCTATTTCAATAACATTAGGTATTTATAAACATTATGGAATTATATACGGTTTTGATAAAAATAAAGTATTGTGGATTCTTGAAAATAATTTAAACGGAGTTGAATGCATTACACTTAAAGATTTTTTGGCAGGTAGTTCAAAATATGAAATTGAAACATTACAAGACGAAAGGAAATCACCTTTGATACTATGTAGAGCTTTTGAACGTGCGCCTGTTAAATACAATGCTCGCAACAATAATTGTGAACATTTCGTAAATTTTGCATTGAATGGTGTACTAAGAAGCTTTCAAACAGAAAAAACCGAATGCCTTGCTAATTTTGCTCTTTCTATTGTAGAAATTAGTATTGAAAGTAGTCATGATCCAAAACACCAGGAAACTTTAAAACGAATTAATGACTTACGAAAAAGTTCGAATCTACCAAGATTGCCTGGAATACATGGCAAAAGCAGTCTTTCTTCAAAGAAAAAATCATATCCCCAAAATAAGTCCAAAAAGGTATAATTATTCAAAAAAGCAAAAAGGGGGATGTTCGACCCTACTCTATTTGTGTAGCCATATATCTTTATTGACAGTGGCATTGGTATGTACCTATTTGTTAACAATTGTCTAATTGTATAAATTGTTGATAGTATTTATCTCCTGAAATCCCTTTATTCTATATGAGATCGCGATGACAAATATCGATAAGATTAAAACCAATTGATTACGTTACTTAAATCACCTCTGTGAAATTATCAAAGGAGATGAAGATATATTAATGAATCTATAAAATGCCTCATTCAAAATCAAATGCCCCTTTTTACAGGGAAAAATATTTTGATTCCCTTCTAAAGTGAGTTAAAATTGGAACGCAGTCTTAAAATGTTGCTTTGCTTTTTTAGATACACGGCAAAATATCGGTTGCAAACAACCCCCTAACCTCCTTTATTAAGGGGGAATTGTTTAAGTTTCATCCCCCTTAATAAAGGGGGTTAGGGGGTTGTCCAATATGATATAAATTTAATATTCCTTGGATATTACACTTATCTGCCATGATTAACCTAGCCGATTACAAAAACGAACGTCAGTATAAAACCGTATTTTTCGAGACATTTGGCTGTCAAATGAACAAACTTGACGCAGAATTGTCATTGGGGCTTTTGCAGGAGGATGGTTATCGGATTGTTGACAAAGTCGATGATGCAGACGTTATTTTATACAATACATGCAGCGTTCGCCAGCATGCGGAAGACAAGGTATATTCCCATCTTGGCGCATTGAAAACCCTTAAGAAAAAACACCCTGATGTAATAGTCGGCGTTCTCGGCTGCATGGCACAGAAGGACGCACAATCTATTTTCAAACGCATGCCCCACGTTGACCTTGTCTGCGGCACCAGGATGTTTTCCCGTCTGCCTGAATTGCTGTTGAAGATCAGGAATCACGGCAACCATGTCCTTGCCATAGACGAGGATGAAATCGTTGACGTAAAACGCATTGCCGCCTACCGGCCAAATGTTTATCAGGCATTCGTCACCGTTATGAGGGGGTGCGATAATTACTGCTCCTACTGCATTGTTCCTTATGTCCGCGGCAGGGAAATAAGCAGGACAATTGACGATGTGAAACAGGAAGTGCAGGAACTTGTTACAAACGGCTGCAAGGAAATTACCCTTTTGGGGCAAAACATTAATTCTTACGGCAAAAGTTTGCAGGGGAATGTCACCCTCGGAGATCTCTTGACGGAGTTGAATGGCATTGAAAAACTCGAAAGGCTGCGGTTTGTAACTTCACACCCAAAAGACATGTCCCGCGATCTTATTCTTACCATGAGCCGGCTTGATAAAGTCTGCGAACACTTGCACATGCCTGCACAGTCAGGGTCAGACCGGATACTGAGAAAGATGCACCGCGGTTATACGGCTGGCTATTACCGGGAGCTTATACACTACGCAAGAGAGTTAATGCCCGATATCAACGTTGCAAGTGATTTCATTGTCGGCTTTCCCGGAGAAACGGAAGAAGATTTTCAGGAGACGGTTCGGCTGATGGAAGATATCCGCTTCCAGAACTGCTTCATATTCAAATATTCAACCCGCACAGGCACCAAAGCCGCAGAACTGGAAGACGACGTACCCGATGAAGTGAAGAAAAAAAGAAATGCAGTATTGTTGGATTTGCAAAAAAAAATAAGCCTGGAGGAAAACAAAAAACTTCTTGGCAGGAAATTGCAGGTGCTTGTTGAAGGCGCAAGCAAATCAGATCAAACCAAACTTTCCGGCAGGTCAAGACAGAATCATATTGTCGTGTTCAACGGACAGCCGGACCTGGTGGGAACACTTGCAGAGGTAACAATAAATGAAGTAACAGACCTTACTTTATTTGGCATACTGTGCAACCAGGAAATGCCCTGAAAAACTCCTAACCGTGCTCTTTTTGTGTTGCATATAGTCAAACAAATCGTAACACTTTAGCTTTTTGAAAAAAACTTCGATTTCCCTTATTTTATAAGGCGCCTCTAATATTGACGCATGGCGCAAATTCCACCTCCATTAAATTAACTCCGCACTTTAGGCGGAGATATCTACAATAGATACACCGGCTTTCATGACCTTCTGGTACAGTGAAAGATATTGGGTTAACGTTGCCGCAGGGCTGAAGCCCATGATTATTTCTCCCCTTAACCCCATGCTGAAGCATGGAGTTAAGACATGGGCAAAATTTCAAATTTATATTATTCTCCTTATTAATCTCATCATCACTACGCCCTCCTCGCAACCGCTTTTACCCTCCTCAATAAAATGGCTGCCATAAGGAATCTCAGGAACGCAGAAACCGCAAAGATGGCAAGCAGTCGGTAGCCAAGTACCGGAGGCACATGGGCGGCAAGAAAGCCGCCCAATAAATTCCCAAGGCATATTGCGATGCCGTTTATCGTATTAAAGTACGAGATGCAGCGGGTGCGTTTTTCCGGGATTGCCGATTCATAGATAAAATTGGACGAACACAAATTAAAACCACCCCAGAAAAATCCGGATAATATCTGAACTCCTATCAGAAAAAATACATTATGAGAAAGCAGCCACCATGCAGGCAGGCTCGATATGACAAAACTGCATAGAGTAAGAACCTTCCGATTTCCCATTGTGTCGGCGTATCGCCCCCAGTAACTCATCGATAATATGGTGGCGAGAGGCACGACCGTTATAACAATTGTGTAAGTAAGATAAGAAAATCCAAGATCCCTGAGCATATATACAGCAAAAAAGGGTGATGCAATATGCACCGACAAATTAAAAGCGCTTTGAAAAATCACGTATTTCCCGAAGTTTCCGATGTTTAATCTTTTCAGAAAATCAACAAATGAAAAATAATGCTCCCGCTTTATTTCCAGAGGCGGCTCGTACATCCTGCTGAGAAAATAGCATGAAATGTACCGTGAAATCATTGCAAGTAAAAATATAATCGTAAAACCCATAAGCGAGGGATTATTAAATATGTCCAGCAAATATCCTGCTAAAAACGTCGCCATTAAACCAACAAGGTTGACAATCCGTGAACGCCTGCTGAAATACCGCCCCATTCTCTTTTTTGGAACAAGGTTGGCTATGAGAGAACCCCATGCAGGGGTAGCAAGAGATTCAAAAGACATATAAAAGGTGCAGAAGCAAATAAGCGCAATAATGCGGAAATATTTCGGGAAAAAGGGAATGAGGGCAATGGGGATAAGCATGCTGGCCTGCGAAAGAACGGAAATGACGATAATCTTTTTTCTGCTGCCAACGTATTCGGTTATATCCGCGGCCTTAAGCTGCATCAGCGCGGGAATAAAATGTATTATGGAATTCAATATGCCTATCTGGATATTTGTTCCGCCAAGGGCAACGGCAAAGGGGTTGACATAGTTGTTTCCAAAACCCGATGTTGCAGCGGCAGCAATACCATCCTTCATCGAAATAGTAAGACTTTTTCTGACGGCGTTTCTCTCTTGCCTGTTCATGCACATCCTCTTTAAAATCAAAAAATCAGAAGACTACTGATTATTAGTAACAGTTCACCCACCCCTAAATCCCCTCCCAGGAGGGGACTGTGACTTCTTGCATTCCTCTCTTGGGAATTAACTTCTTGTATTCCCCTCTTGGGAGGGGCTAGGGGTGGGTCCTTTTCAAACACCGGCACAATCCGGAAGGGGTGAACTGTTACGATTATTATTCTTTTTCACACACTCAAAGACTTTAACCATTCATCAACCACATTCTCAAGGGAAAAAAGCGGCAATGCTCCGTTTTCGAGGAGTTTGTCATGAAAACTTTTGATGTTGAACGTTGAGCTTAGAAGATTCTTCGCTTTCTTCCTCAGTTCCAATATTTTAATTTCACCTATTTTATATGCCAAGGCCTGGCCGGGCATTACTATGTAACGGTCGACTTCCACTTCAATTTCATGGTCTTCGAGTCCCGTTGTTTCTTTACAAAAGTTAACAGCATCATCCCTGCTCCACTTATAATAATGCAATCCCGTATCAACAACAAGCCGCACCGCCCGCCATATTTCAAAGGTTAATCTTCCGTATTGCGAGTAAATATCCCCATAAAACCCCATTTCTCCGGCGAGTTTTTCCGCATATAATGCCCACCCTTCGATAAATGCGGTAGAGCCTTCGTATCTCCTGAAGTCGGGAATGTTCTCAAGTTCCTGCATGATTGCAATCTGAAGATGGTGGCCGGGCACGGCTTCATGATACGCAAGCGCTTCCATTTCAAAAACCGGCCTTTGTTCCGGTTTATACGTGTTCACATAAAAATAACCCGGGCGTGAAAAATCTTTGGGAGGAGGATAATAGTATGCCGCCGGCGCTGTTTTCTCTCTATAGGTTTCTATTTTTTTAAACCCATATTTCGCCTTTGGCAATCTCCCAAAATAATCCGGCAATTTTTTGTCCATTTTGGATAAAATGCTACGGTAATCATCCAGCAATTCTTGTCCTTGCTTATGATAAAGTTCTTTTTTCCCCCTGAGATATCCGGCAAATTTTTTTGTCGTTCCGCTGAAACCCATTTGTTTCATGATTCCCCGGATTTCTCCGCTTATTCTTTCAATCTCCCCTTTCCCGATTTTATGAATTTTTTCGGGGGAAAGGTCTGTGGTGGTATGGTGCTTTACTAAAAATGCATACATATCGCTCCCGTTGGGGAGCGACCATATCCCTTCCTTTTCTCTGCAAAAATTTTTATATTCATCATTTAAATAACAGGATAGTTTTTTATAAGCAGGAGTTATTTCAGAAATAACCGTCGCTTTGATCATTTGTTGTATTTCTTCTTTTTCTTTGGCAGAAAAGCCGTTCTCTGATTTCTTTACAGGCGCATAGAACGGATGATCTTCCGGGCTGAATTGCGCAAAAGTATTCGACTGCTGAATAACATATTCAATGCTTTTTTTATATGAAATAATGTCATGCCGTATTCCCGTTTGTAAATTATCAATGACCTGATCTATCAATTGTGGAAATGCCTTTAACCTTGCAACATAATTTTCAAAATCTTTTTTTGTGTTGAAAGGATGGTATTCTATAATTTGCGGAATTTCCAGGTGTGGACCCTGCAAATGATCAAGAGGGATGAAATGCGTTTTAAAATCATACAATTGGATGCGGTCGGACAACGATTTTTTCAGGAGCATGATGTTTAATTTATTTTCATCGCATAATGAATTCCTGTCAATTTTCTCTAACCGCACAAGAACATTTTTATAGAATTTTTTTTGTGCAGAAACCGATTGTTCCGATATATCCTGGAGCGCATCATCATACCGGTGATCGCCAATATAGGTGGCAAATGCAGGGTTGCATTTGAGGTAGTATTCCCAATAATCAACAGAACAATTTTGCAGTTCCTTGTCAGTATCGTCTTTCGCACTCATTTTGATGTGCCTTCTCTTTATGTTTAATTAGTCCTTCAGTAGCCTTGATTCCCCGACTCTGCTCAGAATGACGTCGTGCTGAGTACATTCGCACGCTTAGTATAAACTCCGTCGAAGCATTAAAATTCCTTGTATAGTAAATTACGATTCCATCTTCGCCAAATATTCCTTAAACCTCTTCGCCGCATTATGCACCGCTATTGCTTCCTCCGGCCACAATTCTACCGGCACTATACGGGCTCCCTGATTGGAGAGAATCACCGGAGCGCCGGTCACGCCATGAATATTGAGAAATTCCCCCTTCAGCGATACCTGTGCTGCCGCTAAAATTTGTTTGCCATCAACAATTGTTTCGACTAAACGGGAAACAATTTCTGCGGTCGCGACAGGGGTATTCGATCCGGTTCTGTATGTTACCACAGGACGGACAAATGTTCGGATATCTGCTCTCAAAGAAGATACGTATTTATATGCTTCCCGGGCATTTTCTTCAAACAACAAACGAATCGCCTCCTGCACTGCTGCCTGACGTTCCGGGCAAGGATGATTTCTGAGCGCGGCAATTTCTTCCTGTTTTTTTGATGACATATAACCATACACCTTTACCGTACTCCAGCAGGGCACCATTCCCATTCCATGTTCGCCAAGCACTAAACCCTGCACATTCTGACGGCGGCATCCCAGTTCGGCAGCAATTTCACGGCGGAATCTCAGGGTATCGGAAAAGGCGCCCATGCCAATGACATGCGACCTTTCAAAGTATCGTGAAAATATTTCTACCCCAAGTTCTACAGGATTGGTGACAATTACAACAATTTCCTCGCCATGTTTTCTGTTCTCAGAAAGTATCTGAGCATAACTTTCAAAAACCGGCAAATTCAGTGAAGCAAGCGCCTGACGGTCATGAAGTTTTCCCGGTTCATTCACCGAAGACTTTCCGGCTGCAAAAATTATGATATCGCCATACACTTTTTCCGGATCAAGGCAGACATCTATTTCAGGAATTATTTCCGCATAAGCGTCTACAAGGTCAGAAGCCAATCCATAAAGCAGGCTTTTGCTTTTCCCCTCAATATGCCCCACAAGCTGAAGCCGGGCATTCATGGGAATTATCCGTTCCTGTACAAGCGTAATGACGATTTGCCTTCCTATTACGCCGCCTGCTCCTATTATAGAAACGTTCATTTTATCCTCCTTAAATATTTATTGTAACACGGCATGAACAAATCTCAATGATTAAGGAACAACTTCCACGTGCCCGGTTTTTTGATTGATCGCGTTAAGCAGTGTAATGGCGTCCTGATGATTTGGATCGATGGACAATATTTTTTTGCATATTTCTGCGGCTTTACCGTAATATCCCTTATTCCAATATGCCGTGCTTAAAGTATAATACGCCTTTATGTCACGATTGTTATATGTGATTGCTTTAAGGAGTTCATTTATTGCCTCTTCATACATACCCTTTTTTAAATACGCTGTTCCAAGATTGTTGTAAGCTTCCGGATAGTCCGGTTTATCGGAAATTGCATTTCTGAATTCTTCGATGGCTAAATCCAATCTTCCTAAATGGGCATATAACACACCCAAATTGTTATGAGCATCCGGATATATTCGTTCATTTGCAATGGCTTGTTTAAATTCCTCAATTGCAAGATCGGTCTTATTTATCTTTGTATATAAAACACCAAGATTGTTATGAGCGCCGGAATAACCGGGATTGAGTTGCAACGCTTTCTGATATTCATTGTAGGCCTCCTCGTACATCCCTTTTTTTCTGTATGTTATGCCAAGGTTGTTATGGGCCTCCGCGTAATTCTCAAAAAGGTTCAATGCCCGATGAAATTCTTCAATTGCCTGGTCTAATTTGCCGGAATCCCGGTAAAAATTCCCGAGATTATTATGTGCCTTAAAACTATCCGGCGTTGTCTTTACGGTACTCTCCCATAATACCGATTGGGTTTTCCATACCTTATTTCTGTTATACGTTTTCACTGAAAACAAGATGAGCATGCAAGCCAATATGATGATTCCATACGATTTATTTGAGAACGGAATCGTTTTTTTGCAAGACACAATGAAACCCGCACAAAGCATGCTGAAACTTACCGCAGGAAGGTAAAGATATCTTTCCGCCATGATATTTTCTATCGGTATGATATTTAAAACCGGAAGCAGGCTGATAAAAAACCATACAAAAGAAAATAATAGTTCCTTATGGTAAGTAAATAATTTATAAACGATGACTGCAACGGAAACGATCATGAGAAACGATGTAATAACGGACGGTTCACTTAGGGAAAAAGAACGCGGAATAACGTAGTCCGAACATAGTTTTGTGGGAAGAAAAAAGAGTTTTATATAGTATACAAACACCTTTGACATTGTAAGACAATTTACGAGAATGCTGTTTCCCGGGTAGGATACGGTTGATTCCTCGGGATTATGCAGGATAATAAATCTGATGGCGAGATAAAATATCGTTATAAAAACATAGCCTGCATAATAACGAATATTTTTTTTGAAACTTTCTCTGTAGAGAGCATCGCAGAGAAAAAGGAGCAAAGGAAGGGTGATTGCTATTTCCTTAGAAAATATTCCAAAAAAATAGCATGCCAGAGAAGCGGCATAGAATAAATATGAGCATTTTAGCTTCGTTCTGTTATAAAATAAAAATGAAGATAGGAAAAAGGTACATGCCAGCAAATCCTCCCGAAAGCAAACGGCATTTACCGTTTCGGACAAAACCGGATGACATGCAAAAATTAAAGCTCCGGCGAATGCCCCCCCCGTATGTTTGAATAAATGCAGGAGCAAGAAGAACACCAATACCGCATTTAATGAGTGTAAACAGTTGTTGGCGAAATGATACCCAAATGAAGTCAGTTTCCATAAGGCATAATCAATAAAATAGGTAGCCGTAACTGCTGGCCGATAGCTTAACTCTCCGGAATATTCAAAATATTCCCTGCTGAAAAGTTTGGGGAAATTGTCCCATGTTTTTATGAAAGGATTGTTGGTAATAATAAATTCATCATCATACACAAACTGATTTGATAACGAATTCAAGTAAATGAATTGCGACAAGCATACAATAATAAAAATCGGAATACAGAGATGAAGCCAGTTTTTTGTCCCGGAAGTTCCCTGCAATATTTTTTTACTGGTGATCAAATGCATCAAGTTCTCTGGAAATGATGGTATAGACGTGTTTCAGAGGAATATTTTTTTCTTCTGCGATTCGTTTGCAATCTTCATATTCGGGAGAAATACTTTTTATATCACCATGAAAGGCGCCAATCTTCACCTTTATCTTGCCAAACGAACTTTCATATTCCCTAACTTCGCGGGACAATATGCTGCGAACAACCTTGTGTTTTCTTATTCCAAAAGTGGTGGTCTGATTAAACAATACAGCTTCTACGGAGGAAAGACACTTCTCCGGCACAATAGCGCTGATGATAATTCCCGGCCTTCCTTTTTTCATTTGAATGGAGGTAAAATATGCATCAACAGCCCCGGCGCCGAATAGTTTATCCATTACATACCCCAAAATTTCCCCCGGCATGTTATCAATATTTGTTTCGACGATCCAGACTTCATCAGACTCTTCGCGCTGCGTATCTTCACCGATAAAGACACGCAATAGATTCGGAACTTCAGGATTATCGTTACTGCCGGCGCCATAACCGATCGTATGAACCTTCATTTCCGGCAAGGTTTTGAGCCCTTCTCCCAGAGTTGTTATAATTGCGGCTCCGGTTGGGGTGGTTAACTCCTTTTCTATTGCCACCGATTTCAACTGATGGTTTCTCAGCAGCTCCGCGGTTGCAGGGGCGGGAACGGGAAAAATACCATGTTCGCACTTCACGTATCCGCTGCCGGTGGGAATTGGCGAGAAATATATTTTTTCAATACCGAGAAAATGCAAGCCGATAACAGCGCCAACAATATCAACAATTGAGTCTATAGCGCCCACTTCATGAAAATGGACATCGTCAACGGAAGCATTATGAATCTTTGCCTCAACAGAGGCAAGTCGATGAAATATCTTAACGCCATTCTCTTTAATCTGTTGATGCAGTTTGCTTTCTTCAATAATCAAACGGATATCGGGAAATTTTAAATGATGCGCGTGATCTGTTGCATGCGAATGTTCATGCCGGCTGAAAATATCCACACAAACCTTTGTGCCGGAGATTCCGGCACGTTTCACTTTCTCACCGGAAATTTTGTATCCGTGGAGGTGGAGTTTTTCCAGTTCGGTTCGTAGCAGATGGATTTCGAGTCCCGCATCCACCAATGCCCCGAGAATCATATCCCCGCTGATTCCCGAAAAACAATCAAAATATGCAATTTTCAATTATGCCCATCCCTCTTGAATCCGGATTGTCCCAGTATTGGAAAATGACCCACCCCTGGCCCCTCCCAGGAGGGGAACACAAGAAGTCCCCTTTTGGGAGGGGATTTAGGGGTGGGCAAACTGTTACGAATTTTTCAAAAACTAAAGTGTTCCAAATGACGCAATATTGCTTTTATCCTTAAGAAATAATTTGGTATAGTTCTATTGTTTGATTTGTTATATAATATCAAACTTTTACCATTGAAACACAACAAATATCAAGATAAAAACGCATGATGGATATAGGAATATTTGGCGGGTCATTTAATCCGATTCACATAGGACATTTGATCGTTGCGGAAGAAGTATTTCAGCAGAGAAAATTATCCAAAATAATATTTATCCCCACGGGAATTTCTCCCCATAAGGAATCCGGCGGGTTAATAGCATCATCTCACCGGTATCAAATGGTAAAACAAGCAATCTCTGATAATGACCACTTTGAAGTTTCAGACATTGAAGTAAAACGATCGGGAAAATCATACACCGTTGATACGATCAGGACCCTCAGGGAAGAATTAGGAAGAGAGCATAATTTGTTCCTTATTATGGGAACAGACATGATAAATGAAATCAGCACATGGAAGGATATTGAAATGCTTTCTCAAATGTGCCATTTTATAGTAGTCAACAGATTTCCTGTTGTGATGAATGCCGATATTATAAAGAAAAGCGCTATTGGCATTAAAAAAAAGGCAGAAATTGAAAAATTAATGGTACAGATTCCTTCCATAGGCATTTCTTCAACTGAAATAAGGAAAAAATTAGAAACCGGTCTTAGTATAAAATATTTAGTCCCCACATGTGTGGAAAACTATATCAGAACACATTCACTTTATTTAAAGAGGCAGCCGCACGTATGAGTTTTCAAAAAAAATATAGGGTATTTTTCTTTATTATTACATTTTTTCTTCTAGGGAATAATGTCAGCCATGCACGTGAAAATATCGTGGATTATTTCTTAAACAACCCCAACGCATGGGATGATACGAAAAGAATCACCCATTCAACTCCCTTAAAAATTGTTGTTTCAGAAGGATTGGAAGGATTAGGATTTGAACTTGAGAACATAACGGAAGGCGACAAGGTAGCATTGGTTTTTGTCGATACAAAAAAAGCAGAAAAGTTTGAGAGAAAAGGGTTTTGTGACGCGTCAGATAAATTAAGAAAGGGAAACAACAGAATTGTGGCAGTCATTGCCAGGAATTCCGGAGACAGAACAAGGTTTCATTATAAATTTTTACTCCAGAGAAACATCAACAATGTTCCCGTCACAATTTATAATAATGGCATCGCCGTCCTGGAAAGTATCTATGACGGAAATCTGCCGGTAAAAGATATTTCAAATTTATCGGGCATTAAATTGTGTGAGATTGATATTCAATAAAAATAATGAAAAATGTTGTGCTTGTCTATGATGATAGATGTAGTTTGTGTAGGGGAAGTATGAAATGGATTGAACTGCATGCACTAAGAAAAGATATCTTTGAATTTATTCCGTGCCAGTCTGAGGAACGAAAACTTCGCTTTCCCCGGATGGAAGAAGAACGCTGCCTGCAATCTCTTCATCTGGTGTTTTCAGATGGTAAAACATTAGCGGGAGATGAAGTAATACCGGAAATTATTCGTCGTTTAAGAGGGTACAGAATAGTAAGTATATTATTCAAATTACCCATTATGAAATCCGTTTTATTTGCGCTCTATCGAAAACTTGCTGATAACAGACATATCATTTCACAATTTATAAAACCTCTGATTCCGGAGTAAAGCATTTTTGTTGTATAGTCAAATAAATCTGGTTTTCAATTAGCCTTTTAATGCTTCGACTCCGTTCAGCATGACGAAGCTGTCACCCTGAGCCCTTCGCTTATGTCATGCTGAGCGGAGTCGAAGCATCTTTTGCCGCTCAGGATAAACTCCGCCGAAGGGTCGTGTTTCCAGGTAAAAACTTATTTGATAGTTCGAAAACCAGATTTGTTTGATTATATCCTGTCGTTTTTGTTTTTCCCGTTAATGTTTAACCCGGTATTTTTCAGGGATTCCGCCGCTTAAAATTGCTTCTTCAATTGCGCCGGATTCCAGCGGAAGTATTTCATCTATTTCCTTGAGCCGGACTGCATACCATACATTTGGCCAGACCAATCCCCCTGATTTTTTAAATACCTTTAATCCTTCATCGGATAATTCATCTTCCTGCACCTTATTCCATCCTTTTGTTGAATATTCAGCAAAATAACCGTCGGCATACCTATGGGAAACAAAATGTTTCTGATCTCCGTAAATAAATTCGATCTCATCTGATTTGACTTTTATTCTTCTTTCGTTAAGCCAAAGCACAACATCTTCCTCTATATAATTATAAAATCTCTGTTTTGCGTCTTTTAAATGTTTTTCAGGATTGAGTATCATAGGTTTTCCTTTCTTAGAAGATCATTTATTGAAAATTCAATACTTTAAAATTGATCTCCTTATTTATAACAAAAAAAGGAAGTAATATTCAAAAAGAATATTACTTCCTTTTTCTTTTTTATCCGAAAAACTTAAAAATCATTGTGCTATGTAGGTATCCGTGCCGTTTCCCGTACCCGAGTAAATATCATCATACGTTGAGCCATTGTAATATCCGCAGGTTGCAGTGCCCTTCCACTCTACATGACCGTCCAGATAAAGCACATTTTGCCCCCATTCATTATGATTATCTGAAAGAGAACCGGTGGGGGTTCCCTTTGCATCTGCGGCCAGTACTACCCCGGAGCTATCTTTTAATGTATGGGTATCATCATATCCATAGCTGCATCGGGAAATAGTAAATGATGCATTTGTCGTAAAAATGTCCGGAGCAGCCGTCAAGTCCATGTTGTTTGCTGCACTAACACCGCTATCGCTTGGACAACGGAAAATTTTTCTGTCGCTTATATACGTATCATATAACATTCCAAGCGATTCCATTCCCGTGCTTCCTCCGGTGGGAAGCGCATCGTCCTGATCATTGGCATACATCCTGAGCGACAGGCCGATATGTTTCAAATTTGAAGCACAATGTGTTCTGCGTGCGGATTCTCGTGCCTTTCCCAACACTGGCAAGAGAAAGGATACAAGAATGCCAATGATCGCGATTACTACCAATAATTCTATTAGCGTAAAACCAGAAATCCCCCATTTTATTCCTTTGCACATAATAAATACCTCACATAGATGAAGGTTATAAAGGGTGCATTCCCGATTTTTTGTAACATTCAGAGTAGGATGGGTGAAGCGCCAGCGCACCCATCAAAATAAAGAATATGATTGATGGGTCTGCTTCGCTTGGCCCATCCTACATAAATAATAAGTTTTTTACAAAAAATCGGGAATGCACCCGATAAAGGTTAATTATAAGAACTGGTCGTATTTATGATTAACACTTACTGTTTAGAAGGTAATAAAAAAAGGGCAATATCCCTGTTGAATATCACCCTTTTTATAAAATAATGCTGTTTTGAAAATCTTAACTTACTGCGCTATATATGTATCTGTTCCTGTTACGCCAGAAACATCTGCGTAAATGTCATCATATGATGAGCCATTATAATATCCACACGTTGTCGTGCCTTTCCATTCCACGTGACCATCAAGGTAAAGCACATTTTGACCTGTTTCATCATGATTACTTGAAAGCCCAGTTGTGGAGGTTCCCTTTGCATCTGCAGCCAACGCTACACCGGGATCATTTGCGGACGTATGGTTATCATCGTAACCATAACTACATCTGGCCGTGGTAAACGATGTATTCGCAGTTGTAATTGTAGTTGCAGCAGTTAAAGCTAAGTTATTTGTCTCCGTTACATCATCATCGCTTGGGCAACGAAAAATCTTCCTGTCTGAAATATATTTGTCGTATAACTGTCCCAACGATTCCATACCAGTAGCACCTGCGGTAGGAAATGCCTCATCCTGATCATTGGCAAACATGTTCAGCGCCAACCCGATCTGTTTCAAATTTGATGCGCATTGCGTCTTACGTGCCGACTCACGCGCTTTGCCCAATACAGGCAACAAAATACCGGCGAGAATACCGATAATGGCAATTACTACCAGCAACTCAATCAGGGTAAAACCCTCGGTCCTCCATTTTTTAAAATTTAACATTTTTAATCTCCTATTAAAAAAACGTTACGTAATACATCCACACACAGTGCATCCCATCACTTCTAAAACCTAATAATTTATTCCTCCCTTTTTTAGTGTTAAAAAATACTTGCGCCCATATCTCAATTTATTTTTAACCTCCTTTATCCCCAAAAAAAAAGACCCAAAGCCATATAACGCAAAGGCTTGGGTCTTTATATTTTATTCGCTAGGAGCACTTTGTAGAAATTTTCCAATGATTTTCCATAAGTCATGTAAACTTTAAGCTTTACATTCGATAAAAGCCAGAATTACCTAAGTAACTTCTTAATGGCTTTTGGATAAAGCAAAGCTAATTTCTCTGATAAATGACTAGAAAATCCCTGTATTTCTAATAAAAGCGCATACAGCCCAATTTGGCAACCTGGCGATCTTCAAAGCTTTGAAGACCCATGGCTTTGCGTCCCAACCTCACGATTGGTTTGCCCTTTTCAAACTATTGAAAATTTAGCGGTAATATATCACATACAAAAAAAATGTCAAATATTTATTTAAATTTTCGTAAAACATTTTTGTCTTCATATCATTGCAGAAATTCTGTTATACTTATTAAACGAATCAGCTGCAGGATTAACTTTTACTATTATCGGAGCAAAAAAAAATAATTTAGCAGAATTTTTCTTCACTGTGGAATGTACGATACATATGCTCAAAACGTTGCATTCCTGCTTGTACCCAAACTCCAGTTTGGGTACACAATTTTAATGAGAAACTCAGTTTCTCGTCCATTTACGCTCCCAAACCGGAGTTTGGGAGCGAGCAGATGAAGTTATTTTTCAGAATACTATACTGTTACTTTTTTATAATTTTGGAAGATATGATACAGACGACCGAAGCGATGCTTTTGTCATATTGTATGGTTATTATTCCATATTAAAAAGCAGGAGATATCGGTATAAATGCGGGAAGCTATGTTTTATGAAAAACTTGATAATGGCAAAGTTAAATGCCACCTCTGTCGTCATACATGCGTGATCAATGACGGAAAGAAAGGTATTTGCCATGTCAGGCAAAACATAGGGGGAACATTATATTCCCTTGTATACAGAAAACTAATTTCAGAAAACATAGACCCTATAGAAAAAAAACCTCTCTTTCACTTTTATCCTGGAAGCTCCTCTTTTTCTGTTGCAACGGCAGGATGTAATTTCAGGTGCCTTAACTGTCAGAATTACGAAATATCACAACTCCCTAAAGATTTTGATCAAATAAACGGAAAAGATGTAGCGCCGGAAGCAATTGTTGAAGATGCCCTGGAGTATAACTGCAAAAGCATTGCTTACACCTATACAGAACCCACAATTTTTTTTGAATATGCGTATGATATTGCAAAACGTGCTTCTGCCAGGTCGATTCTGAACGTATTCGTAACAAACGGATATACAACGTATGAGGCTTTATCAGCAATACAGCCGTATCTTCATGCGGCAAATATCGATTTGAAAAGTTTTTCTGACGAAACATATAAAAAACTTTGCGGCGCAAGGCTTGAAAACGTGCTCGACTGTATTCGTTCTTATAAGAAATTGGGCATTTGGATAGAAATAACTACTCTTATTATTCCCGGGATTAATGACTCGGAATCGGAATTAAAACAGATCGCCGGATTTATTAAGAATGTTGGCCCTGAAATTCCCTGGCATGTTAGCCGCTTCTATCCAAGGCATAGACTGCTTGATACGCCGCCGACTCCGGTAGAAACACTGAGGAATGCCCGCATAATCGGCTTGGAAACCGGACTTCGTTACGTTTACGAAGGCAATGTTCCTGGCGAGGGAGGGGAAAATACGTATTGTTATCAATGCAACGCAATGCTTATTAAAAGATTTGGGTATCAAATCATTGAAAATAACATTATCAATTCACAGTGTTCAAAATGCGGTGCGGTTATTGATGGAGTTGGTATGTAAGGCAATCAATTCCAATCTTGATAGGTTGGCGGAAGACTTCGTCGTGAGCTTGGCCGAACGATTTTTAACCCCCCCCTGCGTGGATGATAAGGAATTTTAAACCAAGGGTGGGCATTGCCCACCGTCTCACGTTGCTTGTACAGACGCATAGCAATGCGTCTCTACGTTTGGTGGGCGATGCCCACCAAACTCTGTTAAAAGTTGCCGAAGGCCTAATTAAAAATAATATACCATTTTGTAAAATTTTACCTGTTTTTTGTGATCCTTCTTTTCCCCAGTATAACAGGAGTTCGTATGATAAAATTCAAGAAAATATTATGTCCTGTAGATCATTCCGAATGTTCTTATCTTGCTCTAAAATATGCGGCTTCTCTGGCATTGAAGGACGAAGCGAAATTATATGTTATGCACGTAATTGATACCCGTGCATATGACACGGAAATATACAAATTCAGCCCATATAAACTTGATAATGAAACCATAGCAAAAATTCACACCGACTTGTTAAAAAGTGTTCCGGAGGGCACAACGGATTTGCTTGAAGTGGAAACAATCGTTGAAAATGGAATACCTTTCAACGAAATCGTTAACGCGAGTAAAAAACTGGATGTAGATATTATTGTAATAGGCACTCATGGCAGAAGCGGGCTATCTCATGTGATGATGGGGAGTGTGGCAGAAAAGGTTGTGCGCAAAGCCCCGTGTCCTGTGCTTACGGTAAGAATCCCCGCCACTACGACAGACACTAACTAAAATCATCGGCAATACCCGATTTCCGGAAAATAAAAGACCATTGCAGCAAGGAGCATGCTGCAATGGTCTTTAAGAAAATGAGACATCTGAAAGGAAGAAGGCGCTGATGGAAAAAATGTTTTTGCTTTTCTTCCTTATTTGGAGAGTTGTACAAGCATTTAACTTACCGAATATCTCCCCTCGTGCCTGTCATGTAATTCGCTGACCTTGGATTTATTCCAATTTGATATACGGCTGTAATATCCCACAATTCTCGTTATCCCATAGAGGCGTGTGGTATTTCCCGTTTCAAGTGAATCTATTACATAATCTAAATCCTGTCTGATAACCGCATCAATACTAATTGCATATGCGCACTCTGCTCTGTGGTTAATAATCTTTATGGAATGTTCTTCTGGCGAATTCCCTTCTATGTCGCCATCGATTTCCAGGAAATCATGCCCCTCAATCGCCTCGTCAAAAGATTTCAATTTTTCTTCGATTATTAACTGCACATTTTCTATACCGCGAATATCATTCTTTGTTGTTGGTATTTCTAATACTGCTGTTGTCATTTAGCCTTATCTCCTTTATACATAGCCAGAATTTCCCGTTTTCCTATCATACGCTCAAACTTACTTATTCTCCTCCCCAAATAACGAATTTCTTTTTTTGTTTACCACTCCTCCTTTCATGGAAAGTTTTTAAAAAATAAAAATCTAAATAACTATATAAATAACTATATATAGTACACTGCATCAGATGAATATCTATACCAGAAAAAAAGGCTTTGTCAAGAAAAAATACAATACATTGTAGTGCACCTTAAGCGTTATACAAGATATTGAAAAAATAAACTTTATTTTTATAGGGACTTACGATTTTTTTAAGATTTCCGGAAAATCAATTTATTGTACTGTTTCAATGTTCATCGGTTTTCTTGTAACATAATAAATCCATGCGCTATGGCTATCTTTGTCGCCCGGATTTAATATATTGCCCGATACATCGTACATTTCTATCGTTTCGAATCCCATACTTTTATTCTGCAATATCTGACTATTTTTATCTATATAGTAGCTTAACAAGGCATAGCTATGTGCCTTATCATTTATAATCGCGTATTCTTCGTTAAATTGTTCTAACTTTCTATTTTTTAGGAAATTAACTATTGAACGAAAATATTTTAGCAAAAGGTTTATCTGGGCATACGGGTCGGGCGTAAAGACTATTTTAGGGAAAGAATTGGCACGGTGGTAATTTCTGTTGTGGGAGGAAAATACAAATAATCCATCTTCTTTTAGTACCCTGTGAATTTCTTTAAAGCTTTTCAATCTGTCATCATGACTAATAGAATCTAATCCATTATATGAAAATAATACAAAATCAAATAATTCATCCTCAAAAATTTCCATGCTCCTCACGTCATGATGAATAAAGGTTGCATTCGTAAATTTCCTCCTGCAGAGTTCTACCATGTCAAAAGAAAAATCAATGCCAATGTAATGCTTGCTTAATCTCGTCAGCGGCAATGTTGTTCTTCCAGCGCCACATCCGATATCAAGTATATGTTTGTTCACAATATATTCCCTGTATTTTATAAGAATCATTACTTCGGCGATTTGTAACGCCGTAAGAGAATACTCCAGCACCGTCCGTTTCTTTTCATAACATTTCTTATTTATTGCTCCGTAAGGCATTTGTTTCCTTTTTTGAAGTTTTCCTTTCCAGAAAAGCGTTGGTTGTTTACTCTATACAACCTGATATTCTCAAGAAAAAAAGTGTAAAACAGAAAAAATATGATATAATAATTAATTTTAAAATAAAAGAACAAAAGCAACCCAATCGTTGATAATCAGAGAATAGTAACGAATACGGCATTGATACCTTACAATGCCTTTACAATAAATTAACGCACTAACGCACAACCAATGATCGTGATATTTTTTGCTTTAAGCCAGGAGATTGCTTCCATAAAATCAAAAGTAAATATCCTGGGGAAAATACGTTTCGGACACGCAATATTTTATCATGCTGAATTTTGCGGTTTCCCGGTGGCGCTTGTTCAGACGGGAATGGGGCAAAACGTTTCCTCCGTCCTTCAGCACTTATCTCAGAAGTTCAGAATACAGTTAATAATTTCTTCCGGCTTCGCAGGTGCCTTGCAATCAGGAATCGATGTGGGTGATATCGTAATAGGGAAAAAGGTTCTGTACGCAACAGAAGAGACATTTGAGAAGAAAGCGCTGAGCAATTCGTCTCTTCCCTGTGAAACATCTATTTCAGATGAGGTCCCGGGATTTCCCAATAGCTACCGTTTTAAAGTACATTATGGACTTGTTGCAACAACGAATAGAATACTCCATTTATCTTCAGATAAGAAATTACTTGGAAACAATACTTCTGCAATTGCCGTTGACATGGAATCTTTCATGATTGCTGAGCAGGCACATATCTTGGGAATTCCCTTCGTAGTTGTACGGGCAATTTCCGACAGGGCGGATGAAAATGTCGATATTTGCGAAAATCTTGTTACCAGAGAAGGGAAAATAAACGTGCCGGCAGTAGTATTTTATCTGTTGAAAAAACCATACGGCATACTTGCTTTAAATCGCCTCCGCAAACAGGCAAAATCCGCAACGAGCTCTCTGTCAGCGTTCCTGCCGGATTTTATTACACAAATATATAACACTTTGTTAAAATAAATTCACGGTATGCAGAGACGCAATGCATTGCGTCTCTGCATATGCGGTTATCCGTGTAAAAGTCACCGAATACAGAATTTACCGGGAATAGTTCAACAATGTTACGCATTACATAAGGAGATGAGATGCCGTTACCAACTATAGAATGGGAAGGTAATATTGAAGGCCGCGTTCGACTAATCGACCAGACCAAATTGCCCACCGAGTTAAAATATATTTATTGTGAAGATGTAAAGAGTATGTGGCATGCGATTAAAACGCTTATGGTAAGAGGCGCGCCTGCGATTGGCATTGCGGCAGTTACCGGGGTAGTATTGGGAATTAAAGACATTCATGCCGATAATTCCGAAGTTTTTTTAAAAGAGTTAAAGAATGTGACACATTATCTTGGTTCCTCAAGGCCTACGGCAGTGAATCTTTTCTGGGGGCTTTCCCGGATGGAACGAGTTGCAAGGGAAAATCTGAACAGGCCGGTTCGTGAAATTAAGGAACTCCTCTTGAAGGAAGCAATCAATGTTCAAAATGAAGACAAATCTATTTGCAGACAAATAGGGGAAAACGGCGCGAAGTTCATCAAAGACGGAGACGGCGTTCTTACTCATTGCAATGCGGGCGGACTTGCCACAGCCGATTACGGCACCGCACTGGCGGTCATGTTTAAGGCATATGAACATGGGAAAAAATTTAAGGTATACGCGGACGAGACCCGTCCCCTTTTACAAGGAGCAAGACTGACAACATGGGAGCTCATGCATGCCGGCATAGACGTGACTCTTATCTGCGACAATATGGCAGCTCATGTAATGAAATTAGGCAAGATTCAGTGTGTAATTGTGGGCGCGGACAGAATAGCGGCAAATGGCGATACTGCAAATAAGATTGGCACGTATGGCGTATCCATTTTGGCAAAGGAACATGGCATTCCGTTTTATGTTGCGGCTCCGGTATCTACATTTGATCTGAACATTGCCTCGGGTGATGCTATTCCCATTGAAGAACGGTCTTCGGAAGAAGTTACCTGCGGGTTTGGCAAAAGAACGGCGCCGGAAGGCATCAAGGTATTTAATCCTGCTTTTGATGTAACTCCGGCAAAAAATATAAAAGCGATTATTACCGAAAAAGGTGTGATAGAGAAGCCTTCCAGGGAAAGCGTACAAAAAATTTTAGGTTGATAAAATTTTATACTTATAGCAAGGAACACTGTACATGAAGGTACAAAATTATATCGTACAAATATTGCCAATTCTTGCCGTTTTATTATTTCTTCCCGGTTGTGGTGGCGATAGAGTAAATATAAAATTTAAAACTTCTGAACAATTTTTTATTGACGATTCCCAAACAGACACGGACAAACTCAACCGGGAGCTTGAATATGACATACAGCAGGCTGAAAGAAAGCGAATGGAAAAGGAAATGAAAGAAGAAGCATCTAAAACCGCTGAAGAAAAACTGCCTTCGAAATAAAAGTATCGTTACATTTCAATCATCTCTATGTTTGTCCTGGGAATAACAGCAGACGTGCCGTCTGTAAATTCTACTTCAAGTATGCGCACGGTGGCTTCTGTTTCTATGAGTTGTGGCGAAAATGGAAGTGCCTTGATTTTCCCAATCTTGCCAAAATAGGGCATACGAATCACCCTCACCGGATCCCCGATTTCCATACCCCTGTCTGCTACAGCGACATCTTCCTTTCCGGTTGTCTGAGTCGAAAGCGGGATTATAATTTCCGGTCTGACCACTCCTGCCCGAATCTGAGTTGCCCCATTTATGGAAGCCTTGGCTCCTTCGCGGGATTTAAGCAAATCAAACGTCCTTTGAGCCATTTGTATGTGCCCAAATCCTTCTGTAATGATAAGCGTTATGCCAATTTCTTCTGTGCCGGTAATCGCCACACCTAAATCATACCCCAGAAGTTTTTTAAGGTCTTCATCATTAAAACCCCCAACAATTATTCCTCTGACACCAATATTTTTTGCCTTTTCAATGGTATTGAATTCAATAAAAGCACCGCCAACAATAATTTTACCTTTATATTCAGAATGAATTTTATCTGCGGTAACTACATCATTAGGACTGTCAACTGCCATCACCAGTTCACCGACCGTTTCTCCTCCCACACCAAAAATTCCCTGGACGAAGGCGCCGACCGTCTCTACCATTACCCCCTCTTTTTCCATTACTTCCGTAACAGTGCCATCAATATAAGAATATACCTCGATTGGCCTCGGAGGTTCGCGCAAAAGGATTTGTCCCGTTACGGTAGATATCGTCTCAATAGTGCCGGTAATGGGAGATTGCAGAACAGATTTCATCATTTTTATCCAAGGCTTTGTTTCTGCAATGGGTTCGTTTTTTTGAACAAGATCCCCTTCTTTTTTCAACATGTAATCCATGAGGTCTTTCGGTTGAATACCCAGCCGGTTAACCGCATTTGTAACATGCACTTTTCCCGGCAAGTGGGTAACGGCAACAACGTCCTCTGCCTTTAACACGTCCCCTTCCTTAACAAGAACATCACCCAACAGGGGCAAAGTCCGCCGGCTTGAGATTTTTGTTTTTTCAGATATGCGCAGACCCGGTGTATAAGCGTGTGTCATGGTTATTTAAATGTATCTTTTCCCGTAAATGTTCTTTAATGATAGATACGTTATTAAATTTCTTAAAAAGTTAAACGGCTTTTATATCGGATACGCGTCGATAGCTTGCGTCCACTTCTTTAATTGTTCCACCCGCGAGGCATTGTCCTTCGCTAAGGCAATTGGTCTGCCGCGGGTATCAATTACAACACCGACAACTCCCCCAAAAACCTTCGCCGTGAAAGATTTTCCTTTCCCCTTACCGGCATCATAATTCTTTGCAGGGAATATTTCCATTTCCGCTGTCTCGTCAATGCCAAGGGGTATCACGCACAATTCCCCGAATGGAACCGAATCTTCCTTTATTTTCCCCCCGGGCAGGGTTATTTTATATGTCAGACATTGTTCTCCTGCTTTCCCCGGACGGTTTTTTGCTAAAGAAACACATGTTCCAAGATGAATCAGGCAATCTTTCATAAATACCTCCGTTGCCGCTTTTTCATTCACAGAAGAAAGCACCCCCAGGTGCGGCATCATGAAAATGCTGTCAACCGCAACCCTCGTTATCCCTTCAGGCTGGAAGGCATCTATCATCATAAGCATCGATTGCGCCCTTCGCGGCGCGTGAGACAAAACCCCTCCGCTGCCTACCAGGAGGTCTAATTTCAGCATATCTATAATTGTTTCTTCTGAGACATCCTGTTTTAAGGCTTCGGAAATATCTCTCTCCTTCTGTACCCCTTTTAACCCGACTGCCAGTGATTTGTGCTGATCGAAAGAAAGTCTGAGCGCTTCGCGTGACAATGCCTGTTCTATCTTTAGTTCTTCCAAAGTTTGCGGAATGGTAGTAGGGCGAATCATTTTATTCTTAATCCTGTTTCTCAGATCGGATTCATCAATATCAAATGGCATCCATCGTAAAATATTCTGAAGACCCGCCTCTGCCAAAACGTTAGAAACACTGTAGCTCATCCCCAGATTTGCGCTCACCGTACGGTTAAAAATTTCGCCATAAACGGAAAAAACGTCTGTTGTCGCGCCGCCAATATCGACTCCGACAACGTTAATAGTATCTTTTTTCGCTATCGTTTGCATAATGAGACCGACTGCCGCCGGTGTGGGCATAATCGGAGCGCCTGTCCAGGTCATAAGTTTCTTATAACCGGGAGCCTGTGCCATAACATGCTCAAGAAAGAGTTTCTGGATTTCCTGACGCGAAGGAAAAAGATTTTCCCGTTCAAGTGTAGGGCGTAAGTTATCGGTAACGTGCAACGAAGTTTTTCCCTCCAGTATATCGGCAATTTTCTGACGGACATCCTTGTTGCCTGCATATACTACGGGAAGCTGAAATGACATGCCGAGCCGTGGTTTCGGATTTGCGGCAGCAATATATTCTGCCAGTTCCACTACGTGGGTAACCGTACCCCCATCCGTGCCTCCGGAAAGGAGTATCATATCAGGCCGGAGGTGTCGTATTCGGTCAATCTTTTCATGCGGAAGCCGTTTGTCATTTGAGGCAATAACGTCCATGACAATCGCACCAGCTCCCAAAGCCGCTCTTTGCGCACTCTCTGCGGTCATTGCCTTGACCGCTCCCGCAACCATCATCTGCAACCCTCCGCCTGCGCTGCTGGTGGAAACATAAATATCAACCCCTTTATTTCCTCTGGCAGGAGTGATAATTTTCTCGCCGTCTAAAATCTTTCTGCCGGAAAGTTCCTCCACTTCCGCAAATGCGTTCAACACCCCACGGGTGACATCTTCAAAAGGGGCTTCCACAGTTGTCGGCGATTCCCCGCGGAATGTTTGCCGGTAAACTCCGTCCTTTTTCTCAATCAAAATGGCTTTTGTAGTGGTACTGCCGCAATCAGTGGCAATGATAACGTTCAAATCAGGATATTCATGTTCCATAATCTATATTTAAGATGGAGTAATATTTTATTGTTTTTATTCCCGCTAATTTTTCATCCGTTTTTCTTGTTGTCATGCCGGTTTGAAACCTTTTCCAATTCTCCGATAATCATTTTTATTCCTGTTCTCTTCTCAAGAATGCCCTGAAGAAGGTCGTATTCCCTGGCGCTGAAGAAAAAGGTTAAAAAAGGCCTGAAGAACACCATTGACTGGCTTCCAACATAATTAAGCGGCTGCAAGCATTCAAGAAACAGTATTGCCGGTGTCGTAAGCCTTCGTTTATGAATTATTTCTGCCAGTCGGACAATGAGGGCATGTTCTTTTTCGCTCAATGAATTATCTTCTTGCGTTGAACCAACGCTAAAAGCATGTTTCAATTCGCGCTTAAACGTTTGTTTGTCAAAATCTCTGAAAAACGAAAACATGTAACTATGAAGAAATTTATAGTGTTATCGGTATATCAAATAAAAGGACACAATAGGAATCCGTTTTTAAATAATACATTTTGCTTATGTAATATTTAGTGAGAAGCTTATCAAAACAATAGTATTTTTGTCAAAATGAAAATGGCTATTTCGCCAAAATAGACCTTTTAATTTTACTTGATAATGCAATGTATGTCTGCCTATAATTAAAAAAATATTCTTTTGAGACAGTGTATACAATTATTGTTTAATGATGGAAGAGGGAGAAAGTTCATGCCATACAGGGCGTGGTTTCAATGTATTGCCGGCTGTGACGAAAAATACGAACTTAACGAAATAATTTACCATTGCAAAAAATGCGGCAACCTTCTGGAAGTTGTGCATGATCTGGACGAATTACGCAAGTTCAGTGCGAAACAATGGAAGGATTTAATGGACAAACGCTATCTTCGCACCGAATGGCCATATGGCAGTTCCGTATGGGGGAAGAAGGAATTTGTCTGTCCTCATGTGGGAAATGAGAATGTAGTTTCATTGTATGAAGGAGGCAGCAATCTCTTCTGGGCTGAAAGGCTTGGAAAGGAACTTGGGATTGAAAACATCTGGATCAAACAATGCGGAAATTCTCACACGGGATCTTTTAAAGATCTGGGAATGACCGTGCTGGTTTCCATGGTGAAACAAATGATTTCCGAAGGGAAAAAAATCCCTGCCGTTGCCTGCGCTTCTACCGGCGACACCTCAGCCGCATTGGCCGCTTACTGTGCGGCAGCAGGAATCCCGGCGATAGTATTTCTCCCCAAAGACAAGGTCTCTCACGCGCAACTTATCCAACCCATAGCAAATGGCGCCCTCACGCTATCCATTGATACGGATTTTGACGGTTGTATGAAGCTCGTCAGGGAAATATGTCTCAAAAACAACATCTATCTTGCCAATTCCATGAATTCTTTGCGTATCGAAGGGCAGAAAACGGTGAGCATTGAAATAGTACAGCAGTTTGACTGGGAAGTGCCCGATGTAATAATCATTCCCGGAGGAAATTTAGGCAATACCTCTGCCATAGGAAAGGGTTTTATGATTATGGAAGCACTGGGTATGATAAATAAAAGACCACGCATCGTATGCGCACAGGCAGCCAAGGCGAATCCTTTATATCTCAGTTATTTAACCGGTTTTAAAGAATTTAAGCCGGTAAAGGCGCAAAAGACACTTGCCAGCGCCATACAGATTGGAGACCCTGTTAGCTATCAGAAGGCAATCAATATATTAAAAAATTTTGATGGCATTGTCGAACAGGCAACGGAAGACGAATTGGCAAATGCATCGGCACAAGCAGACAGAACGGGATTATTCAGTTGTCCCCATACAGGCGTCGCCCTTGCCGCTTTGAAAAAATTGCTGGAAAAGAAAAAAATAAAATCGCATGAAAAGGTGGTAGTCGTCTCAACCGCGCACGGGCTGAAATTCTCCGAATTTAAGATAAATTATCACGAAAACAAACTGAAAGAAGTCACCCCACGGTTTGCAAATTTACCGGTATCAGTCCCGCCTTCATATGAAGCGGTCAAAACAGCAATTTCAGAAAAACTTGAGGGTTTTTCCCGGTAAATAAATCTCACTGCGGTCAGTGAACCACAAAACAGGCAAAGGATGTTTTTGAAAACAAACACCATCAACCCATCTGCAGGCATACTTTATGGATTGGATTATAATTATAGTGATGCTTTTGTTTAATAGTTTGTTTTCGTGCGTAGAAATGGCATTTGCATCCGCAAACGCGGCGCTTATGCGCAATATGGCATCCAGGGGAAACAACGCGGCAAAAATTTTTTTGTCTTTAAAAAGCAGACCTGAAAGGACATTTGCCGTTATTCAAATAGGCATTACCCTTGTCGGCATACTCTCTGCTGCTGTGGGCGGCACCGAAGTCGAGAAGACTATACTTCCGTTTCTTCAAAAATCACTCAATGTTTCGGACGCAACCGCAAAAATTCTTGGAATAGCCCTCTTTGTTATTCCTTTTACTTTTTTTTCCGTTGTTATCGGAGAATTAGTGCCAAAAGCAATCGCAATCCGCTATCCTGAGGAAGTATCTTTGGTATCGAGCCGTTTCCTGAGAATAATGATAAAGGTTTCCATGCCTGTTATTCATGCCCTCGAAAAAGCCACGATAAAACTTTTGTCGTTGTTTGGCATTCGCACGACTTTTACCGGAAAAACCGGAATTGCCGAACTCTCTCTTGAGTCGTTGCATCCGTTTCATAGAGACTACATTTTGAATTTATTTGCCTTGCGATTTAAGAAAGCATCGGAAATAATGCTTCCCTTTTCAAAAGCAGTGACCGTACCCGCATCGTTGAATAAAGAAGATATTCTGAAAGTAGTAATTGCCTGCGGACACACGCGAATTCCTGTCATATCGGAAGGTGAAGAAATAAAAGTTTCCGGTATCCTGCACACAAAAGAGTTTATCGCAATGATGGATACAAAAACACCTTTTTCGCTGGAAAGTCTGATTCGTGAGCCTTATTTTGTGGATGTAAATGACCACATTCTGCGGGTATTAAAAAATCTTCAGACATACCATATCCACATGGCAATTGTTTGTAAAAATTCACTGCCTGTCGGTATCGTAACGATGGAAGACATCATGGAAGAAGTTCTGGGTGAAATTTATGATGAGGATGATGACGGCATCGTAAAAAAAATATGGCACCAGCGTGTTGGCATGCGAAGGAAAAAATAACACTATGAATTTTCAAATATCTTTTCTATCTTTAAAAGGTTGTAACCGATGGAAATAATATTTCTGGGCACGGGCACTTCACATGGAATACCTATGATTGCATGCAACTGCAAGGTGTGCACCTCCGACAATCCGAAGAATAACAGAATGCGCACTTCTGTTCTCGTTCGGGAAAACGGGTATAATATCCTTATCGACGCCACCCCGGAAATGAGGCTTCAATGTTTAAAAAACAATATTACCAGACTGGATGCCGTCCTTATTACCCACATCCATGCGGATCACATTTTCGGACTGGACGACCTTCGGAGGTTCAATATTGTCCAGCGTAAAGAGATTCCTCTCTACGGAACCTCAGATACTCTTGAAGGCATAAAAAGAATTTTTGACTATGCGTTTAATATCCGAACGGAGAAAGACGGTTATTTGCCCCGTTTCTCACTCAATACTATTAACGGCAATTTAAAAGTCGGCAATCTTTCCATTGTCCCGGTTGACGCCATCCATGGAAACGGCTTTGTAACGGGGTATCGATTCGAGAGATTCGCTTACATAACAGACGTAAGTGAAATACCTGAACACTCATTGACAAAATTAATGAATCTCGATATTCTTGTCCTGGGAGCGCTTCGCTACACGCCTCATGCAAAACATTTCAATATAGACCAGGCGCTGGATATTGTTTCGAAAATCAAACCCAAAATGACATATTTTACCCATATATGTCATGAGATAGAGCATGAGGCAACAAATAGCAAGCTTCCCGAAAACGTTGAACTCGCTTATGACGGTTTGAATGTAACTTTTTAAGCATCTTGCTTTTATTGAATTTAGCCTCCTTTGCTTTTTTATACTCACTATCATTTTTTTTCCTGTTAACTCCTGAGCTAAGTTATTAATGAGAATAGGACGAGGCAACCCTGACAGCGGTAGGGTGGATTAAGCGACAGCGAATCCACCTTTCCTGCGAATATTATTGGTGGATTCGGCGTAAAAAACAACGCCTTAATCCACCCTTAACTGCAAATTAATGATGTTCATACAATGTGAATTCTAAATTGATAATGGAATGGCGCGGTCTGTAAAGACGAATAGCAATGCGTCTCTACGGTTAACCGTATGAACGTGCGCTACAACAAATGGCGAGTCGATTAAATATAATAATTCAGATATCCTTATTTTGGAGGGAACAGTATGAAATTATCCAAAAACGATGAAGAATTTATTTTAAATATTTCAAGAATACTGGATGTAAAACAGGTGACAGGCGCCATCAGCACAAATGATATCTCACCTGAAGAAGTGCGGCGTTTGCTTGCAAACCCGTCTCCTGATCTTGCCATGGTAGGATCGTATATACTCTCTCTCATGCCGGATGAGGGTGTGGCAAATGCGGTAAAAAAAGATGCCGCATCCGCCAGAAATTATGTTCGATTTCTCATTGCCGAGAAATCTTCTCCTCAGGCGGAAAATATCGCAAAAGAAGATTCCTCCAAATATCCATTTTTACTTAACCACTTTAAAGAACTGAGCTCAAGACTAATGCCGCTGGGTTATAAGGCCGCGAAAGCTGCCACAAAGCAGGAAATGACCATTATTATTCATGGCACATGGGCGGCAACAAGCACCTGGTGGCAGGAGGGAGGAGACTTCTGGAATTATATTAATGGAATAACCGGCAATGTCTATGGAGGAAAGGACGCCTTTTCATGGTCGGGGGCAAACAAGCACAAAGACCGTGTTAAAGCTGCTCATAATCTCGTTGATTGGATAAAAACACATCCATGCACACACCTCGATATAATTGCCCATAGCCATGGCGGAAACGTGTCTCTGCTCGCCACCAGACTTGGACTGAAAATCAGAAAATTAATTACCCTGGGTACTCCGGTTCGGTTGGAATATCTCCCAGACCTCAGAAACATTGAATTGCTCTACAATGTTTTTTCAACACGGGACCTTGTGCAAACTCCGGCAGGCACGTTTCCCAATCGCAGAGCTGAAGGACGCACCTTCGGTGACGGGGTAAGTGTCATTAATCTCAGAGCGGAAGATGACGGGCACGGAGGCCAACCCGGCCACTCCGAACTCCATGCGCCCGATACGTGGAAGGCAAGCGGACTCAATACACTTTTATAAGGTGCCAGGATTATTTATTACGAATATAAACACTCGTTTTTCTCCCTGATGCAAGTATGGGAATTACAAAAGAAGCCGGGCGCATTATTTATTTCCTGCATTTTCAATATTGCTGCATGATGGCAACTTACCGGAAGAATAGGGACACACCGGATCGCTGCCTTCCGTCTGAAACCAGTACCCACAATCATCTTTACAATAATAAAGACATAATCCATTCTGTTTTAACTGCATCGGCCATGCAACAAAAAACGGAAACAATTCACTGCTTATTAATTTGAAGGATTCCTTCACATTGTCCGGAATTTCGACTTTTTTAAGAGACATTGCGTGCAGGTAAATGTGTTCCATCATATAACGCCCTTCGCCTTTTTTTTCAGTTTGAACACCCTGTTGCGCAGCGTCCATAATGTTTTGCGCCAATAGAGGAATATCTTGAATATCTTTTTCTATAAGTTTTTTGTAAAGACTATTATATGAATCCAATATTGACTGCAAATGCGCCACTGTTGATTTTTTAATGGTTATGGGAGTATTATTCCAGTGGTCATGGCCTTCATGTGCGAATATGTATTTCGGATACAACAGTAAAGCACAACAAACACAAAAAAGTAGTGTGATCGTCCGCTTTTTCCGTATTCCTGTTTTTAGCATGGTGTTTTTCTCCTTCTCTATAAATGGTGTAAGGTATTGATGGGCAAGAAATTCTGTCAGGATTGGCATTCTCAGAATGAACATGTCACGGTAAGAATAGCCCTGTAGTGTTCAAGCCCTTCTGATCCCTGTTGCTCCGATTCCCTGTTTAAATCTTTCCCGACGGGAAATTTCAGAAGCCCTCCAAAGCTGATATTCTTTTTCAGAGACACGCGAAAGCCTGGTGAAAGGTAGAGAATTGTTCCTCCGCTGTCGTCTTCATCGTGATGGTGTTCGTCTTCATCCTTTGTCAGATGGAGGATATTTGATTCCGTAATAAGATCCACCCTTTGGAAAAATCCAAGGGGATTTTCAAATATTTCATATCCTCCGGCCAGATTGAAACGTATCTCATCTCCCGGTTTTCCGTCATCATGACGGGTAAACGTGGTAAATGAAGTATCTCCGGTAAGTGTAAAATGGGGGAAAAGCATTTTTGACGCAGAGAAACCTGTCATAAACGTTGGCGCTGCAAAGCCCGGCTGCATACCCATATCAAAGCGGTTTCCTTTATTATCTTCGTTGGTAATATCACCGGTCTGTACCGTAAAGCCTCCTAAAAACGACATCTTCAGATCGTTCGTCGTATAGCGTTCTCCGATAGTATCTTCGGGTCCGTTCTGATAAAAACCTTTGACCCCGTTTCTCTCGCCGTACTTAAATCCATATTGTGCCAGAAATCCTGCGTCGCCGAATCCCTTCGATGTGCCTAATGAGTCTTGTTCTTTAATAGCATACGGCATCACAAGATAGAGGGATACATAGTCGGTAATGCCATAGCCTGCCAATGTATTAAAGAAGGTAAAGTTTTCTATATTTTCCGGGTCTGCGTGGCTTTCCTGTTCAAAAGAAGCAAATTCCATTTTTTCATACAGCAAAAATTTCCCTTTCCCGATGGTCATCGGCGATGCGGTTTCTACGGGCGCACCAGGGCCAAAGGCCGTAGAAACTCCCCCATGGTGTGCATGCACTAAATTTCCAATGCCACTTGCGTAGCAGAAAAAAAGGATAAGGATAAAATTGTTAAAAAAGCGATCGTTCACTATAAAAACTCCTTTTAACATAATAAAATAAGGGAAATTAAATAACACATTTATTATATTCGTGCTACTATAATTAAAAAAATTTATTCTTTTACTGGTATCGCCTCCATTCCATAGGCCTTTAATGTTTCTTTGTCATGTATCAAATCAACGGTGACTTTGTCTGCGACCAATCTGCCTTTATCCATAAGAATACATCGCCCTGTCAATTCTCCAATCAAACGCAAATCATGAGATGCCACCAGAAGGGCAATTTGTAATCCTTTCAGATAGGTTATTAATTTGCGCCGGTGGCGGTGGTCTAAGTCATTCGCAGGTTCGTCGAGAATCAACAAATCGGGTTCCATTGCCATTGCCGCTGCCAGCGCAACCCTTCTTTTCTGGCCTCCGGATAAATGATGCGGAGGTCTCTCCCTCACATCATTTAACTCAAAATACGCCAGCCACTTTTCCACCGTATCGACTATCTGCTGTTTTGGCCAATACAGATTTTTCGGTCCAAACGCAATTTCTTCCCAAACGGAAGAGCAAAAAAGCTGATCATTTACCTGTTGAAACGTAAGCGCGACATGCCTCCGGACTTCATTAATATTTTTGTGGCCGGTAAGCGGTCTGTCCAGGACTTTTACCTCGCCCGAATGTGGTTTTAAAAGTCCGTTTAAATGCCAGAAAAGGGTTGTTTTGCCCGCGCCGCTGGGCCCGATTAACCCCACCTTTTCATGCTGATGAACGGAAAATGACAACCCGGATATCGCCTGAACGCCATCAGGATAAAAAAATGTGATATTATGAACGCGCACTACACAGGACATTGCAAATTACTCCGGCCCAGATCGCAAAAACCATAAAAAATATGAGAAATAAAGTAACATAAGAAATTTTTTCATCTTTTTCCATCCGAAGTGAATACATTCCGCAGAACCCGCGCGACTGCATCGCACGTTCTACATTTTCCGATTGTTCAAAACTCGACAAAAGCACACTGCCAATCCCTCCGGCAAGGTTTCTTAATTGCAGGGAACGCAATCCCTTTTTTGCGCCGCGTGAAGCTTGTGCGGCAAACGTCATTTTTATCCTTTCCGCCATAATGGGCAAAAAACGCGCGGTGAATGCAATAATATGTATCAAAATTGCCGGAATGCCTATTTTCCCGAAACTTGATAAAATCTGTTCAAATCCCACCCATTTAATCCAGATCACTCCCCACAACCACATAGAAAACATTTTGGTGATAAGGATCGGGGCTAGCACGCGTCCTTCTTTTGTAAACAAAAGACTCACGCCGGTAAGGAGGAAAAAAATCCATACCCCCTTCGCGCGATATAAAATGATAAATATATTCCCTGCAGCAAATACCCCAAACAATAACACCGCCAACAGGCAAACAACAAGAGACGCAAAATTATTCAGCAAACCAATGCCTGCCAGAATTGACAAAATCAATAGGGTTCCCGTTTTGGTTGAGAGTGACGGCAATCTCATTTTTTTATTTTGCAAAAAACATCATGTCCTTTTTTTCAATAAAATCCGTTGTATGGTATATCCAACGCTAATAATGGCTACTACCCCAATTATTACGCGTATACCTGAAAGATCAAAAAATCCCCTTCGGTGTCCTTTCAAAAATTCCTCCCATGTTATTTTCTCTCGATGTCCTGTGGAATCTTCTACAATTATTAAGAAAGGAATAGTTTCCAGATTCTCTGGCAATTTCCACATACCTTTCTCGTCTGTTTTGTCCTGAAAAATTATTACTCCATTTACATCCGCAAGAATAACATCAGCTCCGGCAGCAGGAGAATGGTCACTGTAAGATGCAATCAATTTTTTCTCCTGAGAAAAGAGGGAAAGTCCATGAGCATACACCGTAAAGGGCATTGCAAAAAAAATACAACAGAAAATGGCTAAGAATGTTTTCATGGCAAAATCCCTAACAATGACGGCTTTACTTTTTGCAGAAAGTGTACCAGCCAATAACTGATTGCCCCTTCAATGAATATGACGGGAATATTTCCAAAAAAAACCAGTTTGGCAAGGGGAGCCATTGCCGTATGGGTTGTAGAAAGAGCAATAAAGAGCAAAACGGAAGATATAAAGACAGTTCCTCCCCCCACGAACGACCCTATCCACGGCCTTTTTTTTGCGGAAATACGTTTTATCCAGTTGCGCCCAAGAATTCCGATAATTGCGCCCGGCAATGCCATAATTGCAATATTTACTCCCAGCACCGTTAATCCTCCGAAACCGAGAAATAATGCCTGCAACAAAAGCCCTGCCGTTATTACCGTTACCGCGCTCCATCCCAGCAAAAGCCCCGCAATGCCGTTAAGCATCAGATGCATGCTGAGAGGCCCAACGGGTATGTGGATTGTTGATCCCGCAAAAAAAGCGGCGGCAATAACCCCATAAACACCGACCTTTTCGGCTTTCAATTTTTTTACCGACACCGCTAATGCAGGAACCGCAGCAGCCCAACCGGCAATAATGATGTAGGGAGAAAGCACCCCGTCGCTAATATGCAAAAACATCTCCTTTGATTGTGCGTACTACATTAAAAATATTCGTGCCACCATAAATAAGAAAAATATCTTCCCCGCATCCTGAATAGCAAAGTTAAACAATCCCGTTTTCCGGAGAAATCCATATTACAAAATTTCCTTTCCTGTGGTTGCCATGGATATGCCCCCATGTTTCACCCCTTTTGCCGATTTCAGCTTCCCGTATAATTCATGCACCCTTTGAGGTTTGCCCTTTATAATGATAATCTCAAGGCAATTATCATGGTCAAGGTGAATGTGTTGCGTGGAAAGAATAATATCATGATAGTCATGCTGAATATCAATAAGAATGTTGACCAGTTCCCTTTTATGATGGTCGTACACAAGGGTAATTGACCCGGTAATCTCCTTGCCCTCCTGCCATTCTTCCGCCACCAAATCGCCACGGATCAGATCGCGTATTGCCTCTGAACGGTTGGTATATTTTTTCTTTCTTATGTGCGTATCAAATTTTTTAAGGAGTTCCTTTTCCAGCGAAACCCCAAATCTTACTAAAAAAGACATTTCTTATTGCCTCACTATAATATTATGATGCTTTGACAATAAAAAGTGCTACAAGTTCTGAAATGATAGCACTATTTGGGACAATGTCAATGACCAATATGAAAAAGAGTGTATATTTATTTGCTGAAAATCGAACCGATTCGCCTTATGTCGTGATGGGATAAAGGATGCTCCCCTCATTAGAATTCTTTTTACCTTTTTTGCAAATCTAAAGGAATGCTGTCTCTATCCTCTCTTATAACGCCTTTCCAGAGACCTTTAATCTTTTCCGGTTCTGTTTTTTCAACTTTGGTTATTTGCTGGAGTTTTATGTGATCAGGCTCCGGCGGTTTCCAGAGCATTGCCATATAATCGCCTACGTTGCCGACTTTTTCCGGAGCAGCAAGGGTAATTTTTTCCTTTGAGAATCCATAGGAAACGAGGGCGTTTACTGCTTTTTCATGGAGATCTGTTCTTCCGTGAAGGAACAGATAGACGTCTTTCTGTACATCTATTTCTGCCAAAACGTTGCTTTGCCGTGACACAAATCCTGTGAAAAAGATAATTGCAACGATAATGATCTTTCCCCACCCCCTTAATCCCTCGCACATCATTCCCCCTCTTTTCGTGTAAACAGGCGTTGTTTCATGCTTCATAGTGTTATCCTTTCTTATTTTTATGTTGAGGTTATTTATCATATTTCTGCAACTTACTCCGTATTCATAATGCTGCACCCGGTTACTAACTTCCAATTCAATTCCACTGGATAAATGTTGCTTCTTTATGACCAAATGCCGGGGACGGTTGTTTCGCAGTCTTTACATTTGCTATCCGTGATATTGTTTTCCAATATTCTGTATCCTGCGCGCCGGATCAGGATAGTTTGGCAGTGAGGGCAATAGGTATTCTCCCCCTTATGTCCGGGAACATTGCCTATATAGGGAAAGAGGAGTCCGCTGTCAACGGCAATATCCCTCGCGTTTTCAAGTGTCTTAATCGGAGTGGGAGGAAGGTTTTTAATTCTGAATGTGGGCTGGAATCGGGTAAAGTGAATTGGCACCTGCGGGCCAAGCTCATTTTTCACCCACTTGCACATTTCCGTGATCTCCGCTTCGGCGTCGTTAAGCGTAGGGATAATCAGCACCACGATCTCAAACCATATTCCGATATCTTTTAAGGTTTTAAGGGTCTGCAATACCGGCTTTAGTTCTCCCGCACAAACTTCCTTATAAAACTTTTCCGTAAAACTCTTTAAATCGATCTTTACTGCGCTCAGATGCTGACACAGCTCACGCAATGGTTTTTCCTGAATGTAACCGTTTGATATCATCACGTTATTCAAGCCGTTTTTACTGGTTAATCTCGCCGTGTCGTACATGTATTCATAAAACACTACCGGTTCGGAGTAGGTATAGGCAATTGTTTTACATCTGCCTGCTTTTGCTTCATTCATTACATCTTCCGGCGTTAACCTCATGCTGTCGATCTGTTCCGGCCGGTACTGTGAGATTTGCCAGTTCTGGCAGAATTTGCATTCCACATTACATCCCGCCGTGGCAATGGAATATGCCCTGGTGCCCGGCAAAAAGTGGAACAAGGGTTTTTTCTCAATGGGGTCAGCGTTGAGCGCACACACACGGGAGTGAACAAGGGTGTAATATGTGCCGCTCCTGTTTTCCCTTACCCCGCAATATCCACGCTCTAAATCCGCAATGGTGCATTCCCGGGGACACAATACACATTGCACCCGCATATCCTCGAGTTTTTTGTAGTGCAACGCTTCCTCAACCGGAAAACCCTGATTGATCCCCTTTAATTTTTCCGCAGTGTAAACATCCTCGGCAAACGCGGTCAATTTATTTCCGAAACAGAGACCGCACGCGCCAAGCACACTGGCTTTTATTAACCTTCTTCTTGTGATCATAGAACAATAACTCGTAAAAAATGAATACATTTATGGCTACGTCACTCTTAAAAAATTGTAACCCTCATGTGTGATTATGTCAAGCAATGCGATAAAAAGCGGATGTTTTATTAAAATTGACAATTGAAAGAATGTTTAGTATGGTTTATTTCACATCCATAATTCCAAAGGAAATAAAACAATTTCCATGTATTTTCTGTTTCGATAAGGAGTAAAAATGCATAAAAGAACAGCCCTTTTTTTGCGCACAGCCTTTCTGTTGTTTCTCCTGGTAATTTTTTCTTCGGAGAGCCGTGTCATCGGTGCGGATATTGCCGCTATAGTAAATGGAAAGAAAATTAAACAAGACGATGTTAATAAACGTTTAATGCTATTTCAGGATGCTGATGCCGAAACCTATAATGCCATACGGCAGGAGGTTATTGAACAATTTATCACGAATATTTTACTGGAAGATTTCATAGATAAACAAGGCATCATTGTCACCCCGCTTGAAATCACAAGAGAACTTGAACAGATAAAAAGAGATATCGCAGGCGATAGCAGCGATACGGATGCCTTTTTAAAGGATATGCTCACATCCATAGGTTCAAATTTATACGATTTCGAGAAAACAATTAAACATTCCCTCGCCCTTGAAAAATATTTCAGCGCCCTCCTTGACTTTCAAAATCTGAAACGATTTTTTGAAAAAAACAGAAATTTTTTCAATGGGGAAGCCATAAAAGTAAGGCACATTTTTATCACTACGAAAAATCTTGATGCAACAGCCGGAACCTCGAAAGCGGCTGATTTGATCAATACATTGAAAACTGAACTTGATAATGGCGCTGATTTTGAAGAGATTGCAAGAAAATATTCGGACTGTCCTTCCGCGCCAAATGGCGGAGATTTAGGGTTTATTCAGCGGAGAAGCGGTTCGTATGAGGAACCATTTTTAAGCGCCGCATTTTCATTACGTGTTGGAAAAGTAAGTGAACCGGTAAAGACGGAATACGGATATCATCTGATAAAAGTCACCGATAAAAAAGAAGGAATCCCGGTGAACTTTGAAGACGTGATAAACGACGTGCGCTCAACAATGTTAGATGAAGAAATACTAAAATTGCTGAAAAAGCTCCGAAGTGAAGCGAAGATTGAAATTATGCAATAGTATTTCTACCGCTTTTTACCATGTTTTTACCTTTTTTTCTTTTCTTTTTTCTGTTAGTATTTAGCCAGTAAATTCAACGGTAAGGATTGCAAGTATTATTTATGTAGTTTCTTTTCCATTGTTCTCTTTTTATTCAGGGTACGACTTAGGTACGACTTGGATTTTTGGTTGGCTATCTATATAAGCGCCTTCTGAGACAGCGATAACCTGCTATATTGACTTTTTTTTAGCCTGCTAATTGCTATATAATTGGGAAAGTGCAGTCGATTGACAGCTAGGTACAAAAAACTACCATAATAATAAATCATTTGCGATTGTCAATAGGACTGCATGACATTTTCCACTTATCATTTTTACGCATTGGTACAATATAAAATTCAGTTGTTTTTTAAAAACGAACTTGATACCATAATACCACACCATTAAACGTTTTTGCGTTAGCCTGTTCGTGGTTCTCCCATAAGGACTGCGGACAGGCTTTTTTTTATATGTTTCATTCTTTCAAATCCAGCAACATGATGAAAAGTGTGTCACAGTGACATGGGAGTGACATGGGTGACACAGTGCCAGAAATGGCACACTTTTCTTGATATACATTCATAAATATAATCAATTCCAACATAATCCTTGTGATCAAAAACTGTTAAACGTATAATGTTTTTAAAGGGGAAAACTCTTTATTGTCAATAGATTAGGTATGACCCCATGTTTTTTTCCCCATAAGAACTGCGGACAGGCTTTTTTTATTACTTCCTCTTGTTTTTAGGGAGAATTAGATAATGCTTCGAAAATTGAACTACAAATTATTATTGTGTTTAATATTCGTCTTTACTGGAGTTACATTTTTCTTTTCCTACGAAGCGTTTTCCGTTCCTGCATATGATGGATTGTTTCTGTTACAACAGCCATCAGGGTATACTTTTAAAGCTAGAAAACGCGGTGACGAATGGCATAATTGGGTAGAAACTGAGGAGGGTTATGGTATTTATAAAAACAGGAAAACAAATTGTTGGGAATATTACTTGCCTTCTGATGACCCTGATAAACCAAGATTAGGGATTAGATGTACAGAAGATGATGGGGTAATTGTTGGCAACATAGACCCCGCTTCACGCAATATCCCAAAACGGTTAAGACCCGCAAAAATAAAAAAAATGGAATCCTCAATTGAAAAAACAGAAGTGTATCGGCAGAAAACCCCCCAAAAGGTATTTGAAAGAACATCAAAAAGCAAAAAAATTAGTGGCACAATAAAGCTTTTGGTTATAGGGGTGCAGTTTGAAGACCATCCTGCAACCTATTCTGCCGATGATATTCAGCCGCTATTATTCGGAGAGAGCAGCAGCATTGCCGATTATTTTAATGATGTGTCATATGGTGCGGTAACTATTGAACCCGCATCGGAATCGCATGGGACTTCAAATGATGGGTTCATTGGTTGGCTGCAATTAAGCGGCAATCATCCGAATACTGGTTCTGATAAGGATCATGCGACTGATAAGCAGACGGCAGAGAACGCAATGGTTGCTGCAAGCGATTATATAGACTTTGCATCGTATGATGCCGATGGAGATGGGTACATAGTGGCGACCGAGCTTGCCGTCCTTATTATTGTTGCAGGTTATGAAGCTGCTGCAGGTAGCGATGAACCATCCGTATGGGGTCATGCATCGGGAACCTCTGTAACTACAGATGACATAAATCTGGGTAGTTTTGCCATGGTAGGCGAGAAACATGGTAGCCATATGGGAACGATGGGTGTTATGGTTCACGAATTGGGTCATTTAATATTCGATTTGCCAGACTTGTATGATACTGATAAAGATAACGGAGATTCGTTAGGCATCGGCGACTTTGGTCTAATGGGTTCCGGCTGTTGGGGAGTAAAGTCTGGAGAATACGCAGGTTCTTCACCCACACATCCATGCGCATGGAGCAAAGAATATCTTTCATGGGGAACGGTAAACACTATTAACTCAAGCCAAACGATATCGTTGTCAAAAGCGGATGGCAATAGTTCCTCCATGTTTCGCCTTGATACATCAGATACAGACCAATATTTTCTCATAGAGAACAGGCAATTTTCCGGTTACGATATAGGATTTGGTTCATCATGGCATGGAGGGATAGTTATCTATCATATTGATACATCGAAAGCAGATATGCGGTATGATGTTAACGCTGACGAAGATGACAAAGGTGTGGATGTGGAAGAAGCCAACGAAGGGAGTGTTGGATACAGCATGTTGGATACATATGAACGACCTGTGCATACCAACATGTTTTATTTTTCAGGGAATAACGACAGTTTTTCCGATTTAACCACACCAAATTCAAGGCTTAAAAACGGTAATTCCACGAATATTTCAATAACTGATATTTCCTCCTATGGTGACACCATGAGTGCATATGTAATCCTTCTACCCGAAGCAACTACGGGTTCCATCACAAACCTTGATTCAGGCTCTGCCACATTAAATGGCACGGTGAATCCCTATGGTGAGGAAACAACGGTGTGGTTCGAGTATGGAATTATCAGTGGAACATACAGTAACACAACTTCAGCACAAAACATTAGCGGGTCGGGTGAAATAGCGATCAGCAGTGACATAAACGGTTTATCAGAAGGGATAACGTATTATTACAGAATAGTTGCGCAAAATAGCATAGGTACCGCTTATGGTAATGAAAAAAGTTTTATTTCGATAACAACAACTCCAACAGTTTCAACTACTAATTCTCATACAATGGCTTTAAAATCAGACGGTACAGTTTGGGCATGGGGATATAATGGATCTGGGCAGTTGGGTGACGGAAGTACAACGGATAGATATACACCAGTAGAGGTAAGCGGTCTTAGTGGTGTGATGGACATTGCTGCTGGAGATAGTCACAGTCTTGCCCTGAAATCAGACGGTACGGTCTGGGCATGGGGATATAATGGATCTGGGCAGTTGGGTGACGGAAGTACAACGGATAGATATACACCAGTAGAGGTAAGCGGTCTTAGTGGTGTGATGGACATTGCTGCTGGAGATAGTCACAGTCTTGCCCTGAAATCAGACGGTACGGTCTGGGCATGGGGATATAATGGATCTGGGCAGTTGGGTGACGGAAGTACAACGGATAGATATACACCAGTAGAGGTAAGCGGTCTTAGTGGTGTGATGGACATTGCTGCTGGAGATAGTCACAGTCTTGCCCTGAAATCAGACGGTACGGTCTGGGCATGGGGACATAATAGATATGGACGGTTGGGTGACGGGACGACTACCCAGAGAACGACACCGATACAGGTAAGCGACCTGAGTGGTGTAGTGGCCATAGCCGTGGGAAGTCGCCACAGTCTCGCATTGAAATCCGATGGTACAGTCTGGGCATGGGGATATAATGGATCTGGGCAGTTGGGTGACGGAAGTACAACGGATAGATATACACCAGTAGAGGTAAGCGGTCTTAGTGGTGTGATGGACATTGCTGCTGGAGATAGTCACAGTCTTGCCCTGAAATCAGACGGTACGGTCTGGGCATGGGGACAAAATGAATATGGACAGTTGGGTGACGGGACGACTACCCAGAGAACGACACCGATACAGGCAAGCGACCTGAGTGGTGTAGTAGTTATTGCTGCCGGAAGCGGTCATAGTCTTGCCATGCAATTAGATGGTACAGTCTGGGCATGGGGGATTAATGTGTATGGTGAACGAGGTAATGGCACTTCTTTCATTCAAAATACACCATTACAAGTTAATATTAATTTAGGGGAAACACCTGATACTTTTGCTCCAACGGGATCAATAAAAATCAATACGGATAGTGACTATGTCGATTCTGCTTCTGTTACATTAACCTTTTCTGCCAGTGATAACATTGGTGTAACAGGTTATTTCCTCTCTAGCAGTTCCGCTAAACCATCTATAGACAATGTTGGCTGGACATCGATATCTTCAACCATCAATTACGGAGAGGATATTTCATATACATTGAGTGGCGGTGATGAAAGCAAAACATTATACGTCTGGTACAAAGATGCCGCAGGAAATGTTTCTGATTCTGCCAGTGATTCCATTACTCTGGATACTACTGCTCCAACGGTATCAATAATCAGCCATACATTTGATGCAATGTATTCTACCACAGGCATTATTATAAGTCTAAGCGGAAGCGCATCTGATAGCGCCAGCGGGGTAAAGAGTGTTACATGGTCGAATACCGCTACCGGCAGCAATGGAACGGCAATTGGTACGACAAACTGGTCTGTTTCGGATATTAGCCTTTCGGATGGAAGTAATTCCATAACGGTAACGGCAACAGATAACGCGGGAAACGTGGCAACAGATACATTTGCAGCAACAAGTACGGAGGCAAATGTCAGCATTACACCAAAGACTATTGATCTTAATAGCAAAAAGAAATTCAAAACAATAGTCAAACTTCCTTCTGTATATGATATTGAAGACGTTGTGTGTGGTACAATAGAATGCGAAGGAGCAATGGCTGTTGATTGTACGGCGAAAAAAAACAAACTTAAAATAATATTTAAAATCCAGGATTTAGATATAGACTTAGAAAATGATAAAACAAAAAAAATGGATTTTACGGTATCAGGTGAATTGGAAAATGGCACTATGTTTGTGGGAAGTGATAATGTAAAGGTAAAGCAGTAAGTTACAAAAAAGCCTTATGCATGTTATGCATGAATAAGGGATTATAATCACATCTTAAATAAAAAGGGCTAGGCTGATCACCGAACGCCGCAATCCTGAGCGGTTGCCCTTATTCTTTCTTCAGGGGTTTTTGCAGGAGATAACAACATGTCAAAAAATCTCAGCGATTCAGCAGAACATCTCAAGAATATATTCAAAGAGTATCACGACCTCATTATTAATAACGGCAGTAATAGCACTCTTATTCCTAAAGAGAAATATAACGAAAGAATTAATAAATACGTGAAAACTTTATCCCCAAGAGGTCTTTTGCTGGTTATGTCTGATAATAAACCAATCGTTTCATTTGAAGATGTGAAAGAACTGGATAGGGAATTATTTAAGACGTGGCCTTATTATAGTTATGAAGAATTGGATGAAATGGGACTTCGTGAAATCGATCAGAAGTGGATGGGCACCAGAGAAGCAAAACTTAAGGAATATTTTCAAGACCAATATCAGGATTGTCTAGAAAGAATTGAGCACTACAAACCAGAAGCAGGCACACCAAAAGACACACTAAAGCAGGAAATTTCAATTTCAGAATCGGATAAGACGGTCAATTGTAATGTGTTTCGCTGCAATGGTGGTAATTGGACTATTAAATACAAGTCAGAGACTATTTCGCCAAGAGATGGTATGTATTTAAAATATATTGCGTTACTACTCGAAAATCCTTTTCCAAAAAAGTTTACATATAATGAATTGCAATTAGAAATTGAAAAAATATCTAATTTAAATACATCTGTAGAACAAAGAGGAGAAGTAAAAGACATGCTTAATTCAAGTATGTCTGTTCAAAGTGGCGGTAGTGAAATATTGGATAATGAATATATCCGTTCGGCAATAGCTAAAAATGAAGAGTTGGAGAAACAAAAAGGAGACGCAGAAGCACTTGGTAATGACGAAAAAGCAGCGGAGCTTAAGGAGGAAATCGAAAAAATAGAGAGACATGTACTTGCATTAACTAAAAAGGGAACATCTTTCAATTTTGCTAACACTGACCTGAAAAAGCAAAAGGATAGAATTGATAGAGGAATAACGAGATGCATTAAAAATATAAAAAAAGAGTGTAAAAAAAAAGGGAGTGATCATTTGTTTATAGGGGAACATATTTGCGACTCTATTTGTTTTAAACAAGGTTATATTTTTTACATGCCTAAAGAATCCACAAACTGGAATAAATAAATTCTTTTTTTTGGATTTACTACAAAAAACCGAACATCCCATCTTAGCACTTGGCATTTCAGTACTTACAGATTTAAATAATTACAAAAAAATTACACAGACATAATTTGTCCGAGATTCGGACATAATTTGTCCGCAAATCGGACATAAAATGTCGCACACCTTCTTTTAAGTAGTCATAATTTCTTTTTCACTACATAAGAGGTGTAAAATGCAAAATCAATCCATTCAAGAGAAGTTATACACAGTCTCAGACGTGCTAAAGCTTCTGAACATTCCACGTCATAGGTTTACTTATCTTTTCGACTCCAGAAAATTGCGTGCAGAAGAATTTCAGGTACTGCCAAATGGACATAAAGTTTTTAGCAAGTCCGACCTCGAAAGAATTAAAAAAACGCTATTCGAGGTATCGCAAAAATGAAAAAACCTCAAAAACTCTTGCGGAAATTGTTAATCAAATATCGTGATAACATTGCGGAAAAACCGTTTACAAAAGAAAGATCACAAACGGTAGATTGTATAAGTGTCATTTTGGAGTCGTTGAAAAATGAGAATCATTGATTCAGCCTTAGAATATCGAAAAGCGGGCTTTAGTGTTATTCCCATGTCAGCAAAAGACAAGCGTCCGATGATAGGATGGGCAGAATTCCAAAAGCGGCTTCCTGATGAATCTGAAATTCGGTCATGGTGGGGAAAAAATCCAACGGCAATGGTCGGTATCGTTACCGGAACATTATCAGGGTTGACGGTGATAGACACGGATAGTAAAGAGGCTGTAGAGGCAATTGAGCAAAACATCGGTGATTCAATCGAAATACCTGTTGCGGGAACCCCAGGAGGTGGGCAGCACTATTACTTTGCCCATAATCCTCTTTTTCAAACGAAAGCAGGTGTTTTTAGTCATTGCGATATACGCTCAGATGGCGGCTGTATCGTTTGTCCTCCTTCTGTAAATTCCGAGGGCAAGCAATATATTTGGTTAAATGATTCACTTTCAAAAGATTCTCTACCACCAATGCCGCAAAGCCTTATTGAGATGCTTTCTCAGTCGCATAGCCAACGTGCGACCTCAAGGGAGCACATTAATATAAATAATATAAATAATAAACACTCTCTAGAGGAAACTGGACATTTTACTGGACAGGGCGTTCTTTTTAACAATGGCCGCAGGGACGATGACTTATTTCACCTTGCTAACCACCTAGTAAAATCAGGCATGCCAGAGAGTGAAATCTTCAAATACCTTGAATATATTATGCATTCATGGGGTGAATACGATGAGAAGTGGATAAATGCTAAGATACAGAGCGCATTGAAAAGACAAGAAAGACGAGAAAGAAATCTTTGGCAGGAAATTAGGGAGTGGGTTTTGTCCAGCAATGGCCATTTTTTGTCCAGTGATGTCCAGAACTGTCTGGTTCTTACTAATCGGCAGGAAAAAAAGAATTTATCTGAGTGTCTAAGTAATTTGGTCAAAGAAGGCCTCATAGAGCGTGTTGATAACAGAAACGGCTGTTTTAGAAGGATTGAAATAAATTATGAGATTATAAATTTTCTTGGTGTCACGGACTCTGTAGTTGATCTCAAAATGCCTTTTGGCGAAGAAAAAAAAATAAAGATAATGCCTAAAAACATCATAGTTGTTGCGGGCACACCGAATTCCGGCAAAACGGCATACCTTCTGAATATCGTTGCTTTGAATATGCATGCCCATGATATTTATTACTTTTCAAGTGAAATGGGTGCTTTGGAAATGAGGGATAGATTAGGCAAATTTGAACTTCCCCTAGAGTATTGGAAATTCACACCCATTGAGCGTGCTTCAGACTTTGCGGATGTTGTCCGACCGGATGCGATAAACATTATTGATTACATGGAAATTTCAGACGAGTTTTACAAGGTTTCTGGCTATATCAAACAGATATTTGACAAACTTCGCAGTGGAATTGCCATAATTGCACTGCAAAAAAACAAAGGAAATGATTACGGACTTGGGGGTATGAGATCATTGGAGAAGCCGAGACTTTATTTATCAATGGAAGATAACAAAATCAAAATTGTAAAGGGGAAAAACTGGGCTGATTCCAGAATAAATCCCAATGGGATGGAGCTGCAATACAAACTAATTGACGGGTGCAAGTTTATCGAAATTTCTGGCTGGAAAAAATCTGATTCCTAAAAATGAACACAAAACAATCAAAAAACATAAATAGATTGATGAAATGTTTTCACTACATGAATCATGCAAGGCAATACGGAGATATTCATTGCAAAGTTATTTTAAAGAATGAAATTAAGCGGATAAAAGAAAAAATTTTATTTTACGATTCAATAGGAGATAAAAAAAATGAATGAAAATTTAATTGTAAATAACGTCAACGGCGGGTTGTTTGATATGGACGGAGCTTCTCAATATCTTAAAATAAAGCGTAGCACTCTCTATCAATTCTGCATGCGGAAGCAAATTCCCGTTTGCAAAATAGGCAAGTTGAACCGATTTAGAAAGAAAGACCTTGACGCTTTTATTTCTCAAAATCTTCAAGAGGCTAAGGAGTGACTAAAGGTTTAAAATCTCCAGTTTGTAGAATTGGCGGCAAGGGCATGCTCTCCGGATGGCTTCGGCAATTCATACCGGAACATGTTTGCTACGTTGAACCGTTTTGCGGCAGTGCCGGCTTGTTATTTGCCAAAGAACCCGCACGAGTTGAAATCTTGAACGATTGCGATAACCACCTGATAAGCTTCTTTAACGTTCTGAAAAATCCAGAGAAAAGAGAGCGGCTTATAAACTCACTGGAAAATTTGCCCTTTTCCCGTAGGTTGTGGCAAGAGATACGTCAGCATTGGAAACATTGTATGTATCCTTCCGATGAGGTTTTACGTTCTGCGTGGTGGTTCTTTCTGAACCGGAGTTGCTTTGGCGGGGATCAAAGGTATGGCGGCTTTGCGTGTCCAAGTATAAGCGGACGGAATCCGGCAAAAACTTTCAGGAATATCGTTGATAGTCTTGAACATATTGCCGGACGGCTTCAGGATGTTACTATCGAATGTCTGGATTATGCCGAATGCATAAGGCGTTACGATTCCGAAAATACCTTCTTTTATATCGATGCACCGTATTATGGCAGCGAACATTATTACGGCAATTCCTTTACCGAAAACGACCATTACGGGCTTGCCGAATTGCTTCATGGCATCAAAGGCAAGGTAATGGTTTCGCATTGCCAGAATAGCCTGTACGATTCGCTGTATGGCGGTTTTAACTGCTATTATCGCCAGAGTTTCAAGGGAAGTTACAAAAGCAATAATGGTGTAGAAAAGCCTAAAATCATTGAATGTGTTTGGCTTAATTATCAACCGGAAAGTTTGTTTGAAGGAAAAAAACATGAATACAAACTTTATTGATATCATTTGTTTTTTACTTCTCTTTGAAGGCTTCAGGGCTGTTTGCTTTTCTTTATTCTTGTCCTAAATTTTCATACTGCGTTTTTGCACGTAGGTTTAGAGGCCGATACGTAGAAGTTGACGGGTAGGATGTAAAGGGGGGTAGGGGGGCGTCTTGGGAAAATTTGAAAGGTTTAAATTATGCAATTATTTTCGTTTAATAGTATGAGGGCTGTTTGCTTGCTGGTTTTTTCGGGGCAATAGTAGTTGGCCGTGTTTATGCTTTTCTTTATACTCTAAAAATAACGTCTATTATCATTTTTCATACACAAACACACAAACAAAAGAAAACAATAAATAAAAGACATGAAAACACGTAAAAATACTTGACAGGGTTTAAAGAGTACGGTAAATAGTACGTACCTTGTTTGTATTATATGCTTTGCCGGAAGCATTCACGATATGGGGCGTGGAAACATGCCGTAAAGCCGTTAACCTTCATAACCGGCATTATGAGGGCTTAACGGCTTTTTTATTGAAAGGGGTATATATGGCAATACGCTGGAGAAAGTATTATGGAGAATGCAAAGGCAAGAGGGCTTCGGGGGATAAATACGGCAAGGTAATAGAAAAGGGTATCGAATGCGAAGGGAAGCGGGGCAAGCATTGTCCAGAGGGCGTACCTTCACCTTGCGGGGCGTGGTCGATTGATTACAGGGAAATTGACGGTCGATGGGTTTCAAAGGTATTTACAGGCATATCAAAGACTGAAGCAAAGGAACGCCTTGAGGATATCCGGTCAAATATCCGGAGAGGTCTTATCGGATTGCCGCAGTCAAGAAAGACACCTACCCTTAGAGAGTACAGCGAAAAGTATTTGGAATTATCCAGAGGGGATAAAGAGAACACGTTACTTGCGAAGAAAAGAGCGGTCAGGGTATTGGTACAATATCTTGGGGATTATCGTTTGGACAAGATCACGCCGTTTATAATTGAAAGGTATCGCCTTGAAAGGAAAGAAAAGGATCAGGTTAAGGATTCGGTGGTCAATATGGATATTGCCTTTCTCGGTAATATGTTTAACACGGCAATAAAACAAGGTCTTATCGATAAGAACCCATGCCAGCAAGTAAAGAAACTTAAAACAACACAGACCAAAGACAGGGTATTATCGCAAGAGGAAATAACTTTATTGCTGGATAAACTGCAAGGCAAAGACAGATTAATGGTTTTGACAGGACTTTTTACGGGGTTGCGTTTAGGCGGGGTCTTGGGTCTCTCATGGGCGGATATTGATTTCAGCAAAGGTTTAATCACTTCTAACCATAAGACCGGCAAGATGGTATCAATACCTATTTCCGACTATCTTATTGATGAGTTACGGAAGTGGAAGGAATTAAACTCCGGCGATAGGCTGTTTATTGAAGGGAAGATAACTCAAAAAGTAATCATTCGATATAGTGAACATTTCAGCCAGTTATTTAAGAGTTTAGGTATTCAGGGTTTTACCTTCCATAACTTACGGCATAGTTTCGCAAGTATCCTTCAGGGTGAACTTGGTGTCGGTGCGGTGGTTGTTCAGGGTATGACGGGGCATTCAAGTTTGGGAATGTTGCAAAAGTATTCACATACCGGTATGGATTCAAAGAAAACGGCGATTAATGCATTGACAGAACATGTCTTGAGTAAGCAATCAAAGACCTCTTTGGCCATAGCGCAATAGATAAAGTACGACTACGGTACGACATGGCTTTAAGAACGCCAGCAACGAATTGCCTTGTAAGGCTACAGCGACAAAGGTTGCATGGTAATAGGCGGAGAAAATAGTAAATATTGCAATAGTATTTCGGGAATATTCCCGTTTGGCACGATTGGTTTTTATCATACGAATGTTCCTATTTTTGACCAAGAATTTCTTTTACCACAGTAAGTTTTTGCGCCAAGTTATAGGTAATATTTTCAATCGCCATATCAACGGCAGGCCCAAATTTCGGCCCTGAAGTGATCCACCATTCCCATTCGACTTGCGATGTAACCACATCCAATCCTTTCCCCTCTGCAAAAACTTCATCTTCCCATAATTTATTTTGTTTCGTGTCATAGAGCATAACATAGAGAGAAAGATAATGTTCCCCTATCGCATGCAACACCGCTTCCTCGATTCGCAGGTGAATATCCGAATTTTTTAAACGAAATTCCAGAATTCCATCCAGTGATTTCCCTTCTAATAATGCCTTATCCTCCGGATTATTCAGGAAAACCACATTATTAAATAAAGACTGACATGTTTCCTCGATTTTTTTCGCAAGAGGCATTCCAACGGGAAAAACAAAGTATTGAATTCCAATGATTTGATGCCACAGCTTTTCTTTCTGCTCGTGGTTTCTCAGGACAGGATCGATATAGATACCCATGGTCAACGGCTGCTTCGATATTTCATAAATCCTCTTGTTGCACGAGGGAGCAATGGTGACCGGAGGTTTTTGCGTGCTGAAACAGCCGCTCAGAATCAGGAAAATAAGCAAAACAACTCTGTATTTTTTTTTTATAAATTTTAATTTACCCATACGTACTCACAGCGCTTTTGGTAATGTTTTACTGAATTGTGTGTCGCAAATATCTATTCTTTCCTGTCCGGGAAAAAAGGCTATTGAATATTAATAGCTTTTAGTATGGATTAAAATATTTTCATTCACAAGAAAATTATTTTATCTTGGATATTGCTGAATAGAATTGCCCTGGGAAAAATAATCTTGCGGGAAAAACTGAAATGCCCTCAACAGCGCCGTTTTTTATCGCATCCACTTTATTGGCACATCACTGCTATTTCTGCCAATAAGCACAACGCCTTTTAGTTTTTTCTGATTATTGAAAATCGGGTATGTTTTTAAAAGAATAGGATCGCCAGTTTTAAAGTTTAAAATTTCTCCGGATGTTGAATGCCCCGTTTTTAACGTCTGCCAGATCAGGCAATCTTTGCACGCAGAGGCAAACTTGTGTTTTGTTGCAAAACATTTCTTGTCAACAGGATTGCCAGGAAAAAATTGTCTGGCAGCTTTATTCAACTTTTTAATATTAAATTCAGCATCAAATATAACAATGGGGTCTGTGATCGAATCAATGAGAAAGTCAATTTCTCCTTGCTTCTCTGAAGATACTAAAGGCATTCTACGGTTTTTAGTAATTTTCATAGTAAAATATACATGCTTTGCCAAAACGGCGGTTGTTAACAAAAATAGTACCTTTTTTAGGAGGTACATTAACTAATGTGTGCCATAAGCAACTGTGATGCCATATCGATGATATTTTTATATAAGTCGCATGGTATTTCACAACCATTGAGATAACCTGTAGATAAGGAAACGGAATTGTTATTAATGATTTGCTATGTAAAAATTGCGGATATAATATCGTATGAAAAGAGTACTGTTATTGGCTGATTATTACCAATGACAGCAAAAAGAACATTAGGAAAATGTTCAGTATTATTTAATGAGCCGCTATGCATCAAAAACTCAAACTGCAACATGCAACATATTTACACGTTTTTTTTGGTGAAATAAAAAAGCAGTTATCACGATGAGTGATAACTGCTTTTTAAATATACAGTTGTAAATATTTAACGCTAAATTAGTGGTGGCCTGATGGATGAAGAGCCGCTGCGCCAAGATCCAATGACAAAAAGCGAATGTTTCCTTCTTCCAAAACAAGTTCTGTGTGCGCGCTCTGTCCGCCATGTTCATGAACAGAAACTTCGTATACACCAGGTTTCAACTCAAATACACAGGTGCCATTATTGCCGGTTGTACATTCTTCATCTCCAACCTTAATTTCAGCGCCTACAATTGGAGTACCAATAGCAATCGCCGTTACCCATAATTTTGCAGGTTTTACATCATAAGCCTGTGCTGTTGTCATGCCGATTCCTGCAATAACTGCCGCACCAAACATTCCCATCAATACCTTCTTAAACATTACCTATTCTCCTTTCCTTTTTTTTAAATATAACGTATAAGATTCCTATAGAGTGTGCAAAGTAATTTATTCTCCTCCCTGTTATTCCACCCCCTTTCGTAGTATATCACCTCATAACAGTATTGCTGATTATTTCAAAATAGTGATTTATTATACATTTTAAACGTTCTTCGTCAAGTGATATATTTATGAACGAAATAACAGATCAGAGAGAAATGTTGTATAGATGCTTTCTCTTTTCTTTTATTTCTGAGGATTGTGCAACTTTGCGTATATTCCGTATGGGGTATATTCAGTCTTTCCTTGTTTGGGTAATTTGCACCTTAAGCGCCCCGGTATTATCCTTAAAACCTTTTCCGTAATTTCCAATGATGTCATCATTCATGCTGAGATATAAAAATTCACCTTCCTCAGCCGGCAACGGACGAATTGAACCATTACTTCCCATAGGAAACGTTCTGCCGCAATCTCCAAATCTTCCAACAAGCATGCCAATGGGTTGATCTGTTAATACGTAATTTATTAACGCCAATACAGGGATGCCATCCGCGGAATGCCCCTCGGGATAAAGATCCGGGTTAAAGCTCCATACATTGTCCTTTTCGACATTCCAGCTTACAACGGAATTTTCCTGTATTACAACATCTGTCATTTCCCACACAACATTTGCATGGACAAGCGCCATGTCTGCCACTGCTACATGAAAATATGATGATAAAAGAGAAAAGATGCCTCCCGAAAAAACCGTAATAAAGCACATCTTCCATTTTTTAAGACGCCGGAAATTGCGGAGTATCATTTATTTTACTTCCTTTATTTCAAACATTCCTTCCGGCGGATTCAATAATACGATTTTAATTCTCTCATGCCATAATTCACCGAATTCTTTTACTTGAGCATCCGTACCCTTTCCTGTCACTGCAAGGGGCATCAGATCGCCCATTTTAGGATTCATCGGAAGCATGTGGTTGCGGTAGCTGATTTCTATTTTTTTATGAGTATCCATTCTTTCAAATAGTGCTGTGCATACGGCATTTGGTGCCGCTTCCTGTTTCTCATCAAACGAAAGCAGATTGTATCTGTTGTATCTGCCGCCTCCCAGTCCTTTAAACCCTGTCTCTCCGGAAGCCCCTGTTATCAAGGTAACCACCTGCGATATCGGGCCATTCACCTTGTATTCCACATCCCCCTTGAATGTAACAAGAATTTGTCCGCGTTCGGGCATTTCATTTTTATATAAGGCTTTTAAGGCTAATTGAGTCAGCTTATATGCGCCGGAAACGGCAGGACATGAATGTCCGGCAAGTTTCACTACGTCCATATACGTAAAGACAAAAGGTTCGTTTTTATCAATTGCGCCGAGCGCCACTGCAAGCAAATCCCTGATTTTTATCGGTTCCACATCTTTGAAGAATGGTTTGTTAAATTTTGTCTGTTCCATTAGTTAAATTTCTCCTCTTATAAAAAAAGATTGTTCTTTTAACGGATATTTTTTTTAATCTTCGAGCGTAGAGATATCTCCGGTGGGCAGCCCAAGGTCCTTTGCCTTTAAAAGTCTGCGCATAATTTTGCCGCTTCGTGTTTTTGGCAGATTGTCACAAAATTCTATCTCACGGGGATAGGCGTGTGCCGCAAGATGATGTTTTATAAATTTTTTAATCTCTTCTTCCAATTCATGGGAAGGTTCAAATCCCTCTTTAAGGGCAATAAATGCCTTTATAATTTCACCCCTTTCCGGATCGGGTTTGCCAATGACCCCTGCTTCAGCAACCGCCCGATGTTCCAGCAGAGCGCTTTCCACCTCAAACGGACCCACTCTATGACCTGACGTATTGATAACATCATCTGCCCTTCCGATAAACCAGAAATAACCGTCTTTATCTTTATACGCAGTGTCGCCTGTGGTGTACCACCCCTCAATGCTGAAATATTCTTTGAAACGGTTTTCATCGCCCCATACTTTTCTTAACATAGAGGGCCAGCCCGGCTTTAATGCCAGAATGCCATGATGTCCATCGGGAAGCTCGGTTCCCTTGCCATCAATGATGGCAGCCTTAATGCCTGGAAACGGCTTTCCCATAGAACCGGGTTTTATTGGTAAACACGGATAATTCGCAATCATGATAGACCCTGTTTCCGTTTGCCACCATGTATCATGGATAGGAAGATTATACACATTCATACCCCACTTGATCACTTCGGGATTAAGGGGTTCTCCCACACTGCAAATATACCGCAAGCTTCCTAAATCGTATTGAGTAACAACGTAATCTCCCGATTTCATTAACATGCGCAACGCGGTAGGAGCAGTATACCATGTCGTAATCTTAAATGTTTGTATGGATTCATACCACTTATTCGCATCAAACCTGCCATCATATACATATACTGAGACACCATTTAACCATGGTCCCCACACACCATACACCGTTCCCGTTACCCAACCTGGATCTGCCGTGCACCAGTAAATATCATCATCTCTCAAATCTAATGTCCATTTTGTGGTAATATAGTGCGAAATCATATCGTTGTGAACATGCGTCACGCCCTTCGGTTTTCCCGTCGTTCCCGATGTATATAAAATGTAGAACGGATCTTCAAGGTGCATCCATTCTATTTCAAACTGATCTGAAGCGTCTTTCATTAGGGTTTTATAACATACATTTCCTTCTTCCAGTTCATAGTCTTCCTTAACATTTACCAGTACAATCCGTTCCAATTTAGGTAATTCCCACAGCACCGTATCAACGCGTTCCTTTAATTCTGGAGTGGTGATGAGAACTTTTGCTTCACTGTTCTGTAAACGGTCTCGCACTGCGTCAGGCCCGAACGCGGAAAACATCGGTCCCGAAATGGCGCCAAGCTTCGCAATTGCGATCATACTGACAAAAAGCTCCAGAACACGCGGCAGGAATATAAAGACGCGGTCTCCTTTTCCGACCCCTAATGTCTGCAACATATTGGCACATTTATCGGAAAGGATTTTCAATTCCTGAAATGTAAATTTCAAGTGTGTGCCATCCGAACCTTCCCAATACAATGCTACCTTGTTTTTTCTCCATGTACTGGCGTGTTTGTCGATGGCCTCGTAAGCAATATTTACTCTGTTGTCGGCAAGGCCAAGTTCCTCTTTCACCATTTCCCATGAAAAATTCCTGTACTGGTCATCATAATTAATAAGATTGCGCATTCCAGGGTTTTTGCTGATTATTTCCGTCTTATTCATAGAGGAGTGTATTTAGTGAAAAATTGATAAAAAATGAATGTTATTACAAAATTTATATATAATAATAGGTCTTATATCAATTACTTTTTTTATAAATCAGAGGGGATTCACACATGAAATATCAGGTAGGCACGATAGGAAAGGTTATTGTCGCAAAATTTGAGGATGGTGAAAATGTTTTGGAAAATTTGATTCAAATAATTAAAAAAGAAAATATCCCCGCAGCGGCCTTTTATTTAGTCGGTGGTATGCGTGAAGGGAAATTTGTTGTCGGCCCGGAAACCGAATCTTTTCCGCCTATCCCCATGTGGAGAGAATTGGGAGAAAGCCACGAAGTGATTGGTTTTGGCACAATATTTTATCAGGGAGATAAACCAAAGGTGCATTTGCACGGCGCTTTCGGAAAAGGAGATTCGGTAAAGGTAGGCTGTCTCAGGGAAAAAGCAGAAACATTCCTCGTGCTCGAAGCGGTCATCCTCGAACTTTCCGGAATAAACGCCATGCGGGAATTCGACCCGGCATCAGGAATGTCCCTGCTGAAGATACCTTAAAGCCATTCCGAAGAACTAAGAAGTCAATGTTTTTTAATATTTTTAAAATTTTAATTTCAACCATAAAACTGCCATTTTATATCTTGATTTTGCATAAAATTTAGGATTAAATCATGCGGGAATATGGGATACGTGCTTCCCGACATTACAAGCAAACATTCTTAAAATGTTCGTTCTTTAGAGAATTTAATAAAACGAGTTCACAGAATAAGACATGCTTTTATCACCATCTCGCATAAATAAACTCCCTATTTATTAATATTTGAAAGCAATGGCGCTCCATTACCAATATATTTAAGAAACAACATTTTTTAGTTAATAAAAGGAATAATGAATGCCAAATAAAAATGAGATGGAAAGGACACTATGGGCGGCGGCTGACAAGCTCCGCAGTAATATGGATGCAGCCGAGTATAAACATGTTGTGCTCGGTTTAATTTTTCTTAAATATGTCTCCGATGCCTTTAATGATCTGTATGAAAAACTGAATTCCGGAGAGGGAGAATTTGAAGGCGCTGATCCGGAAGATAAAGACGAGTACCTTGCCCATAATATCTTTTTTGTCCCTGTGAAAGCACGCTGGCAGTACTTGCAGGATCGGGCTAAGCAGCCAGAGATTGGTAAGTTTATTGATAACGCAATGGATTCCATTGAAAAAATAAACCCTTCACTGAAGGGTGTTTTGCCAAAGATATACGCTGATCCCGAACTCAACAAACAGCGCCTGGGAGAACTTATTGACCTTATCGGGACTATTGGATTCAACCAAAGTGGACATAAAGCAAAAGATTTACTTGGCAGGGTGTATGAATATTTTCTCGGTCAATTTGCCGATGCTGAAGGCAAGAAAGGGGGACAGTTTTATACCCCCGCCTGTATCGTAAAACTCCTTGTTGAAATGCTTGAACCATACAAGGGACGTGTTTATGACGGATGTTGTGGTGCCGGGGGGATGTTTGTTCAAAGTGAAAAATTTATCGAAGAACACGGCGGCCGTACAGGGCTAAGTCAAATATAAATGTAAGCAAGGATAAACAAGAAAGATAAAGAAAAAACTGACTTTTTCGGAATAAATTTTTTATACTGTTATTATGAGCGATAAAGAGAGACGAAAAAGCACAGAAC
>Ga0194127_10000287_pt1 | contig 82765 bp, 73 predicted proteins | sample TA2KigC100mmetaG_FD_148624 | JGI IMG/M metagenome (GOLD analysis project Ga0194127, IMG submission 148624) | Freshwater microbial communities from Lake Tanganyika, Tanzania - TA2015036 Kigoma Deep Cast 100m | ecosystem: Environmental > Aquatic > Freshwater > Lake | place: Tanzania: Lake... | reverse complement strand
GGACCGCGCGCGTCGATCGAGCCGCCGTACATCGCCGAGAGCTCAATCGAATCGCTGACGAGCGATTTTACTTCGGGGCCGGCGAACGTGATGTGGCAGGCGACCTGCGGCAGGCGTGTGCCGGCGCCTGGCGCCGCGGGCAGGAAGTGCGACCAATGGTAGTCGAAGTCCGCCAGCTCGCTGTGCTGCGGTTCGCATCGCGCATAGTCCACCGTGCGGCCGTCAATGCGCGGCGGCGTCCCGGTCTTGAACCGCCGGACCTCCAGTCCCACCTCGGCAAGCTGTTCCGCCAGATGGGTCGTGGCCGCTTCGCCCGCCCGCCCGCCGGCGAGCTGCGTGGTGGTGCCGATGTGGATCTTGCCGCGACCGAAGGTGCCGGTGGTGATCACCACGGTTCGAGCGGCGAAGCGCCGCTGATCGAGCGTCTCGACGCCAACCACCCGCCCAGTCTCTATCACGAGTCCGGCAACGGTTCCCTGGATGAGCGTGACCCGGTCGTGCGCTTCGAGCAGTTGTCGCACCGCGCGACGGTACAAGCCGCGATCCGCCTGGGAGCGTGGAGCCCACACGGCGGGTCCCTTGCCACGGTTGAGCATGCGGAACTGAATCGTGGCGAGATCCGTGGCGCGTCCCATCACGCCGCCGAGCGCGTCCACCTCGCGCACGACCGTCCCCTTGGCCACGCCGCCGATGGCGGGGTTGCACGACATCTGGCCGATGGTCTCAAGCGCGCTCGTGACCAACGCCACGCGGCAACCAAGCCGCGCCGCGGCTACGGCCGCCTCGGCGCCGGCGTGCCCGCCGCCGATGACGATCACGTCGAAGGTGGATTCCGCGTGCATGGGGGTGTGGACAGTATAGCACGGACAACCACCGGACCAAGTTGCCATGCCCCGGCCAAATGGCTATCAACCAGTGTTGGCCGCAGAAGTCACGGACCATCCACGCGGCGCCCGCCCACGCCTCCACGGCGGAGCGCCCCGCCCTTCCTCCAGGTCATGCCACTCAAGCTCTCGCACAACGCCCCCACGCTTGTCATCCGCCGGCGCGCCTTTGAGCAGCACGCCTTGGCGCGCGCCGATTTCGATACCTCGCTGCACCTGACCGACGACGAATTCCGCGTCGAGGGCGACCTGGTCGCAATCGGGCCAGTCTATGACTCCGCCGGAGTGGCGCGGGTGGTCGAGGATCTCGAGGCGCGCGGGCTCACGTACTTCGAGGACTTCTTCGACCTCTCCGGCAACTGGCCCGAGTGGCTGCTCGTCTTCGTGATGGCCGAGCGCGAGCGATTCACCGACGGGCAGGCATAAGAACGGCGCGAGGGCTCACGAAGCCCTCGCGCCGTGCGACGGTCAAGGGTGGCGCCCTACTTCAAGTGCTGGCGGAAGAAGGCCAGTGTCTGCGGCCACGCCTTCTTTGCGGCCTCGAGATTCGCCGGCTGATCTTGGGCGCGCAGGAAGCCATGCCCGGCGCCGTCGAAGATGCTGTAGGTGAAGCTCTTGTTGAGCGCCTTCATCGTCGAATCGGCCCAGCCGATCGTCGCGTTCACGCGCGCATCGTTACCGCCGTACAGCCCCAGCACCGGCGCCTGAATGCGCGGCATCGAGTCGCGCGGGGCGGAAGTGCCGTAGTAGACGACGGCAGCCCCGAGGCCCTTGTTATTGAAGACAGCGTGGTTGAAGGACGCCGATCCACCCCAGCAATACCCCACCACGCCGTACTTCTTTGCCGCCGCCGGCAGTGACATGCCGTAGCCAGCCACGGCGGCCACGCCACGGTTCATTTCGGCAACGTTCACGCCACGGATCAACTTGGTCGCGCTGTCGCTGCGCAGTTCATCGGACGACGGACCACCGCGGACCCGCGACAGCAAGTCGGGGGCGATGGCAATGAAGCCGTCGGCGGCCAGCTGGTCGGCGACGCCGCGCACCCAAGTAGACAAGCCGAAGATCTCGTGGACGACGACAACAACCGGCGCCTTTTGCTTAACCTCGGGATAAACCACCCAGGCCATCAGCGAGTCCGCCGACCCGGACTCCCACGCCACCTTGACCCACTCGCCGTGGCGAGGAGAGGCGCCAAGCCGCGCGGCGGCGTCGGACGCTCCGGCCGGGATTCCTGGGGTTCCCTGCGACGTCGAACCTGGGTCTGCCACTGAGGCACCGGCAGACTCCATGACGTGTCCGGTGTGTGGGTCAGCCGAGCTGGAAGAAGCCCGAGGGGCATCGCCAGAGGAGCAAGCGGAAAGAAACGCGACGAGAACGAACGGGAATGCGGTGCGCATCCGGGGGGCTCCGAGAAACCTGAAAAGAGGCAGAAGTGAGCGTGGGCGGTCGCCGGAACGAGAAGACGAACAGAGACTAGGGATAGAATATATAAACTCAGTGGTGAGTATTGGCACGATCCGGGGAAATATTACTCATGATTGAGCCAATTAATAACCCTCTCTTCCATGTAGTATCTCGGAGCGAACGGCGACCCCTCAACCCAACCAACATGTCCGCCTCGACTTGTGAACTCGTAGTGAACGAACTGACTATCAGAAAAAGAGTTACGGACCCTGTCGAGGACGGCTTTGGGCAGGAACGGATCGTCCTCTGCGTTCATTAGAAGCGTCGGAATGCGAATAGTGTTCAAAAAATTGATAGAGGAAGACCGAGTGTAGTAGTCCGCGGCATCAACGAATCCGTGGACTGGCCCAGTGACTGCGTCATCGAACTCCCAGAAGGTCTTGGACGTGCTAAGCCGTGCCCAATCACAGAGGTCGGGGTAGGCTGTGCGTTTCACAAGAGTCTTGGCCTTCAGGGACTTCATGAAGTGATCCACATACAGCTGTCCCATGAAGCACTCGAGATTCCGGCTTCCCGCGGCCAAGTCGAACGGTGCCGAAACTGCAGCGGCGCGATGCACGATGGAAGGAACCGCCTCGGTCTGCTCCCCCAGCCACTTGAGCAGGACGTTCCCGCCGAGGGAAACGCCGGCGATGGAAAGGCGGATTCCCGGTGTGCTTGCAGCCAAACGACGGACGACGAAGTCGAGATCGGTGGTTTCGCCGGAATGGTAGAGCCGCCTTGCCCGATTCACCATGCCGTCGCAGCCGCGGAACAACATGAGATCGGCGGACCATCCCCTCGCCTTCGCCTGCGCGAGCAACCCTTGGGCGTAGTTCGACGCGACTGTCCCTTCGAGACCGTGCAGGACCAACAGGTGGCGTTGATCCGGGGCAGGAGCCCCGAGGCGAGCCAGGGAAAGATGGTCGCCGTCCGGGGTTTCCCAGCGCTCAATCCGCTCGTGCACCTGAGCCTGCTTCCGCCCTTTCTTCCCCCAGATGGTCGGCAGATGTGCCCCCGGGAGCCACCAGGCAGGTCGAAAGGCAGAGACCACTTCGGGCATGGAATCCGGAGAATGGGGGGACGCAGCACCTGCGCACCGATGGCGCGCGCGGAAAATACGGTCCTCCGAGCCTCCAATGAAGTGGCCGCTCGACCGGGCGATCATCAGACCTCTCGTGTCTTGCCGAGCCCCGGCCCTGAGCAACGGTGCACCGGTCCACTACTTTGAGGACTGGGCATACTCCCTCTCTCCCTACGCCTCGGTGCACGCCGGCATGGAAGTCCAGATCTTCGGAACCGCGAAATCGAAGGAAACGCGTGCGGCGCAACGCTTCTTCGCCGAACGGCGCGCGAAGGTGCACTTCGTGGACCTGAAAGAGCGCGCGGCGAGTCGAGGGGAGCTTCAGAAATGGGCGCAGAAGCACGGCGTGACGGCCCTGATCGACAAGACGAGCCGCCGGTACGCGGAACTCGGACTCGGCGTCGCTCGGATGGACGATGCGCGTTGGCTCGACAAGCTGGTGGAGGAACCGTTGCTACTGGTGATGCCGCTGGTGCGCTGGCAGCACAAGGTCACCATCGGAGACGCGGCAGATGAGTGGGCCCAGTGGATACAGCTCGAGAAAGGGAGCTGAAGGTGAACGGTCGACGCCGCAAGGGTGAGGACCTACGATGATCTGGGCGTGGCTGGGTTTCATCACGTTCGTGGGCATCCTCTTGGCCCTCGATCTTGGCGTCTTCAACAAGAAGGCGCACGCGCCGAGCATGAAGGAGGCGCTGGCCTTCACCGGTGGCGTCGTCGCGCTGGCCCTGCTGTTCACGGCGCTGGTCTGGGTGGGCTACCACAATCACTGGCTTGGCCTGGGCAACCATCTCGACGCCGTGGACGGCCGGATCAACGATGGTCGGCTCGCGGCGGTGAAGTTCCTCACGGGCTACGTGATCGAGTTGTCGCTCAGCATGGACAACGTTTTCGTCATCGCGCTGATCTTCCAGCACCTCCGCATTCCGACGCACCTGCAGCACCGCGTGCTCTTCTGGGGAATCCTCGGCGCGCTGGCGATGCGCGGTGCGATGATCGGCGTGGGTGCGGCCCTGGTCGCGCGCTACCACTGGATCCTCTATCTCTTCGGCGCCTTCCTGATCTACACCGGCATTCGCATGCTGGTGACGACGAATGAAGAGGATGCGCCGGGCGAGACGTGGGTGATGCGCCAGTTGCGCAAGTACTTCCCGATCACCGAGCAATTCCACGGTCAGCGCTTCAGCGTGATGCTCAACGGTCGGCGGTGGCTGACGCCGCTTGCCGTTGCGCTGGTACTGGTGGAAACCACCGACCTGATCTTCGCGGTGGACAGCATCCCGGCCATCTTCGCCATCACGGCCGACCCGTTCCTCGTCTTCACGAGCAACGTCTTCGCCATTCTTTGCCTGCGGTCGCTCTACTTTGGGCTGGCCGGACTGATCGAGCGCTTCAAGTACCTGAAGGTGTCGCTCTCCATCATCCTCGCCCTCGTGGGCGTGAAGATGCTGACGTCGAAATGGCTCGTGCAGGTGGTGGGCGAGAGTTTGAACTTCTGGATGCTCGGCCTCGTCGCGGGGATCCTGCTCGCCGGCGCGCTGGCCAGCAGCTGGCGACGCGATCAGCCCTCGGTCGGCTGACTTTCCGCGAGTGCGGCGGCGAGCACCTCCGTGACCCAGGCGTAGATACCCGGCTCCGCGCTCTCGCGCGAGCCGGCCACGTTCAGTCGGCGAATTCCGTGGGTGGCAACGAAGCGCTGCAGCGCGCCGACCGGATCGGTAGATGCGCGCGTCAGGTGCAAGCACGGCCGATCCAAGGCCCGCGCACACTCGAGCGTGTATTGTGAGCCGCCGGCCGCCACGTCGCGCTGGGTGAAGACCACGGTGCCGTCGGCGTCACGCACGTTCCATTTGGTGCGCACGCGGTAGTTGGCGCTCGGGGTCTCGCGCAACGCGTATCGGACGTCAAGCGGACCATCCTCGGCGCGCCGTCCCGCCGGACACCATCCGCCATGCGGGATGGCCAAACGCAGGGCCATGTCGAGCGCGGCGCGGTCGGCGCCCGTCTGGCCGCCCGACACGAGGCACTCAAGCGGTGACATCATCGTGGGCTATCGCCCGCGAAGCCGCAGTGTCATCACCACCGGCCGATGGTCCGATGCTTCGGGGAGCGGAACGAACGCCGAGTCGCGCGCGAAATGTGGCGACGCGAGGATGAAATCGATGCGGCGCACCGGGCTCGAGGCTGGGAAAGTGAATCCAGGATCCTGTGCGGTCGGCCACAGGTCGTGCAGGCGCGAGAAAAGTGGTTGGAGTTCTGGCGCGTTCGGCAATGCGTTAAGGTCGCCAAAGAGCAGCGCCGGCTGCTCCGTGGTCCCGATGATCGCGAGCATTTCCCGCACCTGCTGGCGTCGCACCGTGGGGTCGCCCCGGTAGTCCAGATGCGTGTTGAACAGGCGCACCGGCGTGCCGCGTACGGAGATGCTGGCCTCGAGGAACCCAGGCATAGGCTCGGGGCGCGCGTCCGCGGTCAGGGTCGAGTGGCGGAGGATCGCGTGGTTGGTGAACGCGATGATCGGCATGCGACAGAGCAAGGCCACGCCAAACTCACGGGGCGGCGCCGACGAGTCCGCCGAAGGGACTCGGTAGATGGGGGCGAAGCGCACGGCGAGGCCGAGCAGACGTGCCAACTCCGTTGCTTGATCGGTGAATCCACTGCGCGCGCTCCAATGCACATCCACTTCCTGGAGCGCCACGACGTCGGGATCAGCGGCACGGATGGTGTTGGCAATGCGCGCGAGGTCACCCCCGCCGTACTGGATGTTGAAGGTCATCACGCGCAGCGTGGCATCACCCCGCGCGCCCACGCGCGGCAGGTGACAGGCTGCCGTGAGCCAGCCGGCAGCGAGTCCAATGAAGGCGCGGCGTATCCGGGCGACAGGCATCAGGGAGGAAAAGGTAGCACGCCCGCGACGGCGTTCACCACGGCGAACGGCAACCGCTTCACAGGAGATCACGGAGAGCACGGAGGACTGCAACTACCACTTCTTGGGGGAACTGCGCTCGCCACGCTGGCCGTTGTTCAGCGCGCTGTCGTTACCCCCAGTGTTTGCAGTTGCCGTTCTCCGTGTCCTCCGTGATCTCCGTGGTGAGAGTAGTTGCCGTCCTCCGCGTCTCCGTGGTGAACACCGTTGCAGTTCTGCGATCCCTACCCGGTGAATCGAAGCACGCTGCGCCCCCACAAGCCCGTGTTGCCTGTCGGCAATGCGCGCGAGGACGCAACTTGAGACCGTCTCCACCGGTGACCACTCCATGGCTGTTCGTCGCGGTACCCTGATTCGTACGACCGACCGCGCGCGCCTCGACGCCATCTGCGCGTCGGGCTACGACTGGCTAATGCTCGATGGAGAGCACGCCAGCGTCGGATTCACCGAGATGGCGGCGATGCTCCGCGAAATTGGCGGACGCGCTCCCTGCTACGCGCGCGTGCGTTCACTTGACCCGGAGCACGTGCGACATGCACTGGCCCACGGTGCGTACGGCATCATCGTCCCCAATGTGGACACCGCAGACCAGGCGGAGGAGAGCGTCCGCCTCGTCCGCACGTCCGCGTGGCCGAGCGCGCGTGTCGTGGTGCAGGCGGAGAGCGCGGAAGCGGTTGGGAACATCGAAGCGATCGCCGCCGTCCCGGGCATCGAGTGGATCTTGGTTGGACCCTATGACCTGACGCGAAGCCTCGGTATTCCCGAGCAGTTTGACGCGCCGGCGTTTGACGAGGCCGTCCGAACCATCGAGGGTGCCTGCGCACGCGCCGGGGTTCCCGTCGGGATCTTCGGAATGACGGATGACCGTGTGGCGCCGTACATCGTTCGCGGGCATGCTTGGGTGGTGGTCGGGATCGACCTGACAGCCTGAGGGGTACAGCGGGATGACGTGAACAATCGTCCACGCGAACCGGAGGACGTATGACCCGTAGCCTGTTGGTGGCAGTGATGCTCGTGGGGTTGGCAGTCCCAGCGGCACAGGCGCAGACCGGACTCTTCGTCGGCGCGCACATCACCGGCGCTTCACTCACGTACAAGGACGCCTTACATGACCTCGATCCCGGATCCGGGATCGGTGTGCACGCCGGCCTTGCACTCAGCAAGTCGCTGGGCGTCCTGGTGAACTACGATAAGATCACGCTGGGTTCGTCGGGCGGTGACACGGAACTGGAGCAGTGGGACCTACTCGGTCGCCTGCAGATGGTTGGTGTCGGGCCGGTCCAAGCGTATCTGACGGCGGGCGTCACCGGGCGATCGTCAATTGCGCGGTTCTTCGATGGAAGCGCGGGCGACTTCGACTTCCGTGGCGTCAATCCGACGGCGGGCCTCACCGGCCAAGTGATGCTGACGTCGAAGCTTGCCGTAGACGGCGGTGTGATGTGGACGTTTGGGCGCTTCAACGACACACAGGGTTACAGCCTCTCGCGCGTGGAGGCGACGGGGTCGAGGGTGTTTGTGGGTGCGTCCTACTATCTGTTTGGGGGGAGATAGACGGTTGACGGTTGACGGTGGACGGTGGAGAGACACGTCGGCCTGTTGGTGTCCACCGTCGACCGTCCACCGTCCGCCGTCTCAGCTAGGACTCCGCCCCCGGCGTGACTACCTTCACCCATGACCAAACGCACGAGCGTCACCACCTCAGCAGCGGGCTTTGCCGCGCTGGGCCTTGATCCACGGCTGCTCGACGCGCTGACCGCGCTGGGGTACGAGGAGCCGACCCCCATCCAGCAGGCGTCCATTCCGCCGCTGCGTGACGGACGTGACGTGCTGGCGATGGCGGCGACGGGGACTGGAAAGACCGCGGCCTTCGCGTTGCCGCTCTTGCATCTCATCGACCCGGCGTTGCCCCCCAAGCAGCGGCTTCGCGCGCTTGTGCTCGTCCCGACGCGCGAACTGGCGATGCAGGTGGCCGAAGCTGTCCATCGCTACGGCAAGACACTCGGCGCGAGCGCACTGCCCATCTACGGTGGCGCCTCGATGGAGCAACAGATCAGCCGCTTGAAGCGCGGCGTTGACGTCGTCGTGGCCACGCCTGGACGGGCGCTCGACCACATCCGTCGCAAGACCCTGGCGCTCACCGGGGTGCGGATGGTCGTGCTCGATGAGGCCGACGAGATGCTCGACATGGGCTTCTCCGAGGACCTCGAGGCGATTCTCTCGGCCTTGCCCGCCGAGCGGCAGACGGCGCTGTTCAGCGCGACGCTTCCGGCGCGGATTACGGCGATCGCGAACTCGCACCTCACCAATCCGGTCGCGGTGCAGATCGAACGCCCGGCGGTAGCGCCCGGTGAAACGGCAAAGGTGCGGCAGGTGGCGTACATCGTGGCGCGAGCGCACAAGATGGCGGCGTTGGCGCGCATCCTCGATGTCGAGGCGCCGGAGAGCGCCATCGTCTTCTGCCGCACGCGCACGGAAGTGGACCAGCTCACAGAGACGCTCACCGCGCGCGGTTATCGCGCCGAGGCGTTGCATGGCGGATTGAGCCAGGATCAGCGCGACCGGGTGATGAAGCGCTTCCGCGCCAAGGGAAGCGACCTGCTCATCGCCACCGACGTCGCCGCACGTGGACTGGACGTCAAGCACGTCACGCACGTGGTGAACTTTGACGTGCCGTGGGAATCGGAGAGCTACGTGCATCGCATCGGCCGCACGGGGCGGGCCGGTCGCGAGGGCGTGGCGATCACGCTGGCCGAGCCGCGTGAGCATCGCCTGTTGCGCAACATCGAGGCCGCGACCCGGCAGAAGATCGACATCGGCACGGTGCCCACGGCCGCCGATCTCCGGTCGCGGCAGATGGAGCAGCTGCGCGATCAGGTGGTGAAGACGCTCGCTGAGAACGAGCTGGACCGGTACCACGCGATCATCGAGCAGCTGGCCGAAGAGCACGATGTGATGGACATCGCGGCGGCGGCCCTGCGGCTTGCTGCGCGCCGCGCGGACGGCGATGTCGAGCACGAGGACATCCCCAGCATCATGCCGCGCGCGACAGAACGCAGCGGTGCCGCTCCACGGCCGGCGCGACAAGCACGACGGGAGTTTGCCGGCAAGGTCGGCGGCGCGGTGGCGAAGCTGTACATCGGTGCGGGCCGGAAGCTCAAGATCCGTCCGGGCGACATTGTCGGCGCAATTGCTGGCGAGGCCAACATCCCCATCTCGCACATCGGCGCGGTGCAGATCGGCGACCGCCACTCGATCGTCGAGGTCCCTGAGGACAAGGCCAACTTCATCATCGCCCGGCTGTCGGCGAGCACCATCAAGGGCAAGAAGGTGCGGGTGCGACGAGACCAGGCGTAGGCGCGCGGGTACAGTGCGCGCGGCGGGGCCGTGGTCGGCGAAGGACTATCGCGCCGCGTCCGCGCGCGCCCGAATGTCGCAGCCGTGCAAGTGATCGTTGACCAGCCCCATCGCCTGCATGAAGGCGTAGCTCGTGGTGGGACCGACGAACGTGAAGCCGCGCTGCTTGAGCGCCTTCGACAAGGCGCGCGATTCCGGCGTCGTGGCCATGCCCAGCAACGCGGCCCAGGTCAGCTTCTTTGGGCGCGCTGCCGCGGCAGGCTCGAACTGCCACACGAACTTCGCGAACGATCCTTCGGTATCGATCACGTCGGCGCAGCGCCGGGCATTGTTGATGGCGCTCTCGATCTTGCCGCGATGGCGCACGATGCCGGCGTCTTTCAGCAGGCGCGCGACGTGACGGGCCGTGTAGCGCGACACCTTTTCGATGTCGAAGTGGTCGAACGCCGCGCGGAAGTTCTCCCGCTTTCGCAGGATGGTCAGCCAACTCAGGCCCGCCTGAAACCCCTTGAGGGTGAGCTTCTCGAAGAGGCGGCGGTCGTCATGCACCGGAAAGCCCCACTCCGTGTCGTGGTAACTGACGTAGATCGGGTCGGCGGCGCACCAGAAGCAGCGCGTCAGCCCGTCAGGCATGGCAAGGTGTCCGCGTGGTGATGGCATGCTCAGAAGGTAGCACGCCGCGCCATGGTGTCACGTCGCGCGCATCTCGGGTAGCTTTCTGCGCCCGCCTGTCCCACCCCTGATTTCACCAGGATTCCCATGCGGCTGCTCTTTGCCACTCTCGTTATTGCGCTCACCGCGTGCCGTTCCGCGCCGTCATTCCCGGCGCACGGAGCCTCGTCCTCCCGGACGATGGCCCCGGCATCGGATGATCGCCGCGTCCTCCTCGTGTCGCTGGATGGGTTCCGGGCCGACTTCATCATGCGTCCGGAAGCCCGCCGGTTGCGCGAACTTGCCGAACGCGGCGTGCGCGCTGAGCGCCTGATCCCGGCGTTTCCGACAAAGACATTCCCCAACCACTACACCCTCGTGACCGGGCTGCACCCGGAGCGCCACGGCATTGTGGCGAACAACATGTTCGATCCGGTCATCGGCCGTCGCTTCACCATCAGCGACACCGCGGTCACGCACGACCCCCGCTGGTGGGGTGGCGAACCGCTCTGGAACACGGTGGAGCGGCAGGGGAAGAAGGCGGCGTCGTTCTTCTGGGTCGGCTCGGACATCGCCATCAATGGCCAGAGGCCGACGTGGTCCAAGGCATACGACGGACGCGTCCCAAACCGCACGCGCGTGGACACTGTGCTTGGATGGCTGTCGATGCCGATGGGTCAGGGACCGGACTTCGTCTCGACGTACTTCAGCGATGTGGATGACGCCGGGCACGCGCACGGACCGGATGGGGCGCAGACGAACGCCGCCATCGCCCGCGTGGACTCAATGATCGGCCTGCTCGTGGACGGAATTGCGGCGCGCGGCCTCCAGGATCGCGTGAACATAGTGGTGGTCTCCGATCACGGGATGGCCGCGCTCGCCCCCGATCGCGTGATCTACCTCGACGACTACCTCGACCTGTCGCGCGTGACGATCGTGGATCTCTCGCCAGCCACCTCCATCACGCCAGCCGCCGACTACAGCGCCGAGGCGTTCGCGCGCCTGAAGGGCGCCCACCCGCGGCTGCAGGTCTATCGCAAGGGCGAGGTGCCCGCGCGGCTGCACTTCAATGCCCACCCGCGCATCACACCACTCGTCGCGATCGCCGATGAAGGGTGGACCATCGCCACCCGAGCGGTGGCGACGCGCGTCGGTCCGCCGAAGGGTGGCAATCACGGATTCGACAACCAACTCCCGTCGATGGGCGCGCTCTTCGTGGCCGCGGGCCCCGATTTCCAGCAAGGGGCAGTGGTGCCGCCATTCCAGAATATTCACGTCTACGCGTTGTTGGCCGACGTTATGGGCGTCACGCCGGCACCCAACGACGGCTCCCTGGATTCCACGCGCGCCCTGCGGCGCCCGGCGCGCTGACCGCGGGCACGGGAAAACCAACGGGGTGTCGGTTGATCAGGCCGACACCCCGTACGCTTCACTACGTGTGCGTCAGTTGTCTCAGGCAACCACAACCGGCTCAGGAAACCAGAGCGTTGCTTCTCGGGCCAAGGCTGGGATCATGCCTGACGCTGCCGCGAGGGCATCGAGTAGGTGCTCCAACAGGAACGGAGCAGCGATCTGCTCGATGGCGTACCGGACCTCGTTATCCCTCCAATACGCATAACCGATGCGTAAACGGTTCGCGTTGACTTCGTTGAGCCACGCGCAGAGGTCCTCGCTGAACGGCACGTCAGAGACCACGGTCCCAAGGACCCTAACGACGGGCGGGTCTTCCTCCACCTGCACTGCCAGGGGGACGTCGTCCACGCCGACCACGATCATGCCCGATTCGTCGACCTTGAGTGTGCCCTCCGGCACATAGGGCGCGAGGCCAGCAAGGACTCGCGTGATGAGGCGTTGTCGAACCGAACCAGGGTGACGATGCGTTGAGGGCTTGGATGTCGTAGAAGACCGCTTGGCTCGGGCCGGTCTCCTGCGCACTGACGGCATTGGAACCACCTCCCCGTAGTGGGCGCAAGACCACCATGGGAAACGCCGCCGAAAAAGGAAATAGGCGGGCGTCCTACACGCTGTGGGGAAATCTGTGAAAGGAAACCCTGAAGCGGCCGGGCATCGGCGCGCCCCGTGAATCTCGGCGCGGCACGCCAGTCGCTGACCATCTTCCGTCGCACCCGCCCCGGAGAGAGATTCTCCAGATTCCCCCCGTGCCCGTTCCCGTGCCTTCGAAATGACTCGTCCAGACTACGAGGCGCTCGCCCGCCAGCTCGACGAAACGGGGGAGTTCAAGGTGCTCCGTCGCTTCACGCCTCAGTCCTCCTATGGGCGGCTTGCGGATGACGATGAAGCGCGGACAGGGCTCTTCGTGGACGTCGAGACGACCGGGATGCAGTGGGGGGCGGATCGGATCATCGAGTTCGCTGGGGTGCCCTTCGCCTATGGGGCGCGCAGTGGCCAGATCACTGAGGTAAGCGCTCCCGTTGCGCTCCTTGAGGATCCGGGGCGTCCCATTCCGCCCGACATCGTCCGGTTGACACACATCACGGATGAAATGGTCGCCGGACGCCGCATCGAGGACTCCACGGTCGCCTCGCTGGTCCGTCAGGCAGACCTGGTCATTGCGCACAACGCCAAGTTCGACCGTCCGTTTCTCGAGGCGCGGTTTCCGGTCTTTGCCGAGAAACCCTGGGCCTGCTCTATCAATGATGTGCCCTGGGAGGCGCATGGGCTGGGTTCGGTGAAACTCGGATGGCTTCTCATGGAGCACGCGGGGTACTATTTCCGCGCCCATCGCGCCGGCGATGACTGCCTTGCGGCCATCCACCTGCTGGCGACGCCATTCGCTGACGACGGATCACTCCCCATGCGCCACTTGCTGCAGTCGAGCCAGCGGCAGACCGTGCTGGTGCGCGCCGTCGGGTCGCCGTTCGACAGCAAGGATGTGCTGAAGGCGCGCGGGTACCAATGGGACCCCGGTTCGACCAACCGCGGCAAGGCCTGGCAGAAGGAAATCGGAGAGGACGCGCTGGACGCGGAACGTGCGTGGCTGGATGGGGCGATCTACAAGGGGCGTGGTGCCCCCGAGCTCATCAAGCTGACCGCATCAGTCCGGTATGCTCCGCCGCGTTGACCGCGCGAGACGCCACCCGCACCGACTGTGATTTCCTCGCTGACCGCAATCGCGGCACTTGCCCTGCAGGCGCCATCGCCCTCGCTGTCGTGGCAGCGCGACACGGCCACCTACGACTCCGAGCGGCTACGCGGCGTCGTCGCCGAGGCATCGCGGGCCAACGGACGCGTCCCGCCGGCGCTGGGCTCCTACACGGCCCGGTTGGAGAGCGAGATCTCGATCGGAAGCCAGCGGCCAGGCAAGGGGGAGCTCTCCTTTTCGGTGGAACAGGTGGCCAGCGCATTGGCCTGGAACCGGATGGGCGCGTTCGAGCAGCACGTGACGGGCTACCGATCGCAGTCGGTGGGGTTGCAGTTCGCGACCCTTGGGTTCCTGCGCAACGCGTGGGCGGTGCCTTCGCTCTACGGCAACCGGCTGGCGCTGCTCTTCGGCGGCAACTCCACGGGGCGCCGGCCGCCAATGAGTCGCGGCGGGGGCTCACGGCGGACAGTCTATGCCGTCCATCCGCTGGCCGACGACCGCGAGCGCGTCTACCGATTCCGCGGGGGGGATACCGTCGTCGTGCTGCGCATGAACGACCGGGAAATCCCCATCATTCGCGTGCAGGTCGAGCCGCGCGAAGACCTCCCCCCGAACTTGGTGATCTTTACCGGCGAACTCGCCCTCGACGCCGGGCGGAAGCACCTCGTGCGTATGCGCGGCTCCTTTGCGCGCGTGGAAGAGGGCGCCTCCCGCGCCGGAATGCTGCGCGCCGCGCGGCTGCAGGGCATCGCCTTTGTCGAGCTCGTGAACAGCGAGATCGACCAGATGTACTGGCTTCCGTCGTACCAGCGCTTCGAATTGCACGCCACCGCGCCCTTCGTCGGTGATGCCCGGGCGGTCTTCCGCATCGTCTCCCGATTCCGCGACTTCACCGTGCGCCCACCGTCCGCGGAATTCACGAGCATGCAGCGCATCCACGGTCCGGCGGACACACTCCATATCCGCGAGCACCGGCTGACCTTCTCGCCGCTTGATTCCATGCGCGCCTTCGCCGCGTGGCGGGAAGAGCTCGGCCGAGCAAGTTCCGCCGTCACCGCCACGGACTTCGACGATGTCGCGCCGCCTACCTGGCGGGCCACGGGGCCGCCGCGCACCAGCGTGCGCCCCGAGCGAGTGGACGATGTCGTGCACATCAACCGCATCGAAGGTGTCTGGACCGGCCTCGGCGTTACTCGGCAGTTTCGCGAACAGGCGCCGGGACTGACCGTACGCGGCGTTGCTGGCTGGGCCTGGAGCGAGAAGACCGTCCGCGGACGCGCCCTCGTCGAATACACGCGCCACCAGGCGCGGTACGGCGCGCGGGTGGGACGTTCCCTCGACATTACGAACGATTTCCGTGTTGCCTTCGACTCGGGCAATGCCACGAATGCCTTTCTCGGGGTCGACGACTACGACTACGTGGACCGTCGTTATCTCATGGCGTCCGCCGCGCGCATCGTGCGACCGCGGGTGGGCAGCGCGGTGCGCGTGGACCTCGGGATTGTCGAGGACCGCCAGGCGCGCGTGCACTTGGCGCGTTCGCCCATTGGTCGGTATCGGTTTCACGACAATCGACAGGTGCTGGAAGGGCGGTACGTGCGATCCGCGCTCACGCTGGACTGGCGTCCCGATGTCAGCGCCGAGTTGATGCGCGTGGGCTACGGCGGGCGTTTGTACTACGAGCGCGGTGACGGCGACCTCGCGTATCAGCGCGTGGAACTGCGCGGCGCCGTCCGCTGGAACCGCGGGCGCACCACGGTGGCCGGGCGCGCCGATGTCGGGCAAGTCTCCGGCACCGTCATTCCTCCGCAGCAACTGTTCGAGTTGGGCAGCTCTGAGGCGCTGCCGGGATACGGCTTCAAGGAATTCGCCGGCGACCGTGCCGCGCTCTTTCGCGGCGTGGTGATGTATCGCCTGAATGTGCTGCAGGTGCCGCTGCCGTTGACGCGGCGCCTCTGGCTCCCCAGCCCCTCACCCGCGCTTTCCGCGGGCATACAAGCCGGATGGACGGAGATCTCAACGGCGGCCGCGCGCACCGCGGTGAATCGCCTCGGGCTGGTCGATTCCACGCAGTTCGCGCTCTGGCGACCGATCTCGCGAGCCAGCGACGGCGTGCGCGCCACGGTAACCGCCGGCGTCCGCCTGTTCGGCGGCGGTGTGGGTGTGCTGCTCGCCCGGCCCGTCGATCATCCCAGTGGGTGGCGGTTGCTCGTCACGCTCGGGCGGCAGCTCTGAGGCGGATGCGTCTTCGTCTCCGAGACTACGAGGCCGCGGAGAAGTGCAACTGCTTTCACCACGGAGATCACGGAGAACACGGAGAACTGCAACTTCCTGGGCTAACTGCGAGCGCCACGCAGATGTCTGCGTGGCGTACTGTCGTTACCCCAAGCTTCTGCAGTTGCCGTTCTCCGCGCCCTCCGTGCTCTCCTGTGAAGTCGTTGCCGTTCTCCGTGCTCTCCGTGCTCTCCTGTGAAGTCGTTGCCGTTCTCCGTGCTCTCCGTGCTCTCCTGTGAAGTCGTTGCCGTTCTCCGCGGCCTCGTAGTTTCCTAGAACTCGCCGACGAACCCAATCTCCGTCTCGAGGCGCTGCCCCAAGCGCGCGGCCACGGTTTCCTGCGCATGCGCAATGAGAGTGCGCACATCGGCTGCCGTGGCACCTCCGGCATTCACCACGAAGTTCGCGTGGACGGGCGAGATCTGCGCGCCGCCGATGGAGAACCCCTTGAGGCCGCATTCGTCAATCAACCGGCCGGCGCCAACACCCTCGATCTTCTTGAACACGCTGCCCGCGCTCGGGAACTGGTCGAGCCGTGGATGCCGCGCGCCGCGCCACGCGAGGTTCTCCTCGATGACTCGGCGCATCGCCGTCGCGTCCCCCGCGGGAAGCACGAAGTTCACGGCGAGCGCCACATGCCCTGGCTCGTGCAGCAGGCTGATGTCGTAGCCGAAACGCATTCCGTCGCGGTCCACGGTCCGGCGTGACCCGCTGGGATCGAGGATCTCGACATCACGCACGACGTCGGCAATGAACATCGTGCGCTCACGAGCCGGAGCCGGCGAGAGGAAGTGCAGGTTCTGCCAGACCGCTCCGCCGACCGTGCTGGGAATGCCGGCGAAGTGCTCGAGACCCGCCCGGCCGTGCGCCACGCAGGCCGTGATGAGGTCGGCAACGACCACGCCAGACTCGGCGGCCACCACGCCGTCAAGCTGGAACTCCACGCGGTTCGCAACGTTTCGAATGATGAGGCCACGGACGCCACGGTCGCCGACGAGGATATTGGCGCCCAGACCGAGGACGAAGTACGGGATGGCACGCGCGCGGGCGGCGAGGACGGCAGTAGCGAGCGCATCAGCGGACGTGGCATCGTACAGCACGTCCGCGGGACCGCCGATGCGGAACGAGGTGTAGGAGGCGAGCGGGACGGAGAGACGGAGCGCCTCGCGCCCGAGGTCGGGAGCGAGCAGGTCGGCCAGCTCGGCCGGTGACGGCAGGGAATTCTCGGGCATCATGAGGCGATCACGAATGATACGACGGCTTCGACATGCCGCCAGCGGGATGCGCAGGACGTTGCGGCTGGTGACGGCCCTGGCGCTGTTGCCGGCAGCGGCGGCCGCCCAGCGCGCGGAACTCGAGAAGGTCATCCGCCGGACCGTCCTCCCCAACGGCCTCGAGGTGGTGGCGGTCGAGAATCAGGGCGTCCCGCTGGTGACCCTTGAACTCGTGGTCCGCAACGGCGCGTTCACGCAGACGCCGGAGTTTGCCGGGCTCGCGCACCTGTACGAGCACATGTTCTTCAAGGCGAACGACCGGTACCCCGAACACGACGAGGCCATCAGCCGTGCGTCGCAGATGGGGGCGGTGTTCAACGCCTCCACGCGCGAGGAGCTGGTGAACTACTACCTCACCGTCTCCGCCGATTCGGTGGCCGCGGGGATGGAGTTTCTCGCGGCCGCCGCGATCACGCCGAGGTTCCTCTCCGACGAACTCGCGCGCGAGCGCGAAGTGGTGCTCGGCGAGTACGACCAGCAGGAGTCCACGCCCTTCTTCCAGTTCGATCAGGAAATGGGCAAGCGGCTGTGGACGACGCAGTTCAGCCGCAAGAACACCATCGGCGACCGCGAGGTGATCCGCACGACGACGCCGGCGAAGATGCGCGCGATCAAGGACCTGTACTACCTGCCCAACAACGCGCTGCTCATCGTCGCCGGCGACGTGGATCCCACGGCGATCTTCGCCCTCGCGACGCGCATCTTCGGTGGATGGAAGCGCGGTCCCGACCCATTCGTCGCTGCGCCCATTCCGCCCATCCCGCCGTTGACGGGCAACACCGGGTATGTCCACGAAGCCGTCGTGAATGCCGTGACGGTGCAGATCCAGTGGCATGGGCCCAGTGTGCGAAAGGACGAGCAAGCCACCTTCGTTGCCGACGTCTTCAGCGACCTGCTCAACGCTCCTGGCTCCCGCTTCCAGAAGAAGCTGGTGGACAGCGGGCTCTGGGAAGGAGTGATCGTCAACTACTACACGCTGAACAACGTCGGCCCGATCACGATCAGCGGGCAGACGAGTCCCGACCGCCTGCGCGAGGCGCTCAAGGCGCTCGATGTGGAACTGCGCGCCGTGTTGACGCCGGGCTACTTCGGGGTGGAGGAGATGAACGCCGCGAAGGCGCAGCGCGCCGTCTCCAGCGCATTTGAGCGGGAGAAAGCGTCGGCATTCTCGCACACCATCGGGTTTTGGTGGAGCGTCTCGGGGTTGGAGTACTACCTGAAGTACGTGGACGAAATGGCCCGTCAGCAGCCAGCGCAGCTGCAGGAGTACGCGCGGAAGTACATCATCGACCGCCCGCGCGTGGTCGGCGTGCTGCTCGCACCGCAGGCGCGCGCGCAGCTGAAACTGACGGAAGACGAGTTGGCCCGCTGGGGCGCCCCAGCGGCGCGCCCCGCGCCGGCACGCCCGGCGCCCGCTCCGGCGCGACGCCCGCCCGTCCGCGGAGGGATCCGCTGATGCGTGCGGCCACCTTATGTGTTCTCCTTGCCGCGGCAGCGCCGGTGAGCGCCCAGCGCATCAATCCGAGCCTGCCGACCGCACCGCGCCCAGTCGCCGTCGCGCTGCATCCCGACACCTCGACGACGAGCTACGAGATCAACGGCATCCGGGTGATTCACCGCGCGGGCGCCGCCAACCTCGTCGTGATGAACCTCTATCTGCTCGGCGGCGTTCGAACGATGACGCCGCAAACGGCCGGGCTCGAGCCGATGTACCTCGCCGTGAGCGAGCAGGGGACCGAGCGGTATCCCAAGGAGTCGCTGCGCCGGGCCATGGCCCGCACGGGCAGTGCCATCGCGCTGGACGCCACCGACGATTGGACGCTCTTCGGGATTCGCGCGACTACCGAGGTGCTCGATTCCGTCTGGAACATCTTCACCGACCGCCTGATGCGGCCGCGCCTGGAGCCAGCTGAAGTCAATTTCGTGCGCAATCAGGCGCTGAACGCGATACGCCAACTCGAGGAAAGCCCTGACGCCCTGCTTTCCCGGGCCGCCGACAGCATCGCATTCCGGGACCACCCGTATGCGTTGTCGCCGATGGGCACCGAGGCCTCGCTGAGCGCGCTGACGCGTGAGTCGCTGCAGGCGTGGCGTACGCGGTGGCTCGTGAAGTCGCGCATGCTGCTCGTCGTCGTGGGGAATGTGCCGCGGGGCACGCTCGAGCGGATGCTCAACGGCACGCTGGGCACGCTGCCGGCGGGCGACTACCAGTGGACGATGCCGGACACCCTGCCGGCGCGTCCGTCGTCACTGACCGTTCTGCCGCGCACCCTGCCGACGAACTACGTGGCCGGCATGTACCGCGGGCCGCGCGCCAATGAGCGGGATGCCGCGGCGCTTCGCGTGGCCTCCGCCGTGCTCTCCGGCCAACTCTTCAGCGAGATCCGTTCGAAGAACAACCTGACGTACTCTGCGTCCGCCGACTATCGGGACGAAGGGCTCGTATCGGGGAAACTGTTCGTCACCACCACGCTCCCCGACTCCGCCCTCAAGATCATGCGGGACCAGATTCGCCTCTTGCAGGAGGTGAACATCCCCACGCCGGCGCTGGCGCCGCTGATCCAGCAGTTCCTCACCGAGTACTTCCTCGACAACGAGACGAGCACCGCGCAGGCCGACTTCCTGGCGCGCGCGCAGTTGTACCGTGGGGACTGGCGCGCGGCCAATCAGTTCATGGCGGAACTCCGCGCTGTGACCGGCGAGGATGTCCGGCGCGTGACGCGCCGATACCTGCGCAACATCCAGTGGGTCTACGTCGGCGACCCGACGCGGATCACGCGCCGGCTCGCCGAGTCGTTCTAGCGGACACCCCGGGCACCTCGGTTAGTGGCTGGGCGTGCCGCACCCGAGTATGGTGCGGGTCTGCCGGGCCAGCGCGCCGTTGGTGGCGACGGCGTCGCCCGCGAACGGGTCCCGGCGGCCATTCCAGCCCGTGAAGACTCCCCCGGCCTCCTCGATGATGGGCAGGAACGGCGCCGCGTCCCAGGCACTGAGCACGGGATCCGCCATCACTTCTGCCCGCCCCGTGGCCACGAGCAGGTATCCATAGCAGTCACCCCATCCGCGGCTCACCGCGGCCTGTGCCGACAACTGCTCCCAACCGGCGCGGGCTGCCGGCGTCAGCTTGCGCGTGTCCGTGATAAGCACCGTGGCTGCCTCGAGGATACCGATGGCACTCACCGTGCAGCGCGCGCCGTTGTGCCAGCATCCCTCCCCAGGCGCCGCCGCGACGTGCTCCTCGACGGCGGGATAGGCCGCCGCGCCGGCGAGCACCGTATCACCCTCGCACACGGCGACGCAGGTGCCCCAAAGCGGCACGCCGCGCACGAAGCTCTTGGTGCCGTCCACCGGGTCGAGCACCCAGCGCCGTCCGCTCGCACCAGGCGTTTCGCCAAACTCTTCGCCGAGAATGCCGTCCGCGGGAAAGCGCGCATGGATCCACTCGCGCGCCACCTGCTCCGCCGCGCGGTCAGCGAGCGTCACGGGCGACCCATCTGCCTTGGTTTCAATGGCCACGCCATCTCGGTAGTAGCGGAGTGCTACCAATGAAGCGAGGCGGGCCACCTCCAGCGCCGCTTCCATCAGCTCGCGTGGCGACGCGGTCATACGCGGCTCCGCTCGACCGGCATCAGAGCGCAAACTCCTCGGCGACACGGCGCGGATCGAGCACCCCCGCATACAGGGCCATGCCGATCACGGCGGCGGCAACGCCGCGCTCTTCCAGCGCCCACAGGTCCGCCATGGTTCCGATGCCGCCGGCGGCGAACACGGGAAATGGCGAGGCCTCGGCGACTTCCTCCATCAACCGCAGGTCCGTCCCTTCCATGCGTCCCTCGCGATGCACCGCGGTGACCAACAGGCCGGCCAGCGGCAGGGCAGCGACGTCATCCACTGCGGAGAGCACCTCGCGCGGCAAGGTCTGGGTCCATCCCCGGGTGACCAGGCGCCGCTCTCGCACATCGGCGGCGAGGAGGCACCGGCCGGGATGCGCAAATGCCACGCGCGCCAGCCAATCAGGGTCCTCAAGCGCCCGGGTGCCAAGCATGACACCAGCCGCTCCGGCTTCGAGCAGATCGTGGACTTGGCGCTCCGATCGGACGCCGCCGCCAACCTGGCAGGGGGCGGCGCCCGCATGCAGGAGTCGGACGATCACGTCGCGGTTGGATCCGCGTTCTGAGGCGGCGTCCAGGTCCACAACGTGAAGCCGCGTGAATCCGGCCAACGCCCATTGGTGCGCGATTCGCAGGGGATCGTCCAACCGGACGACCTCGTCCTCAAACGACGCGCCCGCGAGCTGCACGACGTGGCCTTCACGAAGATCAATGGCGGGGATGGCGAGCATGCGGACAACGAGATGGTCGGGGTACGGAGGCGGTCTCCGGAGCGAGCGGGCCACGGCGTTGGCGCCGCGGCGGTGGATGAACATGCACCCGCGCCGGGAACCGCGCAGGGGTATGCGGAGTTAGCCAGCAGACCGTAGAAGCTCCCTTCAATCAATTCAAATCGAAGAGGGCGTAGATTTCACAGGCTAGGGGAAGCCCCCTTTCAACCCCAAACATCACGTAGTTTTTCGGAGGCACGACAATGCGTTTCCTCGGTTCGGTGCTCGTGGCGAGCGCCATCGTTCTCGGTGCGTGCGGCGGCGGTGAGAAGGCCCCGGCGACGGATGCAGCCACCCCCGCGGCGGCCCCGGCTCCCGCAGCGGCCAGCGCGGCCGCCGCGATCACGGGCACCACGCACGAAGTGAAGATGCTCGGTGACGAGAAGGGCTATCGCTACGAGCCCGCGAACATCACGGTCAAGGCCGGCGACGGCATCAAGTTCGTCTTCGTGTCGGGCGGCCCGCACAACGTGGCGTTCAACGTCGCCGACATCCCGGCGGACGTGAAGGACCAGCTCAACGCCAACATGGGCCCCGAGAACATGGCGGAGCTCTCGTCGAAGATGACGATGAACCCTGGCGAGAGCATCACGATCTCCTTCGCCAACATCAAGGCCGGCGCGTATCCGTATCACTGCACGCCGCACCTGGCGATGAACATGAAGGGAGTCATCACGGTCCAGTAACGGTCGGCGGCATCGCGCCGCCTGCGTACACGACGGGCGGGTCCGGACTCCGGGCCCGCCCGTCGTCGCGTATCTTGCGGTGAATGTCCCGCCTGGCCACTCCCTCCGTCGGCCGCGCCGAATGGCTGGCGGCGCGCGCGCTGCTCGCGCGCCGGCGACTGCAACCGTTTCTTCCCCTTGCGATGGGGATCGCCGTGGCGGTGCTGTTCGCCGCGAGTTGGTGGCGGCGTGCGGCACCGGCAGAACTTGCACCGCCCGCTGTACCAGGAGCGATCGCCGAGGCGTCTGACACCGTCTCCTTGCTTCAGGCACAGGCTGCCACGCAGGCCGCCCTGCTCCGCCTTGATTCTCTCGCGCGCGCCGTCAACTCTGGCGGCACACCATCCGAGGATAGGCAGCTCTCGGCGGCGGACCGACAGGAACGCGATTCGCTGCTGACGGACCTCAAGGCGCTTGATGCGGCCCTGGATCGCGCAGCCAAGTCGCCTCTGGACGCCTCGTATCGCGCACTGGCCAAGACCGCCGCACTAAGGTCGCTCGGCGCCGTCTCCGTGCTGGTCGATACCCTCAATCTGTTGGACGAGGTGCGACGCACCCTCGATCCCGTGGCGGCGCCGCAACGGGAGTTCGCGCAACTGAGCGAACGAACCACGGCAATTGGCGCCTCCCTGCAGGCGATCGGGCAGGCGAGGCGCGCCGCGTTGACGCGGCGACTTACAGGTCTCGGGCAGGCTGCGGGCACGCCCGCTGACGCGGATTCGGCGCGCCGACGGACAGAGCGTGACAGTGTGCGCGCGGCGGCAGCGCAGGTGGACTCGCTGCTGCTCGCCGCCAGACAATGGCATCTCGACCAGACTGCGGCAGCGTCAGCCGCGTCGGATCGTCGGGGACCGTCGGTGGTCGCCCTGATTCCAGTGCTCGGAGCGCTGCTCCTGGCGGGTGCGCTGGTGTACACATTCACCCTCGCCCTAGAAGCGCACCGCCCCACCATCGCCCACGCTCGAGAAGCGGAACGCGTCACGGGCCTTCCCGTGCTGGCGACGATTCGCACGACGCAGATTCCCCGCGAGGGACGGGCGCGCCTGCAGTCGGCCGGCGGCACGGATCCGTTCCGAATGGTCTACCTGTCGCTCACGGTCGGAGAGCCCCGGGTTCGAACTGTCTGTGTGACGGGAGAAAACCCACAGCTGGTGGCCGCGACCGCTGGACAGCTTGCCGCCAGCGCGGCTGCCGACGAACGCTCGACCCTCGTCGTGGATATCACCTCGGGAGGGTTCACGGCGGCGCAGCACTTCGGTTGGAAGGACGAACCGGGTTTTTCGGAGGCGATCGCCGGCGTGCGTCTCTGGCGCGAAGTCGCAACACCAATCGGTGCCAGCGAAGGGCGGGACATCGATCTGGTCGCCGCGGGAGCTTCCCGCACCGACACGGCGGAAGCAATCGCCGTCGAGACCAACCGCCGGGAGTTCCTCAACTTCCTCGGCGAACACGATTTCACTGTGTTGGTTGCCGCGACGTCCGCAGCCGCGCAACTCGCCTCACAACTCGCTGGTGCGCCACACACGGTGCTGGTCATCGAAGCCGCCAGAACGCGCATCGACCGGCTCCAAGCGCGCTCTATTGATCATTCGACGGCAAACGTGAATCTCGCGGGATTGCTCGTATTTCGGCAGTAATGTCGCGATAGTGAACGTTATATGTCTTTATAATGGCGTGAAAAACACTCAGATAGACATCTACCATCAGCTCGTCTGCAGCTCGATGGAGTTCAAGATCATCGACCGTCTGTGGCCGGACTCGCGAGCGGCAAACCCTCTTTCCGACCCCGCGGGTCGTCACGCGCGCCCGCGCCAGCTTGCTGAATGATCCCTGAACGCGACGCTCAGGCGGCGGAATGCGGCGCTGACGCGACGTACTGCGACGCACGCGCCGAAATGCAGGGTCGGGCGCAAACCAGTAACTTTCTCCTCCCGTTGTCCGCGCTCGCCCTCTCTTCGCAATGACCGGATACTCCGACCGCATCAACCACGCGCTCGCGTTCGCCGCGAAGCACCACGACCGGCAAGTCCGCAAGGGGACGCGCCTGCCGTACATCACGCATCCGGCGAACGTCGCGATCATTCTTGTGCGCTATGGACGGGATGACGACACGGTGGTCGCCGGCATCCTGCACGATGTGGTCGAGGACTGCGTCAGCGAACACTGGTCCCGCGACATGCTCGAGGAACGCATCGGCGAAAAGTTTGGGGCCGATGTGCTGGCGACCGTGCTGATGGTCACGCATCGCGAGGTGGATGACGACGGCAACGAGATGGACAAGGAAGAGCGGAACGCCGACTACCTGGCGCGCCTGTCACAAGCGAACGACGCCGCGAAGTGGGTCTGCGCGGCAGACAAGATCCACAATGCGAGCGCCATTCTCGCCGACCTCCGCCGGACCATCGACCCGGAATCGGTCTGGGGGCGGTTCAGCGCCGGGAAGGAAGGCACCATCCGCTGGTATCGCGCGGTGCACGACCGGCTGCGCCAACTCGCGTTTCAGGGCGCGATTCTCGACGAACTGCGCGCGGTCGCCGAGGCGCTCGAGCAGTACTCAGATATCGGGGCCAGCCAGACGGGCGGCTAGCGCGCCGGGTAGGTCCGCTGCACGTAGTCGTTGAGGATGACGAGAAACTCTTCGACGATCCGGTCGCCCTTGAGCGTGCGCAGCAGCGCCCCATCCACATACACCGGCGCTTTCGGTTCCTCGAACGTCCCCGGCAGGGAGATGCCGATGTTGGCGTGCTTGCTCTCCCCGGGGCCGTTCACGACACAGCCCATCACGGCGACCTTCATCTCCTCGACGCCAGGGTGCGTCTCGCGCCAGACGGGCATCTGTTCACGCAGGTACGTCTGGATATCCTCGGCGAGTTTCTGAAAGTACGTGCTCGTGGTGCGTCCGCAGCCTGGGCACGCGGTCACCTGCGGCGTGAACGAGCGCAGTCCCAGCGACTGCAGGATCTGCTGGGCGACAAGCACTTCCTCGGTGCGATCGCCGCCGGGACGCGGCGTCAGCGAGACGCGGATGGTGTCGCCAATTCCTTCGCTCAGCAGGATCGAGAGCGCCGCGGACGACGCGACCATCCCCTTCATGCCGAGTCCCGCCTCGGTGAGGCCGAGGTGCAGCGGGTAGTCGCAGCGTGCGGCGAGTCGACGGTACGCGTCCACCAGATCCTGCACTTGCGAGATCTTGCACGAAATCAGGATCTGGTCGTGTCGCAGCCCGACCTCTTCAGCGAGCGCAGCGCTGCGTAGCGCGCTCTCCAGCATCGCCTCGATGTAGACGTCCTTCGCATCCGCGGGGTCGGGGCGACGCGCGTTGGCGTCCATCATCTCGGTCAGCAGGTCCTGGTCGAGCGAGCCCCAGTTCACGCCCACACGCACCGGGCGGTCGTTGTCCACCGCGATCTGCACGATCGTGCGGAAATTCTCGTCACGACGCTTGCCGCCAACATTGCCGGGGTTGATGCGGTACTTCGCCAGCGCCCGCGCCGTCTCGGGGTACTTGGCCAGCAGAAGGTGTCCGTTGTAGTGGAAGTCGCCGATGACAGGGACATCCACGCCGGCTCCCGCGACGCGACGCATCATCTCCGGCACGGCGGCGGCGGCCTGATCGTTGTTCACGGTGACGCGCACGAGCTGCGAACCCGCGCGGGCAAGGGCGATCACCTGATCGGCCGTGGACACGGCATCCGCCGTGTCGGTGTTCGTCATCGACTGCACGACCACCGGGTGCGCCGAACCGACGGCAACCCGGCCAACGTACGCAGTGACGGTCTGGCGACGTGGAGTGAAGACCACGGGAGATGGGGCTGGGGTCTCCGGAAAGCTAACCTGCGGTGGACACGGGCGGCCCTCGGCGCGATAATCCACCTGCGCGCCATCTCGAGGACCCACGCATGATCGCAGACGAAGCCACGCCGCCACCGGCGTCCGAACCGCCGGCCCCTTCCCCGCCCCGTCCCAGCCTGCTGCGGCGGCATTGGGGCAAGCTGACGCTGCTGACCATCGTGCTGGTGCCAGTCGTCGGCATGTCGCTCTGGGTCGCCGTGACGATGGCCTATACGTACTCGGAGGGAACGCGCACGGGATACGTGCAGAAGCTTTCCCGCAAGGGATGGCTGTGCAAGACATGGGAAGGGGAACTCGCCATGACGACGGTCCCCGGCACGGCCCCGCAGATCTTCAGCTTCTCCGTGCGCGGCGATTCCGTTGCGGCGGAGATTGAACGGACATCGGGCAGTCAGGTGACGATCTACTACAAGGAGCACCGCGGCGTGCCGACGAGCTGCTTTGGCGAGACGTCGTACTTCGTCGACGGCGTTCGAGGGACGAAGTAGGCGCGATGCCGTACACGCATTGCAGCGCCTGCGGCGCCAAAGCGCTGGTGGGAGCCACTCGGTGTCCCAGGTGTCAGGCTCCCTTTGTGTCCTACGACGTTGGTGGCGAGCGGGTCGCCACGGTCAACTGCCCCAACTGCGGCGTGCAGCGGCCGGTGGCCATCGGCGTCTGTCCAAACTGCCTGATGTCGACCGCCCCATCGGGACAGCGGCTTACCCGTGGGCTCGTGCTCGCTGGCGTGACGGTGGTCGTCCTGATGGCGCTCGGCTACCTGATTTCCCGGCGCACCGAACTGCAGCAACCTCCCGCTGCGGCAGTTGCGGATTCGCAACCGGCCGTGGTCGCGATGGACACGACGACACCGCCGGTGGTTGCGTCGCCCGACACGGTGTCAGCGCCTGCGCCGACAGTAAGCGCGGCACCGCCAGCCGCTGCCCCAACGCGCCTCGAGCCGGCAGCGCCCACCCGTTCCGAGGCCACGGCCGCTGTGCCATCGGCACGCCAGCCCGCGCCGCCGCCCAGCGTTGCCGTGTCAGATACGGGACGGTGGGAATTCGCCATTGCCACCACCTGGGTTCGCGTGCGCAGCGCGCCGAATCGAGAGAGCGAAATCCTCCGCATAGTGGATTCCGCGCAACGCGTGCGCCTTGGGCCGCCGCAGAACGGCTGGCGTCCCATCCGCGTAGGCGTGGACCGCGGATGGGTGGATCCGCGCCTCTTCCTGGTCATTCCCGCCCCCGCGCCGCGGCCCTGACGGATCGGTCCCGGTCACTGCTCAAACGTGCGGCCGAACTCCGCGCGAATGCGCACGGTACGCGCGAGTTCATCGGCGCTCTGGAGCACCTTCTCTCGCAGGTCGCGCGGCAGGCGCGGGTGTTCACGCAGGAACGCCTGCACCATGTCCAGCGCAGACGCATCGGTCTGACCGCCGAGGAACGCGCCGAGCCACGCACCAAGGAAGAAGATGCGACGGTTGGCCTGGATGTACGGCAGCGAGTCCAGGGCGGGGCGCAGGAAGCCGCGCGTGATCGCCTGATGTTCGAGCGCATTGAACGTCCCGAGCGACGCGCTCGCCCAGTCCTCGTTCAGCGTTGCGTCGGCGAAGTAGCGACGGAAGTACTCCGTCTTCACCACGGCGTTGCCGCGCGCGCCCCCCGCGATGAAGACGCGCCGCCGACCGTCGGGCGTGCTGTCGCGCACGGCCTGCGCGGTGAGGCGCGCGTCGGCGTCGTCGGCGCCGATGACGATGAGTCGATTGACGATTTCCCACCGCAGGGGATCGCGCACCACGTCGCCGGCGGCGGAATCGGCAGCGAGCACGTCGCGTAGGCGGGCCAGCGCCGACGGAGACCTCGCCATGCCGATGAACGCATCGAGATAGGCGCGGCGGATGCCGTAAGGGAGCGCCGAGTTCCCTGCTCCGCTCCACAGGAAGCGCTCGACGGGAAGTTGCAGGGAGTCGCGCGCCATATCCACGAGATAGGCGTTCATGGCGCGGCTGAGCCGGCCGAGTTGACTCGGCACGATCTGTTCATCGCCTTCCTGCGGAAGGTCACGGACAACCAGCGCGACAAAGCGCGCGGGGTGAAGCCGCGCGGCGCGCACGTCATCCCACAGCGTGCCCCAAAACATGGCGCGGAGCAATGGGTCCTGGGCTGAGGGCAGCGCGCCAGCGAGCAGGACGCGCCGGCTCGCCGAATCGAGCGCGACACGCTGGTACCCGTAGTCGCCCGCATTGGAATAGATGAAGCGCACGTCACGGAGACCGCGCACCAGCGGCACGTCCGTTTCGCGCCCGCGCAGTTCGACATCGACGGTCCGTATCTGGCCCGCGGCGAAAAGCTCTTGCTCCGGCCGCACGCGACACGCGCTGTCGCATTGCACCACGGCCACGCGCACCTTGAGCGGCCAACTTCCCTGCCCCGAGACCGTCGGCTGCACCGGCCGCTGTCGCAATTGAAGCGACGCGATGCGCCCGTCCTTCAGCGTGAGCCTCGTTTCCACGTCCGGCATGCCCGGGCGCAGCATCCACTGTCGACCCCACGCGGTCAGGTCACGCCCCGCTGCCCCGCCGATGGCGGCGAGCAGATCCTGCCAGGTGGCGTTGGCGAAGGCATGTGTCGCGAGGAACTGCCGCACGCCGCGCTGGAACGCCGCATCGCCGACGAGGAAGTTGAGTTGCTTGAGGACCGATGGCGCCTTGTTGTAGACGATGGCGCCGTAATTGCTCTTCGCCTGGTCGAGATTGCCCAGCTGCTGCCAGAGCGGCGTCGTGCCGAGCGTCTGGTCCACGCCATACGCGGCCGGTTTGTTGCCCAGATAGAACGTCTTCCACGCCTCGCTCGTCGGCTCGAGATCGCTCAGCGCCTTGGCCGCGATGTACGTCGCGAAGCCCTCCTTGAGCCACAGGTCGTCGAACCACTTCATCGTCACCAAGTCGCCAAACCACTGATGCGCGACTTCGTGCAGGATGGTGTTGTAGCGGCCGAGGACACGCGGCAGCGTGGGGCGTTCGCGGAAGATGAACCGATCTTCGTTGTAGAAGACCGCGCCCGGGTGCTCCATGCCGCCAAAGGGAAACGCGGGCGCGAGCACGAAGTCATACTTGTCGAACGGATAGGGGCGGTCGAAATAGCGTTCCATCCACTCGAGCGCGCGATGGTTGAGCGCGAGCAGCGTGTCGAGGTCGGCTTCGCGAGCGCGCGACGCGCGCACGTACGCATTGATCGTCCGGCCACGCACTGTGGACGAGGCGTGGTGCCACGGCCCCGCCGCGAACGCGATGAGGTACGTGCTGATCGGCGCGGTCTCGGCGTACTGATGGGTCACGACCGCGCCCGCGGTGTCGCTCCGCGTGAGGCGGCCGTTGGCGATGGCCGTCCAGGCGCCTGGCGTCCGTAGGGTCAGCGTGACGCGGGCCTTGAGATCCGGTTGGTCAAACGACGGAAAGAGCTGATTGGCATCCGCCGGCACCAGCAACGTATAGAGATAGTCGCTGCCGTCGCTCCGATCGGTGGATCGAATGATGGAGGCGCCAGTTGGGGCGCTGGTCGCCACGAAGGAGATCTGCACCTGATTGGCGCCGTTCCGGAGCAAGGCGGCCGGAAGGGTGAGGTGGGCGCCGTTATAGGCGACCTTCGGCACGCGGGTGCCGTTGACCACGACGGTCCCGAGGCTCCTACCACGGAAATCGAGCACGACATCCGCCGTCCCGGTGCGACGGAAAGACACCACCACCTGTCCAGGCACCGTGTCTCGCGCGGTGATATCCAGGCTCAGGGCGTACCGCACATCCGTAAGGCTCTTCGCGCGCGAGGCCGCAAGCTCGCGGGAGACCCCTGGGCCGTTCAATGAATCGGGGAGAGCGGGGGGGACAATAGCGGCAAGGAGAGCAGCCAGGGCGAAGAGCACGGGGCGAGGGGGAGGGAGGGGGAGAGCGGTTTTCCGGGGCTATCCGGGGGGCTACTGGAAGGGGGACGAGTTGCCCTTGCTAATTTTCCAGGAATTCATACGTTCAAGAGGATGCGATTCAGAGACCTGGTTCGTCCGGGTCTCTTTTTCGTGCCAGCCCAGCGCGGGGGGCTCCAGTGGACCCGTGATAGTTACGATCCGCTTCGACTCGGGATAGGCCCGGGCTAGCGATCAAGAAACCAGGAGTAGGGAATGCGTACGACCGGCAAGGTGAAGTGGTTCAACGATGCGAAGGGGTTCGGTTTCATCACGCCTGACAATGGAACCAAGGACTGCTTCGTGCATTACAGCGCCATCCAGGGCTCGGGCTTCAAGTCGCTCGCCGAAGGCGACGCGGTGGAGTTCGAAATCGTCCAGGGTGCGAAGGGCCCGGCTGCTGAGAACGTGACGAAGGTGGGCGGCTAAGCTTCGCTGAGCTGGTTGTACCACACAAAGGGGTCCCGGGTAACCGGGACCCCTTTCGTCTACTCGTCCCCCATCCGTTCGCGCAGCGGGGGGCGGCCGCGGCGGGGCGGGATGACGTATTCGATGGCCTCGGTCAGTTTGGCCTGCAACGAGCGCCGAATGCGCTCCAGGTCGATATGGAGTGCGAGGTGGCCGCCGGGAGACTGGATGATCCCCTCCCTTGAGGCGAGCGCCTCCTCCGCCAGCAACAGGGCCGTGGGCATGGGGATCGAGAAATCCCTGGCGAGATCAATCGCAACCGCCACCTGCTCGATGCTTGCCAGCGAGATGCGGCGAGCCAACCCCTGTTGCTTTCGCTCGATTCCCCGAACGGCGTAACGAGAGAGGATGTTGTCGAGGTCCTTGCGCGGAATTCCGAGGGCGAAAGCCGCCGTGCCAGATGTCACCGCTCTCACAAAATATCCTCAACAAAGCGAATTAAGAAAACTCTTGTTAGAGTGTAATTATAGGCTCAACCTAAAGCATTGTCAATAAATGCATAATCGGAGTTGAGCAAACAAATGGATAGTACGGCTTGGTAGAGGGAGGTTCGAGGAGGAGGAGGAATGGCGACTTCTCGACAGGAGATCACGGAGGACACGGAGAGGGGCAACTGCAAGACCTTGGGGTAACGACAGCGCGCCACGCAGACCTCTGCGTGGCGCTCGTAGTTCCCCCAAGAAGTTGCCGTTGCAGTTCTCCGTGCCCTCCGTGATCTCCTGTAAGGCCGTTGCAGTCTTTCGCCCCCACAGTTTAGGCCGCCCCCAGCTCTCCCCGCGCTGCCTCGAGCTGCTGCCGCACGGCCGCCGGGCCGGTCCCGCCGGCGACCTCTCTATGGCGAACAGATGTTTCCGCACGAAGTTCCGCCATCACATCCTCGCCGAAGGCCGAGGACGCCACCTGGAACGAGGCGAACGGCAGGTCCGTCATCTCGACGCCCCGCTCCTCGGCCTCCCGAACCAGTCGGCCAACCGCCCCGTGGGCCTCCCTGAACGTCACGCGCTTGCGCACCAGATAGTCCGCCAGGTCGGTTGCCATCATCGAGCTCGTCACGGCGGCTCGCATGCGCTTCCGATCGAATGTGAGCGAGGCCAGTGAGCCAGCCACCGCCGGCAGCAGCAGCGACATGCCATCCACCGCGTCGAAGAGCGAGCGCTTGTCCTCCTGCAGGTCCTTGTTGTAGCCGCTGGGAAGGCCCTTGAGTGTGCCCAAAAGGGCCACGAGATCACCCAGCATGCGCGATCCGGAGCCGCGCGCCAGTTCCAGCGCATCCGGATTGCGCTTCTGCGGCATCATGGACGAGCCGGTGCTGAACGCATCGCCGAATCGGACGAATCCGAACTCGCTCGATCCGAAGAGAATCAGATCCTCCCCCAGCCGCGACAGGTGTGCGCCGAGCAGCGACAGGGCGAACAACACCTCGGCGATGAAATCGCGATCGCCCACCGCGTCAATGCTGTTGGGAGAGACGGCTTCGAATCCCAGCATCCCCCGCAGCATCTCGCGGTCAATGGGAAACGCCGATCCCGCAATCGCGCCGGAGCCCAAGGGAAGAACGCCAGCCGCCGCGCTGGCCGCGGTCAGGCGCCGTCGATCGCGCGCCAACGGCCAGAAGTGCGACAACATCCAGTGCGCGCCAAGGACTGGCTGCGCGCGCTGAAGGTGCGTGTACGCGGGCATCAGGTCGTCGGTCAGCGACTCCGCCTGCTCGACCATCGCACGTTGCACGTCGCGCAACAGGCCGTCGAGTCGACGGCAGGCGTCGCGCGTCCACAGCCGCGTGGCCGTGGCCACTTGGTCGTTGCGTGAGCGCCCGGTGTGCAGGCGGGAAGCTGGCGCGCCAATCGCTTCGTGCAACAGCCGGTCAATCAAGGTGTGCACGTCTTCATCTGCCGCCGTCGGTCGAGCGCCGTCAGCAATCTGCCGTGCTACGACATCGAGCCCGCGCTGAATCTCCGCTCCCTCCTCCGCGGTCAGCACTCCCGCCTGCGCCAGCGTGGCGGCCCAGGCCTTGGACAGCTGGAGATCGAAAGGCCACAGCCGAAAATCGACGTCGATCGATCGATTGACGGCTTCGAGCTCGGGAGCCGGGCCGCCAGCGAAACGACCACCCCAGAGTTTGTGCGACTGCGTGCCACCACTATTGGAATCGGCCATTACCGCACGTCAACGAAGAGGGAAAAGGGCAGGGCGGGGAAGAAGAAACGACATATTTATGCGACTTCCGTCAAGGTGTCACGGAAGGGACTCCAGTGCCCGGACTATCGGGCAGCCAACGCCAGCAGGCGCTTGACCACGCGCTCGCGCGCGGCGTCGGTGCGGCAGATGAGCAGCACCGTATTCTCGCCGGCGATCGTGCCAAGAATGTCCGGATTGCCTTCCGCGTCGATCGCCTCGGCGATGGGTTGGGCCCCCGCCGTGTGCGTCCGCACAACGATCAACTCGCGCGTGTACTCCAGGTTTTGGAAGAGCTGCGGCAGCAGGCCGGCCAGCGTGGCACGCCCTTCCTCACCGAGCGAACGTTCGCCGGCCGTGTAGCGCACCCCCGTCGGCGTCGGCACCCGCGCGATGCGCAGGTCACGCATGTCGCGCGACAGCGTCGACTGCGTCACGTCCCATCCGCGCGCGACCAGCAACTGACGGAGTTCCTCCTGGCTGCCGATGGCGCGCGTGGAGACGAGCTCGAGAATGGCGTCTTGGCGTTCGCGTTTGGCAGCGGTCACTCGAAACCTCGGTGTGATGCGGGAGCTTAGCATCGTCCCGCGCAGTCCGTAAGGCGCATTGACAACTGCGCATCGCAATATTATGCATAAACAGTGCATAAGATTCCAGTGGGTGTTCTTGGCGCCAGCGGCTACGCTGGGCGCGACCTCTGCGCGTTGGTGCAACGGCACCCGCGCCTTGAACTCGTCTTTGCCTCCGCCAACGGACGGCGCGGCGAAACGGCCGAATTGCCGGGCGGCGGCCAGGTCACGTTCGTTGCCCCGGACGACGTGCCCCTCTCGAGCGCGGCACTGGTCTTCAGCGCACTGCCGCACGGCACGAGCGCGGAGTGGGTGCGGCGGTCCCGCGATGCCGGGGTGCGCGCCGTGGATCTCTCGGCAGACATGCGGATCGGCAATACCGACGCCGACGTCATCTATGGCCTCACCGAAGCGCGGCGCGATGAGGTGAAGGGGGCCGAGCTTGTCGCGAATCCGGGATGTTATCCGACGAGCATCCTCATCGGGCTGCTTCCGCTGCTGGAGGATGGCCATGTCGCGTCGGGCGCCACGATCAGCGTGAGCGCGGCGAGCGGCGTGACCGGAGCGGGGCTGACCCCGCGCGCCGACCTGCTCTTCGGTGAAGTGACCGAGAACTTCCGCGCGTACGGCATCGGCAACACGCATCGCCACCTGAACGAGATGCGGGCGTTCGTCGCCGAAGAAGGCGTCGATGCCGACCTCATCTTCACGCCGCACCTGCTGCCGATGGCGCGAGGCATCCTCGCCACGATGACCGTGCCGCTCACGGCGCCCCTCGTGGATCCGCTGGCGCTCTGGCAGCGCCGATTCCACAACGAGCGGTTCATCGAAATCGTGAACACGCCGCCGGAAACGCGGCACGTGGCGCACCGCAACGTCGTGCGCATCACCGCGCACACCCTCGCGCACCTGCGGCAGCCCACGCTCCTGGTGGTGTCGGCCATCGACAACCTGATGAAAGGCGCGGCGGGTCAGGCGCTGCAGAACGCGAACCTGATGCTGGGTCTCGATGAGGCCATGGGGCTGCCGGCGTGAGGCGCGTCGTGAAGATCGGCGGCCGGGCGCAGGGCGATCCGCGCCTGATCGCGCAGCTCGCCGCGGCCGTCGGCCGCGGCGAATCGTTGGTGGTGGTGCACGGCGGCGGCGACGAAGTGTCCGCGTTGCAGCGACGGCTCGGGATTGAGCCGCAGTTTCGCGGCGGCCGGCGCGTGACCAGCGCCGAGGATCTGGAACTCGTGCGCATGGTGCTCTCGGGCGCCACGAACAAGCGTCTGGTGGCGCAACTGCTCAGTGCCAACGTGCGCGCGGTGGGCATCTCCGGCGAAGACGCCGGCCTGCTGCTCGCCCACGTGACGGATCCTGATTTCGGGCGCGTAGGCGGCGCGATGACGGCGCAGCCGGCGCTGCTCGCGCACCTGTGGAGCGGCGGATTCATTCCCGTCGTTTCGCCGCTCGGACGCGACGCCGATGACCCGCAGGGCGGCGGCCTCAACGTCAATGGCGACGATGCCGCGGCGGCGATCGCGGCGGCCATTGGCGCCGATGAACTGCTCCTCGTGGCCGATGTCCCTGGTGTGCTCACCGACGCTGGTGAGATCATTGCCACGCTCGACAGCGTCGCAGCGCAGGCGCTGGTGGCGTCGGGCGTGGCGAAGGGCGGCATGGCCGCCAAGCTCGAAGCCGGCGCTCTCGCGCTGCGCGGTGGCGTGCGTCGCGTGCGCATCGGCGACCTGACCGCCATCACCGACGCGTCCGCTGGCACGCGTCTTTCCCCGTCTCCGGTTCCTGCCGCCTGAGGCCCCCTGATGTCCACTGTTGCCGCCGCTGACGCCATTCTCGGCACCTACCGCCGCGCGCCGATGGAGCTGGTGCGCGGCGCCGGCGTCGAGCTCTTCGACACCGACGGGAAGGCGTATCTCGATTTCGTCGCCGGCATTGCGGTCAACGCCCTCGGCTATGGCGATCCCGGCCTGGCCGATGCCATGCACGGCGCGCTCGCCAGCGGCCTCGTGCACGTGTCGAATCTCTATCGCACGTCGCCGGGCGAACAGCTCGCCGAGAAACTTGTCGCCTCGTCGTTCGCCGATCGCGTCTTCTTCTGCAACTCCGGGGCGGAGGCCAACGAAGGGGCGTTCAAGGTCGCCCGCCGCTGGGCGCGCGGGCAGGCGCCGTCAAAGCACGAGATCGTGGCCCTGCGCGGCGCCTTCCACGGCCGGTTGTTTGGCACGCTGGCCGCCACTGATCGTCCGCAGTATCGCATGCCATTCCGTCCACTGGCTGGCGGCGTGTCGATTGCGGAGCGCGATCTTGGCGAACTCGAGGGGCTGCTGAATCCGGAAACGGTGGCGGCGGTCATCGTCGAGCCGGTGCAGGGCGAGGGGGGCGTGCGCGTGCTCGACCACGAGTTCCTTCGCGGCCTGCGCGCGCTGACCAAGGAGCGCAACGTTCTCCTGATTCTGGACGAGATCCAGTGCGGTTACGGCCGCACGGGGACATTCTGGGCGTACGAACAGGCTGGCATCACGCCCGACGTCCTGACGACAGCCAAGCCGATGGCTGGCGGACTCCCGATGGGCGCGATCCTGATGACCGAGGACGTGGCCAGCGCGATGCAGCCGGGCGATCACGGCACCACCTTCGGCGGCGGCCCCTTGGTCGCCAGCGCGGCTCTCCACGTCTTTGACCGCCTCCACGATCCGGCCCTGTTGCAGCACGTGACTGACAACGGTGTATGGCTTGGCACCGCGCTGCGTGGGCTCGCCGAGCGATTGCCTAAGGTCCGTGCCGTGCGTGGCGTCGGCTACATGTGGGGAATCGACGTGACCGACGCCGCCAAGGACGTGATCGCGCGGGCGCTCGATCTCGGGTTGCTGCTCTGCTCAGCGGGCGAGCACACGATCCGACTGCTGCCCCCGCTCGTCATGTCACGTGCCGACCTGGAGCGTGGCGTGCGACTGCTGGAGCAGGCGATCGGCTGATCAGTTGCCGGCGGCGCAGTTCCGCTTGAACTCGATGGCCGCGCTCCGCGGGTCCTCAATGAGCGACCAGAATTCCGCAAAGTAGCGCCGCATGCGCTCCTGAACCCTCGGGGTCATTCCCTCGATGGTGAGGTACGCCGAATCCAGGGCTGCGCGCCGCGCCTTGAAGTGGTCGATGCTCGGTGCAAGCTGGTCTGCCGTGCGGCAATCGCCACGCCAGAGACGCTGGACCACGGTGCGGATGGGAAGCGTCCGGTCTGGGAAGGCATACCGGGCATTCACCGCGCCCGACCAATCGAAATCGTACGGCACGGCGTGCACCATCCCGGTGGTGTCCCGCAGGAGCGTGATGTTGTGCAGGCCGGATACGGACCAGTCGGTATTGCCGGCCATATACTCAAAAAGCTGCGTGAGACCCCATTTCTCCGGCTCGACGTCCTCGAACAGCGCGCCCTTGGTCTCAAGCTTCCTGACGTCGCGCCGCTGGGCGAGGTCGCCGTCGTCCTCGACGAAGAAGGCCCAGCTCGTCACCGGCTTGGCCCGGCCCTCGGTGTCCTGATATGCGACCCGCGCGAGCCGGACGCGGTAGCTCCACGGGGTGAGCGCGGCGTACATCCGGTAGACCGCGGCCTCGGCCAGGATGTACTGCTCGTACTCCGGGTTGGACGGACGGCAACTCGAGGCAAGTTTGAGCTTGCGGTTGCCATCAAAGATGGTGTTGTTCGCCGCTTCCTTCGTCAGTTCCACGCGCAGCGGCGGGAAGCTGCAGTTCCTGAACTGCCGACGAAAATGCCCGCGCGTGCGCAGGGTCACGGGAACCTTGACGACCGCGCCGGTGGTGTCGCGATACTCCAGTTCCCCGGGATGCAGCTCCCGGTCGGTGGAGTCGCGGTCGTTGATGAGCACATGCAGGCGGGTGCGAATCGTGATCTCCAGCGGCTCCGACCGTCGGAAGAGGCGTTGCGCCTCCGCAGCGGACGCGAGCGTCAGCAGGAGCGTCGCGCAGACGGCGGCACAGCGCCCGCCCCCCCTCACCGCACCTCCACGCGGGAAATGCCGGCACCGGGGACGGCGCGAAGGACGTCGCCGACCACCCCTTTCGTGACCGTCTCGCCAAGATCCACGCCGTACTCGGCGATGCGGCTCCCGTCCTCCGTTCGCTCCGCGCCCATGAACTTCCACGTCCGGAACAGACCGTCGAACTCCGGCTCGATGAGCGGGCGTGCGACGTCGAGGTTCTCACAGTGAACACGCAACAGGAACTCGTGCACGTACTGCGGCGCGTCGGACAGTTCCGTGTCCATCTTCTTCTTGCGCTTCCAGGCGCGATCGGCGAGCGCCTCCAGCTGCTCCGGCGCCAAGGACTTGAGGATTTCGTCGTCGATCTTGGCCACGAACGTCCCGGTGCGGCTGGCCACCTGAAGCGCGCGATCGAGCTGCCGTTGGGCGCGCTTGCCCTCGAGCGAGGCAGGGGATCGGCCGAACTCCGTGAGCCAGAGTCCAACCATCAGCAGGTTGAAGCCAATGGACAGCACCGCCGCAATGCCTGGTGCGACGGCGGAGGCCAACCCAATCCCGGTGACGCAGAAGATCGCCGCCGCGTCCTTGGTGTCCTCGAGGTTCGTGCGAAAACGCACGGCGGCGACGATGCCGCCGAGCGCGAAGGCGAGGATGAGGGAGTGCTTGACCAGCACCACGATGCCCGCGATGACCAACGGGAGCACCACGAGAGCCTGCACTACCGACTGCGAGTAGCCCTTCTTCTGGCGGGTGAGGATATAGATCCACGCCACCGGGAGCGCGAAGGCGAGCGCACTCGCCATCGCGACGATCCCATGGGCCGCAACCGGGCCGGCTGCGGCGGGCGACCCCGGCGACGACGCCAAGTCTCCCTTGGAGAATCCGCCAAGCAGGGTGTCCACGCCGACGTCTGACCCGATCCCTCCCACCTCGAGATCTTCCAACCAGAACGCGACAATGGCCAGCACGAGATAGTAGAGCGTCGTGCGGAGCACGATGTTGTCCCACACGGGGATGGGCTTTCTGGGGCTGTTCACGGGACGTCTGGAAGAAGCGGGCGGTCCGGCGGTGATCGAGGTGAACTTGTGGTGGGAGGCGTGGGGTAGCAACTAGGAGGGCCTGTTAGCTTTCTCCCTCTGGCGGGGAGGTGTTCTCCGGCCCATCCTACGCCACCCGTGATTTGACCCATTTGAAACGACCGTCCGTGACCCGTTCCGTCCTCTCCGCCCTTGGGCTCGCCGGCGTGCTGGCGCTGGCCCCGACCGGCGCGCCCGCGCAGCGCCCCGCCACAGGCGCCAAGCCAACTCTGGTCGTCTTCATCACTGTGGACCAAATGCGGGGCGACTACCTCGCCCGGTTCCGCTCCCAACTGACGAGCGGTCTCAAGCGGCTCGCCTCCGGCGGAGCGGTCTGGGCGAACGGGTTTCAGGACCACGCGATCACCGAAACAGCGCCGGGGCACTCAACGGTGATGTCCGGGCGGCATCCGGTGCACACCGGCATTTCAGCCAACTCGCAGGGCGTCAACACATCGGCCGCGCCGTTGCTCGGCGGAGCGACGGAGACGGGCGCATCGCCATTTCGGTTCCGCGGCACGAACCTGATCGACTGGATGCGCGCGGCGGATTCCTCGACCCGTTACCTGTCGGTGTCGCGCAAGGATCGCGGCGCCATCCTGCCGATCGGCCACAGTCGCGGCGACGTGTACTGGTGGAGCGGCAGCGCCGGGATCTTCACGACGAGCCGCTACTACGCCGACACGCTTCCCGCGTGGGTGCAGCGGTTCAACGCGGAGCGCGGCTACGCCGCCTATGCCGGCAAGGCGTGGAATCTGCTGCTTCCCGCCAATCGTTACGTGGAGGAGGACACCGTGTGGGAGGAGTCCGATGGTCAGGACTTCCTCTTCCCTCACCAGTTCCCCACGGATACCGCCGCCGTGGCGAAAGGGTTCGCGAACTACCCGGTGATGGACTCGCTGACGCTGGCCTTCGCGCTGCGCGGGGTGCAGGAGAAGGGGCTTGGCGCGGATGGCGCGCGCACGGACCTGCTGGCGGTGTCGCTCTCGACCACGGACGCGGTGGGGCACAAGTACGGGCCCGATTCGCGGGAACTGCATGACCAGATTCTCCGGCTGGACCGGTATCTGGGCGCGTTCCTCGACTCGCTGTTCAAGCTGCGTGACCAGCGGCGCATCCTGATTGCCCTGACGGGCGACCATGGGGTCACGCCGTTGCCGGAGATTCACACCGGGCGGTATCCGAACAAGAATGCCAAGCGCGTGAACCTCGATCCGCTGGTCAAGCACCTGCAGTCATCGCTGACCGCGGCGGGTGTCGACCGAAGCGCGTGGCTCTTCGACGATGGTGTCTTCTCTGTGTTCAAAGAGGCGGCGTTCGACAGTGCCAAGGTGAGTGCCGACTCGGTGACCAAGGCGCTGGCCGCCGCCGCGCTCAAGATCCCCGGCGTCTGGCGGGCCGACCGGTTCGCGGATCTGGCGAAAGCCAATCTGGCCAAGGACAAGATTGCGCGCCGCTGGCTCAATCTCTTTGCCGCGGGCAGCACCGCGCGGCTGGCCATCACGCTCACGCCATACAGCTACTGGGAAGCGACGACCTACGCGACGCACGGGATGCCGCACGACAGCGACGCCCAGGTACCCGTCATCTTCTGGGGGGCCGGGGTGCGCGCGGGAGTGCACGCCGACACCGTGCGCACGGTGGACATCGCGCCGACGCTCGCGGTCATACTTGGCGTGCGGCCAACCGAAAAGCTGGATGGCGTTGTGCTCACCAAGGCGGTGCGTGCCGGCCGGTAGATCCGGTCCGCGCAAGCGGCGGCCGGGGACACCGGCCGTGGCCGCCGCCTTCGACGCATTGCGATTTGGTCACGCGAACACCCTCGATCTTCGTGCCAGCCTGCCGACGGCAGCGGAGGCGACGCGTCGCGCGGAGGGGTTCCTGCGGGAACGCCAAGTAAGCGGCGCGGCGGAGGTGCTGGTCATCACCGGGCGCGGCAACCAGAGCGTCGACGGCGTCGCCGTGGTACGTCCGGCGGTGGCGGCGCTGCTCGCCAAACTGCGGCGCCGTGGCGTCGTTGCGCGGTGGAGTGAGCATACGCCGGGCTCGTTCGCGGTGACGCCGGCCTCGGTTCGCACGCTGCTCGCCGCGCCGAGACGGCATGGCGATCATGCGGCGCCGACCGCCGCGGATCCCGAGATGCTGGCGGCGCTCGATGCGTCAGCGCGAGCGGCCCTGCGTCGGTTGGCAGAACGGTCGCTGCAAGTCCTCGGCGCGCCGACGGCCGATTCGTTCGTGCAGGATGAAATGCTGCGGCAGTTCTCGGTGCTCGGCGCCGCATTGCCCCCCAGCGCCGATCGCGACGCTCGCCTGCGCGCAGCCGCCGAGCGAGCCCTGCGGGAACTGGATGGTATGGAATGACGGACCCCACCCCCACTCTCCGGAACGCATGACGAAGACGCCCGCCTTCCTCGAACAGCGGCCGCTCGGACGCAGCGGCCATCCCACCTCGATCCTCGGTCTCGGCACGCATCGCCTGGGCGAGGGGAGCCAGAAGGAGTTCGTCCGCGTCGTGCGCGAGGCCATCGACAAAGGCGTGACCGTGATCGAGACCGCGCACGAATACGGGGAGGGACGGACAGAGCGTTGGCTCGGCCTCGCCCTAAGCGACGGGTATCGCGAGCGGGTCACGCTCGTGGTGCAGTGCTGTGCGTACCTGCGCGACTACAAGACGGCGATGCATCAGCTCGATGAGACGCTGGGGCGCCTCAAGACGGATCGGATCGAGCTGTGGTCCTTCCACGAGGTCATCTACGACAACGACGTGGAGTGGATCTACGATCATGGCGGCCTCGACGCGATGCAGGAGGCGCGTGAGCAGGGCAAGGTGCGGTTCATCGGCTTTGGCGGGCACAAGTCACCGCACATTCACCTCAGGCTCCTGCAGCGCGGGTTCGCCTGGGATGCGGTGATGATGCCGCTGAACCCGCTCGATGCCTCGTACCGTTCGTTCGAAAAGCAGGTGCTGCCGGAGACCATCCGCCGGGGCGCGGCGGTCATCGGAACAAAGCCCATCGCGGGGGGCGCGCTGCAGGCGGTGAAAGGGATCAAGCCCGAAGAGGCGCTGCGCTACAGCCTGTCCCTGCCAGTCAGTTCGGTCATCTGTGGAATGGACTCGACCGGCGTGCTGCGCAAGAACCTCAAGGTCGTCGCCGGATTCGAGGCCTTCCATCCTGGTGAAATGGACGCGTTGCGTCAGAAGGGGCGCAGTGTGGCTGGCGATGGCCGCGCCGAGCGGTACAAGACCACGCAGGAGCAGGACCTGATGGGCGGCCAGATTGCCCACGGGTTTGTCGCCGCGCCAAAGAAGAAGGCGTAACCCTGCGTCCGGCGCGGCGCGTGGAAGTCCGTAGATTGAGGCCATGACCCTCGGTGCTGATGAACTCCGCCGCTATGCCCGGCACTTGGCGTTGCCTCGTGTCGGGCACGACGGACAGGAGCGGCTGAAGGCCGCCTCGGCGCTCATCATCGGGTTAGGGGGGCTGGGCTCGCCCGCGGCACTCTATCTGGCGGCGGCAGGCGTAGGTCGTCTCGGCCTGCTGGACGACGACCGCGTGGACGAGAGCAACCTGCAGCGTCAGGTGCTGCACGGCACGGCGTCCGTCGGGACGGCCAAGACGGAATCGGCGCGCGTGCGGTTGCACGATCTCAACCCGCATGTCGTGCTGGAGGCGCATGCGGTTCGACTCACGCCGCGCAATGCCGTGTCGCTGGTCAGCGCCTACGACGTGGTCATCGATGGCACGGACCAGTTTGCCGTGCGCTATCTGGTCAATGATGCCTGTGTGATTGCCGCGCGGCCCAACGTGTACGGGAGTGTGCATCGGTTCGAAGGGCAGGTTGCCGTCTTCGACGCAGCACGCGGTCCGTGCTACCGATGCCTCTTCCCGGACCCACCAGCACCGGGTTCGGTGCCGAACTGCGCCGAGGGGGGCGTGCTGGGGGTGCTCCCGGGGATTATCGGGAGCATGCAGGCGGTCGAGGCGATCAAACTGCTCCTCGGCATCGGCGAGCCGTTGATCGGACGGCTGCTGCATTTCGACGCGCTAACGATGCGCACGCACGAAGTGGGATTCACGCGCGATGCAGGGTGTGCGATGTGCGGCACCGGCAGCATGCGCACGTTGCTGGACGACTATGACGCCTTCTGTGGATACGATCCAACGGCGGATGCGGCGATGGACAACAACATTGAAATGACCCCGCGAGAAGTGCAGGACCGCATGGCGTCGGGATGGACGCCGTGGCTGCTGGATGTTCGCGAGCCGTGGGAATACGGCACGGCGCAGTTGCCCGGGGCCACGTTGATTCCGCTTGGCGAGCTTGCGGGTCGCGCCGCCGAGGTGCCGCGTGACAGGGATGTGGTGGTGTACTGCCATCATGGAATGCGCAGCGCCCGGGCGGTGTCGATGCTGCGTCTTGCGGGGTGGGACCGCGTCCGCAACCTGAGCGGCGGCATCGATCGCTGGAGCATCGAAATCGATCCGTCGGTGCCGCGGTACTGATGTGGCCGGTCGCGACCGGCCTTGCTGTCCTGGTGTTCGGGGCGGTTGGCGCCGCCTACCGGTCGTGGCGCGCGCGCCTGGTTGAGCGCCAGTTGGAGGCGCGCTACTCGACTCGACGCGGCCCAGATGGCGTTATCATTGGCGCCGAGGCGTTCATGCTGCCGGGCACCGGCGATCGCGCCGTCGTGCTGTTTCACGGATACAACGACTCGCCGCATACAATGCGCGCGGTGGCGACGGCGCTCCAGCAAGCGGGGTGGACGGTCTACGTGCCACTGCTTCCCGGACACGGGCGGTCCCTGGCCGACTTTGCCGCGGCACGCGCCGACGATTGGATTGCCGCCGCGCGCGAAGCCGTTGGGGAGGCGCTCGCGCGGCACCGGCGCGTGGCCGTGGGTGGTCTGTCGCTCGGCGGTGCGCTCGCGATGATCGTCGCGGCCGAGCAAAGCACCGTGCGCGCGGCCGTGCTCTTCTCTCCCTTCCTCGTCCAGCACTGGCGGCTGACGCTGATGGCGACGGCCTGGCCGTTGCTCACCGTGGGGGCGAAGTACCTCACCGGGGGCGCGACCACGCGTTCCATCCGTGACCCGGGGGCGCGCGCGGCCTTCATCGCGTATGGCTGCTCGACGCCGCGGCTGCTTCGCGAGGTGCAACGCATCGCGACGCGCGCCTTCGCCGCGCTGCCCGCCGTGCACCAGCCGGTGTGGATTGCGCAGTCAGGCGATGACTATCGCATTCCTCCCGAGGAGGCTCAGGATGCCTTCGACACGCTCGGCTCCCGCGACAAGGGCATCCAGTGGACCACCGGCAATGGGCACGTGATCACCGTGGACTACGGCCATCGGGAGTTGGCGGCGGCCGCGGTGGCGTGGCTGGAGGATCGGGTGCCGGCGGCTGTGGCGGGCGGTTAGCCCTCGGTCTACAGGCGAGAGGCGAGTCGTCGGCGCGTGGTCACGTGCTCTCGCTGTGGGGAAGCAACGGACAGGGCGTCGGGTGAGATCTCGGTGCCCGCGGATACCACAGCACGGCACGCGCCAGTAAATTACGGACATCTGCGCCAGCGGCGACTTGTCGCTGGGCGGGTCCGAATCCGCGACGGAGACCACGATGCCCACAATCACCTGTGCACGGTGCGGCCAGCAAAAGGACGGCTTCGAGCGGCCGCCGTTTCCCGGCGCCATGGGCGCGCGCATTCTCGAGGGGACGTGCCCTGACTGCTGGGAGCTGTGGAAGAAGCAGCAGACGATGCTGATCAACCACTACGGGCTCGATGTGATGGATCCGCAGGCCCGGCAATTCCTGACGCGCAACATGGAAGCTTTCCTGTTCAAGGCCGGCCGTCAGGACGACGTGGACACGACGAAGCAGGGGCAGATCACGTACTGAGCGTGACGTGCGGGGCGGCAGGACCGCCCGCCATCGTGGCACCTGTTGACATTAGTTGCGTGATGTTACTTATTGGCCCGCGTCATGAGTGCCGCCAAATCGCGCCGTTCGGGCGCTGCATCCATCGATCTCGTGCTGTGCGCCGTACGCGGCGGCCGACTGCATGTCCTGGTGACAACCACCTCGGCGCAGGCGCTGCCCTTTGCAAGGTGCGGGGCGGAGGATGATCCCGAGGCGGTGGCGCGCGAGCTCGCGCGCCACGCGTCCGGTCAGCCAGCGGCTTGGATGGCACAGGGAACGGTGATGGCTGCAAAGCGGCATCCCGGCGATGCGCCGCTGTCCGTGCCATTCGTCGGCGTGGTGGGTCCCGCTGTCGAGGCCCCGCGGGGCATGGCGTGGCACCCGGTCCAAGCGCTTCCGTCATTGGCGCCGCGGCAGAAGGCGATGGCCGAGTCGGCGCTGACCACCCTGCGACTGCACATGGACGCCGCGCCGGTGGCGTTCCGGCTCCTGCCGTCGGTGTTCACGCTGAGCGAGTTGCAGCAGGTGTATGAACTCCTGCTGGGGCGCCGGCTGCACAAAGCCAGCTTCCGTCGGGCGTTGCAGGCGGCCTATCTGGTGGCGCCTACGGACGACTGGCGGTCGGAGGGGCGCGGGCGGCCGGCGCAGTTGTTCCGGTACGCGCCGCGGCGGCGACACGCCGGGCACCGGAGCGTGCGGTTCGACCTGCTGGGGCGGTAAGGCGCGTCGGACGCCGGCGCGGCATTCGGTACCCAACCGCAACACCACGGTGACACCAAACGGTGGATCGCGGGTAAACGTATTAGTTGCAGAGTGTGTCTAAGGATCAAAACGGAGGCAGCGATGCTGACGTACCTGGACTCCTTGTGTGACGCGATGACCGCGCGGGACCTGCCACGACTGGGCCATCTCATTGACGGGCACCCGCTCGCCCGGCTCCTCCCGGCCGACGTACTCGGCGAGGCGCGGCGGTTCCTCGCGCAGAAGACGGGTCGGCACGCGGTGCCATTCGCCACCCTCCGGTTCCGGGACCAGACGGCGCGACTGCTGAACGAGGCGCCGCTGGGCGGTGCCGCGGCCGATGCATCCGTCGTTCCGCGCGTGGCCGCGCCCCGGCGGCGTTCCCAGCGGTCGACGCAGCAAACGGAGCTGCCGCTTTCGGCGTGAGTACTGGTCGGTAACTTCCACCACAAAGTCACGAAGGGCACGAAGTTGCACAAAGAAGGGCTTGGAATGAAAACGGTGCGCCACGCAAGATCCTGCGTGGCGCACCGTCGTTAACCCCAGAGGTTCTTCGTGGACCTTCGTGCCCTTCGTGACTTTGTGGTGGATGTTGTTCAGTCCCGAAAGCGAACAACCAAACGAAAGGCCCCGGCCGATTGGGCCGGGGCCTTCTGTGAACGACCGGATGGTTGTTAGAGCTTGATGACTTCGTTCGCCTGCGGGCCCTTCTGGCCCTGCACGATCTCAAACTCCACCTGGTCCCCTTCGGCAAGCGACTTGAAGCCGCCTGCGCTGATGGCGCTGTAATGGACGAAGACGTCCGGACCACCTTCACGCGAGATGAAGCCGAAGCCCTTCGCGTCGTTGAACCACTTCACGGTGCCCGTGATGCGTGCCATGAAACTGACCTCTCCCCCCAGGGGGCAAACGATGAATCGCGGCTCCCGCGCGGCACATGCCGGCGGGATCGTCATTGTGACCGCGTATTGGTAATGGGCGGACGCGCCGGATGGAACTGGGCCTTCCGGCGGTCCGTGCCGGGGATTAGGCCGCGCCGGCGATGTACCGGGCGAAGCGCCCGCAGTTGGTGCACTTCAGGGTAACGTGGCAGCGCGGCGGCGGAGGAATCTGGGCCGGATCGCGCTCGATGTCGCCTGAGCAGGACGGGCAGCTGAGTGGGTGGCCGTTGCGGTCGTTGGCGATCAGGTTGAGCGCCTGCGCCGGGTTGAACGAGTTCGGACGGGGCTTACGCATTACAACTCCGAGGGACAATCGGGAATGCCAGCCTGCGCGGGGGGTCTTCACCAGCTTTCCGAGAAATGTAATCACCAATGGAAGCCCCCCTTGCCGTTCCCAAACTGGACAGCACAGAGCTTCGCAACTCGTTGTAGGATAGAGACTTAAAGCGGCGCCGGCCTAAAGGCCGGCGCCGCCGATGTGCAAGGACTGCCAGCCCAGGCTCAGGCGAGAACCGGGAGCCTCCGGATCTTCTCCTGCCACTCCTTGGGGCCCGTCTCATGCACGTTGTCGCCCGTGCTGTCCACGGCCACCGTCACCGGCATGTCTTGGACCTCGAACTCGTAGATGGCCTCCATTCCGAGTTCCTTGAAGGCCACCACACGCGACTTGCGGATCGCCTTCGACACGAGGTACGCCGCGCCGCCGACGGCCATCAGGTAGACGGCCTTGTGCTTCCGGATGGCCTCGAGGCCCACCGGACCGCGCTCCGACTTGCCGATCATCCCTATCAGCCCGGTCTTCGCGAGCATCATCTCGGTGAACTTGTCCATGCGCGTGGCTGTGGTGGGGCCGGCCGGACCGACCACCTCATCGCGCACAGGATCCACTGGCCCGACGTAGTAGATGACGCGATTCGTGAAATCCACGCCTTCGGGAAGCGGTTCACCCGCAGCGAACAGGTCGGCGATCTTCTTGTGCGCGGCATCCCGTCCCGTCAGCAGCTTGCCGTTGAGCAGAATGCGATCACCCGCCTTCCATGTCTGGACCTCCGCGGGGGTGAGCGTGTCGAGGTTCACCGACTTGGCGTTCGAGTCGGGGGCCCAAGTGACGTTCGGCCACTCGCTGAGCTTGGGGATCGGCAGCTGCGCCACGCCCGATCCATCGAGCGTGAAGTGCGCGTGCCGCGTGGCGGCGCAATTGGGAATCATCGCCACGGGCTTCGACGCCGCGTGCGTGGGGTAGTCGCAAATCTTCACGTCGAGCACCGTCGACAGCCCGCCAAGTCCCTGCGCGCCGATGCCCAGCGCGTTGATCTTGTCGAAGAGCTCGATGCGCAGCTCCTCGATCTTGGTCTTGGGGCCGCGCGCCTTGAGCTGGACCATGTCGATGTGGTCCATCAGCGATTCCTTGGCCATCAGCATCGCCTTCTCGGCAGAGCCGCCGATGCCGATGCCAATGATTCCCGGCGGGCACCAGCCGGCGCCCATCGTCGGGACGGTCTTGATCACCCAATCCACGATGGAGTCGCTGGGGTTGAGCATGGCAAACTTGCTCTTGTTCTCGGAGCCGCCGCCCTTGGCGGCGACCTTCACTTCAACGGTGTCGCCGGGGACGATCTCGTAGTGCACAACGGCCGGCGTGTTGTCGCGCGTGTTCTTCCGTGTGAAGGCCGGGTCGGCGACGATGGAGGCGCGCAGGACGTTGTCGGGCTGCAGATAGGCGCGCCGCACGCCCTCGTTGACCATATCAGTGACCGACATCGTGCCATCCCAGCGCACGTTCATGAAAACCTTGAGGTACACCACCACAATGCCGGTATCCTGGCAGATAGGGCGATGTCCCTCGGCGCACATCTTCGAGTTCGTGAGGATTTGCGCGATGGCATCCTTCGCCGCCGGTCCCTGCTCGAGCTGATAGGCCTCGCCAAGCGCCTTGATGTAGTCGACCGGGTGGTAGTAGGAGATGTGCTGCAGAGCGTCGTGAATGCTCTGGATGAAGTCGTCCTGTTTGATGACGGTCATATACCCTTCTGGTCAGAGTCCCGCCGAGGGGGCTATCGCAATTTAGCCGTTCAGCCTCGGCCCGGCCTCGGCCCCTGGCCGCTCCGGTGCGCGGGCTACAGAAGTTCTACGCGCGACAACCGCCGGATGCTCCAGATCCCCAGCATCGGCCCGACCGCGAGGAACGCGAACGCCCACGGCCACCCTGCGGCGCGCACGATCAACGGCACCACCTGAATGGTGAGCGTGGTGAGCAAGAAGCCGAGCGACACCTGCAGGGTGAGCGCCGTGCCCACTGCGTGCGGGGGGACGCTCTCGGTGACGAGCACGCTGAACTGCGCGCTGTCGGCGATGATGAAGAAGCCCCAGACGAGAGCGACGGGCGTCAGCAGCCAGAGCGAGTGGCCGAAGAGCAGGCCGATCAAGGCGCAGCAGGCGCCGCTCACCGCCATCGCGAGGGTCACCAACCGCGCCCGCCCGATGCGGTCGGCGACCGCGCCGCCCCAGACGCATCCGGCGCCGCCCACGGCGATGATGGCGAACCCGATGATCGCGGAAGTTCGCGTCAGCGCCGGCGCAATCGCGTGCGCGTCCGCCGCGATGCTGGCGGCGACGAAGGCGGGGATCCAGGTCCAGTACGCATAGAGCTCGGTCATGTGCCCGAGATACCCACCCGTCGCTTGGCGGTACCTCGGTTCGCGCACGACGCTGGCCACCAGTGACCAAGAGAACGGGCGGGCAGGGAAGGCATACGGACCGTCGGCGTACCAGAACCAGACGAGGCCGGCGGCCGCCACAGCGCTGAGCGAGCTGAGCGCGACAAGTCCGGTGACCGTCGCAGCCGGAAGCGCGCCGATGAGATATGGCCCCGCCTTGCCGACGGTCAACGCGCCGACGACCGTGCCCACGGCAAGTCCGCGCCGCTGACGGAACCAGGTGCTCGTCATCTTCATTGCCGGCGGATAGACGCCCGCCAGGCACGCGCCAGCGAGGAAACGTGAAACGAGCGCCGGTGTCAGTGAATCGGCGAACACCAGTCCGCCGTTGACCACGGCGCCAGACAGCGCCGAGGCGGCGAAGAGCGTGCGGGCCGGAATGACGTCGGCCAGGTTCAGCACGGCGGCAATCGCGGTGCCGGCCACGAAGCCGAGTTGCACGGCGATGGTGAGCCAAGCCACACCGGCGCCATCAAGCGACCATCGCTGTTGCAGCTGCGGCGCAACGGCGCTGCCGACGAACCACAGCGACATCCCAAGCAGCACGGCGACCGACACGAGCGCGAGCGCCCGCCACCGCCCCGGATGCGTGTCAGGGTCAACGGTGGCCGGCGCGCCCAATGCCGGAGCCGCAGCGGCTGGGCCGCTCACTCCCACCCGTGCGGACGGCGCCACAGCCGCTTCTGCACGGGCCATGGGCGCTTGAGCGTGAAAGCGTCGTCGCCGAAGTGCTCGTCGTTGGCGAGTGTATCGGTGACGTCGGCGGCCTTGGCCGAGGCCTGATCGGCCCAGTGGAGAATCTCCGCCTCGAGCGTCATCGGTGGCACGGCCGCGCCGAACTCGATCGAGCCGTGATGCGACTGGATGAAGTGCTGCAGTTCGAGTTCCTGTTCAGCGGTCAACGTGCCAGCAGGAAGCGTGCGCAGGCGGCGATCGAGCATCATCGTGCCGAGCACGATGTGTCCCAGCAGATGCCCGGCGGTGGTGTGGCCGAATCCTGCGGCACTGATGCTGTACGACTCCACCTTGCCGATGTCGTGGAGCAGGGCGGCGACGGTGACGAGTTCGACGTTCGCGCGCATGGTACGCGCGATCCCCTGCGCGATGGTGGCCACCTCGACGCTGTGCAGCAGCAGGCCGCCAACCTGGGCATGGTGTCCGGTAGTTGAACCGGGGGCGCGCTCGAACTCTCGGCGGAAGACGTCGTCGGCGAAGAACAGGTCGAGGGCGAGGCGAAGCTGCTTTGACGCGAGCGCCGAGCGCTGCTGGTCAATCCACGCCCAGAGCTCCTCGGTCTTGCGCGCGATGCGCGGGAGGAACTGCTCAGCGCTGGCGGCCGACGCCGGAAGGACGCGCAGTGGCGCGGAGAGCGTGAGCTGGCGCTTGCCTTGGTACTCGCCGACCGTCCCAATCGCCTGCACGACCTTGCCGCGCTCGGCGCCAGCCACCCACGACAGCTGCTCCGACCAAATGGGCGCCGTCTCGATGCGTCCGGTGGCGTTACCCAGGGTCAGGCGGGCGAACGGCTTGCCGTCGCGGGTTTCCTTGTCGGCGCGGTCGAGAACCAGCAACTCGTGCTGGATGCGGGAGCCGGAGTGAATCTTCGAAAGATCTAGCACGGGCGGGCGGACGATGGACGGTGGACGGTAGACGGTGGATACAAACTACTTCCTCTCGCCGACAGTCGTAGCACCTAAATCGTGCCAGCCTACCAAAACGACGCCCGACCCATTGAATGGGCCGGGCGTCGGGAGGCGGTGCGGGAAAAGATGCGCCTCGATGAACTACTACGAATTCCGTGGCCGGGAAGTTTCAGCGGCGGCACGCTCGGCGTTGAGCAGGGCCTGCTTGCGTTCCACCCCCCAGCGGTAGCCGCCCAGCTCGCCGCTGTCGCGCACGACGCGATGGCACGGCACGACGACCGCGATGGGGTTGCGCGCGCAGGCCTGCGCCACGGCGCGCGCGGCGGTGGGACGGCCGATGCGTTCGGCGATCTCGCGGTAGCTCCGTGTGGCGCCGCGCGGAATGCGCCGCAGCTCCTCCCACACGAGGCGCTGGAACGATGTGCCGAGGGGATCGAGGGGGAGTTTCATCGTAGGCGCGGCTCCCGCGAGTAGGCGGAGGATCTCGGCGGCCCAATGGCTCAGCGGTGCGCGCGGCTCCGTGGGAACCGACTCGGGGAATGTCTCGCGCAACTGGCGCTCGAGTGCCCGAGGTTCGTGGCCGAGCGCGACATAGCAGATGCCATGCGACGAGGCGGCAAGGAGCAGAGCGCCCAACGGCGACGAGAAGATGGAGAACTGGACGCCAGGGGGGGCGGCTTCGCGTGGGTTTGCCCGCGACGGACGGTAGGTGGTTCCGCGCACCGCACGACGGGTGGCTGAAGGGGGCACGGTCGACTCCGGGAGAAAGAAAGGGCACCGGTCGCACTGTGCGCCGGTGCCCTAGTCTCGCTGTTCCATCGATCGCCGCCAATCCGAATCTTGCGGCGGGAATTCCGTTTCTTGCGACGCCGTTCAGTTCACGTAGGCGATCTCTCCCTCGCCATCGATCCCCATTTCCTGCTCCATGCCACACACGCCGCAGATCTTCACGCAGTGCCAGACCTCGCCGAACTCCTTTCGGTTTGACGCCGTGGACGGCTTGATGGTGAGCTTCTTATAGCTGTACTCGCCGCAATGCTCACAGGCGTGCGCCTTGGCCACCTTCTCCGCGCGCTCCTTGGATATCGAATTCGCCATGCCGGAAGTTAGCCCTTCGATCCGCCGACGGGAGGGAGCCCAAGAGCGCCGGTGGCCCTGCTGGCGTCCATCGGCGCGTTGGATTGCCCAGCGGCGTCCATCGCCTTGCGCAGGGCCGCGATGGCTCCCATCACACCGGCAGCCTCAGTCGGCAGGAACACGGTGCTTCCCTTGCCCTGTGTCAACGTCGGCAGCGCTTCCATGTACTTGAGGCCCAGCAAATAGGTGGCAGCCTCTCCCGGCGGGAGCGACGCCGCGATCTTGCCGATCGCCTGCGCTTCCGCTTCCGCCATCGCCATCCGCGCCTCGGCCAGGCCCTGCGCGCGCAGGATGGCGGCCTCCTTCTCACCCTCCGCCTTGCGCACCTGCGACTCGCGCAGGCCTTCGGCCTCGAGAATGGCGGCGCGCTTGCTGGCCTCGGCGTTCGTCACGGCGGCGCGCCGCTCGCGCTCGGCGCGCATCTGGAGTTCCATCGACTGCTGGATGTCGCGTGGCGGCTCGATGGCCTGCAGTTCCACGCGGGTGACGTCCACCCCCCAGCCCAGGGACGCCTCCTCGATGACCTCGCGCATCCGCCGGTTGATCTGGTCGCGGCTGGCGAGCGTCTGGTCGAGCTCCATCTCGCCGACGATGTTGCGCAGCGTCGTGCGAGTGAGCGTCTCGAGCGCGTAGGGAAGGTTCTGCACCGAGTACGTCGCCTTCTGGGGATCGGCGATGCGATAGTAGAGCACCGCGTCGATGTCGATGGTGACGTTGTCCTTGGTGATGACCGGCTGACTCGGGAAGTTGAGCACTTGCTCGCGCAGGTCGATGCGGCTGGTGGTGCTGGCGATCACCCGACGCGCACCGGTGACATCACTGCTGAAGTAGCGGACGTCGATGTGCCGCGGCGCTTCAACGAACGGGATGAGGATGTTGAAGCCCGAGCGCGCGATGCGGTTGAACCGCCCCAGCCGCTCGATGATCAGCACTTCGGCTTGGCCGACGATCTTAAATGACTTCGTGCCGAGAAACAGTGCGACGAGGGCGACGAATCCAAGGAAGAATTCCATACGGACGATCCGGGAGAGACGGTGAGTGCCGGGGGGCACTGCGATAGTAGCGAAGACGGGAAGAGTACGACAGGGTGGCACGGAATGACACGGATGAACACGAAGGGGCCAGCGCGCGTGCGCCGGCCCCTCTCCGCGTCCTGCGACGTGCGTGGCGGTTAGCGCGGCTTTGGCAACCAGTCGGCCACGAAGACGTTGGTCTCGTTCGGCTTCGCGTTGTGCCGGTTGGAGGCGAAGATCAGCTTCGTGCCATCGGGAGAGAACATCGGGAAGCCGTCGAACGACTCGTTGAACGTGACCTGCTCGAGCTGGTCCTTGCCAGCCATCGTGGCGTCGGCGTTCACAAGGAAAATCTCGAAGTTCCCCGAACGCGGCGCGAAGAAGTTCGACGCGAAGATGATCTGCTTGCCATCGGGAGTCCACGACGGGCCGAAGTTGGCCCCGCCGAGTGCCGTAACCTGCCGGTTGTCGCTGCCGTCGGCATTCATCACGTACAACTCCACCTTCGACGGCCGGATGAAACCCTGCGCGAGCAGGTCCTGGTACTGCTTCAATTCGACGGAATCCTTCGGATGGTGCGCGCGGTAGACGATCTTCTTGCCGTCCGGGGACCACCACGGACCGCCGTCATACCCCGGCGTGGAGGTCAGGCGGCGCACGTCGGTGCCATCCACGTTCATCGTGTAGATGTCGAGGTCGCCGTCCTTGAGTGACGTGAAGACGATCTTCTTCCCGTCGGGGGAGAGAATACCCTCCGCCGTGTACACGTCGTAGTTCGTCAGCCGCGTGAGGTTCGATCCATCACGGTTGACGGTGTAGAAGTCGTACTTGTCGAGCGGCCAGACGTAGCCCTTGGACGGATCCGGCCGGGGCGGGCAGACGGCATCATGCGCCGTGGACGAACTGAAGAACAGGCGCTGGCCGTCGGGGAAGAACCAGCCACACGTGGTCTTGCCGCGGCCGTCGCTCACGCGCCGCAGGTCCGTGCCGTCCGCCCGCATGACGAACTGCTCGTCACAGGTGCGGCCGTCACGAGTGGACTGCATGGTGATCCAACGGCCGTCCTTGCTCCAGTACGCTTCGGCGTTTTCGCCGCCGTTGGTGAGCTGGCGCAGGTTGGCTAGTCGTGCCTCGCCGGTATTGGGGGCATGGACCTGGACCTGGGCCGAGACGGGAACCGCCGCGGCGAACGCCACGGCGGCCAGGGGAGCAAGACGAATCATTCTCATGGTGTGGTTAGCGCTTGGTTTCCGGGCGAGCGATGCTGGCGGAGGCGAGCGTGAACAGGTCGCGCTGCGTCTGTCCCTTGCGGAGCAACTCCAGCGCCTTCTGCAGCTGATTGTCCTCCAGGGCCTCCCGGCGCTTAGCCGTCGAGTCGCCGAACGCCTGGAGCGAGATGCGGACGTCCACGAGGCGCTTTATGTAGTCCGGCGCGGCATCCCAGTCCGCGCGGTCCACGGTCACGCCCTTCTTCTGCAGGCGATCATAGACATCGTCGGTCATCGCCTTGGTGACGGCAAAGTCGGGCGCCACCTTGCCCTTCAGGCTGGCCGCGTAGTCGTAGAGCGTGAGGTACACGACTTGACCCTTGGCACCCAGGGTGCGCGCGAGTTTCTGCTCGGCGGCGGTCAGGGTATCGGGGCGCACGATGAGGTCTGGCGTGATCGCGCCGCCGCCGAAGATGACGCGACCACCGTCGGACTTGTACTGCGGCCGCGCCCGGCGCGCCGAGTCGCTCTCCAGGCTGTCGGGACGCACCTCGACGAACTGTCCGTCATCGGCCAGCTTGCGCTCGCGCTGGATCGAGCGACCACTCGGCGTGTACCACTTGCCGGTGGTCAGCTTGATGGCATAGCCGCCATCGAGCCGATAGACCGACTGCACCAGTCCCTTGCCGAACGACGTCGTCCCGACAATGAGCGCCCGGTCGTGGTCCTGCAGCGCGCCGGCGACGATTTCCGAGGCGGAGGCGGTGAAGTTGTCGGTCAGGATGACCATCGGGATCTTGGGCGCGATCGGGTCGCGCTCCGCCTTGTGCAGTTCGGAGACGCCCTGCCGGTCGCGGACGCTCAGGATCTCCCGGCCGCGCTCGAGGAACAGGTTCGACATTTCGAGGGCCTGGTCCAGGAATCCGCCGGGATTGCCGCGCAGGTCAAGCACGAGCCCCTTCGCCCCCTCGTTCTGCAGGCGAATGAGTTGCTGGGCCAGTTCAGACGAAACGGTTTCGTTGAAGTTGTTGATCGGCACGTAGCCGATCTTGCCGTCGAGCATCAGCGTGAACGGCACGGCGGGAATGCGGATGACTCGCCGGGTGAACGTCGCCGTGATCGGTTCGGTCCACCCCGGACGGGCGAACTTCGCCGTCACCTTGGTGCCCGGTTCGCCCTTCAGGCGCGACGACACCTGGTCGATCTTCCACCCGCTGGTGCTGCTCGTGTCCACCTGTATGATGCGGTCGCCCGCGAGGATCCCCGCTTCCTCGGCCGGCGTGTGCGGATAGACCTTGGAGATGAGGATGCTCCCTTCCTGCTCCTCGATGAGCATCCCGACACCGCCGTAGAACCCGCCGGTCGTCGTGTTGAACGCCTCAAGCTGCTTGGGCGTGTAGAGTTCCGTGTACGGATCCTTGAGCTCGCGCAGCAGTCCGCGCGCGGCCTTCTCGTAGAGCACGCCAGCACTGACGGAGTCCACGAAGCGATCGCTGACGACCGACATCACCTGCTCGAACAGACGCACGCCATCGCGAGTTGCCCGCTCCTGAATGACGAAGCCACCGGCAACCAGCGGGGTCGCGAGGAGCGTCAGGACGAGAAGGAGCTTGCGTGGACGATTCATACGAGCCTTTCAATGGGGAATTGCAAGGTAATGGTGCCCCGAGGGTTGGGGAATTAGCCACGACCCGCATTCGGGTGCACGGGAACGGGCACGGGACGGCATGCCCCGTCTGTCAGAACCCGTTGAACGGCAAAGGGTTCCCCTCAGTCAGCGAGCTGGTAACTGACCGTCCAGGTCTTGTCGTGCTGGGCGATGACCGCTCCCCGGAGAACACCGGCGGCCAGCAGCATCTCATGCGCCGGTTGCAGCACCCGCTGGAGGTGTGACGGGTAGCGCTGGGTCAGGGGGAGCTGTTCGGCCAGGCGCTCGAGCGGCACCTCCCAGGCCTTGCCCGCCTCGCCACGGACGACCTGCAGGACCCGATACAAACGACGAGCGACGGGCGAAGACAACTGGCTGTACCGTGCCGCAGACAAGGTGATGGTATGCCCGGCGGCGATGTTCGCCCGGACCGGAGAGGCAATGGTCACGTGCGCGTCGCCCGGCTCGTTGTTCGTGAGCGAATGAAACAGCCCGAGCTGGTCGCGATCCGACAGTCGCCGTCGATCGATGGACACGCTGTTCAGGATCGTGAACTGGCCAGTCCATCGCGTTCCCGTAGAGGCGTCAAACCACGCGTCGGTGGACTCGAGCGCCGTGCGTTGCAAGCGATTGAGCGCACTGCGGAGCTGTTCGTACGTACGGCCATCCACGCGACGGCCCATCGTGCGCAGGAAGTCGTGCAGCGTGAAGGAGAGCGTGCCATCGGCGGGCGCTTCGGCCTCGTGGTAGCGCCGGAGCAGTTCCACGTAGACGTCCTGATCGAACGTGCCAGGCAGCCGTTCTCCCGGCGCGGGAAGCACACGCCAGCGACCGCCACTCTCTAGGGCGAACGAGATCGAAACCTCCTCCCCCGAGTCGCTCAGCCGAAAGAGCGGGAGCGCCTCCAGTGCCCGATCCAGCACAACCGACCGGGCGAGCGTGCGTCGGCGCGGTGACTGGCTCATGCGGCTGGCGGGTGATTCGCGGCGTGGCGCGGCATCAGCGGACGTCTTCACGGCCCAGTGCGGCACGCACGGCCTCGCGCATCGCGGCGATCACATCGCCGCGTCCCGCCGGGCTGTCGTCACGCACGTGCAATTCGATGCCTTCGGCGACGGAAACGCGCCGCCAAGACATGGCGGCATCGTCGTCATGTTGCACCACCTGATCGGCGCCGGCGGTTAGCGCGGGCGCCAGCGATTGCGCGACGCGCCGTTCGAGTGCATCGCCGGTCGCGCCCGAAAGCTCGGCCTTGATGGCGTCCAGCGTCTGTCCCTCACGCTGACGGATCTTGATGGCGAGCAACTGCAGCAGGTGCCGGTAGTGATAGGTGGCTGCCGTGCCACGTCCCATCGGATGGTCGAGCAGTCCGTGCGCGACATAGAAGCGCACGGCACGCGCGCTAGGCGTCGCCCGCGCTGACGCATTCGTTGGGCGCATCCCGGCCGCGTCCACCAGCGCCGTGGCATGCGCGGCCAGTCCGCGAGCGTTCCACGGGGCGTGCTTGGAGTGGGCGCGCAACAACGCGACAGTCTGATCAGCCATTGTGGAAAGAGAATAACTCACCGCTGGCTCTACGGCGAGCCAGTGACGCGCCACCAACGCGCCAACGACGAACAGCGGGCGGCGGGGCGCACCGAGGTGCAATCCCCACCGCCCGCCGAGAGCGACGGTCGGAAGCGAGGCTTACTTCTTGTTCTTCGCCTTCTTGGCGACCTTCTTCGGCGCCGGCTTCTTGGCGGCCTTCTTGGGGGCGGCCTTCTTCGCCGGCTTCTTGGCGGCCTTCTTGGGGGCGGCCTTCTTCGCTGGCTTCTTGGCTGCCTTCTTCGGGGCAGCCTTCTTGGCCGGCTTCTTCGCCACCTTCTTCGATGCCGCCTTCTTCGCCGGCTTCTTGGCGGCCTTCTTAGGCGCGGCCTTCTTCACCGCCTTCTTAGGAGTCGGCTTGGCGGCCGGCTTAGCGGCCGGCTTAGCGGCCGGCTTAGCGGCCGGCTTAGCGGCCGGCTTGGCGGCCGGCTTAGCGGCCGGCTTAGCGGCCGGCTTAGCGGCCGGCTTAGCAGCTGCGGGCTTGGCGGCTGCAGGCTTGGGAGCGGCTGCGGGGGCGGGCGCTGGAGCGGCGGGAGCCGCCTTCGCCTTCGATGCACGGCGGGGTTCGGAGAGCCCGGCGCCGAACAGATCGGCATCGTCCTCCTCCTCACCGGCGTCCATCAGGGCTCCCGGCTCTTCCTCGTCTTCCTCCTCCGAATCCTCCGCGCTGTCCCACAGCGAGTCGGAGTGGTCCTTGTTGATCGCCCAGCCGCCATCCTCGTCGTCCTCGTCGTCATAGCTCATGCCGCCACCGAATCCGCCGTCTTCCGGATCTTCCTCCCGGTCCGCCATGCGCATGTCGTTGAGATCGCCGCTCAGCATTCTTGCCTCCATTATCCACAGTCAGTCAAAGAAAACGCGTCCGTTGCTCAACCGCTGAATACACTCCTCGCGCATCCTCGTCAAGCGGGGGTGCCGCTGTCCGCCTCGGCCGGCACGGACCGACGCGCCACCCGCGCCCGGCTGCGCGCGCGCAGCCGTTCGACGGCGTCGTCGAGCACGGTGTACATGGCCGGGACGACGAAGAGGGTCAGCAGAGTGGACGTGATGAGCCCGCCGATGACGGCGCGGGCCATCGGGGCGCGCTGTTCGGCGCCCTCACCCAGGGCGAAGGCGAGCGGCAACATGCCAAAGATCATCGCGACGGTTGTCATGATGATCGGGCGGAGCCGGATGCGTCCCGACTCGAGGATGGCGTCGAGCCGCGGCTCGCCCGCCTCGCGGCGCTGGTTCACGAAGTCGATGAGCAGAATCCCGTTCTTCGTCACGAGCCCCATCAGCATGATGATACCGATCATCGACATCACGTTGAGCGTCCCCCGCGTCACCAGCAGGGCGATCGCGACCCCGAGGAAGCTGAGCGGGAGGGCGAGCATGATCGCCAACGGCTGGATGAACGAACCGAAGAGCGAGGCGAGAATGATGTAGATGAAGATGACAGCGAGAATCAGCGCCTCGGCGACGTATCCCTTGGTTTCCTGCATGTTCTGCACGTCGCCAGTGAACACCGTGCGGTAGCCCGGCGGCAGGACGATGGAATCCAGCGCAGCGCGCGCGGCGTCGGCCACCTTGCCGAGCGGCGTGCCCGGCACGACCTGCACGTCGATCTTGATCTGCCGCTCCAGGGCGCGGCGCTCAATCTGTTGCGGTCCGACGCCTGGGCGAACCTCGGCGACCTGCGAGAGCGGCACGGCCGCCGGCAGGCCGGTGCGACTGTCCATGCCACTGCTGTTCACGGCAATGTCGGCGACGTTCGAGGCAGTAGCACGCAACGAGTCGGGGTAGATGACCACCACGTCATGGGAATAGCCCTGGGCATCCTGCCAGGTCGTGGCCCGCTGGCCGGTGAAGAGTGGCTGCAGGGTTTGCGCAATGTTGCTGATGCCCAGCCCCGCGGCCCAGGCCTGTTGGCGGTCGACGCGCACGTCCAGCTGCGGCACGTTGCCTTCGTCGCTATTGCGCGTGCTGGCCACGCCGGGAATCTGCCTCACCACCTCATTCACCTGCGCCGCGATCAGCTTGAGGCGTGTAATCTCCGGACCCTGCACGTTGATGGAGACGGGGGATCCGCGGCCGCCAAAGATCGAGAACGATCCGCCGACATTGGCCGAGAGCCCCGGGAAGCGCGGCAGCTCTTTGCGGATCGCCTCCTGAATCTCGAACTGGCTGCGCGTGCGGTCATGCTTGGGCACCAGACGCACGTTGATGTTGCCGCCCGTCGACCCGCCGCGGCCGCCAACGGAGAACGTGGTGAAGTCCACCTCGGGCAGCGACCGCACGTAGCGATCGATGGGCTGCGCGCGGCTCATTGTGTAGGCGAGGCTCGAGCCCGGCGGAACCCGGTAGTTGATGTTGAACTCCCCTGTGTCCGCGTCCGGCATCCACGTGAAGCCCAACATCGGAATGATGGCCAGTGCCATCACCACGGAGCCGACGGCGCCGCCCAGCACCTTCCAGCGATGCTCCAGGGCGACGCGCAGCCACCCCGGATACCGGTCGGCGATGCTCTCAAACCAGGCGTCAAATCGCAGGGCGATGCGCCGAATCGGCCCGGCGTGTTTCCACGCCTCGGGTCCGTGCTCCTCGGCGTCCGGGTCGCGCCAGACGCTCGAGAGCATCGGGTCGAGCGTGAACGACACGAACAACGAGACGCTGACCGCGAAGGCCACGGTCATGCCGAACTGATAGAAGATCTTACCGATCATCCCGCCCATAAACGCGACGGGAATGAACACCGCCACCACCGCGAGCGACGTGGCAAACACGGCGAGCCCAATCTCGTCGGTGCCGTCCTTGGCGGCGCGGTGGTGATCCTTCCCGAGTCCGACGTGGCGGATGATGTTCTCGCGCACCACGATGGCGTCATCGATCAGCAAGCCGATGGCCAGTGAGAGCGCGAGCAGCGTCATCGTGTTCAGCGTGAAATCCAGCGCCCACATCGCGAAGAACGCCGAGATGATCGACACCGGGAGCGTCAAGCCGGTGATGACCGTGGAGCGCCACGAGTTCAGGAACAGGTAGATGATCATCACCGTGAGGATGGCCCCCAGGACGATGGTCAGCTGTACGTCAAAGAGCGCCTCGCGGATGCGCCGCGAGTCGTCGCGCGTCAGGCGCAGCGACACGTCTTCGGGCAATGTACGCTCGACATCCGCGATGATGGCCTTTACGCCATCCGACACAGCGACGGTATTGGCGCCCGAGATCTTGAGCACCTCGATGGTCAGCGTCGGCACCTCGCCCAGCAGCGAGGCGGAGCGGCGTTCGGCGATGGTGTCGATCACGCGACCGATGTCGCGAATCCGGATGGGTGCGCCGTTGCGCACGCCGATCACGACGTCGGAAAAGGCGCGCGGGTCGGAGATGCGGCCGGTGACGCGCACGCTGCGTTCGGTGTCGCCCTTGCGAATGCGACCGGCGGGCACCTCCTGGTTCTCCCGGGCCAGCGCGGCGGAGACCGCGTCCGGAGACAGGCCGACGCTGCGCAAGGCGACGGGGTCGATCTCGACGTGAATCTCGCGGCTGGCCGCGCCCTGCAACTGCACGCCGCCGACGCCTTCGACCGCCTCGAAGCGCGGACGAATGACCTGGTCGCCGAGGTCGGTCAGTTCGCGCAGTGAGCGCTCCTTGCTGGATACCGCGACGGCGAGAATCGGCTGGTCGTTGGGGTCGAACCGTTGCACCACGGGCTCGAGAATGTCGCGCGGGAGCTGCCGACGGATGCGGCTCACCTTGGCCGAGACTTCCGGTTGCATCCGGGTCGGGTCGACGCCGAGCTTGAACTGCAGCCGAACATTGCCGCCGCCTTCCGAGGCGGTGGACGTCAACTCGTACAAGCCTTCCACCGTGTTGAGCGCGGTTTCGATGGGGCGGATGACGTCACGCTCGACGACTTCCGGGGACGCGCCTGGATACGAGACCTGGACGCTGATGACCGGATACGTCACATCCGGATACTCGTCCACGGCGAGCCGCTTGTAGGACACGACGCCGAGGGTAACGAGCGCCACCATCATCATCGTGGCGAAGACCGGGCGCTTGATGGAGACGTCGGAGAGGAACATCGCGGGGAAACGGAGAAGAGGAAGGGGCGGTGGAGCGGAGGGCGGGACCGGACACGGGGATACGCCCCGTGCCCCGGCGACTCATCCCGTTGGCTTGCGCGGTGCTTTCGCTCTGGCGGCGCTGTCCGGCGCGGCCTTGCGTGCCGCGGTACTGTCGCGGCGCTGCCCACCGCGCCCCGCGCCCCCCGGCCCGCTCTCGCGGGTTTCGCCGCCACGGGCGCGTTCCGCGCCGGGGCCCCGCTCAGTGCCGATAATCTGCGCCTTCATGCCGCGGCCGAGCGTGCCGACATTGCCGACGACCACCTGGTCGCCGAGCTGCAGGCCTTCCTTGACCTCGACCAACCCGCGGGCCTCGTCGATGACACCGACGGTCACCGGCACCTGCTCCAGTTCGCCCGCCGTGATGCGGTACACGAACGGCCGGCCCTCCTGTCCCGTGCGCACCGCGGGCTGCGGGATGACCATCACATTCTGCAGCACCTGCGCGATGATCTGGCCGCTGGAGAAGGTGTTCCCCTTGAGCTCGCCATTGGGGTTGGGGATCTGCACGTAGGCGGTCACCGATCGCGAGGCCGGGTCGATGGTGGGACTCACCCGCGCCACCCGACCGCTGAAGGTCCGGCCATCGGCAAGGAAGCGCACCGCCTGGCCAGGCTTGACCTCGCTGGCGCGCCGCGCCGGCAGCGCTGCCGCGAGCTCAAGGACCTCGCTGCGCACGAGCGTGAAGAGCTCGGCCCCGCGAAGAATGCGCTCGCCGCCCTGCACTCGACGGAACTGGATGGTGCCGTTGACCGGCGCGGTGACGCGCGTGTCGCGCACCTGGGACTGCGCCGCACGCAGGCGCGCCTCGGCAGCAGCCAGTTGCGCCTTGGCGGCCACGGCCGCCTGTTCGGTGGCCCGCAGATCGCGTTCAGCGATAGCTCCCGCCTGGAACAGGTCCCTGGACTGGTCGAAGTTCCACTGCGCCGTGCTGGATGCGGTGCGCGCGGACACCACATCCGCCTCCGCGGAGCGGAGGGCGCTCTCGAAATCGACGGCCTCGAGGCGAGCCAGGGTCATGCCGGTGCGCACCCGGTCGCCCTCGCGCACGTACACCTGCTCGACGTTGCCCTCGAGGCGCGCCTTGAGGCTCAACGTCTCGATCGGCCGCAGATCGCCGGCCACCGGGATACCGGCCTCGATGCTACCGCGTGCGACCTTGGCCACGTCGGCGGCGCCAAGGACAACCGAGGCGGTACGGCGCGCCCCGCCAGCAGGCGCCCCGCCAGGCCCGCCCGGCACGGGCGTGCCCGCCACGGGCGTGGTCGCGGCGCCCGCGGTACCGCCCGACGCGCCGCCAGTCGGCGGCCCGGCGGCGGCGTTCTTGGGCTCGCCGCCGCAGGCGGAGGAGAACAGCGCGGCGACGACGGCGGCGCTAGCGAGTCGGAAGTGGACCAGTGAGTGCATTGCGGGAATCGGTGCGCACGGGAACGGCGTTCCCGTTCGGAAGCGGAATGTCGCGACCGCGGACACGAGCCAGGTCCGCGACCGCGAGGTAGAGGTCGAACGTCGCCTTGGCCTCGGTGGAGCGCGCGGTGAGCAGCTGATACTGCGCGTCGGAGACTTCCAACTGCGTGCTCAACCCGCGCTGATAGCGCATCTCGGCCAACTGGAATGCCTCGGCGGCCTGCGCCGAGTTCTCCTGCCGGGCACCAAACGCGGCAACGGCTCTCGTCAGTTCATTGCGCGCGCGGGACACCTCGAGGGAGGCGTTCTCCCGTGCCTGCGCCAAGGCGATCTCGGCGATCTTCGCCTGGGCCTGGGCGAGATCCAGGCTTCCCTTCGCGCGCAGTCCGTCGAAGACGTTCCAGGAAAACACGAAACTGAAATTCCGGTCGGGAAACCAGCCGTTGTTCTGGCACGTGCGCCCGGCGACGGACCCTGGCGGACAGGCGTCAGCGCTCACCCGACCCATCCGCGTCGGGAACCCGTTCACCGTCGGAAGGGCGAGATAGCCCAGGTTGAACGAGAAGTTGAGCGCCGGCAGCAGGTCGGCGCGGGCGACGCGAATGCCCGCGCGCCGCGCGCGCGCCGTGAACTCGGCTGATCGCACCGAGGCGCGTGGCGCATCCGGGGCGGCATCGGTCGCCGCACGCTCGGCAAGCGTGCGGACCGCCTGTGGCTCAAGCACGGTGGTGAGCAGCACCGGCTGGTCGACCGGAAGGTCGAGCAGGCGCCTGACTTCGAGCAAGGCGACATCGCGATCCGAGGCGGCCTGCAGGGCCAGCGGTTCGAGATTGGCCCGTTCGACGCGAGCCCGCAGGACGTCGAATCGTGCCGCGCGACCGGCGGCGAAGAGCTGCTCGGCCTGTGCCACGCGATTCGTGGCGAGGCCGAGGTTCTGCGCCTGCAGCTCGGCGATCTTCGCCAGGTAGGAGGCGTTCAAGTACGCACGCTGGACATCCACGGCGAGACGAGCCCGCGTTTCGGCGAGATCCATCCGGGCGGCGCCGCGCACGCTGCTCGCGGCCTGGGCGGCCGAGAGGATGCGGCCACCCTGGAAGAGGGCCTGCTGCGTATTGAGCGTGGTGTTGTAGGTGAACTTCTGGCCGAAGATCTGGCTGACCATCTCGGCGCGTGCGTTCTTGAGCACCTGCTGGTAGCTGCTGGTCAGGCGAAGTTGCGGCAGTCCGGAGGCGCGCGCCGACATGACCTGCGCATCCGCCGCCTCGACAAGTTGCCAGGCGGCGCGCGCTTCATCGGAGGAGCGCAACATGCGCGTCACGGCGTCCTCAACTGAGAGACGCAGGGTGTCGGCGCGCTGACTCATCGCCACGGCGGGGCACGCCGCAGCCATCACGACGGCAAGGAATAGAGTGTGCGTTCGCATCTGTAAATGACAAAACGCGCCGAGCAGGGCGCGCGTTGGGCGCGGCGCATCGGAAGCCGAGTTGCTGCAGGTCGGCGGTTCGCCAGGTCTAGGTTCTGGAAGGTCAGCGACTTGCGTTGTTTGACGGTCGTTGACGGTCGCCGATCATGCCCTGGATGCCGCTCCGCCGTTGGCAACGCGGAGCCGCCTCATGCCAAGGCATCGACGTCGGGTGCCCTGTCGAACTGCAGTCGTGTGCTCCAGCAACTGAGACAAGACCGGGTCGCAGTGTGGCGAGAAGCTCTCCACGGCAATTGACAGTTCGGCTCAATATGGCGCGCTTATGTCTTTATAGTGACTGTATTGTGTATCTAAAAAGACCGTCACCTATGTGGCCAGCTACTACGGCTTCCTTGCCTTGGCGTCCTTGAGGGCTGCATCAATGTCGCTACCGTGGAACCCGTACTCTTCCCGCGCGGTCTTTCGTTCCGATGGCTCTGCGGCGATCAACCGCTTGGCGTAGTCGTTTGCCGCGGTTGCGTTGTTGGTCGCTTCGGCCGCTCGCAGGGCGAGGGTGAGGCCAAGTAGATCGTTCTTGTTCAAGCGGAGAATTGAATCGGCCTGCGCCTTTGCCCGCCCGGTCTGTCCGGCGACGAGCGCCACGAGTCCCACGTCGTACCGCCCATGCACGTTGAGTGGGGCGATCATATCGAAGGCTTGCAACGCCATGGGGGCGAAAATGGCCGCGCTGTCGCTCTTGCCTTCCGACGCGTAGGACATCACCCGGTTGAACAGGCGATCGGCCTGCTCCTGCGGCGACATCGAGCCGATATCGACCGGGCCACCGCCGAGCGGCGCCCCAGCGGCACCGGCGCTCCCTTCGGCCGGGCCACCGTCCACCGCGGATCGCGAGGCCTGAACCAGCACGAGCGCGATCACCGCCACCAAGGCGACCCCAGTGACGATCCAAGGCACCCGGCTCGACACCGGCCGAGCGGCTCCCTTCAGGGCGTTGCCGCAGTGGTGGCAGAAATGGGCGCCTGGCGTGAGCGCGCCGCCGCAGTCGGGGCACTTCGCGCCCTTGAGGGCGGCGCCGCAGCTGGCGCAGAACTGACCGGTGGCGGGTTCGTTGCAGCGAGGGCAGGACATAGGGGCGGACAGTGGACGGTGGACGGTGGACAGGTCCCCTGTCTCATCCGCTGACGACGTTCACACGGAAAGCTAGCGTGGAGGCCGCTAAATTGGACGCGTGACGCATTGCCAATGCGCCCGTCGGAGCACAGACTCCACACCCCCGGGGTTTTCGATCGTCCCGCCCCGGAAGAACCCCCTGCCGGACGTGCCGTGACCGCTTCCTCCCGCGCCCTGCTGAGCGACCTGCGAGGTGTGACCGCCAAGGATCTCATTGAGATCGTCGAGCGGCACCACGTGCGCTTCGTTCGCCTGCAGTTCACCGACATTCTGGGCGTCAACAAGAACGTCGAGATTCCCACCTCGCAGCTGCGCAAGGCCCTCGATGGCGACATCCTCTTCGACGGCTCGTCGATTGAAGGATTCGTGCGGGTGGAAGAGAGCGACATGCTGCTGCGCCCGGATCTTGAGACCTTCCGCATCTTCCCGTGGAGCGATACGGGCGCCCGGGTAGCACGGCTGATCTGCGACATCACGTCGCCCGACGGCGATCCCTTCGCCGGCGATCCGCGCGGAGTGCTCAAGGGGCAGGTGGCGCGTGCCGCGGCGCTGGGCTACACGATGTTCGCCGGGATGGAAGCGGAGTTCTTCCTGTTTCGCTTGGGTCCCGATGGCGCGCCCACCACCACGACGCACGACACCGGATCGTATTTCGACCTTGGACCGGTGGATCTCGGCGAGGATGCGCGACGCGCCATCGTGGATGCGCTGGAGCAGATGGGCTTCGAGATCGAGGCCGCCCATCACGAAGTGGCGCACGGCCAGCACGAGATCGACTTCCGCTATGCCGACGCGCTCACCACCGCCGACGCCCTGGCGACGTTTCGGTTTGTCGTGCGCAATGTCGCCGCGCAGTTCGGCATGCACGCGTCCTTCATGCCCAAGCCGATCTACGGGCAGAACGGCAGCGGCATGCACACGCACCAGTCGCTGTTCAAGGGCGGACAGAACGCCTTCTTCGATCCCAAGGGGGCGTTTGAGCTGTCCGCCGTGGCGCACCACTACATCGGCGGCCTGCTGCAGCACGCACGGGGCATGAGTGCGATCACGAATCCGCTGGTGAACTCATACAAGCGGCTCGTGCCCGGGTTCGAGGCGCCGGTGAACGTGGCGTGGTCCATGCGCAACCGCTCACCGCTCATCCGCATTCCCGCACGGCGTGGCACGGGCACCCGGGTGGAGCTGCGGTCGCCCGATCCGAGCGCGAACCCGTACCTCGCCCTCGCCGTCATGCTGGCCGCCGGTCTCGACGGCATCGAGACGCAGGCCTCGAGTCGCGAACCGGTAGATGAGAACATCTGGGAGATGAGCTTCCGCGAGAAGCGGCGGCTTCGCATCGACGACCTGCCGCACGACCTCAACGAGGCGTGCGACGAACTTGAGAAGGACAAGGTCGTCTGCACAGCGCTGGGCGAGCACGTCACGCGGCATTTCCTTGACGCGAAGCGCCAAGAGTGGCGGGAATACGTGACGCAGGTTAGCGAGTGGGAGTTGGCGCAGTACTTGGCCAAATACTGAGAAACAACAGAGAGACAACAGAGAGACAACAGAGAAACAACAGTACACGACGGGGAATCAGATCATTCTTCCTTATGCCACCGAGCGGCTCGATCCGCTCCTCGTTCCGTCCGACGCGACCTTTGATCAGGCGACGCTCGAGTTGCACCTGGAGCGCTACCGACTGGCGGCGGAGTTCGTGCGCGACGCGGATGTGGTGGATTGCGCCTGCGGCACGGGGTATGGCAGCGAACTGCTACGACAGGCGGGAGCGCGGTCGGTGCAAGCGGTGGATCTCGACCGCGGCGCGCTGGAGTTCGCGCGCCTGCGCCACGCGCACGAAGGGATCATCTACTACGAGGCGGACGCCCTGCGGTTCGCGCCGAACCCGATGCCGAGCGTGTGGGTGAGCCTGGAAACGGTGGAACACCTGCCGAACCCCACCGGCTACGTGGCGCGGGTGGCGCAGCTGCTTCCACGCGGCGGGCGGTTCATCGCGTCGGTGCCGGTGACCGTCAGCACGGACGGCAACCCGCATCACTTGCACGACTTCACCCGCGAGTCCTTCCGCGCGCTGCTGCGCGCGCACGGGTTCCGCGAAGAACGGTCGCTCGAGCAGTCGCACCGCTTCACGTTGGGCCAGGTCTTTGGCCATTCACGCGCCGCGAGCCGCCGCAACCACCGCCGCGGACTGCTGCGGTGGTATGCGAAGCATCCGCGCGTGCTCGCGCAGCGCGTGATGCTGACGCTCACCAAAGGCCTCGTGAACGAATACCTCTCCGTCGTGGCGGTGAAGGGCTAACCTTCCACTCAGAGACGACACATGCGGCGACGCATTGGCCTGGTGGCCGTGTTCCTCTGCGCGAACGCAACGGTAGCGGCACAGTCGCCGAACGGCGTCCTGATCGCCGGCAACAAGCGCGCGCACACGGCGTCGATCGTGGATCTGGCGACCGGCCGCACGCTGAAGGAACTGCCCACGCCACCGGGCCCGCACGAGAGCGCAATCTCCAGCGACGGTCGCTGGGGCGTCATCACGGGATACGGCGCCCAGCAGCCCGGCAACACACTGGTCATTCTCGATCTGACATCGCACGCCGTCGCGCGCACGCTCGACCTTGGCGAGTATCGCCGACCGCATGGCATCGCGTTCCTGCCCGGCGATTCGCTGATCGCCGTGACGGTCGAGGCCAATCAGGCGGTGCTCGTGGTGCATCGCGAGCGCGGTGACGTGCGCGCCATCCGCACGGGCGAGCAGACGACGCACCAGATGGCGGTTCATCCCGACGGCGTCCTCGGCTACACGGCCAACATCCGCAGCGGGACCATCACGGAAGTGAACTTCTCCACGGGCGCGGCGCGCTCACTCGCGGTGGCGCCGGAAGTGGAAGGCATCGGCGTGACGCCCGACGGGCGTGAAGTCTGGGTTGGGAGCAACACGGCCGGGACGATCTCCATCGTGGATGTGCGGTCATGGAAGGTCACCGCGACGCTCGATCAGGGTGAGCGCCCGTACCGCGTGACCATCAGCCCCGACGGCAAGTTGGCCGCCGCCGCGCTCACCATCCGTTCACGCATTCGGCTGATAGACGTTGCGACGCGACGCGAGCTGGCGCTGATGGAAGCGCCCGCCAACGCCCAGCCCGTGGGGATGACCTGGTCGGCCGATGGAAAGCGACTCTACGTGGCGTGCCAGGGCATCAATGCCATCGCGGAGTTCGACATCGCCACCCGGCGCCTGACGCGCACCATCGCGGTGGGCGATGGGCCGGACGGGGTGGCGGTGTTCTCAAGATAGGCACGGAGAAGCACGGAGAGGCACGGAGAGGCACGGAGAGGCACGGATGGTCGTTGTCCGTGTCACTCCGTGTTATTCCGTGCCTTTCTCACTCACACCGGAAACACCATCTCCCGATAGCGCGGCAGGGGCCAGTACTCGTTACCGATAGTCAACTCGATCGCGTCGGAGACCTCGCGTACCGCCGCCATCGCATCGGCACCGGTGCTAGTCAGGAGCTGCGCGCATTTCGCCGGGGCGTCGTGCAGGGCCTCCGCCTTCTCGATCGCGGCATGCAGTGCCGCCGTGCGCTTCTGCAGGTCGGTCACCAACTTGGCGAGCGCGGCCGCGGCGGCGGCGGCCGGATTGGCCTTGAGACCGGCGGCCTTGGACTTCTGCGCCGCGTCGGCGACGACACCGAGATAGGTGAGCGCGGCCGGCAGCACCATGGTGTCGACCATCTCGCGCATCGTGTGCATCTCGATCAGCATGTCCTTGAGATAGCGCTCGATGCGCACGTGATAGCGGCTCTCGAGTTCCACCGGTGACAGGATGCCGAGCGCCGCGAAGAGCTTCTTGGAGGCCGGCGCATTCAGCTGCTCGAGCGCCTCGGGACTACGGCGCAGGTTGAGCAGGCCGCGCTTCTTGGCCTCCTTCACCCACTCCGCGCTATACCCGTTCCCCTCGAAACGGATGGCCGTGGTCGCCTTGAAGGCGATGCGCACCACCTTGAACACGGCGTCATCGATCGTCTTGGTCTTCTTGAGCTCGTCCTTCAGCTCCTCGATCAACTCGGCAATTGCCTCGGCGACCACGGCATTGAGCAGCATCACCGGGAAGGCGATGGACTGCGACGAGCCGACGGCGCGGAATTCGAACTTGGCGCCGGTGAACGCGAACGGCGACGTACGGTTGCGATCGGTGTTGTCCTGCGCGATCTCGGGGAGCTTGGCGACGCCGAGCTTGATCATGGCGGCGTCACCGCCAGCGCCCGTGCGGCCGGCGATGATGTCGTCGATCATGTTGGTCAGCATCGCGCCGAGGAAGACCGAGATGATCGCCGGCGGCGCCTCGTTGGCGCCGAGGCGGTGCTCGTTCCCCGACGTGGCGATGCCCGCACGCAGCAGCCCCTGGTGCTTGTAGACGCCCTTCAGCACGGCGGCGAGGAAGAGCAGGAAGCGCAGGTTCTGGTGCGGCGTCTTGCCCGGCTTGAGCAGGTTCACGCCGTCGAGTTCATTGTCCGAGGCGATGGACATGGACCAGTTGCAGTGCTTGCCCGAGCCATTGATGCCGGCGAACGGCTTCTCGTGCAGCAGCGCGACGAGGCCGTGCCGCAGGGCGACCTTGCGCAGGACGGCCATCACCAACTGGTTGTGGTCGGTGGCGATGTCGGTCTCCTCGAAGACCGGGGCCATCTCGAACTGGCAGGGCGCCACCTCATTGTGGCGCGTGACGATCGGCACGCCAAGCCGGTAGAGCTCGTACTCCACCTCGGCGATGCAGGCCTGCACACGCTCGGGAATACCGCCGAAGTAGTGATCCTCGAGTTGCTGGCCGCGCGGCGGCGGCGCGCCGATGAGCGTGCGCCCGCCCATCACCAGGTCGGGGCGCATGGCGAAGTGGCCGCGGTCAATGAGGAAGTACTCCTGCTCGGCGCCCATCGTGGTGTAGACGCGCATCGCTCCCCGGTCACCGAGAAGTTCGAGCAGCTCCATCGCCTTGTCGGAGAGCACGTCGGAGGAGCGGAGGAGCGGCGTGACCTCGTCGAGCGCCTCGCCGTTGTAGCCGATGAAGACCGACGGAATGCAGAGCGTGCGCGTGCCGGCGCTCTCCATGATGAAGACGGGCGAGGCCGGGTTCCACGCGGTGTAGCCGCGCGCTTCCCACGTGGCGCGCAGGCCGCCGGAGGGGAACGACGAGGCATCGGGCTCGCTCTGGATGAGCTGCTCGCCCGTGAATGACTCCATCGGGAGCTTGTTTTCGTCGAACGTGAAGAACGCGTCGTGCTTCTCGGCGGTCAGTCCCGTCTGCGGCTGGAACCAGTGGCAGAAGTGCGTGACGCCGTGCGAAAGCGCCCACTCCTTGATGACCTGCGCCACAGTTGGCGCGATCTCAGAGTCGAGTTTCTTCCCGTGGCGAATCGCCGAGTGAAGCTTGGCGAAGACTTCCTTCGGCAGCTTGTCGCGCATCTGGCGCGCGCCGAAGGTGAGCGAGCCGAAGTAGTGGGAAATCGGCTCCCCGCCTTCCTTGGTGGACGGAATGTCTGGGGCGGAGGCCACGCGCGAAGCGATGGCGCGGAGTGCAGCGGCGCGAGCGTTCATTCTGGGCTATTCCGGGCGAAGGAGTGGCGTGGTGTTCCGCGAAAATTGCAGAATATGCAAGAATAGCGACTCAATAGAGAGAATCCAAGCCAGCACGGTCGCTAATTGCGATACAACTTCTGCAAAATATGCGGCAAGTGAAACACATTGGCCGCCACCAAGACAGAATCTCGATCTAACTTATTGTCAATTATATAGTTACACAACATGCCCTGCAGGAGAACTGGTCTATTGCGGTCCGCACAATCGCGCGGTAAGTCCCCCTGGCAACTTGCAGCCGTTCTCATCGCCGCAGAGAAGGCACGATGCGACGGCGAGAATCGGCGATAACTCCCGTGTTGAATTGCACTTAGAAAACACGGGCGGGCGTGTAGGCGAAACCATTACGTAGGACTCCCAACTATCTGGTTGTTTCCGTATGTGACTGACGGCACAATCACTGTCATGGTGTTCGGGTGCCGACTCGACTGAGCGGCCCGAACCCACCGCCCCCCAATGCGATCGTCCACTTCGTCGCGAAATCGCAGCAGGTGAGACGCTCCAAGTTGGGGGTTTCTTCTTGATGGTTTTCTCCGGGATGGTCCCGGAGACCGAGCGGTGGAGGATCCACTATGCGTCACCTCAGGTTGGCCACGATGCTGGCAGGGTTCATCGCCTTGCTTGCGGGATCGGGCGCGATCGCGTCAGCGAACGCCCAGGCATCGTGGACGGCGTCGGATTGCGAGAGCTGCCACGACAAGGCGCTCTCCCCGGCGTTCAACAAGTCCGCGCACGCCAAGATCAGTCAGTCGTGCGCGAGTTGCCACAACAACGTGGCGGAGCACCTCAAGGCGCAGTCGGAGGGCAAGGACGGGCCGGTGCCTTCAGTGAACAAGGTGAAGGCGGCAGACCTGAACGCCGCCTGCCTGTCCTGCCACGAGACGGAGAACCAGGCGAGCTACATGAGCGGGACGCACGCGCGGCGCAACGTGTCCTGCGCGAGCTGCCACAGCGTGCATGCGCCGAAGTCGATGGCGGGCTCGCTCAAGACCAAGCGTGAGACCGACCTCTGCTTCTCATGCCACAAGACCGAGCGCGCCAAGTCGCTCCGCCCGTCGCGGCATCCCGTGCGCGAGGGGAAGATGAGCTGCTCGAGCTGCCACAACGCGCATGAAGGCACCACGCCCAAGATGATCAAGGGCGAGTCGGTGACGGAACTGTGCTACTCCTGCCACACCGAGAAGCGCGGACCGTTCCTCTTTGAGCATGCGCCGGTCCGCGAAGATTGCATTGCGTGCCACGATGCGCACGGTTCCAATCACAACCGCATGCTGACGCAGAAGGCGCCGACGCTGTGCTGGAACTGCCACCTCACGGGCTCCGGGCATTTCGGGTCGGGCGACAACTACTCGACCGAGAAGGGTGTACCGATCGCGCCGACGGGTTCCCCGTCCGGCTATCCGACGGTGAACTCGCGGTTCGTCGGGCGCTCGTGCATGAACTGCCACATCAACATCCACGGCTCCAACTCGCCCTCGGGCGCCTACTTCACGAGGTAATCACCCATGACACGCGCAATGAAGATTTCAGCGTTCGTCGCCATGGGGCTCCTCCTGGCGGCGAGCACGGTGACGGCGCAGAAGGCGCCGACGGTCACCAGCGGTGGCTCCATCACGCTCCGCACCATGGGCGTGGAAGACGTCGAATCGGGCAAGTTCACGGAATACCGCGAGCTCCCGAACGGCGTGTCCCTGCCGCAGGTGAACCTCTGGTCGTCGGGCGGGAAGATTGACTTCAACCTGACCGGCCAGAACGTGCAGCAGACCAACCAGCGCTACTTCGGCTGGGCGAAGGCGATGGGCTTCGGGGTGAAGTTCGACTACAACCAGACTCCCCACAACATGGGGAACGATGCCCGGCTCATCTACAACGAGACGGCGCCGGGCGTGTGGCAGATGTCGGACTACACGCAGCGCGTCCTGCAGACGACCGTCGATGCGACGCTGCCGACGTCGGCGCGGAACTACAACTTCTACGACGCGCTGCTGGCCCCGGTGTTCAACTCGGCGAATCGCGTGGACATCACCGGCGTGCGCAAGACGGGGTCGGTGGAACTGGATCTTGGCGACCACCTGCCGCTTGATGTGAAGCTGTCGTACCGCAATGAGATGAAGGAAGGCTATCGCGGGCTGGCCGCGGTGAACTTCCGCGAGCGCGTGAACATGTCGGTCGAGGCGCTGAATCCGCTCGACGAGATCACGCATGACATCGGCATCCGCGCGGCGAAGAATTTCGCGAAGGGCAATGTCTGGGCGTCGTTCAACCGCAACCTGTTCGACAACCAGGCCGAGACGCTGATGATGGACTTCCCGTTCCAGGCGGCGGACCAGACGTACATCGCGTCGCCCGTGGCGATCGGCGGGCTCTCGCGCGAGCGGTTCGTGATGGCGCCGGACAACGAGGCCAGCACGGCCAAGGCGGGGTTCCTGCTCAAGCTGGCGAAGCAGACGCGGATCAACGGCAGCCTGTCCATGGCCACGCTGACGCAGGACGCGCCGTTCTATCCGTACACCGCCAACACCGCGCTCAACACGGCGGCGGGGCAGAACGCGGCGAGCTACGCGGCGCTGCAGCGCAAGTCGTACGGCGGCAAGATCAACACGATGATGTACAACCTGTCGTTCGCCTCGCGGCCCATGGAAGGGCTGACGCTGCGGGCGCAGTACCGCATGTACGACCTGCAGGACAAGTCGGACAAGTACGTGATCACCGGCGACGTGTCGGGAAGCAACTCGGTGTGGGGCGCGGTGACGGCCTCGGCGGACGCCCCCTATGGGCACCTGACGGCGAACCGCTATGACACCAAGAGCTCGCGCTACTCGGCGTCGGCGGCGTACGACTACAAGGCGTTCACCATCGAAGGGCAGGTACGCGGTGGCCAGCTGGAGCGGACCAGCCGCGAGGCGGAGAAGGGAACCGAGAGCGCCTACGTGCTCACCGCCGTCTACCACTTCAACGACTGGCTGGGACTGCGCGGCACGTATGATGTGAGCAAGCGCACCGCCGATGGCCACACCATCTACGGGTTCCAGGCAGATGAGGCAGCCTTCGAGGCGACCAAGACGGGCGTGCATGTCGATCTCTCCCCGGCGCCCGGCCTGGAAATGACGTTCGGCTACTTCCGCAAGGAAGTGGATTTCGTGGAGCGCCCGAACCGCGTGGCCGTGGCCAGCGGCGTGCCCGTCCCCGGCTTCGTGCCGTTCCCGAACACGCCCAGCGGCCTGCTGTTCAACGACTATGACACGTACACGGGCGAGGTCAGCTACACGCCCACTACGCGGCTTGAGTTGAGCGCGTATTACACGTACGAGAAGGACGTGCAGGCGAACCAGTGGCACACCACCAGCGGCAGCGGCACCGCCGCGACGCTGAACAACTCGCTTCGGTACGCGCAGACCGACGAACTGAGCACGTACGGGGTCAACGCCGTGTTCCAGGTCGTGCCCGACAAGGGGACGTTGACGCTCAGCGCGATGAACCACGAGATGGACGGCCTGATGGACGTGACGGCGCGCGAGGCCGGCTCGTTCTACACGCCCGGACGCGCGGGCCTGATCCCGGCGGGACAGGGCGGTGCGGCCGACATCATCGACTGGGACGACAGCAACCTCACGACGCTGTCGGCGCAGCTCGACTGGACGCTGAACAAGGCGTGGTCGTTTGCGACGGGGTACATGTTCGAGAAGTACGACTTCAAGGACGCGTTCAACGCCACGAACAAGCTGCTCCCGTCGGCGGTGAACATCTTCACGAAGCCGCTGTTCGGCGCCTACGACGCGAACCTCGTGTACGCGCGCCTGACGTTCAAGTTCTAGAGGCATCGCTGGACCGTCGCGGAGCCAGGTGCTCCTGACGGCTGGTTCAGCGACGGAGAAGGTAAGGACGAGGACCCCCCGGGTGGCAACGCCCGGGGGGTTCCGTACAATTAGGCGTCCCGAACCGGAGTGTTTTCTCGATGCGGGTCGTCATCATCGGCGCTACCGGACATATCGGCACGTGGCTCGTGCCGCGGCTCGTGCGTGCCGGACATGAGGTGGTGGCTGTGACGAGGGGCGCGCGGCGCCCATATCATGCCGCGCCCGAGTGGCAGCAGGTGGAGCGCGTGACGCTGGATCGTGCCGCGGAAGAAAGCGCCGGCACCTTCGGCCGTCGCATCGCCGCCCTGCGCGGTGAGGCGATCATTGACCTGATCTGCTTCACGCTGGAGTCGGCGTCGCACCTCGTGGACGCGCTGCGCGGCCGGGTGCGACACTTCGTGCACTGCGGGACCTTGTGGGTGCACGGCGTGCCTGACGTGCGTCCCTACGACGAGACGGCGGCCCGCGAGCCGTTCGGGGACTACGGGGTTCGCAAGGCGGCGGTGGAGCGATACCTAATGGATGAAGCGCGCGGCGGATTCCCGGCCACGGTGCTGCATCCCGGGCACATCTCGGGGCCGGGTTGGGCGCCGATCAACCCGGCCGGGCATCTCGACACACGCGTGTTTGACACGCTCGCCGCGGGCGAGCTGCTCACGCTTCCCGACGACGGAGCCGCGACGCTCCAACATGTGCACGCGGATGACGTGGCGCAGGCCTTCGAATGCGCCGTGCGAAATCCGGCAGCGGCGATCGGCGAGGCCTTCCACGTCGCGGCCGCCGAACCGGTGACGTTGCGCGCGTACGCCGAGGCAGCCGCGCAGTGGTTTGGGCGCGAGGCACGTCTGGCCTACCTGCCGTGGACGCAGTGGCGCGTGACGGTAAGCGAGCGAGACGCGGCGCTCACATGGGACCACGTGCGCCATTCACCGTGCGCAAGCATCGAGAAGATCCGCCGCGTGCTGGGGTTTGCCCCCCGCTTTAGCGCCGTAGACGCGGCGCGCGATGCGGTCGCCGCGCTGTATCCGGACCGGTTGCAGCCGTCGGGCGCCTAGGTCACGGCCGGCGCGCCGGGACGCCGCGCCACGAGCGCATCGAACACGCATCCCGCGCCCCAGCAGAGCAGCGAGGCGGCGAGCGAGGCGAGATACGGCGTGGCTAACCCTTGGGCGCTCGCCACCGCGAACACCGTAATTCCTCCGAGCAGAGTGATCGCGGCCGTTCGCGCGGATCCCCACGGGGTGAACAGCGCAAAGAGCACGGTCACCAACAGTCCTGCGCTCCCGAACGCCGAAGCCTGCTCGACCAACGCGAACACCCCCTCGGCGTTCACGGCGAGCGTGTAGGCCAGCGCGCCAAACGCCAGGACGCCGCCGCGGGCTAGCCGCACCTTGGTGCGCTCGTCGCTGATGCCGGCCATCGGAATAATGAGGTTGTGCGACAGCAGGCCGGACGCGACGAGGAGGGTGGAGTCGACCGTGCTGAGGATGGCCGAGACCAGCCCGCCAGCGAAGACGGCGAACAGCACCGGAGGGAGTATGTCCTGCGCGATGGTCGGCAGCAGCTGCTCGGGATCGGCGATTCCGCCCACGAGGTGCGTGCCGAGCAGCGCGATGACCACCGGGATGGAGCCGATGGTGATGTACAACCCACCGGCGGCGAGTGATGCCCGCTGTGCCACGGTCCGTGTGCGTGCGGCGATGATCCGGCCCACGATTTCCGTGGCAGCGAGTGAACCGAGCACGGGGATGGCCCAGGCCTCCACGGTCTCTATCCACGGGCCCGCCGCCGTCGGCGCGAGATTGACCTTGTCGGTGGCGGCCAGCAGGGCGAGCGCTTCACCTGGGCCGCCGACGCGCATCACGACCGCCACCAGCATCACGACAAGACCGACGCTGAGGATGACGCCTTGCAGGACGTCCGTCACCGCGTCGGCAAGCAGACCGCCGAAGGCCGTGTAAGCGATCGTGAAGGCGGCAGCGACGGCGATGGCCATCGAAACATCGAGCGTGCTGACCGTTGCGATGACGTGGCCGAAGGCGCGCACCTGTGCGGCTGCCCAGAGGACCGAGCTGGGAATCATCAGGATGGCGGCGAGGCGCTCGACGCCGACCCCGAAGCGCTGGCGATAGAGGTCGGCGAGGGTGGTGAGGCCGCGGTCGTGCAGTGGCTTCGCCAGCAAGGCGCCGGCAAGAATGAGGCAAAGGCCGTAGCCGAAGGGTTCGGCCGAGGCGAGCGTAATGCCGCCGCCGTAGATCTCGCCCGACGAGCCGATGACCGTCTCGGCGCCGAACCACGTGGCGAAGAGCGAGAATGTGACGAGGACATAGCCCAGCCGCTTGCCACCGACGAGATAGTCGGATTCGTTGGTGATGTAGCGGGTGACCCAGACGCCGATGCCGAGCTGCAGCGCGAGGAAAATGACCAGCGCGATGGCGGTGGGGGTCATTGCAGGTCCGGGGTCGGGCGACGTGCCATGGGGGCGGAATATCTCAGCGCCGCCTTCGGGCGGACAGCCCCTGGCTCTGGCGCGCGCGGGGGTGGCGGCTCCATCTTGTTGGCGCGCTGTCCCCCTAGCCCCACCCGATCCGGAGCGCCCGTGACCATCTGGTACGTTGACATCATGTGGGCGATGATGCTGTTCGGCACCACGTTCTTCCTTGGGTGCTTCATCGCCGCGAATCGGGCGATGTCCGGGATGCGGATCATGGGCGTGGTCACGTCATACGGCATCGGGCTGTGGATGGCGATCGCCCTGCCGTGGAAGGTGGCGCTCGGCACCTGGGGGGTGATCGCCGCCGCCTGCGGCGTGGTGGTCTTCCTCTATGAGTTGTGGGCGCGTCGGCGCTATGCGGGGACCGGGCGAAAGGAACGGCCGCTCATCCTGCTGCAGGGCTTCCTGCTCTTTCCGGCCCTTATCCCCGATGTGATGGAGGGGATTTGCGTGGACCTCGGAATCCTCCCGCCGAGCCCGACGGAACGCGAGCCGGAGCCGATTCGGTAGTCGCGCCGGCATCGAGTGGGTTGCTGGCAGGTGCCTTGGGCACCAACTGCCAACTGCCTTGACGCAGATGGCGCAGATGGACGCGGATGAACGCGGATCATTCTTTGGGGGAGACCTCCACGAACGATCCGTGTCCCCACGCGTTGATCCGCGCAATCTGCGGCAAGCCGTTGAGCCGCTGGCAGCGCGCGACCGCGCGGACTAGAACGTGGCCAACAACGCCTTGAGCCGCTGCGAGCGCTCCGCCATGGCCGCCTGCTCCTTCACGAGCTTCTGCACGACGGCGTTGGCGTCGGCGCTGCCGCGCACGGCGGCGAACTCGGTGCTCCGTTCGTCGTCCGTCATGCCCAGGCCGAAGCCGATCTTGGCAAAGGCGTCGAACTCCTTCTTGGAATCGTCCACGATCTTCCCGTGGAGTCCGTTCGCGGCGGCGTCGTAGTCGGCAAGAAGTTTCTCTGCCTGCTCCCGCGTGAGTTCATGCGGAGCGATGCCGTGCTCGGCGGCAAACGCGGCGCACACATACGCCCACTCGTCCGCCTCATAGGCCGCGGCGATCTCCGCAATACGGGCATCCACCGCCTCGTATGACCCGATCTTCGCCGCGGCGATGTCGGCCTCGAGCGCACGCAGGCGCTCCACGGGTAGCAAGAGGCCGCCGACGTCGGTCCACGCCAGCGGCTCGGCGAGGGCGCTGGCATTCCGCAATGCGTGCTGCACCGCGTCCCACGAAGACACGCGCGCCGCCTCAATCCGGTCAAGGACGCGACCGTTGAGATAGCGCGTGATGGCCTGCGCATAATACTTGGCGCAGTTCTTGAACAGCAGGCGCTTGATGGCCACGCCGCCGTAGTGCACCACCGCCTTGTCCTTGGGCGTGGTCTCTTGCAGGCGCTGCAGCACCGTGCGTCCCGCGCGCATCTTCTCCACCGTGTACGGCGTGAAGACGCCGAAGGTGAGCTGATCGCGCTTCGCCGCCTTGCGCCCGTCGCGCTTGGGCCACTTCTCCCCGTCGCGCACGGTGCCGACGGAGAAGAGGTTCATGCCAGGGACGATTTCCGTGCGCCCCTCGCTCTCGTGGATGTACGAGAAGGGCAGGTCGGGGGTGTTGATGTTGGTGTAGTGCTTGCCGATGATGACGCTGAACGGTCCGACGTGCGTCTCGTGCAGCACGTAGGCAAACGAACCGGTCTTGGTGCCGCGCTCGAAGACCCCCTGATGCACGGGGCCGAGCTTGTACATGTGGTTGCTCTGATTCGTCCCCGAGCCGGCATTGTAGAACGAGAATCCGGCGGCGATCAGCAGGGTCCCCTTGTGATGGGTCACCGTGTACGGGCCGCCGAAGACGGCCACGGCCTCGCCGTGGAAGAGCTCGCAGTTGGCGAAGAAGGCGGAGTTCTCCGCCGAGAACTGCTTGCCGACCTTGCTGGCCTGTCCCACGAACGCCTTGTCGAGCAACGCGCCGCCGCTCACCGACGCCCCTTCGGCGATGATGAAGTTGCGTGCCTGAACACCTTCGCCCATAACAGTTGGATGCTCGGCGCAGGACAGGATCGTGCCGTCCTCGAGCAGCGCGACGCCGCGCACGACGGCGTGCGGGCCAATCTGTACGTTGCGAACCTGCCCGCAGTGCAGCACGCGGGCGCCTGTTCCGACGCACGCGCGCTGGACGCGGGCGATGTCCACCGCCGCATCCACGAGGGCATCGAGCGCCTTGGTCAGCACCGGCGAGTGGCGGCGAAACGCCTGCAAGTAGGCCGTCTGCGACGAAAGGGCAGGCACGAGCCGCACCAGTCGGCCGCCGGCCTCGTTGACGGTTTCAAGGGCGGTGCCGACGCCGAAGGTCGCATCCGCGTCAGCGGCCAGCACCGCGACGTCCTGCACGACGGCGCCGTCGGCGATGTCATAGCCGGCCACGACGGACCCGACGCGGGCGATGCGCACGTTCGCGCCGACGACGCAATCCACGAGGAAGGCGTCGTACACGCCGCAAGGCAATGTCACGCCATCGACGTCGACTGCGCCCGCGTTGACGCCGAGGCTCACCGTGCCGCGGAAATGGGCGTTGCGAAAGCGCGCGAGGTCGGCGTCCGGGGCGACGGTCACGCGCGACCAGTCGCCGGCGGTGCATCCTTGCGCCGTCAACTGGTCGATCTGGGCCTTCGAGAGCATGCGACGAGTCCGTGGGGGGCGGTGGAGGTCAGAGCGCGGGAAGGGCGAGGTGGTCGCCCTCGATGTCCTTGAAGTACTTCACCGTGCCGACCTTGAGTTCGTGCGTGGAGGCCTCGTCACAGACGATCATGCCGTGGCGATGCAGCTGCAGCTGGGACACGGTCCACATATGGTTCACGCCCTCTTCCACGACCTTCTGAAGCGCGTGCGCCTTGCTGTGGCCGCTGACCAGGATGATGACCTCGTGCGCGTCCATCACCGTGCCCACGCCAACGGTGAGCGCCGTCTTCGGCACCTTGTTCGGATCGTTGCCGAAGAAGCGTGAGTTGGCGATGCGGGTGTCGTGGGTCAGCGTCTTGATGCGCGTGCGCGACGAGAGCGAGGACCCGGGTTCATTGAACGCGATGTGTCCGTCGGCGCCGATGCCACCAAGGAACAGGTGAATCCCGCCCGCCTTCTGGATGCGCGCCTCGTAGTCAAGGCACTCCTGCTCGAGATCCTTGGCGTTGCCGTTGAGAATGTTGACGTTCTCGTGCGCGACGTCCACGTGGCTGAAGAGATGGTGCCACATGAAGTGGTGGTAGCTCTCCGGGTGCGTCTCGGGGAGTCCGACGTACTCATCCATGTTGAACGTGATGACGTGCTTGAACGAGACTTCGCCCTGCTGGTGGAGAGAGACGAGGTTCTGGTAGGTGCCGATGGGCGAGGAGCCCGTCGGGAGGCCAAGGACGAACGGCTTGTCCTTCGTCGGCTTGAAGGCGTTGATCTTGGCGGCGATGGTGTAGGCGGTCCACTTGGACATCGCCTCGTAGGTATCGTGGATGATTATGCGCATAGGTCAGAGAGAGACAGAAAACGACAGAGAACGACAGAGAACGACAGAGAAGGACAGAAGTGTCTATGGAGCCACGACCAAGATGCGAGCGTCGGCGACGGCGCAACCGGCGCCCTGGTCGCGCACGATGAGCGGGTTGATGTCGAGTTCCTGGATCTGCGGGCAGTCCAGGGCAAGCTGTGACAGGCGCTGGAGACAGTCCTCCAGCGCCGCAACGTCGCGATGCGGCCGCCCGCGCGCGCCGGTGAGCATTGGGAACGCCCGCACTTCGCGCATCATCATGCGCACGTGCTCCAGGGGAACCGGCGCGATGCGGAAGGCGACGTCCTTGAAGATCTCCACGAAGATGCCGCCCAGCCCGAACATCACCACCGGGCCGAAGGCGGGATCGCGCTTGACGCCGAGGATCACCTCTTCACCCTTGCCGGCCATCTGCTGGATGAAGACGCCGTCGATGCGCGCGTCGGGCTGATGCGCCTTGACGTTGGCGACGATGGTGTCATACGCGGCGGTGGCGGCCGCCGGAGAGTCGATGCCGAGGAGCACCGCGCCGACGTCGAACTTGTGGACGACGTCTTCCGACTCGACTTTCATCGCGACCGGAAAGCCGACCTGCGTGGCGATGGTGGCCGCGTCGCGCGCGGAGCGCGCCACGCCGGTGCGCAGCACCGGCAGGCGGTAGGCCTCGAGCACCTTCATCGCGTCGGACGGTGAGAGGTAGCTGTGCCCGCCGGCGAGGGCCGCGTCGAGCACGGCGTGCGCGGCGGCGGTGTCCACGTCGGCGAAACGGACGGGGGGAGTGAGGCGCCGCTCCTTCTCGACGCTGAAATCGTGGGCGCGCGCGAAGGCGCGGCACATGGACTCCGGCAGGACGTAGTGCGGGATGTCGCGCCGCTGGAGGATGTTGATGCCCGAGGCAACGTCTGTCTCGCCCATAAATGACGTGTAGGTCGGCTTGTCGTGGGCGGCGGCGACGTTGCAGACCTCGTCGGCGATGGTGTCGATGTCGGTCATCGACTGCGGCGTGAGGATGACCAGCGCGCCGTCCACGTTAGCGTCCTCAAGGGCGGCACCCATCGCCACGCGATAGCGGTCAGCGCGGGCGTCGCCGATGACGTCCACGGGGTTCTTGATGTTGGCGGTCACCGGCAGGGAGCGCTTGAACGTGTCGCGCGTCTGGTCGCTGAACTTCGCCAGCTCGAGCCCCTCGTGGATGGCCGCGTCGGTAGTGAGCACCCCGGGCCCGCCGGCATTCGTGATGATGGCGACGCGACGCCCCTTGGGGAGCGGCTGGTACGTGAGCGCGATCGCGTTGTTGAACATCTCCTCAATCGTCTGGCAGCGAATCACGCCGGCTTGCTTGAGCGCGGCATCCACGACATCGTCGCTGGCGGCCAGGGAGCCCGTGTGTGAGGCAGCGGCCGAGGCGCCCTGCGACGTGCGTCCGCTCTTCAGCACGAGCACCGGCTTCCCCGCCTCGTGGATGACCCTGCGGGCAGCCTCCACAAACGCGGCTCCGTGCGTCATCTCCTCGAGGTACATCAGGATGACCTTGGTGGCCGGGTCATCCTTGAGGGCCATCATCAAGTCGATGTCGCTGATGTCGGCCTTGTTGCCGAAGGAGACGAACTTCGAGAAACCGATGTGCTTGGCGTGCGCGTAATCGAGCACCGCGGTGCACAGCGCGCCGCTCTGCGACAGGAAACCGATGCTTCCATCCGCGGGCATGCGCCGCGCGAAGGACGCGTTGAGGTGAACGTTCGGGTCGGTGTTAATGACGCCCAGGCAGTTCGGGCCTATGAAGCGCATGCCGTACTTGCGGCAGATCTGGAGGATCTCCTCCTCGCGCTGGAGGCCGGCGCCCCCCACCTCGCGGAACCCCGCGCTGATGATGATCAGTCCCTTGACGCCCTTCTGGCCGCACTGCTCAAGCGCGAGCTTGACGACGCTGGACGGAAAGACGATGACCGCGAGATCCACCGGATCGGGGATGTCGAGGACGTACTTGTACGCCTTGACGCCGGCGATGGACTTGGCGCTCGGGGAGACCGGGGGGATGGTCCCCTGGAAGTCGTCTTTGAGGATGTTGTTGAAGATGTCAAACGGCACCGTGCCGGGGACGCGCGTGGCGCCGACGACGGCAACGGACTTGGGCGAAAAGATCGGCTCGAGCGCTTCGTGGCCCGGGCCGGCAGAATCAGGCATGGCGCCTCCAGCGGGGGGCTGGCAGGTGCGGGTCGGCTACACGTAGTGCGCGATGAAGTCGACGGCTCCCTCAACCGTCTGGACCTCACGCGCCTTGTCCTCGTCCATCTCGATGGAGAACTCTTCCTCGAATCCGGCGATGAGCTCGATGCTCTTCATCGAGTCGGCGCCCAGGTCGAACACGAAGTTCGACGCGGGGAGCACCTCGGCGGGGTCAAGGGAGAGGACGCGGGCAACGACG
>Ga0194127_10000283_pt1 | contig 83144 bp, 83 predicted proteins | sample TA2KigC100mmetaG_FD_148624 | JGI IMG/M metagenome (GOLD analysis project Ga0194127, IMG submission 148624) | Freshwater microbial communities from Lake Tanganyika, Tanzania - TA2015036 Kigoma Deep Cast 100m | ecosystem: Environmental > Aquatic > Freshwater > Lake | place: Tanzania: Lake... | reverse complement strand
GTGGCCTGGTGAAACTGTATGCGGCAACGGAGATGTATGCTATTCTTACTCAACAACACTATCCTCATCCTATGCAATCTGGCCCCTGACCTTTGCCCCCTGTGTCAAGTGTGGCTAAAGACCAGCCTGGGGGGAGAGGGTGGGGGTGAGGGGAAGCCCAAACCTCGCTTCAATGACTCTCTGAAATCGTGGCCGATAAATCAACTCAAATGCCAACTCTTTTCCTGGGAAGAGATTTAGAGCAGCCCGTCTCGCTTCTTCCACCATCTCGGAGGCTTCTTCGAGAGTGCAGTCGCTTTCCTGAATGGACAGGATGGAAAGGTCAACCAAAAACCTTAAGAATCGAATTCTCCGATTTTCTTCCTTGATGTCCTGATGTTCCATTTCTCACTTATTTATAGCCGGGAAGGAACTGCTTGTAAAGCAAAACCGAATGTGATAGATTCGAAAACATAAGGCAACGAGAGATGAACCCAATAATCCAGAACAGTCCAAAAGACAGAATTATTTTTGCACTTGATGTGGAGCATTTTCATGAGGCCCAGCACTGGGTCACACTCTTAAAAGACCGCGTGGGCATTTTAAAGGTGGGAAAACAGCTCTTCACCCACTCCGGGCCCAAAATAATTGATATGATCTCTCAGAAGGGCCAAAAGGTTTTCCTCGACTTGAAATATCATGATATTCCCAATACCGTAGCAAAGGCAGGAGAAGAGGCCACAAAACACCAGGTAGCCATGTTTAATCTTCATGCCCTGGGTGGCTTTGAGATGATGAAAAAGACTGTTGAGGCTTCCAGGGCTGTGTCTAAAAATCTTAACCTCCCAAAGCCAATCATCCTCGCTGTTACGATCCTCACCAGTATGGATGGGGAAACGATGAAGGAGGTTGGAATCCAGGGTCCAATCGTGGAAGAAGTGGGGCGCCTTGCTGTCTTGGCACAAAAAGCAGGAATTGATGGAGTTGTGGCTTCCCCTCAAGAAATAGGGATCATACGAGAGCGATGTGGGGAAGAATTTCTGATTGTCACCCCAGGTATTCGCCATCCTTCTGATAAAAAAGATGACCAGAAGAGAACACTGACTCCCAGAGAAGCGATCGAGGCAGGTGCGGATTATCTTGTGATCGGCCGCCCCATTAAGGAAGCCAAAGACCCCATCGAAGCCGTCCAGAAGATAGTGGAAGATATCTCATAAAACTCAACCCTCAAGGGTTGAGTTACAAAGTACTCACAACCAGTAACTCAAAGCTTTTGCTTTGACCATCTAATTCATGGCCCAAATCATTTACGGAATTCATCCTGTTAAAGAAGCCTTAGCATCATCTCCCCTCCACTTCCAGAAGGTGATGGTTTCTGCACGAAACCCGTCCCCTACCCTCCAATCCATTATCGATCTTACACGGGAAAAAAAAGTTTCCATTGCCTTTACGGATAAAGAAACCCTTGATCGAATGGTCAAAGGAGGGCTCCATCAGAATATCATTGCCATCCTCCAGGAAATCCCCTATGCGGACCTCGGAGAGATGCTTTCCAAGCCAAAACAAGAAGGGACAAAAACTCTCTTTCTCATTCTTGATGGGATTCAGGATCCCCAAAATTTAGGATCGCTCATCCGTACCGCGCTCGGATGTGGAGCCCATGGAATGATCATCCCGAAAGATCGGGCTGTTGGAATCACTCCAGTTGTCATCAAAGCCTCCGCAGGAGCAACCGCCCATCTGCCTGTGGCGCGCGTAGTCAATATTGCGGCAACAATCGACCGTTTAAAAAATGAAGGAATATGGGTCTATGGCGCTTCAGGAGAAGCCAAGGATATGCTGTATAGTCTTGATCTCAATATCGATCTTGCCATCGTCATCGGGGCAGAGGGGAAAGGGATAAGACCCCTGGTCAAGAAGAAATGCGATCGCCTTTTCTCGATCCCGATGAAGGGCCCTGTCTCTTCCTTCAATGCCTCCATCTCAGGAGGAATGATTCTTTATGAAGTAATGCGCCAGCGCATGAAAATGTAGCGCAAGGCTCCAGCCTTGCCTTATTGAGAAAACTATTATGATCGCACTTCAAAGACCCGGTCAAACACCCTTAGAGATCGAATATCTTTTAATCGATTACGAAGGAGTCCTTGCTACAGATGGAAGAGTCCATCCAAAGGCAAAAGATAAGATTAACCTCCTTGCCAAACGGACATCAGTCTATATCCTGGCAAAAACCGGCCAGGTAAAAGTGGAGGAGACTTTAAGGAAAGTGAAGGCCGACGTGATCTTCTTAACAGAAGGACAAGCCTCTAAAGAGAAATTGGACTTATTAAGAAGATTGGGTCCGGAGAGAACGGTTGTCATCGGAAATGGAATAGATGATGTCCCAATATTGGAGGAAGCAGGGTTCAGTATCTGTGCCATCGGAAAGGAAGGAGCTTCCGGTGAAGCGATTAAAAGAGCGGGTTTAATTGTGACCAATATCCTGGATGCTCTGGATTTTTTATTAAAACCTCTCCGTCAGAAAGCAACCCTCGGGAAGTAAACAATGCAAAATGCAAAATTAACATTGAAAAGTTAGCATTTTTTGGAATGTACCAGTTCATTGCTAATTGTTAATTTTACATTGAACATTTTGCAATGATTTTTTAGGATATGTTTCCATACTATTTTATCCGATTCAGCGGTCCATTGCTCCTTATTCTTGTGGGATTAAAAATCCTCTCTGGCTATTCCCTGGTGGGAAAGTTTGGTGAAAGCTCGTGGTTTTCGCGCCTCCATCAAAATCATACCATTGACATAGCTCTTCTCTTTCTCTTCATTTTCCATGCCTGCTACGGCCTTCGGCTCTTTCTCATCGATCTGGGAATGATGAAGCAAGAAAAATTCATTTTCTGGGCATTTACCATCCTCAGCACCGGATTATTTGTTGCCTCATACTTATACTTATATCGATAATTGTTTCATAACTTCACCTCACCTCCCCCCGTAGTCGGGTCTAATCGACTTAATCTGAGGGGAGGCGAGGTGGGGTTATAATTAGCCGTTGTTATGGATCTTCTTTCTCACGACATCTTAATTATTGGCGGAGGTCTTGCTGGATTGAGGGCAGCCCTGGAGGCTAAGAAAGCAGGGATGGATGTAGCTGTTCTCTCCAAGGTCCACCCTCTTCGATCCCATTCGGTGGCTGCCCAGGGCGGCATAAATGCGGCATTAGATAATGTCTCTGCCCCTGTTCATGATACTTGGCAAAATCATGCATTCGATACTATCAAAGGAAGCGACTACCTTGCAGACCAGGATGCTGTTGAAGTCATGTGTCGAGAAGGAATTGAGCGTGTGGTCGAAATGGAACGCTGGGGAACCCTCTTTTCCCGGACAGAGGATGGCAAGATTGCCCAGAGGCCGTTTGGGGGCGCTGGTTTTCCAAGAACCTGTTATGCAGCCGACCGAACCGGCCACAATTTCCTCCACGTCCTTTATGAGCAGGCGATGGGCTTCAACATTCCGGTTTACGAAGAGTGGTATGCCCTTTCGCTGGTGGTTGAGGATGGAAGATGTCTGGGCATCATCGCATTTCATCTTTTTGATGGAAGAATGATCCCCATCCGCGCAAAGGCAACAATTCTGTCAACGGGTGGGTATGGTCGAATCTATCTCCGGTCAACAAATGCCATCATTAACACTGGAAGAGGATGCTATCTGGCCTACCAGGCAGGCGTCCCTCTTGAGGACATGGAATTTGTTCAGTTCCATCCCACCAGTCTCTATGGGACAAATATCCTTATTACAGAAGGAGCGAGAGGAGAAGGAGGTTATCTGATCAATAGCCTGGGCGAACGTTTTATGGAACATTATGCGCCTAAACTAATGGAACTGGGTCCCCGTGATATTGTAGCAAGGGCTATCCAGACAGAGATCAATGAAGGCCGAGGGTTTGAAAACGAATATGTCCATCTCGATCTCAGACACTTAGGAAAAGAAAAAATTATGGACAGGCTTCCCGGGATTCGCCAGATTACCATTGACTTCGCAGGGATTGACCCCATCTCAAAACCCATCCCGATTCAACCTGCCCAACATTATTCCATGGGAGGAATTCCAGTGAATATCGATGGAGAGACGCCCTTCAAAGGCCTTTATGCCGCCGGAGAGTGTTCTTGCGTGAGTGTTCACGGTGCCAATCGTCTCGGTGGAAATTCCCTTCTTGAAACTCTCGTTTTTGGCGCAAGAGCTGGAAAGAAGGCGGCTATCAATGCAAAAAAAGAGGAAGAGATGAAAGAAACTTTCTCTTTCCAACATCAATGCGATCTCTTTCAATCCTCCCTGAATAAAATTTTAGAAAGAAAAGGAGAGGAGTCCTGCTTTCGATTAAGAGATGAAATGAAGGCCTTGATGATGGATCAGGTTGGAATCTTTCGGAAGGAATCGGACCTTATCGCTGCAAAAGAGAAGATCAAGGAACTAAAAGACAGGTTTAAGCATATCGGTTTGAAACGAAAGGAACTCGCTTTCAACAACGAACTGATCCAATATTTTGAATTGGAAGGGATGCTTGATCTGGCAGAAACCATTGTAGAGGGGGCATTGGCACGAAAAGAAAGTCGAGGGTCCCATTACCGGGGTGATTTTCCGGAAAGGGATGATGAACACTGGCTTCTCCACACCCTTGCCCATAAGATACCGGAGGGAACGAAACTTGAATATAAAGAGGTAACGATAACAAACTATCCCCCCAAGGCAAGAACCTATTAGTGTTTCACCTCCCTTTAGCAAAGGGAGGTGGGGAGGGATTTTAATAAGTTTCTTTAAAACATCTAAATATTTATAGAAAATGAACTCATCCACTTTAATTTTAAAAATTAAACGTTACAATCCCGAGAAGAACCCATCTAGCTGGGAAGAAACATTCGAAGTTGAGGTACGAAAAGGAATGAATCTCCTGGAGACCTTGCTGCGGATTCAGGATGAACAGGACCCAACACTCTCTTTCCGATATTCGTGCCGAGGCGCAGTGTGTGGCTCCTGCGGAATGAATGTCAATGGAGAACCGGTTTTGGCCTGCCGAACGCCGGTGGAGAGGTTATTGGGAAAAGTTGTCCTTATTGAACCCATCCCCTTCTTCCCCGTGATTCGCGATCTCATTGTTGATATGTCCCTCTTTTTCGAACATTACAGGCAGATCAAACCCTATCTCCATGGTAAACCAACTGACTCGGATCGCGAATCTCTTATGACAGAGACAGAACGAAAGGAGATTGATCCCTATATCCAGTGTATCCTATGCGGAATCTGTTTCGGAGCCTGCCCTGCTTTTGGAAGAGATGCTCAGTTTTTGGGCCCCGCCATCCTGGCGAAGGCTTACCGCTTCTTTGCGGACCCAAGGGATATGCGATCAGAGGAGATTCTAAAAGAGGTCAATAATCAAAGAGGGGTTTGGGGCTGTAATACAGTCTTCCAGTGCGTCAAGGTATGTCCGAAAGAAGTCCCTCCCACCCACGCCATAGTGAAAATGAGAAAAAAGATTTTGAACCACCGGCTCGCCTCCTTCTTCTCACGATGTTCATCACCGCACAACCATCCCTCTAAATAAGTTATTTCACTTCTCTTTTCCTAATTGTACCTATAATTGCGATCGCAATTTTAGGTACAAATGTAAAAAGCAGGAAATTTAGAAAATTGTCGATACTTAGAGAGTCCTCTGATCCAACGTTGAGGCCTGTTCTTAATCCTTTCTTGTTTTCAATCGACATGTCCAACTAAGATTTTGACTTTTAATCCCCCATTCACGGTGGGAATGGCTTCTTCGAATTTCAACCCTGTGGCTCCAGCAAGTTGGATGCTGTCGCATAGCATAACCACCTTCCATCCAGGGCACTTGGACCGAAGGGTTTTCCCAAACTGCGCGTATAGATTTCGCATGTCTTTGCGGGAGGACAGACGTTTCCCATAGGGCGGGTTTGTGATGACCCACCCTGGACCGGTCAGGGGTTCCATGGAAGAAACAGCTTGCCATAAAAACTCAATAGCGTCCGATACGCCGGCGCGTTCAGCATTGGCACGGGCAGCCTGGATCGCACCTGCGTCGCGGTCAGAACCAATAATCCTTGGCATTACTCGTTTCATCAAATCGGAATAGGCAGTATTCACAGTCTCGCAGAGGGATTTATCGAAACCTGACCAGTTCATAAATGTGAAAGTCCTTCGCGACCCGGGAGGAATTTGTCGTGCAAACAGCGCAGCCTCAATCGGTATTGTTCCCGATCCACAGAAAGGGTCGATCAGGGGGGAAACTCCGTCCCATCTGGCAGCAAGAAGCATGGCTGCAGCCAGCGTCTCTCTGAGAGGAGCCTTTGCAGTGGCCAGCCGATACCCACGCCGGTGCAACAGCGCTCCCGAAGAATCAACGCTGATGGTACATTGGTTATTCTGTATTCTAACAAAAATAAGTTGGGGAAAGGAATCGCTGGCATCCTCGTCAAATTTGCTCAGACAGAGAGTCTGACCCAGTCGGTCACCGATCGCTCCCACCACTCGTTCGGCAACTGCCCGCTGATGGTAAAGGCGGGATGCATGACATGCCACCCTCAATGATATGGGCATTCCTGGTGAAAGGTACTGCTCCCATGGAAGGTTTGCTGCTTTTCGTCGCAGTTCAGGGAAACGAGTAGCCTCGAAGAACCCTATTCGAACCAGAATACGACTTGCGGTTCGCAGATGGAGGTTCGCCCGGTAAAGGTCCTTTAGTGAACCTTCAAATTCAACTCCTCCGGTTTCGTATTGTTCCTCCCGAAAGGTAAAAGGAGGACTCGATGAAGCAGGTTTCAACTCTAACCCGCGAAGCTCCTGAATCAACAGGGGTTCAAGACCCGGTGCAGAGGCAGCAAATAATTGAAGCATGGATTAATAAGTCCGATCCTTGGAAAGTATTTATTCTTAAAATCCCCCCCGCCCCCCTTTTCCAAAGGGGGGTATGTAACAGGTTGGCTTTGTCATAGGATGATAATAAAGTGGGAAATTGCCTTTTTTATGAAGTTTCTACCCACTCACTTCCACGAATACCCTATTTTTTTAAGAGCGGTAGGAGGCGTTGATTTTCACGTATTCAAAAGAGAGATCTGTGGTAAAAAGGAGAAACGAAGCCCTCCCCTGATGTAAGTTGACGCTAATCCTGAATGTTTTTTCCTTAAGTACTTTTCCTGCCTTCTCTTCAAGCTTCCCCCCGACACCCATCCCATTTTTAACTATGGGATATTGATTGAACAGAACATCAACTCGATCGGGATGAATCCGGGCGCCCGAATACCCTAAGGCGCAGAGGATTCTTCCCCAGTTGGCATCTTCTCCGAAGAAAGCGGTCTTCACTAATGGAGAATGTCCAATTGCATAAGCGGCTTTTTTAGCATCCTCTCTGTTTTTCGCTCCTGAAACAAGAATTTCAACAAATTTGGTGGCTCCCTCTCCATCTTTTACTACACTCTTTGCCAGATTACCGCATACCTTGTTCAGCATTGACTGAAATACTTCTCCATCGCGATCCATGTGCGTCAATCGAGGGTGCCCTGCCACCCCGTTTGCGAAAAGGAGAACCGTATCATTAGTGCTCGTATCTCCATCTACGGTAATGCTATTGTAGGAAACCTCCGCAGCTTTCTGTAACATTTTCTGAAGAAGTGAGGCTTTAATATTGGCATCGGTGACAAGAAAGGAAAGCATCGTTGCCATGTTTGGCCGAATCATCCCTGCCCCTTTCACCATTCCACACAACTTTACACTCTTTCCTTTTACTCGACAGTTTGCCGCTGCAATCTTTGGAAAGGCGTCCGTTGTCATAATGGCTTCAACAGTGTTCATCCATCCATCTCGAGCAAGGGATCGAATCAGTTCAGGAACGCCATCTTCGAACTTTTGTAAGGGAAGTGGAACTCCGATGATACCTGTGGAAGCAGGAAAGATCAGTTTTTCATTGATCCCTAATCCTCTGGCAACCAAAGAAGAAATTTTTCGTGCATCCTTAAGGCCCTGGCTTCCTGTGCAGGCGTTGGCATTACCGCTATTGATAATGACCGCCTGGCCAACTCCTTTCTTAATCCGTTCCATCCCGATTCGCACCGGAGCTGCTTTCACCGCATTGGTAGTAAAGATCCCAGCGACCTGAGCAGGAACTTCTGAATAGATCAACGCCAGATCTTTTTTTCCGTTCTTTTTGATCCCCGCCGAAATTCCAGCAAACAAAAACCCTGGTATTTTAAAATTGCCTGATCCCATTTCTCACTCCGTCCTATATTTAACAATTTTTATATCTTAAATCCGAAATCCGAATATCGAAATCCGAAACAAATCCGAAATTCAAATGATCAAATGTTCAAAACAAGAGAATGTTTTTATTTTTTGGTCATTCGATATTGTTTCGAAATTCGAATTTCGTGCTTCGAATTTATTATTTTTAGGTTCTGGCTTCCTCTTTTTCAAGACAGCATCGTTTATATTTTTTCCCACTCCCGCATGGGCATGGATCGTTGCGGCCAACCTTCTTCCCTTCCCGGCGGACCGTCACTCCCTTTCCGTCCTCGGTTTGCCCCCCCCGCTGTGAAGCCACCTCCTGACCCCGGCTCATGACAAAAGTCTGCTTCCGTTCGGTCCTCATGTCTTTTACTTCCTGATCCTTAGCAATCTGAATTGCAAAAAGTTTCTCAACCGTATCTCTCTTGATCCGGTCTAACATCTCTAAAAACATCTGATAGGCTTCTTTCTGATACTCAATCCGGGGGTCTTTCTGGCCATATCCTCTTAATCCAATTCCTTCCTTCAACTGATCTACCGCTAGAAGGTGGTCTTTCCAATGATGATCAACCGATTGAAGCATGATCACTTTTTCGAGATAGCGGAGAGTTCCTTCTCCAAATTCTTCTTCTTTCTTCTGATAAACCTCCTTTGCCTCTTCAATGATCAGATCCTCCAGTCTTTCTCGATTTAAGCCATTCTTTCCGGGAGAGGGAGTAGACCACCGGAAGGAGAACTGCTGATAGATGGCATCATGAAGTCCTTTCAGATCCCAATCCTCCGGGTGCGCCTTCTCATCGATATAGAGGTCAACAAGCCCTTCGGCCTGTTCTTCCACCATCTCCATCACGGACTCTCTCAGGTCCTCACCAGTTAAAACTTCCCTGCGCTGGGTATAGATGACTTCCCTCTGTTTATTCATCACTGTATCGTATTCGAGCAGATGTTTCCGGATTTCAAAGTTATGGCCTTCAACCTTCTTCTGTGCATTTTCAATGGCCTTGGTCACAAGGTTATGTTCAATGGGCTGATCCTCCTCAATGCCCAGCCGGTCCATAATCTTTGAAATTCTCTCCGAACCGAAAATCCTCATCAGATCGTCCTGTAATGAAAGGTAAAACCTTGAGGAACCCGGATCTCCCTGCCTTCCTGATCTTCCCCTCAACTGGTTATCGATCCGCCTTGCTTCATGCCGCTCTGTTCCAAGGACATGAAGACCTCCTAACTGAACCACCTTCTCCTTCTCTTTCTGAACGATGTTCAAGGCTTTCCGAAAAGCTTCCTCATAAGCCTTCTGCATCTCTTCGGGGTTCTCCTTCTCTTCCACCATGGTTCTGGCCAGGAATTTTGGGTTTCCGCCTAATAAAATATCGGTCCCTCTTCCCGCCATATTGGTCGAGATGGTGACCATTCCAACCCTTCCTGCCTGTGCAATGATTTCCGCTTCCCGTTCATGATGCTTCGCATTGAGGACATTATGCGGAACCCCGCCCTTCTTCAGAAGAAAACTCAATCTCTCTGACTTCTCGATGGAGATCGTTCCCACCAGAACAGGGCGCCCCAGTTTATGAAGCTCTTCAATTTCTCTTACGGCCGCACGAAATTTCTCCTCTTCGGTCTTATAAATAACATCGGCATAATTCAGGCGGATCAAAGGCATGTTGGTGGGAATCACCACAACATCCAGATTGTAAATCTTACGAAATTCTGCTGCCTCGGTGTCTGCTGTACCTGTCATGCCGGCCAGTTTCTTATACATCCGGAAATAGTTCTGGAAGGTGACCGTGGCGAGGGTCTGATTCTCATTCTCGATCCTCACATTCTCCTTGGCCTCGACTGCCTGATGGAGGCCATCACTCCATCTTCGTCCAGGCATCAACCTGCCGGTGAATTCATCGACAATGACCACCTGCCCCTCTTTTACAACATAGTCCACATCCCTTTTAAAAAGAGTATGGGCCTTGAGCGCCTGGTTGACATGATGGAGGGTTTCGATCTGTCTGGGGTCGTAGAGATTTTCCACATGGAGTAACTTCTCGACCTGGGCCACTCCTTCTTCCGTCAGAAAAGCAGCATGGGTCTTTTCTTCGATCTGGAAATGGTTTCCTTGCTTTAAACTTGGGATGATCCGGTTGATCTTGTAATATTTATCGGTCGAATCTTCAGTGGGACCAGAGATGATAAGAGGCGTTCTTGCTTCATCCACCAGGATGCTGTCTACCTCATCCACGATGGCGTAATGCAGATCCCTCTGGACATAATCCTGAATATCGAACTTCATATTGTCCCGGAGGTAGTCAAACCCGAACTCATTATTCGTTCCGTAAGTAATATCAGAACCGTAGGCGTTTTTCCGCTCCTGGTCATTCAACTCATGGACGATCACGCCTACAGAGAGCCCCAGGAACCGATAAATCGCGCCCATCCATTCGCTGTCTCTTTTGGCCAGGTAGTCGTTCACCGTGACAATATGGACACCCTTGCCCTCTAAGGCATTCAAATAGGCAGGAAGTGTAGCGACGAGAGTTTTACCTTCTCCAGTAGCCATCTCCGATATCTTTCCCTCATGAAGTACAACCCCGCCGATCAACTGGACATCGTAGTGCCGCTCCCCAAGAGTTCTTCGGGCTGCCTCACGGACAACCGCAAAGGCTTCGGGAAGGACTTCGTCCAAAGGCTCCCCTCTTTCGATCCTCTCTTTAAACTCACCCGTCTTTGCTCTGAGCTGATCATCATTTAAAGGGTGAATCCTGGGTTCAAATTCGTTGATCCGCAGGACAAGAGGTCGAATTCTTTTCAACTCCCTCTCATTCTTACTTCCAAAAATCTTCTTAACGAGTGAACCAAGCATAAAAAGCTTTACCCCACATCTGATTTCTTTAATTTTTGAAAATTATATAATGGATAGAAACAGGTTTCAACCGATAAATCTTGGGATCATCAGAAAAGCCGAAGAAACTGGAGCCCCATTACAAATCAGTCCATACTTACCCCGACATCAACCCTCTAATCCCTCCTTCCCTCCCTTTGCAAAAGGGAGGAATTTCCCCTCTTTGGCAAAGAGGGGAAAGGGGAGATTTTCCAAAAGATGTTTTTTCCAATAAGGGACCCATTATGAAAATTCCTGGTTTCGCCAGTAATGATAGAGATAGAGCTGCGCATAACCGGCGTAGGGGCCGAAGTGGTTTCGAACAAATTCCTCCATCTTCTTCTCTCCAACCTTCTCCCCGTTAAAATAGGCTTTCTGTAAACCCTTTTTGATCCAGGTGTCGATGGGAAAAGCTTCGAGAAAATCGAGCGAATAGAGAAGGACGCAATCTGCCACCTTCTTTCCGACCCCTGAAATGGTCATCAACCTCTTTTTTGCGTCTTGGTAAGATAGGTTTTTTAGCTCGACGAGTTGGTTCCGATCAATACATTGGTTGGCGTTTACCAGATAATGGGTCCTGAAACCTGCTTTGATTGATTCCAATTGAAACCCATTCTTGATGCTTTGTGGCTCTGGGAAACAATAACCCACATAATCCCCATGTGTGACCTTTTCCCCCGAGGATTTACAAAGAAGTTCAATCATCGTACGGATATGAGGGATGGCTTTGGCAGAGGAACATAAAAAGGAGAATAGACATTCCCAGGGGTCCTGCCGGATCAACCTCAAGCCTTGTTGCTTCTGAATAGCCAGGTGAATAATGGAATCACAATCGATCTCCCTCAGGATCGTCTCCAGATCATCTTCGAGTCGGAAAAAGTCCCGAAGAAAAGTCTCATCGATACCGTCATAAAAGAGGAAATCCCCTTTCTGGAAAAGGGAGAAGATTCGGCCTGAGGAGTGGACGATATAGGTATCGATCGCCTTGGTAAATCGGAAAAATTGTCCGCATTCCAATGTGTCTCGAAGGGAAAAATGTTTAATTCGAATCCGAGAGGTCACTGCTTCTTCTCTTTAGAAGGTCGAAGAATCGCGAGCGCATAGGCATCCAAATTGAAATAACCCTTCGCAACCCTGTGGACGTCCTCCTTTGACACCTTCTTTATCTCATCCGGATATTTTTCGTAATAATTAAACCCAAGATCATAGAGTTCATCCGTGGACATTCGGCTAGCCTGGGCCCCATTGGTTTGAAGCCCAATTTCAAAGTTGCCGATCAGGTATCGCTTCGCCCTTTCCACCTCGTCCAATGTCAATCCCTCTTCTTTTACCTTCTTCAGCTCCCTTAAGACGCTCTCAATGGCCTTGTCGAGTTTGTCGGGGTGGGTCCCCATATAGACACAGATATATCCCGGATCCAGATTAACGTTACCGATAAAAGCCAGAGCGTAAGCCAGACTCTCCTTATCCCTCAACTCATAGAAAAGCCTCCCTCCCATGCCGGATAGAGCCGCATCCATAACTTCGATAGCATATCGGTCCATACTCTGGAGGGTCGGGCCAAGAAACCCGAGGACAAAATGGGCCTGTTCCTTTTCTTTAAACACTTCAGATTTTCTCGTATTTTGGAGAGGCGGTTCCTGAACCACTTCAGGATGAACAAAATTACCTTTGCTCAGCTTTCCGAACTCCTTTTGAACAGCCTGGACCGCCTGGTTGATATCAACATCACCCACCACGGTAAAAACCATATTTTCAGGGACAGCGATCCGTCTGTAATAATCTTTTAAATCCTTCTGGGTGATCCTCTGGACAGAATCGAGTGTTCCGATCGAATCCATACGGTAAGGGTGCTTTTCATAAAGGGCTTTTCGGAAGAGCCTGAAAACTGTTCGACTCAGGTCATCCTCCTGCCGCCTGATCGAAGCCAGGATAGGGCGTCTTCTCTTCTCCATCTCATCCGAATCAAAGGAAGGTTGTCGCATGACTTCGCCGAGCAAGGCCAGGGCTTCATCGAAGTGTTGACTCAAAAAGGTGAAGCTCAAACCAAAGCTGTTATAGCCTGAAAACCCGCTGAGTGATCCAGCCATTCGTTCCACCTTCTTTGCGATTTCGAGGTTGGTTTGTTTCTCCGTGCCCTTGGTAATCATCACCGCCATAAATTGGTTAATTCCATTGGTAGCCTCCTCCTCATAGCGAACGCCGGCCAGCATGGAGACCTGAACGGACACAATCGGGTTATTCCGGTTCTCTTTGACGATGAGACGCATCCCATTACTGAGTGTGGTTTTAGACGCACGCGAGGGTCCCTTCTGAGGGATGGCACTCTCAGGGGTGCCTGGCTTGGCAATAACGGTGTTTAAGGAAACCTGCTTGATGACATCAGCCTTCTCATTAGGTGACAGAAGACTGATATTCCACCGATAGGGCTTAAAATACTGGTCGCCTATTCTTCTAATATCGTCACTCTGAAGGAGATTAATTCTCTGAATGTATCGCTTCTCAAATTCGACGTCGCCAGTGGTCGCTTCATAATATCCTATCTTTCTCGCCTGCCCTTGAACCGTCTGCTTGTCATAGATGAGTTCACTCTCAACATTGACACGGACCCGGTGAAGTTCCTCGGCTGTGACCCCCTCCAGGATCAACCGGTTCACCTCTTTCAGTATCTCCTCGATAGCTTTCTCCAGGTTCTCCGCAGCCAGGGTCGCACCGATCATAAAGAGGCCCGGTTCTTTCGGTGTATACGAAGAGGCATAGATTGAATGAACCAATCCTTTTTCAAGCTTCACTTTTTGGACCAGCCGGGAGGTCTCCCCTCCCCCTAAAATCTGGGCAAACACATCGATGCCAGGAGTATCCTCATGGACGAATGAATCGATTGGAACGGCCATATGAAGATAGGTATCTTTAAAGTTTCCGAACGTAAGTTTGGGCCGGACCTCCTTCTGTTCAGGTTCTTTTGGCCTTTGCGGAATGGTTACGGGCCCCTTTCCAAACCCCTTAAAAGCCTCCCTCACCTTCCCTTCCATCTCTTTCGTGTCAAAATCGCCCGCTGCTACAAATAGAATATGATCGGGTGTATACCATCGCTTGAAAAAGGATATCATCATTTCCCTGGTCATCCCTTTGATCGTCTTCTCATACCCGATAATCGGTCTTCCGTAAGGATGACGATGAAATGCCGTGGCCATCGTCTGCTTAAAGAGTTTCCTCGATGGGTCATCCTCCCCCATCCGAATTTCTTCAAGAATGACCTCCCGTTCCTTTTCGAATTCTGCAGGATCGAAGGTCGAGCGTTGAATGGCATCGCTCAAAATGTCAAGGGCAATGTCAGCATAACGGCTGGCAATCGTGATATGAAAAACGGTTTGATCATAGGAGGTATAAGCATTGATCGAACCGCCCAGCGATTCGATCTCTTTTGCCATCTCCCCCACTTTCCTCTTCTCCGTCCCCTTGAAGATCATGTGTTCGATGAAGTGGGAGATTCCCGCTTCTTCATCCTTTTCATCGGCGCCCCCAACCTTCACCCAGATTTGCATCGCCACCACTGGCACGTTCCGGTTCTCCTGAAGGAGCACCTTCAGGCCATTCTCCATTGTAATTTGGTGAAAGCGGTCTTTTGAATGGACCAGAGGGACGACAAGAAAAAGGATCGATATCGAAAAAGCAATGGATAAAAAGAATCGTGACCGTCTCATGGTTTATAACCTCCGCCTTTTAAAATTATAAAAGAGCAGGTCTAAAAAACAAAGGGGCGAAGAGTTATTCTCTTCGCCCCTTTAAACAACAACCATCGATTCGTTTCAAATGGCCTTCTTTCCTTCTCTGAAGGCATTGGAGTTAAGCGAATGGACTTTTTCGGGGAGATGTTCAAGAAGGTTCTTTTCCCAGACCTCTTCCTTAATATCAAAGAAATTGGAAAAGGCGCCAAGGGTAACAATATTGACCGCCCTTGCATCCCCGCACCGGATCGCAATATTTAATCCATCGATCACAAAGGTATTCTTTTTAAAATATTTTCTGAACGTCTTAACCACACCCTCAGGATACTTCATCGTCCCACGGGTAACCGCGGGAGGAAGGGTCTCCTGATCATTAAGAAGAACCTTTCCATCCTTCTTCAACCAGTTGATGTAACGAAGTCCTTCAAGAAGCTCGAAGGAAATGAGGAAGTCCACATCTCCATATTTGATCAAAGGGGAGTAGACCTTTTTCCCGAACCGGAAATGGGTGGTCACATCTCCACCCCTCTGGGCCATCCCATGAACTTCACTCTTCTTTACATCATAGCCCACTTCATGAAATACGGAGCAAAGGATATCACTGGCCAGAATGGTCCCTTGCCCCCCTACTCCTGATAACAGAACATTGGTCACTTTTTCTTCCATTTTTTCCTCCTACGCCTTTCCAGGAACGATCGCCTCAAACTTGCAAATCTGCTGGCAAACACCGCAACCCGGACATTGTATGCGATTGATGGAGACAACCCCCTTTCGCTTGTGTCCATCCTTGGTGGTTGCCTCATCGTCGCCCACCTCCCTCCAGCTGATGGCAGGACAACCAATATCCAGACACATTTTACAGCCCCGGCAATTTTCTGTATCAATTTCATAATAGGCGTGTTCAAATTTTCTCTTTTCTCTTCGGTGGAGCATGCAGGGCCCGTTCACGGTAATAATCACGGAGGGTTCATCCCTTTCGATCTCTTCTTTGATCACTTCCATGGCCTTTGTAATATGATAGGGATCGATTTTTCTCACATGTTTGACCCCTAAGGCCCTGACCAAAGTCTCGATGTCAATCTGGTTGGTCGTTTCTCCTGAGATTGTAAAACCCGTTCCGGGATGTTCCTGAAGGCCTGTCATGCCGGTAGTCCGGTTGTCGAGGATGAGAGTTGTTGCATTTCCCTTATTGTAGACAATATCCATCAGAGGCGCGATTCCTCCGTGGAGAAAGGTCGAGTCTCCAATGACCGAACAGACTTTTCCCAGTCCTTCTTTACCCAGCGCCTTCATTGCTCCGAATGCACCTCCCACTCCCGCTCCCATACAAACAGTGGAATGAACGGCATTAAGAGGGGGAGCTGCCGCAAGTGTATAGCAGCCAATGTCCCCGAAAACAAAAACACCTAACTTTTTCAAAGCATAAAAGAGAGGCCGATGCGAACAGCCGGAACAGAGGTTGGGTGGCCTCTTTGGAAATTCTTCTGGATTGATTCTCTCTTTAGGGGGTTTGTAACCCTTTCCTTTGATCGATTTTTCCACGATTTCCGGGCTGAATTCATAAAAACCTGGCAGGACATCTTTTCCGTGAAAAATCTTATAACCCATGGCTCTGATCTCGGTTTCGAGGAAAGGATCGAGCTCTTCCACAATGATCACCTTCTTAACTTTGGAGAAAAACTCTCTGATGAGCTTCTTCGGAAGAGGCCAGACCATCCCTAATTTCAGGTAGGAATAATTAGGAAATACCTCTTTGGTATAGTTGTAAGAAACCCCGCTGGTGATCACCCCAATTTTGGGATCATTGATCTCCATTACATTATGTTTAAATTCATCGGCGAATGCCTCCAACTTCTTCATCCTATCCTCCACCACAACCCGCCTCATACGGACATAGATGGGGACCATCGTATATTTAGGGGCATCTTTCAAATCGAGCCCAATAGGGATAATAGACTCTCTCCGATCATCAAACGAAACGGGCGAGAAGGAATGGGAGATACGGGTCTCTGTTCTCAAGAGCACAGGGGTATCAAACTGTTCGCTCAGGTCATAGGATAGCTTGGTGAAGTCCTTGCACTCCTGGGAATCTGAAGGCTCAATCATAGGCACTTTGCCGAATCTTGCCCAATGGCGGCTATCCTGTTCATTCTGAGAACTATGGGCATAAGGATCATCGGCCACGACAATGACAAGACCGCCTTTAACACCAGTATAGGCAACTGTCATGAAGGGGTCTGAAGCAACATTTAATCCCACATGCTTCATACAGGCCAGCGATCTTGCGCCTGTAAATGACGCCCCAATGGCCACCTCAAGGGCAACCTTTTCATTTGGTGCCCACTCGGCCTGAATATCATTCTTATATTGACTCGAAATGGCAAAGAGGATCTCGCTGCTTGGTGTTCCAGGATAAGCGCAGGCAACCTTTAACCCTGCCTCCCATGCCCCTCTTGCAATTGCATAATTTCCCTGTAATATCTTTTCCATAATAGCCTCCTGATTGTGGCTCTCTTTTTCTTTTCTACTATGTAATTTTTATCACAAATTTACTGAAATAAATCAAATTGTCAAGTGAAATATTTAACTTGCTCAACTATTTCTCAAATATTGATACTTTTTTAAGAGCAGTATTGGCCGAGAGCGATTTTGGTGAGATTTTTAAAAATGCCTTATAATTCTCAAGGGCTTCATTAGTTTTGCCCATTTTCTCATAGCATCTTGCAATGCTCAAATGGGTTCCAGCCCAATCATATCCTGTCCCTAATTTGATGATCTCCTGATAAGCTTTCACAGCTTTTTCATAATCCTTTTTCCCCTCATAAGCATACCCTAACCCCTCATATGCAAACAGTTGATATAACCTTTCTTTGCCAGCTTTCTTAAGGAAACCGTCAAAGGCATTGATTGCCTCATCCAATTCACCCAGACGAAGGTGGATCCTCCCTTTATGAAGGAGTGAAAACCTCCCTGATGAGGTCCTTGGATAGGTCTTGATCACCTCTTCAAATCCTTCCAACACCTTTTTATACTCTGCCGGCGTTGCTTCACGATAGGGAGAACTGGCCATCAGGTAACCTTCAAGGGCTGAAGCAAACTTCTGATTTGCCTCGTCTTCTTTTCCTTGATCCCACATGCGATACAAGAAGAAGGACAGGATAACGACTAAAACGATCATCGCACCGATTCCTATCTTTTTAAGATGCTGGTCGACAAAGAGATAAGATTTTTCGGTTAATGTGAGAAACTCGTCCGGTTGTTTTAACTTTTTCTTCGTAATCTTCTTCTTTACCTTCATCGTTAGCCCCTTTCTAAAAATTCATTAGTCCTTGGGTATCACTAAATCCCGTATCGTTAAATTGAAATCCATGTTTGTCGTTGTCGAAGCTCGTATCGGTACTCGACTGTCGAAACTGGAGGCTCGAATCCATTTTTATCCAAATTCGAGTATCGTACATCTAGTTTCGATACGAGCATCGTCACCGTTGAACGACATTTTCTTTCATTCTATAATGAAATGCTGAGTGCCGGTACGCATGGGCTTCGTCGCCATAACCTTCATCCATCAGTATTTAACCTTCTTTGCCAGCCCTCAATACCCTCTTATCCCCTAACCGTAGGGTCAATTTGATCTGATCAAAATATTCGATCAAGGGGATGACATATTTTCTTGATGCTCCAGTCATCTCCTTAAACTGAGGGGTCGTGATCTCTTTGTTCGTCTTTAAAAAACGAACCAGTTCCTCCTTCAGTTTTTGAAATTGGGTGCGATGAAAATAGATCCCGCTCTTGATCTTCACCAAGACGCCTTCATGGATAAGATGCTCAAAAATCGCCTGAATTGCCTTCTCCTCCTCAGACCAAGCCTCGGCTAATTCCTTCGGAGACGGAGGCTGTACTCCTCCCTTTAGAATCGCCTCCTCCACCTTTTTCACCAGACCCTTCTCGTCTGACGAGGAAACCCGGTGTTCCGGCAACCTCAATTTGTCTTTTTCCAGAACGATCTTTCCGGTCTGGATGAGTTCGTTGATCAGGATTTGAAAGAGCTTTATATCCACTTCCGCAGGCAGTTTTGTCCTCAACTCTTCTTTCAGCAGGCCTGATTTCATTGGAAACTTAGCATGGAATTCCTTTAGCTGTGCCAACACAGCTTCCCGTAATCCCTGGTAACGAGAGAAATCTACAACCTTAAGCTTATCCAAATCCACCAGAATGAGGTCCTTTTTCTCAACCATTCTTCTGAGAATAGCCTGGGCCTTATCCGGGGCCATGGCTACCCGCTTCAAAAGGTCATCCAGACTCATGCCCCCTATGCCTGAATGAAGGATATGTTGGCCGAGGGCTTCCTCTCCGCTTCCATCCCTGAGAAGGGTTAAATCCGAAACGACCTTCTCTGAAAACCGTCTATGTTTTTCAGGATGGGTATCAAGAATCACCCCTCCTCCAATGGTTTGAATGATCGACGAACCCCTGAGAACAAAACGGTCTTGAGGTAAAGCGACAATGGGCCGGTCCAATCTCATTTGGACAAATCCACCTTCTCCAGGGGATAGTTCATCCCGATCAATGAGGTAGATCGAGGCGGTAGCCAGACTCGTGCCGATATGAAACCTCTGAATGGTTCTATTTTTGAGGGGTTTCTGAGTGCCTGGTAAATATTCCAGGTAGGCATCAAGTGTTCTTGTCGCAATAAGGGTTTTAGGGCGGGCGAGGACATCCCCCCTGTTGATATCCGAAGTTTCAATCCCTTGGATATTGACGGCTGCCCGCTGTCCGGCTTCTGCTTTCTCAACGGACTGATTATAGACCTGAATATTCCTGATCTTGCCCTCCCTGCCCGAGGGAAGGACTTCCAGGGGTTCTCCAAGTGCGATCTGGCCAGAGACGATGGTTCCTGTGGCTACCGTGCCGAATCCTTTCATGATGAAGACACGGTCGATAGGTAATCGAAAAAGACCGTCAGAAGATCTTTCTTCCACCTCCTTCGAAAGGCCATCAAGAATCGAAATTAAGTGCGGAATCCCCTCACCTGTCGTTGAAGACACGGCAACAATGGGGACGTCTTTTAAAAAGGTATGTTTGACAGCGTCGACCACTTCCTCTTTAACCAGATCTAAGAGGTCTCGGTCAACCATATCCATCTTAGTAAGAATGATCAACCCTTTTTTGACTTTCAGAAGAGTGCAGATATCCAGATGTTCTTTTGTCTGAGGCATTACCCCTTCGTCGGCTGCAATGACGAGGGCTACAAGATCTATGCCCCATACCCCGGCCACCATATGCTTAACAAACTTTTCGTGGCCTGGTACATCGACAATACCTAACCGGATGCCACTTGGAAGATCCAAGAAGGTGAACCCTAATTCGATCGTAATCCCCCTTTCCTTCTCTTCCTTCAATCGGTCTGTATCAACACCGGTCAGGGCCTTAACCAAGGAGGTCTTTCCATGGTCAATATGTCCTGCTGTGCCAAGGATGACATGCTTCATCGATTCTCCACAGGATAAAACTTTTTTGAACAATAACAGAAACACCTTTCTGTTTCAATATGATTTCTGACTTACCAATTGAGGGGGATAATGGAGCCCGCGCTGACAAAGGAGAAGATGATCATGCATCTCTAAAAACATTTGCCTATAAGGGGAAGACATCCGTAGCTTATTCTAATATCGGTAAATACGATGCTTGCCACGTTGGGGGCGCTCGTTTGCTGAACCCGCTTTGATCTCCGAAGGAGGGTAAGAGGAACTATTTACGTATCAATGGGACAAGAGAGATAAGGCCTTCAAAACCGCTAAAATCAAGGCCTGGAGGTCGATGCACCCTAATTGTGCAAATCTTGTGGAAAAAACCGATTTTTACCTCCTACCCCATTCTTTTCATAATGGGAAGAAGTATGAAAAAATTTAGCACCAATAAAAATCTTATCATTTCAATTAGTTATTTTGTTGTGTTGTAGCATAATAGAAACACAATATCTTGGGGGTATTGGCCTCCTCTATAGTATGCCACTGTTAATAACCTGTTTAAAAAGTCCTTTCAGAGCAACCTTTCGTTTGTCTCGTAATTAATAAAAAAGGGGAGAAACATCTCCCCTTTTTTATTAAGAATAAATCATAATAGTTTAAGATTACTTTACCGCTTTTTTTAGAGCGCTTCCTGCTTTGAACTTAGCCACCTTTGCAGCAGGAATTTTAATCTCCTTTCCTGTCTGAGGGTTTCTCCCTACCCTCGCTTTTCTCTTTGACACAGAAAAAGTCCCAAATCCAGGGAGAGCCATCCTGTCTCCTTTTTTAAGAGCCTTCGTCACGTTGGCCGCAAAGGCATTCAGGGCTTTTTCAGCCGAAGCTTTGGAAATCTTCGCATCTTTTCCAATCGCTGCTACCAAATCTGCTTTTGTCATCTAACTCACCTCCTCCTTGATCTGGAATGTTATTTTGGCCTTATTGAAATCGATGCTCATCATAAATCACGGCCATTTTAAAAGTCAAGTGTTTTTATTAAAAAAATTCGGGATGAATCATTCTTCTTCCCGGGGATAGAAGACGCTGTTCTCCCCTTCCATTTTGCTTTGTGGGGACAGATTCTTCTCTTGTGATTCACTCCGGCATCCGCGATCTGCATCCAGCACATAAGATTGGAGATGGCCTGGGTCAATTTCTAAGATGGAAAAGATTTTTCTTTCAATATCAAAGGTCGCTTTTCTCAAACCTTCTAATAATTGGAGAGCCCTTTCACTCTTGCCATACCGTTTCTTCAGATCTTCGAACCTCTCTTCTAAGGAGACAATCTGATCATGTTGCACGCGTTTGTCAGCGTAATTGACCACTTCCTCTTCGGATATCCAGGAGGGATCCGTCTCTTTGGATAAATGGATATGCTCTGCCACAATATTCGCTATCCTTTCGTATCCTATCTCCTTCAAAAGCCTCGAACCAGTCAGGGCGTGATCTTCCTTTGTCCTGAGGCACTCCGTTTTGGTCAGGTCGTGAAGCAGGGCTGAGGCTTCAACCAGAGGCATGTCGATTTTTTGACCCCTTCTGTTCAATTCAGCGGAAAGAAAAAGCGCCACTCTGGCCACTTCGAGGCTATGATCAACGATGTTTTCCAGCATTCCGTATCTCAACATCAATTGCAAACAATCTCCTCTTGTCGGAATCATCCTATCTTCTCGTTTTTAGGTTCATTCCCTATTTCAGACAGTGGCAAGTCAGGCTGGCTTTCGATCTGTTCAAATTTGAAGCTGAATTTATCCAGACGTCTTCTTGCATCTTCATACTTATTCATTGCATTGGAGATATGTTTTCCAACCAATTGAAACTCTCCCTGAAAAGTCTCCAGTTCCTTATTCAGACCCGAAAGCGAATCCAGAATGCGATGCGCATCCTTTTCGATCTTCAACCCCCTGAGCCCGAGGACGATCACCTGAAGGTAGGCAAAAAAGGAATTGGGCGACACCGGGATGACCTTCTTTTTCAATGCATAATTTAAAATCCCCTTTTCCTCTCCGAACGCCTCATCTTTGGTGATGGTTTCATAATAGACATTTTCCGCGGGGATATAGAGAAGGGCAAAGTCGTAAGTCCCTTCCTGGGGGAGAATATATTTGCTTGCGATGTCGTCAATATGTTTTTTCACATCCCTCGAAAAGGTTTTCTGAAAGGCCTTTTTCTCTTCTTCGGTTTTGCATTCGATGATCCGTTTGAAATTATCGAGGGGAAACTTGGAATCGATCGGAACAAGTCTCTCTCCGAGTCTTACCACAGCATCCACCCTCTCTCCACTCGAAAACGGGTATTGCAGGGTAAAGAACGCTGGTGGAAGAATCTGGGATAAGAGTTCCCCCAAAAACTGTTCTCCCAATCCTCCTCTCAACTTCGGAGGCTGAAGAATCTCTTGAAGGGTAGCAATGTCTTTCCCAACCTCAAAGATGCGTCTGCTCGATTCTGAGAGTTCTCCGATATTTTTCTGAACATCCCCGATGACTCGGGCGGCATTGTCCAGCCGTTTGTTGATCTCTCCGCTTGAGCTTTGAAGTTGCTTGTTCACCTGGTCCGTAATCCCCCTTAACTGGGCGTTGATCGAATCCTGCTGCTGGGAGATCTGGGAGATGTTTCTGGCAAGACCTTCGTTCACCTGTTCTCTCACCTTTTCGATCTGCTGTTGAATCAATGCCCATACGGCCTGTGAGGATTGAGCCTTGGTCACTTCTTCGGTGATCTTCCGCAACCGCTGCTCCATCAGGAGAAAAAAAATGACAGCCAGTACGACGACCGCTCCCAGGAGAATATAGATTCCTTCCATGCCTGCTCCCCATTCGGATTTTTCAACTTTAAAAATTCAACCTGGTATAGTTGGAACCAAATTGGCTTTTTCAGCTGAAAAAATTCGAAATTCGAATATCGAAATCCGAAATGGTTCGACTTTGCTCACCATCCTGAGCTTGTCGAAGGACAAATTCGAATGTTCAAAATTCGGATTAAACTTTTTTGTTTTGAACATTTGATATTGGGTCATTTGAGATTGTTTCGAATTTTGGATTTCGTGCTTCGGATTTAAATTCCCTAGACCCATATCATCTTAGGCACAACCTTATTCCTAAGGGACGTTAGCTTCCATCCCCGCCGGATTATGGATGTTGTATGATCAGACGCCCTTCCACTCTACTTTCAACAGGGTTGGTCACGGAGATTTTCCAAAGCCTCTCTTTCTGAGTTTCTCCCGTGGAAAAAGGTAATTCGACTCTCAATGGACTCTTCCCTGAAACGTCCGGAAGTCCCTTAACATTTTCCGATTCCCCGAAAGACACTTTCAGCGGGGTGTCCGTCCCTTCCCATCTCACTTCCAGTTTTATTTTCTCAGAAAGTTCTTCCTCCTTTGGGGGGAAGAAAGGGGCAAAAAACGAGAATTGTTCCCTTCCCTGTGCTCCAAGCTGAAAGGGAAAGATAACGAACCTTCTTTCGAGAATATTATTCTCCAATCGGATGTCATCCGGACGAAGTTTTGGGGTAATGGAAACTTTTATCTTGGAAACCCCCTTCAGGCCAACCCGATAGGGTGGCTCAAGAGTGTACTGGTTCTTAGAATAGGCTTTTAGTTCCTCTGAAATAAAATGTTCAAAATCTGAAATCCTCCGGTCATTCAAAAAAATCTGAACCCGGAAAATGACTCCCTTACGGAGGTCCGCCTCTCCTGCATTGGAGAGGATGATATTCAGTTCCAGATCCTCTGTCAAATCAAAATCCTTGATCACAATGTCGGGACCGATGGCAAGGCCTTCAAGGACTTTCTTTAACTGGTTATTCTCCTTATCCAATTCCCTGAGATCAGGGGAAGTATTCACCCGGGCCTCCACCTCATGTTTTCCAAAAATGGAAAAAGGCGTTAGCAGGATAATGCTCTGTTGGGGTTGAAGGAGAGCCTTATCGGAAAGGCTTTTCAGCTCATACCGTTTCTCAAATCGACCATCTACATGCAGGATCAATTCCCCGTTTTCGGTAGGAAATGGGGCTGTCCCGATATTGGTGAGGGTGGCAACCAATTTTCTCTTTTGCTTGAGAAATAGGTTGGAGACAGTGATGTCAGGAAGCGCTAAAGGTTCTATGGTAGGTATGGGAGCGGGTGTGAGATGAACCACATCTTCTTTCTTAATTATTTGTTCCTCCTTTTTCTCCTCCTCCTCCTTCTTTTCTTCCTCTTTTATCTCCACCGTTTCAACCTTCTCCTCTATAATTTTTTCCTCCACAGGAATCCCGGAGAGATAGTCATCCAGACCATAAACAGGCTCTATGGAAGGAGGGGAAGAGACGGGTTGGACCGTCGTTTTGGTTGAGCACCCAAAAAGAAAGAGGAAAAAGGTAAAAAGCAGGATCGACCCTTTTGACATGAATCGAACCCAACCTCCTTGCCCATAAAGATATCTCATCGTTCTATCAAAAGCAAGCCATTTGACCGTAAACATCCCTTGTCCCATGATGGAAATCTCTATGGAAAACCCAAACCCGGAGGGCAGGTTCCTCTCGTCGCCGCTCCTATTGCTATCCGAAAATACTTGGATTATAGTTTCTATTAAAAATCATTTAGGGGGGGACTGTTTTATGAGAACCATCAAATTATTAGCGGTTATTACCCTGATTCTAACACTGGGAATGGTATGGGCAGGTTGCGCAAAACCACCCGAAGCGGAGAAAGAAGCGGCTAAACAGGCAATGGAGGCTGCCCTCTCAGCCGGAGCAGAAAAATATAGCCTTGCCGACATGGATGCTGCCAGAAAGGCATGGGATACTGCGGAATCCCAGATGAAAGAGAAGAAGTACAATGAAGCAAAACAGGCTTATATCGACGCCAAAGCTGCATTTGAAAAGGCCGCTGCAGGCGTTGAGGCTGGAAAGAAGGCGGTCGCCGAGCAGGCGAATACAGCCATGAAGCTCATTCAGGAAGATTGGAAAAAATTACGCGTCACCGCCAGCAAAATGGGAAAAAAGCTGAAAGAGAAGAAACAGGACTGGGCGGCTGATACCAAGGCGATCAATGAAGGGTTAATAAAAGCAAAAGAGATGATCGCCTCAGCGCCTGCCGAAGCCAAAGCGAAGCTGGATGAGTTAAAAGCCCTCATTGAAAAATGGGGAGCTGCGTTCAAACAGATGGCTACTCCAACCGCTAAACCCAAACCCGCAAAAAAGAAAAAATAACCGTAAGGCACCTTTGGGTATCGCCGCCTAATTATTGTGGAGATGAAAGATGAAAAAATGGATTGATCTCAGGAGTGATACAGTCACACGACCTACTCCTGTCATGAGAAAGGTGATGGCAGAGGCAGAGGTGGGAGATGATGTTTTCGGTGAAGACCCTACGGTCAACGCGCTCCAGGAAAAAGTGGCCCATTTGCTCGGAAAAGAAGCGGCCATCTTTGTTCCTTCGGGAACGATGGCCAACCAATTAGCGATTAAATCCCACACCCAACCGGGTGATGAGGTGATGATTGAATCTACCTCCCATCCCTATAACTTTGAAGGGGGAGGAGGAGCAGTCCTTTCCGCAATCCAGTTTCACTGTCTCAAGGGTGTGCGGGGCATTCTCGATGCTTCCCAAATCGAAGATGCGATCCGGCCGAATGATCATCACTTTCCTGTCAGCCGGTTGGTCTGTCTCGAGAACACTCATAATCGAGGCGGGGGGGCCATTTACCCAATGGATAAGATCGCAGAAATCTCCAAGTTGGCAAAATCAAAAAATCTTCTCGTCCATCTCGATGGGGCCAGACTCTGGAATGCTTCCGTTGCCACAGGAATCGGACTCAATGATTATGCTCAATGGGCTGACTCGGTCTCGGTATGCCTCTCGAAAGGATTAGGAGCCCCTATCGGATCTCTTGTCGTTGGCTCCAAGGTCTTTATTGACCGTGTGCACCGTTTCAGAAAAATGTTTGGAGGAGGGATGCGTCAGGCTGGAATCATTGCCTCTGCCGGCCTTTATGCCCTGGATCATCACCTGGATCGCCTCAAGGAAGACCATAAGAACGCAAAACGACTGGGAGTCGGTTTGAAAGAGCTGAGAGGTGTTTCCATTGAGCCAAAGCATGTGGAAACCAATATTGTCATATTCGACGTAACTGAGACCGGAAAAACCGCACATCAGATCACAGAAACCATGAAGGGCCTCAATGTCCTCATCCATCCCTTCGGAAAAACACAAATTCGTCTGGTTACGCATCTGGATGTGAATGAGGAAGAAATAGAGACCGCTCTTATGGCATTTAAGAAGGTTTTGGGATAGAGGGGAATGGTGAACCCATAACCAAATTCCAAGCACCAAACACCAATACTGGAAAGAATAACTCCCCCTCTCCCCCTCTTAATTTAAGAGGGGGCTGGGGGGCGTTAAAGGGTGATTGGAATTTATAAGGGTATAGCGATAATCCTTACCGCCACATTATTATAGATAAAGATGGAACTCCAACCAATCATCGTTCTTGTGACCTGTGGATCTGAAGAAGAGGCATTGAAAATTGCAAACGCCCTTGTGGAAGGGCAACTGGCCGCTTGTGTCAACCTCATCTCTCCAATTTGTTCCATCTATCGCTGGGAAGGGAAAATATGGGATGAAAAGGAGTGGCTTCTTGTCATCAAGACACAGAAGAACAAATTTGATGATTTAGAGAAGAAGGTGAAGTCTCTCCATTCCTACTCCGTTCCTGAAATCATCGCTCTCCCCATTATTGAAGGCTCCTCTTCCTACCTCAAATGGCTCTCGGAAATGACCCAATAAAAAACGCACCAAATTTCAAACCCCTGCCTTCATCCTCTTAACCCCTCCCTTCATCCCCTTAAAATAAGGGGAGGTGAAGGTGGGGTTATTTCCAACAGAGGGGGTTGGGGGGCGCTATTGGTAATTGGAATTCATTGGGGATTTGGAATTTGGTAATTGGAATTTAGATGAGGGTTGGTTTTTTAAGATGAAAATCCGTATTCTGCTCAAAGGCAAAGGCTACCTGCAAAATTTTTCCTTCATCGAAATGTTTACCTATGATCTGAAGGCCAATGGGCAGCCCCTCCGAGCTGAATCCGCAGGGTAAAGAGATGGCGGGTATTCCGGTCAGGTTGACCGGAATCGTTAAAATATCGGAAAGGTACATCTGAAGCGGATTTCCCACCCTTTCTCCAATCCGGAAAGCAGGCGTTGGCGCCGTGGGAGTCACAATCACATCCACTTCTTTAAAGGCCCCTTCAAAGTCGTTTCGCATCAGGGTTCTAACCTGTGAAGCCTTTCGGTAGTAAGCGTCATAATATCCGGCTGACAGGACATAGGTCCCTAAAATGATCCTTCGCTTCACCTCTTTGCCAAAACCTTCTGCACGGGTCCGACCATACATCTCAATCAGGTCTTCATACCGACTGGAACGGAAGCCGTATTTAACCCCATCGTACCTGGCCAGATTCGAACTGGCTTCGGCTGTGCAGATGATATAATAGATGGCCACCGCATAGGGGGTATGGGGGAGCGAAATCTTTTTCACCTCGGTCCCCAATTTTCTTAAGAGATCGATCGCTTCCCTGACCGACTTTTCTACATCCGGGTCCATCCCTTTGATGAAATATTCATCCGGAATCCCAACCCTAACTCCTTTCACGTTGTTGGTTAGAAATTGCTTATAATCAGGGACTTCGATATTGACCGATGTAGAATCTGAGGGGTCATAGCCACTGATTCCATTGAGCAAGATGGCGCAATCTTCCACATCTTTAGTGATGGGACCGATCTGATCCAAGGAAGATGCAAAGGCAACCAGCCCATATCTTGATACCCTGCCGTAGGTTGGCTTTAAGCCAACCACGCCGCAACAGGATGCAGGTTGCCTGATTGACCCCCCTGTATCTGTGCCAAGGGCAGCGATGCACTCATCCGCTGATACAGCAGCAGCAGATCCACCGCTCGATCCCCCTGGAATCCGGGCCAAGTCCCACGGATTTCGTGTGGTATGAAATCCCGAATTCTCCGTGGAAGATCCCATGGCAAACTCATCCATGTTCAACTTTCCGAGAAAAATAGCCTCTCTTTCTTTCAATTTTTTGATGACGGTTCCATCATAAAAGGGAACATAATTTCCTAATATCTTCGAACCGCAGGTCGTACGGAATCCTTTTGTACAAAGGATATCTTTAAGACCAATAGGAATGCCTGCGAGGTCTCCTATCCCCTCCCCTTTGGTGATCTTCCGGTCCACTTCGTTTGCCTGACGAAATGCCTCCTCCTCGGTCAGCATGAGATAGGCTTTGACTTTCCCATCCACCTCTCCAATTCTCCGGTAGAGGGCCGCGGTCGCTTCTTTTGAAGTCACCTCTTTCTTCACAAGAAGGTCATGTAGCTGGTGGATAGTTAGTTCGTGGATAGCCATAATAACTAAATTCGAAATTCGAATTTCGTGCTTCGGATTTTTGCCTTATTCAATAATCCTCGGTACTTTAAAATGGTCATCTTCCTGATCGGGTGAAATGCCCAGGACTTCCTCCTTTGGAAACGAGGGTTTGGCCTCGTCTTCCCTGAAAACATTCACCATGGGAATGGCGTGGGAAGTAGGTTCCACGCCTGTGGTATCGAGACGGTTGAGCTGTTCCATATAGGTGAGGATCTGCTCCAATTGTTCTCCAAAGGTCCCCTTCTCTTCCTCGGATAATTCAAGGCGGGCCAGCTTCGCTACTTTTTCAATGTCCATCTTCATGGTTTGATGCCCCAATAAGGTTAATTCCTCTTCCCCAACATAGCATCATCAGGGGAACTTGTAAATTCGAAATTTCTTAACACTTAATTGGTACAAATTTTCTAAACTCTTTTGTTGGGAGCCATTCTAAATTTGGTAATTTGATATTGTTTCGAAATTCGGATTTCATGCTTCGAATTTCTCCTACGTCAGCATTTCTCTGATTTTTCCCAGACTCTCTTCCAGCTTCTGGCGTTGAGATGAAAACCCCTCGGCCTTCTCCTTCACTTCCTGAATGACTTCCGGAGGAGCCTTCGAAAGGAACTGTTCATTCGATAGTTTCTTCATCACAAAGGCGCTCTCTTTCTCAATCTTCAGGATTTCCTTCTGAAGTCTTTTGGCTTCCTCTTCCATCCGTGCACGATCCATGGGGACAAAAACCTCAACATCCCGTACAACCGCATAGGCACTGTAATGAGGTTTTTCAATATGCTGTCCAATCTTCAATTCTTTCACCGATGCAAGAAATTGAATAAAGGGCTCTTGCTTCCGAAGCTGCTCCTTTGCCTCCTCACCCTTTGTGCGGATATGGACAGAGATCTGTTCCGAGGGCGGGAGGTTCATCTCCCCCCGGATGTTTCGAAGCCCATTGACCACTTCGATGGTCCATGCCATTTCATCCTCTATCTTTTGATCGTCGAAGCGCCGGTCGGGTTTGGGAAATTCGGCAACCATGATCGATACATCCCCTTTTCGTTGCGGGAGTTGTTGCCAGATTTCTTCGGTGATAAACGGCATGAAGGGGTGAAGCAACCGCAGAATGACATCTAGCACTTCTGAAAGCGTTTGTCGTGTGAGGGCCTGTCTCTTCTTATCCCCTTCCCTGTAGAGATAGAGTTTGGTCATCTCCAGATACCAGTCACAGAATTCATGCCAGATGAACTGGTAAAGGACATGACAGGCCTCATTAAACTTATACTCATCCAGAGCTTTCCGAACAGACCGGATCGTCTCGTTCAATCTCCCCCGAATCCATTGGTCCGGAAGGCTCAACTCCTCTGGGGAGTGCGTTTCAGTCATCCCATCAGCGTTAAATGGTTCAAGATTCATCAAGGCAAAGCGGGATGCGTTCCATATCTTATTGGCAAAGTGGCGGTAACCTTCGGTCCGCGACTCCGAGAGCTTCAAATCACTGCCGGGCATGGTCAATGCAGAAAGAGTAAAACGCAGGGCATCCGCTCCAAAACGTCCAATCAGCTCGAGCGGGTCGACCACATTCCCCCGGGTCTTCGAATACTTCTCTCCTTTCTCATCTCTAACCAACCCGTGGATGTAAACATCTTTAAAGGGGACATCCCCCATAAATTTGAGCCCCATCATCATCATCCTGGCCACCCAGAAGAAGAGGATGTCGAAACCCGTCACCAGAACAGAGGTAGGATAAAAAACTTTTAACTCCGGCGTCTTTTCAGGCCATCCCATGGTGGAGAAAGGCCACAGTGCAGAACTGAACCATGTATCCAGAACATCGGTCTCCTGTTTTAACTTATCGGATCCGCACTTGGAACAGGACCGGGGATCCTCTTTGGCTACGATGACCTCGCCGCATGCCTCACAATACCAGGCTGGAATACGATGGCCCCACCAGATCTGACGGGAGATGCACCAGTCTTTAATATTCTCCATCCACTCATAGTAGGTCTTCTCCCAGAGCTCGGGGACAATCCGTGTGCGACCTGTCCGCACGGCCTCGATGGCTGTTTGCGCCAGGGGTTTAGCACGGACAAACCACTGGAGGGAGAGATTTGGCTCGACAATCGTCTTGCAGCGATAACAGTGGCCTACCTTGTGATGATAATCCTCTGTTTTGAGCAGGATCCCTTCACGAATAAAACCTTCAACGATTTTCTCACGGCAATCGAAACGATCCATCCCCTGATAAGGACCGGCATTCATATTCATCCTGCCTTCCTCATCGATGACCTTGACCTGTTCAAGCCCATGCTTCAATCCGATCTCAAAATCATTAAAATCATGGGCAGGGGTGATCTTGAGACAGCCTGTTCCGAACTCCATATCCACATATGGATCACCGATCACCGGGATCTCCCTGCCGATGACCGGAAGTTTCACCTTTCTTCCAATATCCCCCTGATACCGATCATCTTCCGGGTTGACCGCAACAGCGGTATCGCCCAGCATCGTCTCCGGTCGTGTGGTGGCAACAACCACAAAACGGTTTCCTTCTATAAAGGGATACCGGAGATGATAAAGTTTCCCTGAAAGCTCATAATGTTCTACTTCTAGATCAGAGAGGGCGGTCTGGCATCTCGGGCACCAGTTGATGATATAATGGCTTCGGTAAATCAGTCCCTCCTGGTACAGGCGGATGAAAACTTCTCTGACCGCTTCAGAGAGGCCCTTGTCCATGGTAAAGCGTTCCCTCGACCAGTCACAGGAGGCCCCCAATTTCTTCAACTGGTTGATAATCGTCCCGCCTGATTGCTCCTTCCACTTCCAGACGCGTTCAATAAATTTATCCCTTCCCAGGGTATGACGATCGAGCCCCTCTTCCATGAGCTGTCGTTCCACTACATTCTGGGTGGCAATGCCAGCGTGATCCGTTCCTGGCATCCAGAGGGTACTATAGCCATCCATTCTTTTATATCGTATGAGAATATCTTGGAGGGTATTATTCAGGGCGTGTCCGATATGGAGGACACCGGTGACATTCGGAGGCGGGATAACAATAGAGTAGACCGGACGATTTGAGGCTTCATCCGCCCGGAAGTAATTTCGCTCCATCCAGAAACGATACCATTTCTCCTCCACCTGGTGGGGGTCATAAGATTTGTCCAAGATTTTTGAAACCATGTTTGCAACCTTCTGCCTCCTTGAGAGCTCAAAAAATGACTATTCGCTTTCTGATTACGCAGATTCCAAGAAATGATTTCACAGATTTTTATTTATTTTTCAATGCATTTCTAATCCGTGTAATCGTTAAAAATCGGTGTAATCAGAGATTTCTATATTTTTCAGAAATCTCTTAATCCTTATCTCCCTTCTGAAGCCGCTTGATTTCTTCCTGAATGGCCTTTTCTGCCAGATCAGGAATAACTTCCTTGACCATGGACTCGATCCGTTCCATGGTAGAGGTGATCATATGTCTGGTCATCTCAGGAACGACTTTGGTCACAATATCCTGCATCATCTCCTCCACGCCTTTGGTGATGACCTCTTCGATCTTCCGGTCTAACCGTATGACAGGAGGAGGCATTTCTTCCAGGGACACTTTCGGTACTTCTGTGCTCTCAGGCGGTGTCACCACTGCTTCTTTAAACTCTTCCACTGGAACTATCTTTTCCGCTGGGGCTGGGGGAAATTCGTCCATAAAAAATAATTCTTCCACAGGAGAAGGCTCCTCTGCACGAACCACCTCGGTGAATGCCTGCTTCGAAGGCTGAATCCCTTCCGCTGGGGCTGGGGTAAACTCTTCCATAGGAAATAATTCTTCCATAGGAGAGGGTTCCTCTACACGAACCACCTCTGTTAATGCCTGTTTCGAAGGCTGAAGCTCTTCTCCAAAAAATTCTGAGAGCTCTTCTTCTTCGGTCGGTTCTTCTTCCACCTCCACAGCTGTCGCTTCAGACATCAACTCTTTTTCTTCAAGTTTTTCAAGTTCATCCTTAAGCTCTTCCAGAAATATCTCTGGGAATTCTTCCTCCGTGAGTTCTTCAAGATCCAGCTCTACGGGAAGTTCCTCTTTGGGGGGCTCCTTTGGGGGAAGTTCCACCGTGGGAGTTTCCAGTTTGGGCGCTTCCTGTTTCACCTCCTCAACAAAAAAAGGTTGAAGTTCCACTTCGCTCGATTCAATCTTTACTTCACCCTTGAGAGCCGCTTCGAATTCATCAAAGCCCGCAAATTTTTCTTCGGCCTTTTGAGGAGGAGGCTCTATCTTTTGGGGAACTGCCTCAGGAATCTTCCCCTCTTTCTCCAAAGGCCATTCTTTTTCGATGGAGAGTTGTAGCTTCTCCATCTTCTGGAGGATATCTTCCAACTCGATCTTCTCAAAGAGTTTATCTCCAGGAATAGCTTTTTTCTCTATAGTCGGTTCATCAAGCTGGAGAGAAATCTCCTCAACCTCCTCCTTTTCTTTCGGCGGGAGGAGGAACTCCTTTTCCATCCCGACTTCTTCTTTTTCCGGTTTTTCCCACGACTCAATAGGTGCGATCTCCCCGATCGGTTCATCTTTTTGAAGGAAGGCAAAATCATCAATGCTCATCTTGGACTCAGGTTCTTCCACGACATCAACCAGTTCGATGATTTCCTCCTCTTCATCGATCCGGCCCGATGCATCCAGGGAAAACTCCTCTCTCTTTTCAGTTTCTGTCTTCCCGATATCCCCAAATGACTTCCAGCCCATATTGCCTTCCAAATCAACCTTGTCTCTCGCCTCTGCTTGGACTCCTCCAATGAAAGGGTTGACTCTACTAAAAATCTCATCCCCATTAAGCGGTCTCGAGATCATCCCATCCGCCTTCAACCGTTTGCAATCCTTCTCAGATAAATCTTCAAACATATCCAGAAGGATGATGAACGGGATATTTTTTAAATCCTGGTCAGAACGAACAGCTTGACATAGATCTTTTCCCCCGATCATGAGATCCGGCTTAAAGAGCCTCCCCCGAAGGAGAGCTTCTTCCTCATTGGTCGTAAAAAAGAGATGGTGATCAGTCGCTTCAAAAAATTTCTCAAACTCTTCTTGAACCATTCTGTCTGATTCGGCGATGAGAATCTCTTTTGCCATTTTTCAACTCTCCTTTAATGGGAGTTCACCCCGTTAGAAATCAGGGAGGGTGGATTGATCCTTCATCAGAATTCCTTTGAAACATAACCCACCTGAATAACTTAGGCTTATCATTTTTCTAACGGGGTAAATGAAAAGATGTGAATTTCATCATTAATTTTAAGTAATTATCACAAGCAAACATCAATGTCAACTTCAGAGTTCATTTTTTGTCTTTATTCGATCCTGTAAAAATCCCTCTACCATAGGCTCCAGATCGATATCAAAATCATATCTTACCCTCACGACAGATTGATCAATCCGTATCTTTCTTCCCAGATCGGTAGGAGTGGCAATGACCACCGCATCGCACGCCGCCCTTGCAATCGTCTCTTCAAGTTCCATAACCTGGACTTCAGAATATCCCATGGCTGGAAGGACTTTTCCAATATGAGGATACCTCTCGAAGACTTCTTTTAGCGAGCCAACCGCATAGGGCTTGGGATCGATCATCTCCCGTGCTACCCTCTTCGAAACAGATGCCCCTGCCCCTTCGGACATCCCCCCATGCGTGATCGTGGGTCCATCCTCAATGACCAATACCCTTTTGCCTTCAATCCATTCCGGGTGATCCACGTCGACAACAGAACGAGCCATCCACACCTTTGCCAGTGGGTTGGCCTTGAAAATATTCTGCTTAATCTGAAGAATGGATGCATCCCCGGCCTCATTCACCTTCGTGATGATGAGATGATTCGCCCTTCTGAGATTCACTTCTCCCGGATAATAAAACATTTCGTGGCCGGGCCGTAATGCATCAAGGAGTACAATCTCCAGATCCGGCCGGATAAACGGAAAGTCATTATTCCCTCCATCCCAGATGATCACCTGGGACTCTCTCTCCGCAGCCCTTAAAACCTGCTGATAGTCAATACCGGCAAATACAGTAATTCCCATTTCAACCAGGGGCTCAAATTCCTCTTTTTCCTCAATCGTGCAGGCCTCCTCATCCACATCCTTCACATCGGAAAACCGGAGTACTGGTTTGAACGTACAATAGGCCATGGGATGTCGGATCACAGAAACTCTCACCCCCTTCTTTTTCAAAAGGGAAGCGATCTTTCGAGAGATCACTGATTTCCCACATCCGGTTCTTACGGCACAGACGGAGATTACCGGAATGTTACTTGTAAGCATCGTCTCTTCAGGCCCGAGGAGAATAAAATTCTTCCCCCTGGATAGGATGAGAGAGGCCTTGTCCATCAAGTCTTCATGGGAAATATCACTGTAGGAGAAGACGACGATCTGGATAGGTTTCTCAGAAAGGAGTTGGGGAAGGTTTTCCTCGGGAAAGATGGGAATTCCTTCTGGATAGAGGGGACCGCTCAATTCTGGAGGATAAGTTCGATTGGAAATAAAAGGAATCTGAGTGGCTGTAAATGCGACCACGTGATATCCAGGACGTTCTTTAAAGAAAGTGTTGAAATTGTGAAAGTCTCTTCCGCCTGCACCCAGGATGATCACCCCGATAGGTTCTTCTATCGAAGGAAGATCATTTTGTTTTTTCAGTTTCATAAGGCCATCCAGGGAAGCGGAAGAAAGAGTTTCTCATAGAGGTTGAAAGCATACCGGTCGGTCATGCCAGCGAGGAAATCAGCAATACAACGCTCTAATGAATCGTAGAGGGTTTTTCTTTCGAATAATGTTAAAAAAAAGTCAGGCTGATCCATAAAATATTGGTGGAGTTCCCTTAAAATCTTGGCTGCCTTGTGGAAATCGGCATGGACGGTCTCGTTCTCATAAACCCTCTCCCAGAGGAACTCTCTCATATCCCACATCGCGGAAAGAACCTCCTCAGAAATCGAGAGGCGTCCATCTCCCGACCGTAAGGTCTCCGACACGATATCATTGACCATCGTATTGATCCGCTTCGAATGGGCATCCCCTAACCGTTTGATACAATCCTCAGGAATATCCTTCAGGGAAATCACTTCGCCCCGTATCGCATCATCGATATCGTGATTGATGTAGGCGATGATATCGGCCAGACGCACCACCTGGCCCTCGAGCGTCGATGCCATTGAAGCAGGGTCTTTACAGAGGATTTCCCCCTTTCCCTTCGTATGTCTTAAGATGCCATCTCTCACCTCGAAGGTGAGGTTCAATCCTCTGCCGTCTTTTTCGAGAAGATCCACCACCCTCAAACTCTGTTCGGAGTGGTTAAATCCGCCCGGGAGAATTTCATTGAGGGTCTCCTCTCCCGCATGACCAAACGGTGTATGGCCCAGATCGTGGCCCAGTGAGATGGCTTCGGTCAGATCTTCATTGAGCCGAAGGGCCTTTGAAATCGTCCGGGCAATTTGAGAGACCTCAAGGGTATGAGTCAATCGGGTGCGGTAATGGTCTCCGGTGGGAGCGAGGAAGACCTGGGTCTTATGCGTCAACCTCCTGAAGGATTTGGAATGGATGATCCGGTCCCGGTCGTGCTGGAAGGCCGGTCTGAGAGGACATTTCTCCTCGACCGATGGTCGTCCTTTGCTCATCGAACTCAATGTGGCAAAGGGTGAAAGAAACTTCTTTTCCTGCTCTTCCAGTTCCTCTCTGATCGTTTTTCCGGCTTTATGTTCTGATGCCAATTGACAAGCCTCCTCGCAATCGTCTATCTTTTGTAAAGCTAAGTGACTCTGGAGCAAAACTATCACAATTAAGGAAGTTTATCAAACAGAATCTCCTTTAAGAAGAATTTGGCGAATCACACTAATGATAACGAATTTCACGAATAAAACCTATTCGTGTCATTTGCTGCCATTAGTGCTATTCGTTTCTATTTTCTAAACAAATCTCCAATGGACGAAAAAGCTTTAATCCAAAAGGTCCTCGAAGACCCGATCCTTTATAAACTCTCCACTCTGGCCAAGGAGAAAGGTGTTCCCCTCTTTCTTGTGGGAGGCTACCTGCGCGATCTTCTGCTTGAAGCCCGCTCCCCTGGCTCCCAACAGGTCGCGATGGATTATGACTTCACCCTCCCAAAGGAATTCTCATCTTTCATTCCAACGATTGAGAAAAATCTCGGATTCCATTTCTTTAAAGTTGGAAAAGAAGAGGTAGGCACCGTCACTTACCGGATGATCCGGAAAGAGGTATCGATAGATCTCACCTTTTTCCAGGGAGAAACCCTTGAAGAGGACCTTCAGCGGAGGGACTTCACGATGAACGCCATCGCTGTTTCTCTCCGCGATGAGACATGCCATTCAGTGGAAGGGGCTTTCAACGATATTGAGAACGGAGTGATCCGTTCCGTTTCTCCTCGCTCTTTGGAACAGGATCCCTTAAGGATACTACGAGCGGTCCGTTATCTCTGTACCCATGAAGGTTTTAGAATCGATATTCAATTAGAGGAAATGATCTTTGCAAGGAAGGAATCGGCCAGGAATCTTCCCGGTGAAAGGATCAAGATGGAACTGGACCGGATCCTTCTCTCCTCCAGGCCAGGGCTCGGAATAAAATCCCTCTATGAATTAGGACTCCTGCTCGTTCTCATGCCTGAGTTAACAGGGCTTGAACATCTTGGCCAAAACAAACACCACCATCTCAATGTCCTCTCCCATATCCTTCTGATGATTGATAAGATTTGCTGGGCAGCGGAATGGGTGACTCAAAATGGAAAGGCAATCTCTCTACCCCTGGAAGATAGGTTGGCTCTCTATTATGCCTCACTCTTCCATGATCTTGGAAAACAGGACACTTACTCCCATGATGACAAAGGGAAAATCCATTTCTATTATCACGAGTCCTTCTCCTGCAAGAGAGCTGAAGCCATCATGGATAGACTGAGGTTCTCCAATGAGATGAAGAACCGGGTTCTTCATCTCATCAAACATCATATGAGAATCCTCAACCTCTCCTCGGAGACCGGTGAGTCTGCTCTCAAAAGGCTGGTCAATCAGATTGGGGAAGAAACACCTCTTCTCGTCCTCCACACCCTCGCGGATAAAGAGGCAAGTAGGGGAATCCTTTCCATCCAGATTGACGAAATTGTTGAAGGCCATTGTCTTCGACTTCTTCAACTGTTCGCAGAGAAGGATATCGTCCATCCCCCACCCCTCATCAGCGGCCACGATGTGATGGCTCTGGGCTACCCTTCTGGGCCAAAGGTGGGAGAAATCTTAAATTTCATCCGAGAAAAACAGATCGAAGGCGAGATCAAAACAACTGAAGAGGCCATGCAGGTATTAAAGGAAAAATTTAAGGTTTAAAAAGGTATGTACTAAAAGGGTGAAAGTAATTTTTCAGAAATCTCTTGAAGTTTTATTGACAAACTATTCTAAACCCATTATAAATTTCTTGTCCGCCATTTAGTCTTAATCTTGACGCCTTGCTTCGTATTCATTGCCAAAGAAACTAAAGAGGTTTGGCAACAGCCCAGAAATAACTTCAAAGATAACTTTAACAATGATCCGTAATGATTTGTAATTTAAGATAATTTTTCCTTATCAATTTTCACCGTCTTCATCTCAGGAGGTTGAAAAAGATGTGCGGTATCTTTGGAATTTATGATCACGTGGAGGCATCCAACCATGCCTATTTAGGTCTTTATGCCCTTCAACATCGCGGACAGGAGAGCGCCGGAATCGTCTCATCCGATGGGAAACAGCTCCACCACTATCGCCAGATGGGACTGGTCTCGGAAGTTTTCACCAAAGATCTCTTAAAAAAACTTTCAGGAAGGAGTGCAATCGGTCATGTTCGGTATTCGACAACCGGTTCCAGTGAACTCAAAAACGCTCAGCCTTTTGTAGTGGACTATGCCAATGGAATGGTATCGATCGCCCATAATGGTAATCTGACCAATGCCTCTCTGATCAGGAGTGAACTGGAGTCAAGGGGTTCGATCTTTCAGTCGAATATGGATACGGAGGTGATCGTTCACCTGATCGCCCGTTCAAAGGAAAAAACATTCCTGGACCGAACTATCCACGCCCTCCGTCAGGTCGAGGGCGCCTATTCTCTCCTCTTTCTCACGGATAAGGAGATGGTGGTCGCAAGAGATCCCATGGGTTTCAGGCCGCTGATTCTCGGCTCCCTTAAAGGCTCCCCGGTGGTTGCATCGGAAACCTGTGCCTTTGACCTCATCGGCGCCAAGTTTGTCAGGGAGATCCAACCAGGAGAAATCCTTCTCGTCAATGATGCAGGAATTAAATCCTTCAATCCCTTCCCTCACAGGCAGTTACGTCAATGTATTTTCGAATTTATCTATTTCGCCCGCCCGGACAGTTTCATCTTCAATCATAATGTTTATGAAATGAGAAAAACCTTTGGAGCCCAGCTCTCCAAAGAATCACCTTCAGGGGCAGACATGACCGTCCCCATCCCGGATTCAGGATTCCCCGCTGCGCTGGGTTATGCCTCGCAATCGAACGTTCCCCTTGAACTCGGAATGATCCGGAACCACTACGTGGGGCGAACCTTTATCGAACCGGATCAGCGGATCCGCCATTTCGGCGTCAAGATAAAACTGAATCCTGTCAGAGAACTATTGAAAGGAAAGAAAATCGCTATTGTGGACGACTCCATCGTACGTGCGACAACCAGCCGAAAGATCGTCAGAATGTTTAGAAATGTCGGTGCCAAGGAAGTTCATGTCCGGATCAGCTCCCCGCCCATCACCGACCCCTGTTTTTTTGGCATTGACACGCCAAAAAAATCCGAATTGATCGCCTCCTCCCATGCAGTTGGTGAAATCCAGAAATTTATTCATGCTACTTCTTTACATTATCTGAGTGTTGAGGGATTGAAAAAGTGTGTCAGGGGTGAGGAAGAACACTTCTGTTACGCCTGTTTCACCGGAGAATATCCCTACTCTTTTTAAGAAGCCTTATTTTCTTCCGTAATATATTCTTTTACGGTCGCGTAGATCTTATCGCCAATCAAACCGACATGGTGAAGCCATTCCATCGCATCGGATATTTTAAACAGGGCATGAGGTTCAATTCGGGATAACCTGAGCCTCTCTCCTCCTCCCTGTTCACGGTCGAGCAGAACCACCAGTTCGTTGACCACGCCGCCCTGATCTCTAACCACTTCCGCCGCTTCAATCACACTCTCTCCTGTGGTGATGAGATCGTCCACGATGAGTACCCTGTCGTTTCGGCTTAGGGTGCCCTCAATCTTTTTTCTTACGCCATGTTCCTTCCGAGCTTGACGGTAATAAATGAGGGGGATACCCAACTTCTGGCTGACCATGGTGGCAAATGGAACTCCTGCGGTAGGCACTCCCAAGATCTTATCTATTTTGTCTTTGTTAATCTCATTCACGACGATTCGCGTCAGGGAGTTGGCAATCCAGTCCATTGTAATCGGGCTGGAGATAGTCAGCCTCAGATCAATATAATAAGGGCTCTTTTTGCCCGAGGCCAGAATATAGTCCCCGAATTTAATGGCATCGTTTTTAATGAGGAGGATTCCCACCTGTTTCGTCAGAAAGAGCTTCTCCTCCTCCCACACCTTCTTTTCGATCTCTTCGATTCCCAGGATCATAAGCCCTCCAGAAATGTTTGTAACCACTTTTATAAAGAATTGGGCCAGATGTCAATAGAATTTATTCATCCCTAACCTAACGCTCGGGGTATGCCTTCGATACTACCTCTAAAGCTTCTGCTTTTTTTTTAAAAAAGGCTTTTGACATCCGAAACAAAATTTGACATAATTTTTTCCATGGTTTGGATTAGAAAATTAGGCGGGGTCACACTCGATGGTTTACAGGGTATGGGAAGGATGGGCCTTTTCTTTGTCCAGACCCTCTTCTGCGCCTTCACGCCTCCCTTAAAATTTTCCTGGATCATCAAACAAATCTGGTTTATCGGGTACCAATCCACACTGGTCATTTTTCTGACGGGGGCTTTTTCGGGAATGGTCCTCGGTCTGCAGGGATTCTATACCCTTAACCGTTTTGGTTCGACCGCACTGCTCGGGCCGATGGTCGCCCTATCCCTCATCAAGGAACTGGGGCCGGTCCTTGCTGCTCTCATGGTAACAGGAAGGGCTGGCTCTGCAATAACGGCCGAAATCGGGATCATGCGGACCAGCGAACAGATTGACGCCATGGAGTTGATGGGGCTCAATCCCTTTCGATATCTGATCGTTCCAAAACTGATTGCAGGCATCATCGCCCTTCCCCTCCTGACTGCCATCTTCGATGTGGTCGGCATTTTCGGCGGATATTTCGTAGGAGGAAGATTGCTGGGAGTTGGTCAAGGAACCTATTTCGGTGAAATGGCCAACTATGTGGGGATTGAGGATGTCCTGGAGGGGATTTATAAATCTCTCAGTTTCGGAGCCATCATCAGCTGGGTCTGTAGTTATAAAGGCTATCATGCCGGATTTGGGGCTGAAGGGGTGAGCAAGGCCACCACTCAGGCCGTGGTGCTCTCATCGGTCCTGGTCCTGTTCTGGGATTATATCATGACGTCTTTACTCTTTTAAGACGAAAGGAGCTTCAGGTCTAAAACCCTGAGTTACATATTCGGAGGGCCATTGCCACTCAAAACGAAGAGATAGAAAGAAAAAGATGATTCGGCTTGAAAACATCCATAAATCATTCAATGGGTTTGAGGTCCTCAAGGGCATCTCTTTCCAGATGGAAAAGGGAGAGATTTTAGCGCTGATCGGCGGAAGCGGCAATGGGAAAAGTGTCATTCTGAAACATATTGTAGGATTGTTAAAACCCGACCAAGGACATGTCTTTATCGACGGAAAGGACATAGGTCACTGTAAAGGAAATGACCTTGAGGAGATCAGGAGCCGGATAGGATTTCTATTCCAGAATGGCGCCTTGTTTACTTCCTTCACGGTCTATGACAATGTGGCCTTTCCCCTGCGCGAGAAAACGAAATTGAGTGAAAAAGAGATCAACGAAAGGGTGTTCAAGGAACTGGATCAGGTTGGATTGGCCGGGGCAGAAAATAAATATCCGGCTGAACTCAGCGGAGGAATGATCAAGCGCACAGCGTTTGCACGGGCCCTGGTCACAAAACCGGAGGTCATGCTTTTTGACGAACCGACCACCGGCCTCGACCCCATCATCGCCCATACGATTCTCGACCTGATTAAGTCGCTCCATGAACATCTCGGGTTTACAGCCATCATCGTCAGCCACGAACTCTCAAGGGTGTTCCAGATCGCCCATCGCGTGGCGATGTTACATGAGGGAAAGATCTGGACCATAGGCACCCCTGAAGAGATATTATCTTCAAGCGACCCGGTCATCCGACAATTTATCAGCGGGGCGACCGGTGGAGCGTTCAAGTTATATTAGAGGTGAAGAGATGAAAAAATATAACATCGAATTGGCCGTGGGATTATTCGTTCTTGCCGGGATGCTCTGCCTCGGCTACCTCTCAATCAAATTGGGGAAAATGGAAGTCGTTGGAGGAAAAGGTTATGAGATCTATGCCATCTTCTCCAATAGCGGGGGGGTGAAACAAGGGTCGAATATCGTCATCGCCGGTGTGGAAGTGGGTCGCGTGAAGAACATCGCCCTTGAGAATTATCAGGCCAGGATCATCCTGAGCCTGTCATCGAAGGTAAAGATTCAGGAGGATGCCATCGCCTCCATCAAGACCAAAGGATTGGTGGGAGAAAAGTATATTGAGATCACGCCAGGAGGATCTGATAAATTCATCTCTCCGGGGGGGAGAATCAGGGAAACCCAATCTTCGGTGGATCTTGAAGAACTGATCTCCAAACTTGTTTTTGAAAAAATCTAACGAGGCCTTAGGGGGATAACGATGCTTCAAATCTTTCTCCTTCAAGTTATTCTGCTCCTCTCACTCACTTTCGGAATGGAACCCATTACCTTTGCAGGAGAACCCCAGGAGCAACTCCGGCAGACCACGGACAAGGTCCTCGCCATCTTGTCTGATCCAGCCCTTAAATCCCATAATAAGTTAAAAGAAAGAAGAGAGCTGATCCTAAAAGTGGTTGATGAACGTTTCGATTGGGAAGAGATGGCTCGTCGTTCTCTTGCAAGGCACTGGGCACAGAGAAGCCCTGAGGAGAAGCAGGAGTTTACGATCCTCTTTAAAGAGTTGCTGGAGAGGGTTTATATGGACAAGGTGGAAGGCTATTCCTGGAATAAAATTGCCTATGAGGGGGAGCATATTGACGGAGACTATGCCGCCGTTAAAGTCAAGGTTTTTACGGCCAGGGACCAGACCATTCAAGTCGAGTATCGAACACGGAAAAAAGGACATCAGTGGGTCGTCTATGACTTCATCATAGAGGGAGTGGGTCTCGTGAACAATTACCGGACACAATTCAACGAGATCATTCTCAAATCCTCTTATCAGGAGCTGGTCAAAAGGTTGAAAACCAAATCAACTCAGAACTGACCTGGCCCTCGCATCAGGTGATGATAGTGATGGAAACAAGGGGAATGCTTTCGATGAGAATACCGATGATAGGATGTTTGTTATGCGGTTTATTGATGACGATGCTTCCTAACCATGCCTTAAGCGAACCTAAAGCCTCTATTGAATCAGCCCTTGACCTCTTGATGTATGATCAACCCTCTGATCCTCCCCTCCTATTGGCACAGTCTTACAGGCCGTCTTTAAAAGAGGAAGAACCGGAATTCGAGGAACAACCAGATACGATGCCCGACCCTTTCGAGCCTGTGAACCGCTTCTTTTTCAACTTTAATGATAAACTCTACTTCTGGGCGTACAAACCGGTAGCCTCCGGATACAAGATAGCTGTCCCTGAGGATATAAGGCATGGCGTCAAAAATTTTTTCTCCAATCTCACCGCCCCGGTCCGTTTGGTGAACTGCCTCCTTCAGGCTAATTTCAAGGGGGCTGGCAATGAAACCATTCGTCTCCTTCTCAACTCCACGCTGGGGATGGCTGGCTTCCTCGATCCTGCCCAAAAGGAATTGGGAATAGAGAAAAGGGAGGAAGATTTCGGGCAGACCCTTGGAGTCTGGGGGATGGGACCGTTATTTTATGTCGAATGGCCATTTCTTGGAGCCTCCAGTCTGCGCGATGCTGTTGGTTTCGCGGGTGACATCCTTCTTGATCCGAAGACCTACTTGATTAAGTCCATACCGGTTGGCCTCGCCGTTCGAACCTATGACCAGGTCAATGACACCTCCTTCAGGATTGGAGAATACGAGGATTTTAAAAGAAACGCCATCGATCCTTATATTGCCAAACGGGAAGCCTATCATCAATACCGACAACACAAAATTAAAAAAAGATAAAAGTAATTGACTTTTGTCTCTAAAATGTTTAGGTTTTTTAAGTCCACTGGAGTTACATCTGCTGCCTGAAGGAGACAATGATGAATCCGATTAAACTTCCTCTGACCAAGAAGAAGGAGAAAAAAAAGGAAAAGGCGCCTACTCGAAAGGGAGTGTTAGCCATCGAAAAGAGAAAGCATCCCCGATTTTTCGTCGAGCTCCCTTTCGATTACTCCCGGAAAGGCAAAAAAACTGATTTCGGTGGATTAGTAAAAGATGCAGGTGAAGGAGGTATTCTCGTCTATCTCCCCGAGAAGGTTGATGTGGGAGAAGTGTTGAAAGTCGAAATCTTTTTTGCAAAGGGCCTGGAGTTAAACACCGTCCAGGGAACAGCCAAGATCGTCTGGGCTGACCTTGCTGCGAAGGAAACCTGGAGGGAACACCGGTATGGGCTGGAATTTCAATCCATGCCCAAAGGAATGATTCAGAAATTGAAAAATCTATTAAAAGATCTGGGAGAAACCCACAAGTCTTAGTGGCAGGATTTCCCTGACTCCTCCCCTTCTCCACCGAAGTGATCATAACTTCATTTTTTGCGGTTTTCTGGCCATTAAGTTATATTCCAGTTGATTTGAAACCCGATGGCTCTCAATAGAAGGATTTCCAAATTCTTTTTCCCATCGCTCACCCCTAACTTCGTGATCCGGGCGGGGTGCATTGCCCTGGCTGCTTATCTTGTCTTCGGACATCTTCTGACTCCGTTTTGGATCAAAGGCAACAGCATGGAGCCTGCATACCGAAACGGGCAGGTGAATTTCTGCTGGAAGCTTCGTTATCTTTTCTCAAAACCTTACAGAGGCGATGTCGTGGTCATTCGCTTCACCGGCGAGAGGATAACGCTCCTGAAGAGAGTGGTCGCTCTCGAAAATGAAGAGGTCGAATTCCAAAATGGAAAGCTCCTGATCAATGGAAAAGAACAGGAGGAACCCTATCTCCAATACCCTTATGACTGGACCCTTCCAGCCCGCCGGGTGGAGCCCGGTTCCGTTTATGTAGTAGGAGATAACAGGAGTGTCCCGATGCAGAACCATCTGTTCGGGCAGACCTCTCTGACGCGTATTTTAGGAGGTCCTCTATGGTAACCCCTGTCAGAACGACCGGCAAACCATTCAACCCCACAGGCAGAGTAGCAAAAAAGAGTCCGTCTGTAGGGCAAAGGTCGATGATTCCTGACTGGTTAAAAATTAAATATGTCCTGGTCAGCATGGCCCTGATTGCAATCGGGATAGGAATTTTCTTTATGTTCCTCGAAAGTGAAGAGAAGAAAGTGAAGAAACAGTTTCACTTGCTTTCAGAAGGAGTCTCCAAAGAAACCGGCGAAAACATCTTTACATTGGACCAAAAGCTCAAGAAGATTGGCTCCCTTTTCAACGACACCTGTGACATGGCGATCCCGGCCCATTCCATATCGGGCCAAATGACCCGCGAGGAGATAACCGGCTATGCAGCTCGTGGTCGTCTCTATGTGTCAGAACTCCATTTGACGTTTCATGATGTTATGATCACCTTTCCGCAGGAAGGCGAGGCACGGGCCCGTGTGACCGCCCGGTTGACTGGAAAGACAACCGCTGGTGAAGGAATCAATGAGGCTCACGAAATCGATTGCCTTTTAAAGAAGATCGAAAAAAAATGGTTGTTCAGCAGCATCGAGGTAGTCGAGGTACTGAAAAAATAGACTACTCTACACTCTTGACAGGAATCACCCATTCAATATAATTGCCCATCATATTTCTACGGGAGGAGAAAAATGGATTACCAATCCTTTGTAAACGGACAGATTGCAGAAATTAAAGCATCGGTCAAAAACCACCTCGCTATCAATGCGCTCAGCGGTGGAGTCGACAGCTCGGTCGTGACCGCTCTTGGTCATAAGGCCATTGGTGATCAACTGAAGACTGTCTTCATCGAAAACGGTCTGATGCGGCAGGGAGAACCTGATCGGGTGGTCAAGATCTTTGCCGATATGGGGATTCCTGTTCAATTGGTCGACGCGAAGAAAGAATTCCTTGCTGCGTTAAAGGATTTGACCGACCCGGAAGAAAAGCGGAATGCCATCACGCGGACTTTTTATTCAACCGTCTTCGGGAGACTGGTACGGGACACCGGCGCAAAATTCCTCTTCCACGGAACCATCCTCACCGATATCGAAGAGACGGTCGCTGGCATCAAGCGTCAACATAACATCCTTGCTCAGGTCGGAATCGACCCGGAAAAAGAATACGGCTATCAGGTCCTTGAACCCCTTAAAACTCTGCGGAAAGACGGAGTGAGAGAGGTAGCAAAAATATTAGGACTCCCTCTCGAGCTTGCTAAAAGAATTCCCTTCCCCGGCCCTGCCCTTGCAACCAGGATTGTAGGCGAAGTCACTGAGGAGCGCCTTGCCACGGTTCGGGCAGCTACGGTCATCGTTGAAGAAGAGCTCGGAGACACAGGCGCCTTCCAGTACATGGCCATCCTCTTAAGCGACAGGGCGACCGGAATCGTCAATGGAAAACGGGAATTCGGGCAGATCATTGTGGTGCGTTGTATCAACAGCGTGGATGCAAGAACGGCAGCGCCTGTCGAGATCCCGTGGGCCAAACTGCAGAGGATTTGCGACCGTATCACCTCGATCAGGGATGTGAACCGTTGCCTTTACGATCTTACGCCAAAACCACCGGCAACCATTGAGTATATTTGAGTAATGGGGGGGCACTTCTATTCAAACAAAACTTTTCGATCAATGGCCAGAGGATTATGACCGGTGGTTCACAACACCCATAGGGGCCCTTGTAAAGAAATATGAATCTGACTTGCTCCTGGAGTTATTAGAACCCAATTCCGGGGAGAGAATATTGGATGCAGGTTGTGGAACTGGGATCTTTACATCAGATATTCTTTCCCATGGCTGCCATGTGATCGGTATTGATATCTCCTGGCCGATGCTTGTCCGGGCAAGGGTGAAGACAGAAGGATCTCCTTTCCAGGCGGCTCAGTCGGATATCCTCAGGCTTCCATTTAAGAATAATCTCTTCGATAAGGTGATTTCTGTCACCGCCATTGAATTTATTGAAGACGCAAAAGCCGCCATCGAAGAATTATTCCGTGTGACTAAAAAAGGGGGGACGATTGTCGTGGCTTCCCTGAACAGCCTCAGTCCATGGGCTGAACGGAGAAAAGCAAAAGAGGGCCACTCTCTTTTTCAAAAGGCAATTTTTAGATCTCCTGATGATTTATTGTCTCTGACTCCCGTCCGAGGGACAGTTAGAACTGCAATTCATTTCCGGAAGGAAGATGCCCCGGAAAAGGCTCGAGACATTGAAAAAGAAGGAAGAGAGAAAGGTTTAAACACAGGGGCATTTGTTGCGGCTCGATGGGAAAAACCATAAAAGAAGCGAGGAAATCATGGAAGAGAAGAATAAGTTACCTGTCATCATTCACCACTGGATAGAGCATAATGAAAGCCACATGGCCGAGTATCAGAAATGGGCTGAGAAGGCAGGGCAATTGGGACTCGAATCCATACAGAAGAATATTCAGAAGGCGATAGAGAACCTCAATCAGTGCAACCTCAGCCTTAAAGAAGCCTTGGAAGGACTATAAAGAAGGTGATCAGGATACCAGAATATCAGGGCATCAGGTAAAACCTGATCTCCTGATCACCTGATGCCCTGATCTCCTGGTATCCTGGTCGCCTGATATCCTGATACCCTAATATCCTTCAAAAACGGGCTATCTTTTTACCTAACTGGAAAGCCTTCTTTTTAGCCTGCTCGTTCTTGTCGATTTCTCCCCTTGCATAGGCAGAGACCTGAACCGGAGGCAGTAATTTAAGTCCGGCGAGCTTGCAGGTCTCCCTGAAGCTATGGACGATGGGGTCGGACGTATGAACATCGGGAGCTCCACAGACGGTGATCAGACCAATCTTCTTCCCCATCATCTTTGGTGCATAGGCCTTGTGCCAGGTCCAATTTCCATCGAAAAAGGCGCACCAGCGGTCCAGATAGGCCTTCATCTGGGAGGTCATCGCCCAGAAGTAGAGAGGGACGCTATGGAGGATGGCATCACCTTCCAGAATCTTCTTGTGAATCTCAAGCATATCATCCTTTATCACGCAAATGCCTGTCTCATTACACTTCGTGCAATCGAGGCACCCTGCTATTTTCTTTCGGCTCAGGACAATTTTTTCCGTTTTGGCTCCCATTTCCTTTGCCCCTGCCAGAGCCTGATTCAAAAGAATGTCACTATTTCCACCTATCCTCGGACTTCCGAGCACTCCCAGCACTTTCATTGGTTTCCTCCTCATGAATGGTATTATTCCGCTTATAAATCTTTGGCTCCATAAAGTCAACCTTTCGTTTTTTTCGAACCTCTTGACACTCTGTTTTCTATTTAGTACGCTTCATTTCAAAGGTGGCTATCCTGTATTGATAAAAAGCCTATGAGAAAAACTGAGAAAAAAGAAAAAACCTTAGAAAAAAATACCCCCCAGAAACAGGAGGGATGTTTCTTTAGCTGGGGGAAATTGGTGGAGATGAAAAACAATCGAGACCAGTTTTTTGCTGGAGATGGTTTTAAAAGAGTGCGCATACTCGATATTGATGGGAAGACGAAAAATATCCACATGGTCTGTGAGCTGGGGAGAAAAACATGGCCCTTGCATTTTGATAAGTTAGAGGAGATACACGACAAGATTCACAGCGGAGAGATTAACCTGATCCCCTATGAGATCGACCGCCTGATGCCCACCTGGGGAAACTTCATCACTGGTCTTTTTAAATTCCTGGGGTGTGGCAAAGATTAACAAAGACAAAACTCTAAACTCAAAACCCTAAACTCTAAACAATCTCAAAAAAGCAAAATACAAAACTCAAAACTGGATAATATAAAAGCAGTGAAAATCCAGGTTAGCCTTTCTAAACATTTGGATTTTGAGCTTTGGGTTTATTTGGGGTCTCGCGTTTAGAGTTTAGGGTTTGATGTTAAAATTATGGGGTATAAAGGGTGACAAGAAGCTCACACCTCTCGTCAGAAACATTTCTAAGTTTGTGCTTGGTTTCAGAATCGAAATGGATGGTCTCTCCCTGTTTCAGGTGAAACACTTTTCCTCCCAGCGTGAGTTCTAATTCTCCCTTATAGACAAAGATGAACTCCTCTCCCGGGTGTTTATATTCGACCATTTTATGGACTTCTCTTGCCTCAATCGTGACCATAAAGGCCCGTAATCGCTTATCCGCTGCTCCGGGTGTCAGGGTGCGGTAAGAGTAATTCTGTGTGCGCTTGATAAATCCTTCCTGGCGTTTCCCCTCGATCTGAACCTTTTCCTGTTCTGTCAAAAAATTGCTGGGGTCGATCTGCAATGCCTGCGACAGTTGCAGTAAAAAGGAAACTGGAGGAGTGAGGCTGTCGGATTCCACCTGTTCGATAAACTCCGGCGGTTGACCGGTTTTTTCCGCCAGATCCATCAGACTCATCTTGTGGTCATCTCTCAATTTTTTAAGCCTCTGTCCAAAGGTCACTGACCTCTGATCTTTGCCTGATTGAACCTGGTTACGGTAGAGTTCGGTGATCTCCCTGAAAAGATGACTTTTAACCTCCGAAATAAAAACAGGAAGAAAGGATTGGGTATCGGCAACCACTCCAATGTGGGCCAAATTGAAAATTGGCGCTCTCGAATCTCGGTTGACGGCAACGATTGTCCCGGCTCCTTGTAGGGCAGCCGTATATTGAACCGCACCCGAAGTGCCACAAGTAATTAATAGTCCTGGTTTGACGGACCTGCCGGTTTGTCCGATCAGTTGGTCATGCGATGTCCAGTGGGCATCCACCGCGGGCCGGGTCGCACCGACTTCCGCTCCTAAGAGTAAGGCGAGTTCCCTCAGATAATTAAACCCTTCTAAATTCTTTACTCCCCGTCCACCGGCGACCACAATCTTGGCATCCTCCAGTTTTGCAGCGTGAGGTGATTCGTGTACCGAAGATAGTATTTCAATCTTAGAAGCTCCCTCTTTCAAACTTTTATCAATTTTGATAATCTCTCCGCGGGCATCTTTGTCATAAGCAGGTTCGGGGAAAGTGCCGGGCCGGATGGTGGCCATATACGGTCGATTCGAACTCCATACAATACGGGCCAGATAAGTTCCCCCAAAGGCAGGACTGGAAGCGACCAGCCTCTCCTTTTTCTCATCCCAATCGAGTGAGATGCAATCAGCGCTAAGCCCTACCCCAAGACGTTTGGAAATCCTCGACGCAAGTTCAGTCCCGAATTCAGAAGCCCCAAAAAGAAAGACATCTGGTTGATACTCATGAATGATTTCGCAGATGATGTCTGTATATAAATCGGTCCGGTACATTTCCAGTTCCGGTCGATCAACACAGAGGACACGGTCTGCCCCTCTGGCAATGTATTCTTTGTTAAATTCCTCCCCTTTATTCCCCAGGAACACTACTGAAACCTTTCCCCGTCCATTCGAAAGGGTTTGCGCCTTTCCCAGAACCTGGAACGAAAGCCGGTCCTGATGATAATGGCGATGGTCCCCAAAGACCCAGATCTCTAAATCCTTTTTCATAGCCTGGCTCTATGACAATAGATTCTTTTCTGTTAACTTTTCTAATAGCGCTTTGGCCTGCTGTCGGGGCTCTCCTTCGATGAAATCGCAGGACTTCTGTTTGGTGATGGGGATCAACTCCTCGACCCATGTACCGGATCCCTCATGCCCTACCCTCGTCGGATCAGCTTTTAAGTCCTCTAAATTCCATCTCTCAATGGGTGTCCGGGTAAAGGCATCCTCAATATCGACTAAGCTTGGAGTGTGCAATCCAATTGCCGGTGAGATAGTGAGCAGCGCAGGTGGAGTAATGGCCGCCTTTTCTCTGAACCCATCGATCATGCGTTCAACAAGAAATCGATTTTGCTCTCTCTCAACCTTCTCTACGCCGGTGAGATGTGGAATTCCAAGTTCCTCAGCCAGCTGAGGGCCAACCTGTGCAGTCCCGCTATCTGTTGTGCGCATGCCAGAAAGAATCAGGTCATACTTGCCAATTTTTCGGATCCCCATGCCCAGGACATAAGAGGTGGATAGAGTATCACTTGCAGAAAACCGCGCATCGGAAAGCAGTACCGTCCGGTCTGCACCTATGGCCAAAGCCTCCCACAGCACCTCCTTGCTGATCTCAGGGCCCATTGTGAGAACGGTGATCGTGCCGGAGTATTCCTTTTTGAGATGAACGGCCATGGCCAAGGGGTAAAGATCAAAGGAATTCATCCGTGAGGATTTCAATGAACGCATGAGGCGATGGGTGCGGGGATCAAACCTCATCTGATCCCCAGCCATCACCTGTTTGATGCATACGATGACATTCATTCCCGCCTCTGGGCCAACCTATCCTTTGGCTTGGTTTCTAACCAGACTTTTTCCATAAACTAACAATTTCCAATAGGATTGTCATTCCGGCGAAAGCTCGGTTTCGAGTCGCAACGACCGGAATCCAGTAATTTCAGGTCGTTCTGGATGCCCCCGTATCAAGCACGGGGCAAGCTCCTCAAGTCCGGCATGACAGACAGGGTGCACTTATTAACACACTCTGACGATCGACCTTTCGTACTACCTCAGACCTCATGTCTCCTATTGTTTACAAAATTCAATCTACTTCCCTTTTTAACAGCTCCCGGGCGATGACGATCTGTTGAATCTCATTGGTCCCTTCATAGATCTCGGTCACACGGGCATCCCGGAAATATCGTTCGATCGGATAGTCCTTGCTGTAACCATACCCTCCATGGATCTGAACTCCCATCGAGGCCACTTTCGAGGCCATTCGCCCTGCAAAGAGCTTAGCCATGGCTGAAGGACAGGACAGGTCACCTCCCTGATCCTTAATATGGGCTGCTTGTAAGGTCAACAGTCGCGCTGCCTCCACCATGGTGCCCATGTCAGCAAGCATCATCTGAATGGCCTGGTGCCGGGCCAAAGGGGTTTTGAATTGAATTCGTTCTTTTGCATACTTTAGAGAAACATCCAGGGATCCCTGCCCTATTCCCACTGCTTGCGCCGCAATACCGATCCGTCCGGTATCCAGAGCTCCCATCGCAACTTTAAATCCATCGCCTTCTTTGCCGAGCAGATTGGCCTTCGGCACCCGGCAATCTGTCAGAATAATGGAGCAGACTGGATTGGCGCGCATCCCGGAATTATTTTCAAGAAGCCCCACCTCAAATCCTGGGATACCTCGCTCTACGATGATTGCACTGAAACCTTTCTTAACATCCCCTGGTTTGACCGAAGTAAAAATGACCAGGGTGTCAGCCACCCCTCCATTGGTGACAAAGATCTTATTCGCATTGACAATGTAAGAGTCACCCTCACCGATTGCCGTTGATTCAATTGACATGGCATCCGACCCGGCATTGGGTTCAGTTAAACAGAAAGAACCTATCTTTTGGCCAGCGGTCAGAGGGGGAAGGAACTTCGCCTTCTGCTCATCGTCACCGAATTGGCTTAATGGATAGACCACCACACTGTTATGCACAGCAATGGTCAATCCCATGGCTCCACAGACCCGCGAAATCTCTTCAATCACCAGGCAATAGGAGATCGAGTCTGTCCCGGCTCCGCCATACTGCCTCGGGGCCTGCATGCCAAAAAAATTGAGAGGCCCCATCTTCTCAACCGCTTCCCATGGGAAACGACCCTCGTCGTCAATCTCATGCGCAATGGGAGCCAGTTCAGCCTTTGCAAACTCCCGTGCCATGCGTCTGATCTGTCTCTGCTTGGGTAAAAGGTTAAAATCCAAATCCGCCACCTCAACTTAGATTTTATTTTTCTTGAATATCATAAAAGCATAATAGTAAAATATCAATGAGAGTAAAAAATTTACCGAGGAGTAAGAGATGAACTTGATCGAAGAGATTAAGAGTACACTCCGGATGGAAATCAGGCCAAATTCGCAAGGATTAGACTATCTTGAAGCCGTTTTTCAAAAAAGTGACCTTGGATTACTCAACCCTCTACTAAGAAAATATTTTGGTACAGAAGTAGAGACCCCTGGTAAAGAAATTACCTTACCGCCCATCATTCAAAAATTGGCCGATTCCATCGGAGGCCTCTGGCCAGGACAATTCTTCTTTTACAAACAGGAGGATGAATGGGTAACCTATGCCACCCTCTGGCCATGGGAATCCAACCCCGAGAAAATAACATTAAAATCCGGAGTATGGAAAATCGACCCCACAACCCTTTGAATGCTTTCAAGATTTTAGACCTGTAAAAAAGAAGAGGTTGAGATGATTTCTCAACCTCTTCTTTTTTTGGTGCCTAGGGCCGGACTTGAACCGGCACGGTGGGGGACCACCGAGGGATTTTAAGTCTTTTCTATAACCTTTCCTATAATTTCCTGCAAAATAACTTTTCCCTTGACATTTCAAAAACTTCCGTGTTATTATTTTTCCCATAGCGTCACAACAAAACCCTTCATTTCTTTTAAAAAGTGGGGACAGAGTGGGGACTGGATACCGAGGGATTTTACCGAGGGATTTTTTTTGGGACTAAACGGGGACTGTCCAGTCCCCGTTTTTACCGAGGGATTTTTATCCCGAAAGGGGGCCTTATGATGAGAAAATGGAAAAAGACAAAGTATCCGGGCGTCAGGTTTCGAGAACACGGAACAAGAAGATGCGGGGTCGCGATGGATCGTTATTTTGCGATTCGTTATCAGATGGACGGCAAGCGCCATGAAGAGGGGATTGGCTGGTCAAGTGAAAAATGGTCGGCAGAGAAGGCCGCGGCGGAGCTTGCAGAGTTAAAAAAGAACTTCCGGTTAGGGGAAGGAAAACCTTTAACGCTTCAAGAGAAAAGAGAACGGGAAAAACAGAAAAAGCAAAAGACCGAAAAAGACGCCTTGACGTTCGGGGAGTATTTTGAAAAGTCGTATTATCCGAGCGCACAGACAAGCAAAAAGGCAGGGTCACACAAAAAAGAATTGGAGCATTTCAAACTTTGGATTTCTCCGGTTTTAAAGTCAATGGAGCTTGGAAAAATCACACCGATTGCTATTGAACGAATCAAAAAAAATCTTATTGACGCCGGAAGGTCGCCGCGAACCGTTCAGGCCGTTTTTACAACGGTCAGAACTATCTGGAATCAAGCGCGCCGTGACAGGGTTGTCTTTGAAGATTCACCGACTAAACAAGTCAAGATTCCGAAATTCGATAACCGGCGACAGCGGTTTTTAACCCATGATGAGGCGGCGGCACTCCTTGAAGATTTACAGAAACGGGATTTCAAGGTTTACAGGATGGCTTTTTTAAGTTTGCATAGTGGCTTAAGGGCCGGTGAAATTTTCGCCTTAAAATGGGGCCACATTGACACAGAGCGGGGTTTAATCCGTGTATCCGACGGGAAGAGCGGGAAGAGTCGGGCGGCTTATATGACCGGCGAAGTCAGGGAAATGTTTTTGAAGATGAACCGTGGGGGGCCGGAGGACGTCGTTTTCCCAAACAGCGACGGCGAACCGTTCACAGAGATTCCAAAGACATTTAAGAGCGCGGTTGACGCGGTGGGGTTGAATAGAGGGCTTGCAGACCGGCGGCAAAAGGTTTGCTTTCACTCCTTGCGCCACAGTTTTGCAAGTTGGCACGTCCAAGGCGGGACCGACCTTTACACGGTCAAGGAATTGTTAGGACACGGCACAATCGGGATGACTGAACGATATTCCCATTTATCGCCGGAGGGCTTAAAAACCGCGATGAAACGGTTTGAAAACGGCATAGCAGAGGCCAAAGAAGAAAAAACCAATGTCATTGAGTTGAGAAAATAAGGGGGCAGTTATGGTTGACATGGCTATCAGAAAATGGTTTGAAAATAACTCTCCGTGGTGTCCGCTGTTTGGGTCAATTCCTTTTAACTTTTTAAAGACAGACAAACCAGAAATTTATTGCGATCCTATTGAATTAAGATGCTTAAAAATCATCCGTGGGGGCCGTTCGGTCTGGGGGGTCGGGGATCATCTTGGTTTACCTGATTCAAGGTCATGGCCGAAGCCGGAAAAAGTATCATGGTATCCAGAGGGGGAACTTCTAACAGCGCGCGGGATTTTTTGGCACGTCCTTGATATTTTTGGAGCCTCTCAAATCTTCAATCCCGCGGATCCGGATCAAATCAGACATTCGGAGATTCTATTTCATGCGCGGGATTATGGGCGAACGTTTGAGGGGGCAAAAGAGGTTGAAGATTTCAAAATGCTTGCAGTCTTTTCGATTTACCTTGCGTGGGATTGTCTGGAGGCAGTTTTAACGAAAGATGGTGATTACAGCGAGCGAGAGATTTTAAAAAACCTTTTGCTTGCAGAAGCATTTTTGAAGGAGTCTGAAATAATTCAGAAGTTAAAACTGAAGGGTCACTCAAAAAAGGCAGGGGCAAAGGGTGGAAAGATGCGCCAAAAAATCCCCGCTGTCTTTGAGGCCATAAAGAAAGCCGAACGGGAAGCAAGGCAAAAAACGGCGTTGGGAATGTGGGAATATTTGAAAAAAAGATATTTCGGCGACGAACATTTCGAAACGATAAATTCTGATTTATTTTTCGATAGGGATGAAACAGACGATGATGAAACAGAGAATTTGATGACGATTAGAACTTTTAACAGCGTTGGAAAATTAAAAAAAGTTCAAACCATGAAAGATAAAAGAATCACTTTTAGCCAGTTTAAAAACTACGTTAAAACCCACCGAAAAAATAAGCCAGTTTAGTCGCTTTCCTATCCTTCCCAAATGTTACGGTATCTCCAAAACAATATTGGAGGTGCCTAATGTCAAAACCTGATTTCTCAATTTTAGCAAAAACGTGGCCTTCTCCGTTCGTTGCCCGAACCGAAGTCAGAAACTTCTCCGGCGGGCTTATTGATTCAAAAACCCTTGCCAATATGGACAGTCAAGGCGCGGGGCCGGAGGGTCGCTTTCGTATAGGCCGAAAGATCGGCTATCCCGTCCAGAGCGTCATAAAATGGCTGGAAGGCCGGTTGGCGGAGTAAAGCCGATGGCTAACGAAAATCACGGCGGCGGATGGGTCAAACTTTGGCGTCAATCGCTTGAATCCCAAGTTTTTCAAGACGCGTCGCTTTGGAAGGTCTGGACGTGGTGCTTAATGCGCGCCTCACACTCCGAACGATGGGAAGCCGTGAAATGCGGCAAGGGAGTGACAGAGGTGAAACTTTCCGCCGGTCAATTTGTATTCGGACGCCTTGACGCCGCAAGACGATTGAGAATGAAACCCTCTTCTGTTTGGGGTCGCATTTTAAAGTTGTCGGAGATGGGAAATATTGAAATTTTATCCGACAACCTAAAAAGTTTGATTTCAATAACGAATTGGGACATTTACCAGAAGGAAGATTTTCAAATCCGACAGCGAACCGACAGCCTAAAACCGAAGAGTAAGGGGTCGCCAAAAGAAAAACCCCGAAATTCCGGCATCCTAAACCGACAACCCAAAATTTCAAAAAACAGTTTTAAATTTTCAGATGTTACTGATTCCGAAATTTTCCATTCCGACAGCCTAAACCGACAGCGAACCGACAGCGAACCGACAGCGAACCAAAATTTTTCCGACACTAAAGAAAAGTCTTTTAAAGAATTAAAAGAAAAGAATTTAAAGAATGAAGAGAATGTCGTTTTCTCAAATTTTTCTTTTTCTTCAAAACCTGAAACCCAAATCCAAACATCAAACCCGCCTTTAAGTGGAAATCAAAAACTGAATGCAGAGAAACTTCTCCGTGCTATGGGCATTAAAAGGCACAGCGACAACGGAGAAGATGAAGCCGAGCGCCGGCGGCTTCTCAATGAGCAAAAGAAAATGTTGGGGGTCAAATGAATAAAAAAACCGCGATACTCATTCAGAGGGCTTTTGATTCTTTAGACCGAGGGGCAAACGGACTTTTGGACTTCGATGAGAAAATAAACGAGGCCATGTTATCGGCTGATTCAGACGAAGAGATCGAAGGAATAAATTTTCTTATTTGCCGGATTGTCAGGGCGGCACACACAAGGCCGCGGGCATGGGCATAGATCGGAGGCAAAATGATTAAACCGAGTTTTGAATTGAAGGGCGTCAAAGAAGCGCTGGAACAATTCGACAGTAAGAAGGTCAAGGCGGCGATCCGTTCGACACTTGACAGGAGCGCCACACAGGGAAAACAGGAGATAGTCAAGGCCGTGAGCGATAACTACAACATCAAACCCAAAGATGTCAGGGACGTGACCGAAGTCCAGCGGACGACACAGACCGCGCTTGAAACTAAAATCAGAATTGCAAGAAAAAAATTGAGTTTGGCTTATTTCCGAGCAAGACAGACCGCGACAGGCGTCGTTGCACACGTTCGGAAGAGTGGCGCTTCTGTTTATCCGTCGGCGTTTATCATTCGGAAGTTTGGGGGGAAAGTTTTCAGAAGAAAAACAGAGAAGCGATTTCCGATTAAACACATGGCAGGGCCAGCCGTGACCGAGATTGTAAAGCTGGACAACATTATGGACAAGGTTCAGAAGCGTATCAACGAATCAATGCAAAAATTATTTCCAGAAGAAATTAAAAAAAGAGTTTTTAAGCGATGAACGGGAAAGCGTTGATAGACAAGGGAGAGCGGGCTTTAGCGGGTCCTTCCTGTCTGTTTCATGCGGGTCATCCGAAGGTCGCATCATTTCGTCAGCGTTGGGCCTAAATTTTTCAATGTCAGTCGGGGGAAAATGTGTGGACAATAAAAGATAAATCAGAGGCACTCTGTATTACAGAGCGTCACGTTTCAAGATTGACGGCAATGGGAATTTTGCCAAAGACCGGCGAACCAAAACAGATCACGGCGGCGTATATCCGGCACTTAAAGACAGCGAGTGATAAGACCGATTTAACAGAAGAGCGGACAAGGTTAATAAAAATTCAAGCCGATAAAAAAGAATTGGAACTGGAAATAGCGCGGGGGAAACTGATTGACACAGAAGAAGCAATGAAACGTTGGGGCGCGGTCGTTCAAACTATCCGGTCAAAGCTGTTAGCCATGCCGTCGAAGTTAGGGCCGTTGGTTTTCGGTGCAAAATCTTTATCAGAGGTCAATGACGTTGCAGAAAAATTCGTTCACGAGGTCTTGACAGAACTTGCAAACCCGAACCTTAAAAAACATCGAAGCCGCAATCAAAGAGATATGCGCGACGTTGAAGCCGCCGTCAAAACTCACGGTCGCAGAGTGGGCCGACAAGCGAAGAGTGTTAAGCGGGGAAAGTAGCGCGGAGGCGGGCCGCTGGTTTACCAGTCGGGCGGCATACCAGAAGGGAATCATGGACGCCTTCTCTAACCCTTCGATTGAAACGGTCGTTGTTATGACCGCGGCACAGGTGGGAAAGACGGAGATTCTAAACAACGTGACAGGATTTTTTATAGATCAAGACGCCGCGCCTATTCTGATTGTAGAACCGACGCTTGAAATTGCGAAGGCATGGTCAAAAGACAGGTTCGCGCCGATGCTTCGAGACACTCCATGCCTTAAAGGAAAGGTAAAAGATGTTCGAGCAAGAGATTCGGGAAACACGGTTTTGCACAAAACTTTTTTGGGCGGACATATCACGGTAGCGGGGGCAAACAGCGCGGCAAGTTTACGGGCGCGACCGATTCGCATTGTCCTATGTGACGACGTTGACGCCTTCCCGCCTTCCGCCGGAACTGAAGGCGATCCAGTCGAGTTGGCTTTTAAGAGAGCTACAACGTTTTGGAATAGAAAAAAAGGGATGTTTTCGACGCCGACCGTCAAGGGGTTTTCGAGAATTGAAACAGCATACGAGGCAAGCGATATGCGGAAATTTTACGTGCCTTGTCCACATTGCGGAGAATTTCAGGTTTTGCAATGGAGTCAAGTCAAATGGCCGAAAGGCGAACCGAAAAGGGCGGTCTATCATTGCGAACATTGCGAAGGAATAATAACCGACGCCGACAAAATCAGGATGGTTCGAGAAGGCGAATGGCGGGCCTCAAAGGAATCAAGCGGGGTCGCGGGCTTCTGGTTAAATGAACTTTATAGCCCGTGGGTTTCGTTCGGTGACATGGCGGCGCGATTTCTTGAAGCGAAGAAGAGCAAAGAAACCTTGCGGGTTTTTATCAATACGGCGCTTGCGGAAACATGGGAACAAGAAGGCGAGACCGTGAGCGATGAGGGCTTAATGGCAAGAAGGGAGGATTTTGGGCCGGAGATTCCGGCGGGCGCGGCGATTCTAACCGCGGGCGTTGACGTTCAAGACAACCGCTTGGAGTGTGAAGTCGTAGCGTGGGGCAAAGGCGAAGAGTCATGGTCAATGGAGTATTCGATTTTTTACGGCAATCCGGCGGAAAGAAAAATTTGGAATGAACTTGACGAGTATCTTTCCGAGCCGTGGACACACGAAAGCGGCGCTCAATTAAGAATTGCTTGCGCTTGTATTGATTCGGGCGGGCATCATACAAAACAGGTCTATGACTTCGTAAAGCCGCGGCAGATCCGGCGCGTTTATGCCGTCAAGGGAATCAATCAGGCGGGTCGGCCTATCATTGCAAGGCCGTCAAATCGAAACGAAGGGCGGGTCACGTTGTTTCCGGTCGGCGCGGACACAGCTAAAGAATCAATTTATTCGAGGTTGCGGATTGAAGAACACGGCGCGGGCTTCATGCACTTCACAATAAATCACGATGAAGAATACTTCAAACAGTTGACCGCGGAAAAAGTCATAACAAAATACGTTCGGGGTTTTCCGACGCGGCAATGGGTGAAAACACGACCGCGCAATGACGCTTTAGACTGCCGCGTTTACGCAATGGCGGCGCTTGCGATTCTGAACGTCAATTTAGATCGGGCCGTTGACCGTTTGACAAAAGAACACACAGAGGAAACCGCGCCGGTTCAGAGGGCTTCAGGTTGGATTTCAGACTGGGGGCAAAGATGAGGAAGGGTTTCTGGAATATCAGGAGTCCAAAGAAGAAAATTCAAAAGATCGTTTCGAGAGTCATTGAAAAAGTTGAGAAACCAAAGAAACCTCATCCGCTGTTACAAGATGAAACATACGGTTGGCCGAGCGGCGGATTGAGAAGGGAACGGCGAAAAAATTTTATAGCAGACTGGAGGTGAAAAGGATGGAGGAGAATTTTATTGCACAGTTAGGCGTCACGTTAGACGAGGGAAAATTTTACATTGTTGAGAAGCCGTTTTTTTTGCAGGTCGTTGACGGGCCTCTTCAAAGAGTCGAAAAGGGATGGAGGCTTTTACTGTCACAACGGTTCGGGGATGAAATGTTTTTTTCGGGGCGGGTCATTCCGGTTGAGTTGGGGGAGCATTTTGAAGCCGTCAGGGATTTTCAGGTGATTCAAAACGGCGAATATTTCCGAGTAAAGAAGGGCGACACTCTAAAACTTACGAAAGATGAAGCGGTTCAGTTTTTGAGAACCGGCGACGTCAGAGAAAAGAGAGGAGGTTTTGAAAATGAAAGTTAAAGCACTTCGGGCATTCTGGGTTGAGGATAAAAAGCGGGGGGCGATGGTTCAAAAAAACATTGGCGACCTTTTTGAAATGGATTGTGATGAAGAAGGCGAAGCGATTTTTAACCTTTTGGGCGGGGGAAAACTCACGGTCATTGATGAAAAGTATATCCCGAAAAAAGGAACGTATCGCGCCGTTCATTCTTTTTCCTATCAGACGGAGGAAGGATTTCCGCGGACGGCGGCGGCGGGGAAAGAGGTCAATCTTCTTCAAGAGCTTGCTTGCTCATTGTTGGCGTCGGGCCATATCAAGAGGCTTTCCGATGATGAATGGAGTCCGCGGAAACTTTTGCAATCAAACGTGAAGGCAAAAGAACCGGTGCGAATGTTCGATGATGAACCCGCGCCGGAAAACTGGATACGGAAGGGGGGCCGATAAGATGGAGATTATAAAAAAGGCACAGAGCGGGCCTCACAAATTCAAAGTGGTTAAATCTTTCAGTTGGGGGGGATCGGTGAAGGCGGCGGGCGAAGAGATTGAAATTTCAAATGCGCAAGAAGCTTTCGGTTTGGTTCAAGTGGGTCGGGTGATTCCCGCAGACCTTCCGGCGACGGCGGAATATATCGCACTTCGAGATATTAAGCTTTCAGGGAAGGTCAAGGCATTTGAGGCGAAGCGAATGGAAAAGGTCATTTTAAAAGCCGAACAAGCGTTAGCGCTTTTACTTGAAGGCGCAATCCTTCCGTGTGACGAAGATCAATGGCGACCGAATAACAGAAAACTTCTAAAAGGACGGGACCGAACCGAAGAAGAGCAGGCGGCCAGAGCGGAGGCTGCCTTTCAGGGAAAGCTGATGGAAATGGGACTTGGGCCGTATAAGAGCCGAAAATAAAAACCGGAGGTAACGGAAAATGAAAAGACAGATCAAACTAAAAGCGGATTTAACGTTGACAATTGACGGAGAAACAAGAAGCTATCGGGCGGATGATTTCATCGAGATAGACGAGCAAGAAGGAATCCGTTTGATTCGGGAAGGTTTAGCGCTTCCGGGGTTTCAGTATAGCGTCGGAGAGATGATTGAGATTGAGAATGAACCAAGCGCAGATTGAGAAGTCAATCCGATATTTAAAACGGCTATGGAGCGTCGAGGGGATTTCTCTTTCCGTTAAAAGGCATTCTTACGCCATGAGTCCGGCAGAGCGCCGGAAATGGAAACAAAACATAGCGCGGGAGAGATTGAAACAAGCGCAAAAACGGCGGCAATTTTTTTATGAACAACGGGGCAAGGAACTGAAAAAACAGCGTCAGCGATAACGCAGAGGTGACAGGTGGCCGGATGGATAACGGGCTGGAAAGAGATTGGGAAGCATTGCGGGTTGAGCGAAAAAACGCTTTTCAAATATTATAAAAAATTTGCCATGCCTATCTTTCGGAGTCCGACCGGAAAACCCGTGGCGTTATCGGAAGAGCTTGCGGCATGGCTGAAAAGACAAGGTTGGAAGGATAACGGCAATGGAAAAAAGCGATGAGATCGAGCGTTGGCAAAATGTTTTAAACATCCATTACGGGATGAGTAAAGAAGAGGCGTTTGAAAGATTCCGAGAATGGCGGGAACGAAAAAAGACGTGTCAAAGATGCGAAGGGGAAAATTTGGTTGAGTATTGCCCTATTCGTTCAATCTGCATGGAGGCCGATTATGTCAGAGATAATGCTAAAGGGAATGATCACGGAGGCCGAACTTTTGAAACTTTTGAACCTGAAACCTTCAGAGCTTCACTCTTTGAGGCGCGGGCAAAGGCTTCCGTTCGTTAAACTCAATTTGAGGTCGCGTGTTTATCTTGAATCCGACGTTATGGAATGGTTACAGGGCCGCCGAGTTATCCTTAACAGGGATGAGAACCCGTAAAAGGATAACAAAGAACCCTCTGAAACGAACGGAAAGCGGTCTGATATGAACGAGAAACGCACTCTCCCGAAGGGTATTTATTGGGACACGGGCCGGAGGTCAACATGGTCTGGAACACACAAGACGAACTGAAATTTTTAGAAAGTTTGGGGACTTTTTCAAAAAAAACCCCGAAGGACGCAAGAGAAAAATATTTTCATCGCCGGAAGCTGTTAGACGGATACCGTCAATCTATGAACCTTCGAAAATGTTGGAACGGGATTGAGCGAGAGAAAATCCTTGAATATCTTGATAAGCACGAATGATTTTCCAAAGTGGGGACTAAATGGGGACTGGACTGTTTTTGACAAGAAAAAAGGGCTTGCGTTTTAAACCATTCAAAACCCGCAAACCCTTGTCTATCATGGTGCCTGGGGCCGGACTTGAACCGGCACGGTGGGTTACCACCGAGGGATTTTAAGTCCCTTGCGTCTACCAATTCCGCCACCCAGGCGATTTTACTCGTTTTCCGTGACTCGTGACACGTGTCCGATTTGAAACTATAAATATATGTTTTACCGAGCTTTGTCAACCCCTTCCTTGTATCAAAAGTAATCTTATGTTAGATGTGAAAAAGGTATTCCGATGAACGGACACGGAACACGGTCACGGACACGTCCATTGAGGAAGGAGAAAACCATGAGATCGGATCGGATGAAGAAAGGAATTGAAAGGGCGCCCCATCGTTCCCTGTTTAAGGCCCTCGGATTAACGGATCGGGAGATCGCTCAACCCATGATCGGCATTGCCAACTCCGCTAATGAGGTCATCCCGGGTCACCTCCATTTGCATCAGCTTTCTGACGCTGTCAAAGCAGGAATCCGCCTGGCAGGGGGAACCCCTCTCGAATTTTTCACCATCGGGATCTGCGATGGAATCATCATGGGTCATGAGGGGATGAAATACTCTCTCAGTTCAAGGGAGTTGATTGCCGACTCGATTGAATCGATGGCCATGGGATACCCTTTCGACGGCCTGGTCCTGATTCCGAATTGTGACAAGATCATTCCCGGAATGATGATGGCAGCCGCTCGTCTCAATATTCCGACCATTCTGATCAGCGGCGGCCCGATGCTTGCGGGGCAATTCCATGGAAGGGAGATCGACCTGGCCACTGTCTTTGAGGCAGTGGGCAGACTGAAAACAGGGGGGATTTCCCCCGCTGAGATGGAGGAGATGGAAGGGTGCGCGTGTCCAGGGGTCGGGTCTTGCGCCGGAATGTTCACGGCCAACTCTATGAACTGCCTCGCGGAAGCCCTCGGTCTTGCCCTCCCCTACAATGGCACGATTCCAGCCATTTCTGCGGATCGGATTCGCCTGGCAAAAGAATCTGGCCTCCAGATCATGGACCTGGTCAAGAACCGTATTCTTCCTTCCAGGATTTTAACCAGGAAAGCTTTTGAGAACGCCATCACTGTGGACATGGCATTTGGCGGCTCGACCAATACCTCTCTTCACCTGCCAGCCATCGCTAATGAAGCCGGAATCTCCCTTCCTCTTCAAACCTTCAATAAGATCAGCGACCGGACTCCCCATCTCTGCAACATGTCTCCCGCAGGTCCGTATCATCTTCAGGACCTTCACCGCGCAGGCGGTATTCCAGCCCTCATGGCAGAACTTAGCCGTAAAAAGATGATTCATGGGGACGCAATGACTGTGACGCGGAGAACCATCGGAGAAAATATAAAAGGGGCAAAACGGTTCGACCCTGAAGTGATACGTCCGCTTGAAAACCCCTATCATGTCAATGGAGGGCTGGTTGCCCTGTTCGGAAATCTGGCGCCCAAAGGTGCGGTGGTCAAACGATCGGCTGTTGATGAATCCATGCTGAAGCACCGGGGATCCGCAAGGGTTTTTGAGTCAGAAGAAGAGGCCATCAAAACTATTCTTGCCAGAAAAATTAAAAAAGGAGAGGTCATTGTCATCCGGTACGAAGGGCCCAAGGGTGGACCGGGTTTTCGTGAGATGCTTGCCCCCACCTCGGCCATCGTTGGTGTCGGGAGGGATAGAGATGTTGCCCTTCTGACTGACGGCCGATTTTCTGGTGCAAGCCGTGGCGCAGCCATCGGCCACATCTCTCCAGAGGCTGCCGAGGGAGGCCCCATTGCAGTCGTTCGAAACGGGGATTTGATTGAGATTGATATTCCTGAGAAGAAACTCAACCTCCTCATCTCCGAAACAGAATTAAAGAGAAGACTCTCCCAGTGGAAGCCGCGCAAGAAAGAATTGAAAGGTTATCTCAGCAGGTATGCAAGAATGGTCACTTCGGCCCATACGGGTGCCACGTTTGAAGATTGAATATGAGGTTTGAATTTCGAAACTTAAAGTAAGATTCGGTGGTTATCGGGATATCAGGTTATCAGGTAGTGGATACCAGGACATCCGGACATCTGGTTTAAAGATTTCTTGCCATATGTTTTCCTGGTATCCTGATACTTTGGTATCCTGCCCCCTGATTTCCTGGTAACCTGATTTCCTTTCATTATGGAACCAAAATAGGGACGGCATACGGTCCTTCACGGATGAAGGCCATGGTGGGGTCGCCCCCCTTTTCGCGGTAGCGATAAAACGCAAAGAGGACCGCGTTCTGGACCATCTCTTGTGCTTTTTCAAGGGAAGGTTTGATTCGCTTGCCTTTCACAAAATCGAGGCCGCAATGGCCGGGGAGAAGGCAATAGTTCTTCCTCTCAATCTCGAGCGAACAGTAGATCAACCCTTCCTCTCCTATCTTTCTGAGCACCTTGCCCCAGACTTCAGGCTCCCATTGATCTTTGGTAAATTTCCAGGCGGGGGTTCTCAGCAGATCGAGATATCCGTCCGGCCCCTGTAATTTGAGCAGGTGGATCAGGCTTCGATATTCCGGAGACCCGATGGGTTCGATCAAGTCCCTGTTGTTGGCCGCGATAATAATGACACCGCCCTTTTTCACCGCAGGGAGAGCCCCCACACCAGCTTTTGCTGTCTGGTAATGATCTCTTCCAACATATCCGCTATGGGTAAGTACGATATCGAACTCTTCCTGAAGTGGAATCTCCGCATAGTCCTTGATCATGTCAAAGGCTTTCAAGTTAGCCTCCACCATATCGCCGGTGAAAATGCGGATCAGTTGCAGATCCTTGTTGAGATTGACATTGATCACAAAATCAATTCCGACAGTCCGGGCAACCTCAAGCGCTTCCTCGTGGCAGGGATTCCCTTCGAGGATAAGATTGGTTGCATTTGGATCTTCCAGATAGGTAGGGCCATGAAACTTCTGTATGGTCTTCACATCGACCAGGCCAGGACAGACCGATTTTCTTCCTCCTGAGATGCCGGTAAAAAAATGGCTCTCGACCAGCCCGGTGGCAATCTTTAAGTCTGAAAAATAAAAATCCCGGTTGATATAAACGTGGGTCCCTCTTCGGGTCGTTCCGATGCTTTCCAGAAGAGCCTGATTCTCGCAGTCGTGGTCAAGGATTGTGTACTGATCAACAACTTCCTTCCCATACATCTCCACTTTCTCTTCATCGGTGCTTGCCCTATGCATTCCCGTTGCCACAATGATCTTGATCTTCTCTTTCCTGATCCCCGAAGACTCCAGCCGTCTCAGCAAAGGCTGAAGAATGCCAGTCTCTCCCTTATAGGGAACAGGCCTGGTGATGTCGGAAACCGCAATCGCGACAGACATTTCTTCCGGAGGCCTCCCTTTTTTGCGGATGATCTCCTCCAGCGGAGGACTGCCAATAGGGGTTACAAATGCTTCCTCGATTGCTCCCTGTGGATTTGATAAAACAGCCACTTCCTTCATGGTCAGCTCAGCACATCTTGGGGGCACCAGGACCTGCAATACATTCCGGCCAAACTCCACATCTATGGTTTTCCAATCCTCTGTGTCAATCTTCTTCAGAGCTTTTTTCAGATCGGGTTTCATCTTACCCTTCCCTTCAGCTGATTCAGAGATTTTTTTTAATGATTCATCCGGGAATTGAGTGGGTAACCTCCTCTTAAGAAGGTGGCTGTGTCGCAATCCCCTTTTCGTCATTGCGAGCGACCGGAGGGAGCGTGGCAATCTCAGAATTATCAATACGTTATGAGATTGTTTCGGTCGTTTCACTCCCTCGCAATGACATTACGACACAGTCTCAAGGGGAGGTGGGGGGTTACTTTTAATGCCATCTCATTCTAAAGGAATTTCATAACTCCCCCTCCCCCCTCTTAAACTTAAGAGGGGGGAAAGCACCCATATCAAAGCTGGAAGAACTTTTCTAATTTAATATAACGGAATTACCTTGTCAAAAATACATGATATTTCCTCCTTGACATCCCTGTCATTTGCGAATAAATTGGCGAAAAACAGAGGGGAGGAACCTATGGTGAACCATGGCTTGCGATTCCCTGTACGAAGAAATGTTTTCCAACACACTCTCATCCTTCTTTCGATCATTGCTTTAGCTCCTCTTCTCTTTTTATCAACGGCTCATGCCGACCCGGTAGATAAAAATCAGACTCTTGTCTTTTATCTTGAAAATGATTACTTCGGAGGTACGGATCGCCACTACACAAATGCCTTCCGTCTCACATGGATCTCCCAGGACCTGACAGAGTACGATGAAGATACGCGTCTTCCACGATGGGGGCTGCCCATTATCAGGAAACTCCCCCTAGTCAACCGACCTGGCTACCAGCGTAATATAGGCCTCTCTGTGGGGCAGAACATCTATACCCCGGAAAATATTTCCAGAAGGGACCTGATCAAAGACGACCGTCCCTATGCAGGTTGGACCTATCTTGCCCTAACCTTTCACGTTAAAAACACAGAAAAACTGGATGTCTTTGAAGTGGCGATGGGAATTGTAGGGCCAGCATCGCTGGCAGAAGAGACACAGAGAATTGTCCATAGATGGGTTGAGAGCAAAGATCCGAAAGGCTGGCGTCATCAACTCAGAAACGAACCGGGCATCAACATCGGTTGGCAGCGTAACTGGCGGCTTTTGAGCAAAAATGTAGGTGGAGGGTTTGGCGCTGATTTCATTCCTCATCTCGGCGTAGTTGCTGGTAACGTATCCACTTACGCTAACATTGGCGGAGAGGTACGATTTGGTTACAATCTTCCCCTTGACTTTGGCACCTCATTCATCCGATCGGCAAGCGGCATCGAAGCGCCTGTTGATCAGGCGGATCCCAGGCTTCGTCCCAGAAAAAACTTCGGATTTCATCTATTCGCTGATGTGGACGGCCGATTCGTGGCCCGGAATATCTTCTTAGATGGAAATACCTGGAAAGACAGCCACCGTGTTCATAGAAAACAATGGGTGACTGACATGGCCGCAGGGTTTTCCATTGTGTACAAACGTATTAAACTCAGCTATGCCCACGTTTACAGGACTAAAGAATTTGATGGACAGGACCAGAGCCAGCTCTTCGGTTCCGTCACCCTGGCCATCACTTTCTAACCAATTTGAAGCTTTTCCCGCCACCCATCTCTTTCCGCCCAATCCTCAACGGTTAACTGCGAGGAAAGGAGACCCTTTTTTGCTACAATAGAATCAATTTTCTCCAAGTCTGAACAATAGTTATACGTAGAATATTAGATATCGGCGTATAATACAAGCCTCTACCTCTACTACTTTTTTCGGTGAAACCTTCCAGATCTTCCTATTCATGTTGGATCAGAAAAAATAAAAAAGGGCTCCAAGGTAATAACAATTACCCTGAGCCCTTTGATTTTTTTCTGGAGGCGGCAACCGGATTTGAACCGGTGAATAACGGTTTTGCAGACCGTCGCCTTACCACTTGGCTATGCCGCCTTTTGGAGCGGGAAACGGGATTTGAACCCGCGACTTCAACCTTGGCAAGGTTGCACTCTACCGCTGAGTTATTCCCGCAGTGTTACGTAAAAAAATAACAAGTTTGGGTAGGCAATGTCAAGTCTGAACAGTTCGGGGTTCCCTGTAGAGGCAATTCATGAATTGCCCCTACACGACGATCGTTTTCAGAAACTTTTTGAAATAATCGAACCCTGAGAGGACAGCCAAAAACAGCGCCACCCAGAGAAGGATCATTCCGACCAGATGAAAATCTACCCCCAGGTAGGGACCGTTCAAAATCAGACAAGAGATGGAGGTCATCTCAAAGGCGGTCTTATATTTCCCGATCAGGCTTGGGGAAATAACGATCCCTTCGGAGATGGCGATCCCTCTCAATCCGGTCACCGCGATCTCCCTTCCGACGATGACAATCACCATCCAGGAAGGAATCCCCCTTGCGGAGATCAGGGCGATCAGGGCTGTGACAATGAGGAGTTTGTCGGCAAGGGGATCCAGAAACTTTCCCAGGGTTGTCACCATCTTCCAGCGTCTGGCCAAATAACCGTCCAGTGTATCGGTCAAGGACACCAGGAGAAAGACAATCGCTGTAATGATCTGAAAGGTCCTGCCATTCATAAAGAGAAGCAGGAGGATAACGGGAATGGCCAAGATCCGGATGACCGTCACCCCGATCGGGAGGCTCATCATCTGCTGGTAACTCATTTTTTCCATTGATATCAGGCTAATCAATCAGGGTTTATAGGATTGGTAATAATTTAACACCTTCCGAACATAATCGATCGTCTCCCGATAAGGTGGGATGGATCGCAATTCAGAAACAATATTCTCACCCGCATTATAGGCGGCCAGCGAGAGGCGGAGGTCATCGTTAAAGAGAGAGAGGAGATATTTGAAATAGCGAACCCCGCCATCGATATTCTCTCTCGGGTTGAAAACATTGACAACATTCAGCCGGGCGGCAGTCTCCGGCATCAATTGCATCAATCCCTTTGCCCCTTTTCTGGAGACTGCAAGGGGATTAAATCCTGATTCTACTCGGATCATTGCCTTTACCAGAGCAAAATCAACATTATATTTTTTAGAAAACTCCTGAATGATTGAATCATAGGCAGTTGCATCTTTCAAATTCGTAACCGGGATCTGCCCATTCTCCCCCTCACCCACATCGTCTTTGCTTTCTCGAATGTAGAGTTTGAACTTGGATTCTCTGGGAGTGTTGGTGAAATGGATAACGCCATTTTCGTCAACCCACTTGTAGATGCCAGCATAGGAAGTCCCAGAAAAAAGAACAAGATGAATCAGAAAAATAGAAGTGATAATCAACTGCACCAAATTGATCTCTCCAATCGAATATAACTGACTAAAAACTTACCAGAACTTGCTTGCGCTGTCAATGAGCATTGACAAAATAACGGGTGTTGCTCTGGTGAAAACCATCCTCCAAAATATTTCTAACTTATTGAAAACACTGGATTCCGGAATTAATCAGGAATGGCAGTATTTGAAAGTCAAATTTTGTAGTTTTTATTTCTAACTCATTTCAGTATAACTCTGCAATATCTATGCCTTTTCCCCTTTAAAAAGCCTTTTTACCCCAAGCTGTAAATCATCCATAATGGTGTAGGCAACTGGCACAACAAACAGTGTCAGCAGGGTTGAAGCGAACATTCCGCCAAAAGTGGCCCGGCCCATCCCCGCTCTCAATTCGCCTCCGGCGCTATAACCTAGGGCCACCGGAAGAACCCCTAACATCGTAGTCACCGCCGTCATCAGGATAGGCCGAAGCCTCACTGGCGCCGCTTGAAGCACGGCTGCGTTCCTCTCCATCCCTTTTTCGATCAATGTGTTTGTATAATCTACTAACAGAATGGAATTCTTCACGACCAGAGCCGTCAGGGTGATCATGCCGATCATGCTGATAATCGAGATGGAATCGCCCGTCAGATACAGGGCACTAAACGCTCCTGCCGTGCTCAGGGGCAGGGCGAGCATCACCGTGAGGGGATGGAGAAAACTGTTGAACTGCATGGCCAGGACCATATAGATGATGATAATGGCCTGGATCAAGGCCTGGAGCAGGTAGCGGAAAGATTCTTTAAATGCCTCTGCCTGACCGAAAAAGCTGTGGGAATATCCTGTAGGGATGATCTGCTTGGCCAACGCTTCCATTTCATCAATCGCTTCACCCAGCGCCTTTCCGCCGGCTGTATCCGCATAGATGGTGGCGCTTCGCTGCCTGTCTTTGCGGTTGATCAAATTGGGCCCGATCCCCTCTTCCACCTTGATAACCTGGGCCAGTTTGATCAATCCACCCCTGGGGGTCCGGAGGGAGATCTGTGCGATGTCTTCAGGGTTCATTCTCTGGTCCTTGATCAATCTAACCCTGACATCATAGCGTTTGGCCCTTTCGACATCCTTGAACTTGGAGACCTCCTGGCCTCCGATCATCTGCCGGACCACGGATGAGATCTCACGGACATCCACGCCCACATCGGATGCCTTATTCCGGTCGATAAAGATCCTGACTTCGGGTTTCGTCAATTCGAGATCACTGCTCACATCTACAAACCCAGGACGTTTCATCATCTCCGCCATGATCTGGCTGGAGATTGATTCCAGCCCTTTGACATCAGGTCCTTTGATATCAAACTGCAGCGGAGCTCCTCGCCTTCCCCCGACAGCCACAGGCTCGAAGTCTTCGATATAGATCTTGCACCCTGGAATTCCCCGAACTTCCTCGCGCAGTCCGGCCATGACCTCATGTTGTGTTCGGTTCCTCTCCCCGCGGTCCTTCAGGGCAACCAGCAAGACCCCTTTATTTACCTCTTTGCGTGTTCCCACCCCGATCGTTGAAAAGATGTTTTTCATTTCAGACAGGTTAAGCACCAGGGTTTCCAGCCTTCTCATTTTATCATCGGTGTACTGCAGGGTGGACCCGGTCGGAGTTTCCAGGTGGATGAGGAAACGGCTCTCATCCGATTTGGGAACGAATTCCCTCTTCAGATTTGCCAAGAGGGCCACACTTCCAAAAAAGATCACGGTCGCCACAAGCACGATGATCCACCGATGTCGCAGGCAGAAGGCGAGAGTCTTGCGGTATTGGCCCTCCAGCCCCTCATAGCCTCGTTCAAAAAGATGGGTCAGTCTGCTCCTCTTCTGTTCCACCTTAAGAAATCTGGAGCAGAGCATGGGGATCAGGATCAGCGCAATGACCAGTGAGGCGATGACCGAGGCCGCTACCGTCACACCGAACTGGTAGAAGAACCTTCCGATGATTCCCCCCATGAAGGCCACTGGAATGAAGACAGCGGCAATGGAAAAGGTGGCTGCAGTGGCGGCGAAAGCGATCTCCCTTGCCCCATCTCTGGCCGCACTCTTCGGATCCTTGCCCTCTTCCATGTGACGGTAGATATTTTCAAGGACGATGATCGCATCATCAATGACCACCCCCACCATCATGGAGAGGGCGAGCATCGTCATATAGTTTCGCGTAAACCCCATAAAATGCATGATGCCGAAACTGGCGATCAGAGAGGTCGGGATCGCAAGGGCCGTGATGATCGTGCTCCGGAGGCTGAGAAGAAAGAAGAACATCACTCCTGCGGCCAGGACCCCGCCCAGGAAGACATCGTATCCCACATCAGCAATCGCTTCTTCAATGAAAAAGGAACTGTCAAAGGAGACGGAGACCTCGACCCCGGGAGGAAGGGCTTTGTTCATCTCTCCCAGTTTCGATTTGACGGCCCGTGCCACCTCCACCACATTGGCTCCGGAGCGGGGAACAATGCTCAATCCAATGGCAGGCATCCGGTTAAACCTGGCCATGGAGCGAACCGGTTCTGTCCCGTCCTCGGTCCAACCGACATCCTTCAGGCGGATGGGCGCTCCATTCTGATAGTTGATGATCAGATTGTTGAATTCCTCGATATTTCGAAGTTCGCCCAGGTTGCGGACGGTAAACTCACGGTCCACGCTCTCGATGATCCCGCCGGGAAGTTCAACATTCTTGATCTGAAAAGCCCGTGCGATATCATTTGAAGTGAGCCGGTGGGCTTCCAATTTCTTTCCGTCGAGCCAAACCCGTATCTCTCTTTTCGCATAGCCATCCAGGTTGATCGTTCCCACTCCCTGGATGGACTCTAACTGAGGCCTTAGCACCTCGTCAGCAATCATCCCCAATCGCTGGAGAGGCAGGTTGCCCTTCATGGAAAGCCAGATAATGGGAATGGCATTGATGTCGAATTTATCAATGATGGGCGGATCGATATCCGTAGGAAGTTTCCTTCTTGCCAGATCGACCTTTGCCCTCACATCTTGAATGGCGGAATCGATATCACGGTAAAGTTCGAATTCAACCACCACCTGTGAAAAACCATATCCGCTCGAGGAGGTAATATGCTTGACGCCTTCGATGGTGTTGACCTGCTCCTCAATCGGATCGGTCACATCTGTATCCATCACCTCCGGTGCAGCGCCAAACAGGGTCGTGGTGACTGTGACATAAGGAAAATCGACTTCAGGAAAGAGGTCAATGCCAATGCGCTGGTATCCGAGGATTCCAAAAAAGACAAGGGCTAACGTGATGATCGTGGCGACGACGGGTCGCTTAACAGAAGTATCGGAAAGAAACATAAAATCTCCAAGGAAAAATGGAATGATGGAATATTGGAATACTGGGTTACTGCATGTATCTTCAAATTCTTCCGCATTATTCCCTTATTCCACTATTCCATAAAAACAACTGTTGTCCGCAACCTATTTGGGATTTGGTGCTTGGGATTTGGTGCTTATTTTAACTTTCATTCCTTCGGTGAGTTGTTCGTGTCCGATGGTGACAATCCGTTCCCCCTTCTGAATCCCTTTGTTAATCTCCACCTTTCCATTAAAGCGGGTTCCGGTTTCGACTTCTCTCCGAAGGGCAACTCCTTCCCTCACCACAAAGGCAAAGGTCTTTCCCTCTTGGCTGAAAAGGGCAGACTCTGGAATGGCAATGCCATTGGGATTGGTTCCAGCAGGAAGGGTAACCTCGGCAAAAAAACCAGGTTTTAGCCGGTGATGGGGATTGGGGGCCATGGCTTTCATCTTCACATTCCGGGTTGCCGGATCAGCCGTCGGGCTGATAAATTGAAGCGTGGCCGAATGCTTCTCGTCGTTGAATGCCTTGATTGAGAATTGAATCTGGCTGCCCTGGCGAATCCTCCCCGCCCAATTCTCAGGCACATAAAATTCCAATTCCAGCGGGTCCATCTGGACAATGGTCAGGATTTCATCTTTGGGCGCCACATTCACGTGCTCTCCGAGAGAAGCGATTTTAAGATTGATCACCCCTTCAATGGGAGAGATGATCCGATGATCCTGAAGGTTCTGTTTTGCCAGATTCAATTCAGTTCTTGCCAGCGCCAATCTCGCCTCATCCAGTTTCACCCTCAGGCTGATGTCATCAAACGTCTGTTGAGGAATGACTTTCGATTCGAGGAGTTTCTGATATCGGAGCAGTGTGTTCCGGTTTGTTTCCAGCGAAGCCTCAGCCTCCATCACTCTTGCTGCTGCCCTCTCCACCTGGAGCTTTGCATCCATATCATCTAATTGAACCAGAACCTGCCCCTTTCGAACCCTTTCGCCTTCCCTGACTGAGATCTTCTCAATGATTCCTGCCTTTTTGGGGCTGATCGTCACATGTTCAGGAGTTTTAAGACCCCCCACGGCTGAAAGCGTGTAGGAGATAGGCCTCGGAACAACCTCTGCTACCTCCACCTGTCTCTCTTCCGAGATCTGGACTGCAGCCATTGAAGGTTTTTCAACACTGGCCGATTCCTTCGACCCACACCCGCCGATCAAACCGGACATTAGCAATAATATGATTAACTTCTTCATATTCGTTCCTATCTTGTATATCCGCCTTTCATTGATCTTCGTTCACTTCTGTATTCCCTGCCTTATATTAACCCCTCCCTTCCTCCCCTTAATCTAAGGGGAGGCGAGGTGGGGTTATATCGGGGAATTACGGATATATCCTTCCCATGGATCGTTCCAGTCTTGCTTTGACGACATTAAAATCGCTCAAAGCCCCGTAGTAATTCACCCTCGCCTGTGCCAATAAGGTCACTGCATCGAGAACATCCGTGGCGGTAGCCACCTGATGTTTATACCGTTCCTCGTTCATCCTCAAATTCTCTTCAGCCTGTTCGATGGCTTTCTCAGCGACGCTTATATTCTTTTCAGCGACCAGCATAGTTTGGTAATTATTTTTTACCTCCAAAGTAATCCCTTCGATCAACTGAACCTTAAAATCTTCCGACTGCGACACTCTCACTTTGCTCTCACCCACCCTGTAACCTGTCTTTCCCCAGTCCCCAAGGGTGATGGTGGCTAAGGTTTGAATCGTCCATCTCTCACTCCGAAGATCGCCCATGAGCGACGGTTCCTCTGAAAATCGGGAATAATTGCCGAAAAGATTGATCGTGGGAAAAAACCCGCTCTTCGCAATCTTAACCCCTTCCTTGGCCTGCTCGACCCTTAGGGTTGCGCCTTTTATTTCAGGCCTCCTCTCCAATGCTTCTTTCAAAGAGTCTTCAAACTGGAGAGGAAAGGGACTGTAACCGAGGATATCGATGATCTGCAGGGGAGCATTAATATCATTTCGGAGCAATGAATTAAATGAGGATTTTGTCAGGACGACATCATTCTCAGCCCTGACCAACCCTTGCCTTGCATTGGCGAGTCTCACTTCTGCCTGAAGAACATCATTCTTGGGTACAATCCCTACTTCGAAGAAGGCCTTGGTCACCTCGAGCTGGGCAGAGAATTGTTTAACTGTTTGGCGGGCCACATCCAGGAATTTTTCGGCCCTCAAGATATCGAAGTATCCTTCTCTCGCCTGTAAGACGATGTCCCTTTTAACCGTTTCCACATCCGTTTTGGAGATATCCACTCCCAACTTTTCGTTTCGATAATTTGCACGAATGGATCCTCCCGCAAATAATGGCTGGTTGACGGTCGTGCCTAAATTGTAAACACTTCTTTCGGCTCCAGATCCACTCACTCCTGAACCAATAGTCGTTGGGCTGTTATAATAGGTATGAGCATATTGCCCTGTCCATTTCGCAAAAAAATCGGTCTGAGCTGCCCTTCTCCTGAACTCCGCTCCTGCTACGCCTTCCATCGAGGAATGGAGTCTCAAATTTCGCTCCAGAGCAATTTTAATGCTCTCCTCAAGCGTAAGCGGTTTCTGGGATTCCTGGGCCCAGGTTACTCCTGTAAAGAGGAGTAATACCAAAATCAATCCAACGCACCATCTTACTTTCATCGATCTATTTCCTCCTTTCTTCCTTTTCAGTTCCTTTTAGAAAGATCCCCAGTATGGTATCTGCCTTTGAAATAAGCGAATAGGATTCCGGGCTGATCAACCATTCAAAGATAAAGGAATGAACGATTCCTTCGAAAGCATGCGCTAAATCCAGAGGATTCATCCGTTTTAATTCCCCTTCCTTCATCCCCTGCTCAAAAGTCTTCGCCAATAACTGGATATAGTCCACCATCTTATCGTGGATCTTTTTTCCGCAATCATCCTTGATCGCCCACTCAAAACGGCTCCCCTCGGAGGTATAAATCCTGAAAAAATCTCGGTTTCGTTCGATGAATTCCAGTTGGAGGACAAGGATTTTTTTAATTCTTTCAATAGCGGAAGTCTTCTGGGAAAGTTCGGCTTTAACGAGGCGGTTGATTTCATCCGTCTTCTCATCGATGAGGGTAAAATAAAGGTCTTCTTTTGATTTAAAAAAATTATAAAGAGTTCCTGTCCCAAACTCAGCCACCTGTGCAATCTCATTCATGGTGGTGTAAAAGAACCCTTTGGCGGCAAAGACTCTTTCCGCTGCCTGAAGGATCTCTCTCCGGTGAGCCAAATGTTCCCTCTTTCTTCGGGCTATCTTCTCCATTTCCTTCCTTTCAAAAATAATTGTTCACATTATGAATATATATTCATTTTTAATATAAAAAAAAACCACTGTCAAGCATAATTCAGTGCCGATCACCTCCCTGCATTATCCGTTGACTTCAGTTGTGAGCCGTACCTGTTAATTGGTAAATGGTATCGAGGGTTACGCCCGCGCTGATAGGGATACAATCTTCCCACTCACTTCCAGGATATGGGTGATAATTCCTTTGAGGGACTCGATGAGGCCCAGATAGATCGGAGAGGACTTGGGCATACATACTCCCTGAATCAACCTCTCCTCATGGGATTCCGAATGCCCATTGGCAATCTTCAATATCGCTCTCACCTGTTCGCCAATGTGCTGGGCAAACAGTTTATTCTTCGTCTGGATCAGGTCCGGAAGGCTCTCGAGAAGATCCATCGCCTCTTGAAAAATATCATTCACCTCTTTTACAGCGCGATCGCTGAAGTGAATGTGATCTTTCACCATTGCTTTCAATTGTGTTAACATTCCTTCCATGTTGTAACACATCCGGTCAAAACTGGATGACATGGAGAGGTAGGGTTTCGCCCATTCTTTTCCCTTTTCGCCGGGTGTGCTCTTCGCAATCACATATTTTGTCAGTTCAGCTGAATTTCTTCGAACCTCCTCTTTCATCTGATCCGCTTCTTCGATTGACTTCTCGGTGAGTGTCCGAAAACTCTGAAAGATCAATTCCAACATCTTGATCTCGCTCCGGCAGACCAGAATGAGCCTTTCCTCGACATCCTTATCCATCTCTCCCCCGCTCTTTTATTTGGTGTTATGTTTTTCAGCCACGCCTTGGAAGCAACCCTAAAGGGTTGCCCTGCAATTAAATGTATTATAATCGTTCCATTTAAGCTAAAATAATCTCATCTGTCCTTTTGATTCAGATTCTTCTTTCTCTTCGGGAAAGAGGTTGATCTTCCCATAGACCCCATCGTGGCCGGGAACAATCGAAACCTTTCCCTGCCTCATCCGGATGATTCCTTCGAGAATCCTGGGCGGAACAAAAGAGGCTAATTCATCCGGGGTTGCATCGAGAAGAATATGGAATTCGGACCCTCCCCTTTCGATCAGTCGATCATATTCTGCGTCAACAGCTTTTGTCCCTACCTTCACCCCTAATCCTTCGGCAATGACCTCTTCAAGAGGGATGAGGTGGATTGAAGGGATTGCATGTCTCGGGATAAAACCCTCCTGACGATCGGAGAGTTCTGAAACCCGGTGCATCACCCCAACAGTCAATTTCTTCTGACATCCCGGGCAGAGATACTGATGCGCCTTTGTTTCCTCAGGAGAGAAGATGACCCCGCACTGACGGTGGCCATCGTAATGATATTTCCCCTCCTCCGGGAAGAATTCAATGGTGAAGAGAAACTTTCTACTGTCCTTCTTCCGAAGAACATCAACCACGTCTTGATAATTGAGCTCGCAGTCGAAACCATTTGCCTCTCTTCCCAGTCGATTGGGCGAGTGAGCATCGGAATTAGAGATAAGGGTAATGCGGTCGAGGGCGGAAAGCCTCCAGTTCATCTCCGGATCAGAGGAAAGGCCTGTCTCAATGGCGTAAATATGGGGAGACATTTCTCCAAAACATTCCTCGATCGAGTCGAACCCCGAATTAGCTCCAAAGATCGAAAACCATGGGGTCCAGGCATGAGCGGGAATGATAAGGCAATCCCCTGAAATATCGAGAATCATTTTAACAAGTTCTTTTGCGGTAAAACCAAAGATGGGCCTTCCGTCCGATGAAAGTTTCCCGAGGCTGCTTAATTTCGTATTGATCTTTACCACCACTTCAAAAGAAGGGGCGAAAATGAGATTATGGATTCGCCTGCCCTTGCCTCCCTGGGAATAGATGTTGCTCACCTCAGTTGCCAATATAAAACGGACCCCTTCATCCCCTTTTCTCAGCTGGAAGAGCCCATTTCCGGAGGGAATCAGCTTCGATTGCAACTCTGCAAAAAAGGTGGGATGCGTGAAATCCCCCGTCCCGAGAAGTAAAATGCCTTTCTTTTTAGCCCATCGAGCAAGCGTCTCCACCTCCATATCCTTGCTTGTCGCCCGGCTATACTTTGAGTGGAGATGAAAGTCCGCGATGAATCGCATCGGTCAATACCTAAACCTGCAGCAAGAAATATACCTTGATAGGCGATCAGGTTATCAGGAAATCAGGAGGCAGGATACCAGGGGATCAGGATATCAGAAAAGTAGAAAACAACAAATTTTTAAACCTGATGCTCCGATGTCCTGATATCCACTACCTGATCATCTGATATCCTGATATCCAATTTTATGCCACGACCTTATAAACGGTGTCGTGTTCCCTCACCTTACCTTTCACCTTGATCCCGATGTCAGCCCCCGGGCCCGCCTCCTGAACGTTGGCATTCTCAATCTGCATCGAGTCAACCGTCTCAGTGATGTCGGTCGTATGGCCGACAATATGGATCTGGTCTCCTATCTTCAAGGAACCTTCAGAGATCCGGATGGCTGCCACACCGATCTTTCCAAAAAACTTGATCACCAGTCCCACTTTTTTCTCTTCCATCTTCTACCTCCTTTGGCGAAGATTAGCAGTTTGCTGAAAAAGTTTTTTATACAGAATGCTTAAAAATGCCCAGATACGAGGCGCCCGAAATCCTGAGAGTGGCGTCGCGACGAATAAGGAGCGACTCCTTGCCACGCCGGCGAGTCGGTGAGCCGGCTACGAGGCGTACTTGGATGTACGCCGCAACGACGAAGGACGAGGGGAACAAAGTAGATGGGCGTTTTTCAGCATTCTTTTAGACCTCTAATCCTATACTCTGAATACTTTTTAAAACATCGCTGATCTCGACCCGGTGCAAACACTGAAGATCTTTGCACAGGAAGAATCTTTCTTCGGCGCAGGGTGAGCAGGGAACCTCTTGGCGGACAACCTCCACCTTTTCTCCTCTCGGGGACCAGACCCGGTGGTCGGTGGGTCCAAAGATGGCTATAGTCGGCAACCCAAGGGCAACCGCCATATGAGAAATACCCGAGTCATTTCCAATAAAGAGCCGGCACCCTTCCATGACAGACGCAAGCTGAACCAGGGATAGTCCCTTGGCAAAGATCAGATGAGGAGAACCCCGTTCTTCAAAGGCCCGCTGAACCTCCGGCCCCTCAGCAGGACCAAGGATAATCAGGAATGGCCCTGCAAGTTGAGTTTCAAGGTGATGTAAAAAACCTAAAAAACGTTTTAGGGGCCAGATCTTCTTTCTGCTCCCACTTCCCGGATGGAGGATAATGACCTGTGATCTTCCCTCAGGCCTGATCCCTTTTTCTGTCCAGAAATTTTTCGCCCATTCCCGGTCAGACTCCCTCAGATAGAGTCTGGGAACCGTTTTTGAAAGTGGAACTTCGTATTGGGTTAACTGTTTCAGAAGATAGTCCGATAGATGAACCCCTTCGTCCCATTTCGGTAAAGGGTTGATATGAAAAATCTGCCCCTTACAAACCCTCTTCAAATTTCCGATGAGCGCTCCATCCCGATCTCGTCCGAAGACGACAATCAATTCAAAGGCGCTGAAAAAATCAGAAAGTCCCCGGTCAAGTGATCCTTCACGGACAAAGAAGGTGGCCATCCCCTTCTGGTCAATGGAAAAGACCTCTTCTGCATAGAAACGCCCTTCTGCCAGCTGAAGAATTCTGGGGTAACCCATCATGAATGGTCTTGCTTTAGGAAAAGCCCGCCTGAGGGCAGAAAGCACGGGCAACGCTAAGATGAAGTCACCGATAGCGCCCTGATGGATCACCAGCATTGATTCAATTTCAGCGCCATTCCCTTTCGCTGAAGGGTTCATCCTTACCTCCATCTATTCCTGTGAGATTCTTTCGAGACGCTTCCGCACATGTTCATCCTCTGGCGTTATCCTGAGGATCATTTCGTATTCCCTTCTGGCCTGTTTCCATTTCTTCTGTTCTTCGTAGAGGACGCCCAGGTTGATGCGGGGAAAAAGATAGCTCGGGTTGATGCGGATCGCTTTCTTCAATTCGGAGATAGCCTCTTTGTAACGATTCTGGTCACCATAGAGGAGGGCCAGATTATAATGGAGATCCGCATACCCGGGATTTAATCGAACAGCCTTCTCCATCGACTCCCGGGCTTTCCGGGTCTGGCGCAATGAACCATAAACATAACTGAGATAGGCATATCCCATTCCATAACCGGGATCGATCTTCAGAGCTTTCTTAAACTCCGCAATCGCCTTTTCATAGGATCCATGGTGGAAATAGACCGACCCGAGGTTGAAATGAAACTGGAATTCATCGGGGATCATGTTTGCTGCCTTCTTCAATTCCCGAATAGCCTGAGCCGATCTCCCTTGTTTCGCAAGGTAGAGTCCGACGAAGTTATAGAATTGAGCATAAAGGCGACGGCAAGGAATTTCTCCGATGTCTTTCTCCATGGATTCATCCGGATAAATTCTTCCCTTTCTCCATATCCCTTTCTTTCGATAGTAACGCCGATAATCGGGATGGCTTCGGATTGCTTTCTTTATTTCCAGAATGGCCTTCCTTCGCTCGCCCGCTTGAAGGTAGTTCATCCCCAGAAGGTGATGGAGAAAACCATCCTTTGGACTCCTTCGGGTCTCAGAAAGAAAGATATCCTCAGCCTCTTTCCATCTCCCCGTCCCAAAATAGAGATAGCCTAAATTGAGATTGGCCTCCCTGTAGTTGGGGTTAATTTGAATCGCTCTTTTAAACTCGGACTCGCCCCTTTCCCACTCAGTAACCGCTACCCAGAGCAGACCCATCCGATTTCGTAAGTCTGCATAATTGGGATTCATCTCAATTTCCCTCTGGGTCTTTAGGGCAATCTCCCTATACACTGGAATCTGTTTGATCTTCATCCTTCTTTTCCTTTTCTACTTCCTCGTCTTTTCCTGGCTCTTTTTTCTTCAGATCTATCCGTTGTTCTTCTCTTCTCATCGATGCGATCGGTATCCAATGCCCCATCTCCTTCTTCCAATTAATAAATTGGAAAACCACATCAGCGACTCCGGAAATGCTTCTGACCTTTTTCTCAAAAGAAAAGAGAGTTTTGCTAGCGTAAGTTTTTATCGCATCTTCATTCCCGGAGGGAAGATTGACCGGTTGAAAGATGCCCCGAAAATAAACCACCCCTCTTACGGTTCCGAAATCGATCTTGGTTTAATCGATATTGGCTCGGACAACCATCCTCCGAACTTCGGATTGGATGACAAAATCTTCTTTGTTCATGTTTTAGGGGCAGAAGGTTTAATTTCCAATGCCCTCCGCACAGCATCTAACAACTCTTCCGGATCATAAGGTTTCTTAATGAAAAAACGGGCGCCCAAGTCCCTGGCCCTTTCCTCGGCATTTCTCTCCGGACTTCCCGATACAAAGATGATGGGAATCTGGCTGGTCCGCTTCGATTCCTTCAGTTTCTCCGCCACACAGAATCCATCGCCTGCCGGCATCCGTATGTCGAGGATGATCAGTTTGGGTCGCTCCTTATAAGCCATAAATACACCCTGAGCGCCATCAAAGGCAGTCACCGTGTTGTATCCATTCGCCTGAAGCCGAATCGTCAATGCCTTAACAATATCCCGTTCATCATCGACGATGAGAATCTTCTTCTTATGCGCCATTACGTGCCTTTCCCGCCTTCCGTAGTTGAGGCTTCCAGTCTCTTCCGATTGGAATCATTTCCTTGAAGCCACCCCATGACCTCATCCCTCCTCTTCTCGAAACCTTCCATTTTCCCCCTGTCAATCGGATTCCCTGAAGGAAAACTCTCCCTCAGTGGATTCCTGAATCGTCCGTCTTTCGCCATCCTGTAATCCAGATGTGGACCAGTGGAAAGACCAGTGGAGCCTACATATCCGATGACTTGCTTCTGCGTGACCCGGACCCCTTTTCTTATCCCGGGGCCATAACCGGAAAGATGGCCATAATAGGTCATATATCCGTTCGGATGCCGGAGAATGACCTGTTTCCCAAACCCTCCACCCCATCCCGAGGAAACCACAGTCCCATCCGCCACCGCCCATACAGGGGTCCCTGAGGGGGCCGCATAATCCACCCCGTAATGGGGAAGAACTCCGCCAAGGATGGGGTGCTTCCTTGCCCTGCTGAACCTCGAGCTGATGCGTGTAAAACGAAGAGGCGATTTTAAAAAGGCCTTTTTAAAAGCCATGCCTTTCTCGTTATAAAAATCGCCATCATAGTGTATTCCCTGGATGACCTTCTCTCCCCTTTGATACACAACAGCATGAATGGGTCCGTATCGAATGAAGTCATTTTCTTTATAAACCTTCTCCACGGCAATTTGAAATCGGTCCCCTTCTCTCACATCCTTATAGAAGTCAATCTCCGCAGCAAGGATGTCAGCAAAAAAGATCACCAACTGTTCCTTTTCTCCGGCAGCATCCATTGCCTCAAAGAGGGAAGAACGAATCACACCTTCCACTTTGACCAGGTAGGTTTCGAGCGGGATGTCCTTCTTACGGGCGATATATCCTTGAGGACTCTTTTCAATCTCATAGACCTCAATCGGACTCGCCTCAAAAATAAACTTGACCATCTCCCCTTTGTCGTCGGCAACAAAACGGAATTGTCCGCCCCTCATCTTCTTGAAATTGACAAAAGGGTCCAAGGCCGAAACGATCTGTTCAACCCACGGCTGAGGAATACCCTTCCCGGTTAACGCTTTTGAAAAAGTGCTCTTCTCTTTGATTTCGCCCTCAACGATCTGGTATTGGGGTTCAGGGGGTTGAACCTCTTTGGAGGGAGGGCTGATGTCAGTGGAACTTTCTTTGGTGGGAATGGGCCTGTAGGGAAGAATAAAAA
>Ga0194127_10000282_pt1 | contig 83292 bp, 66 predicted proteins | sample TA2KigC100mmetaG_FD_148624 | JGI IMG/M metagenome (GOLD analysis project Ga0194127, IMG submission 148624) | Freshwater microbial communities from Lake Tanganyika, Tanzania - TA2015036 Kigoma Deep Cast 100m | ecosystem: Environmental > Aquatic > Freshwater > Lake | place: Tanzania: Lake... | reverse complement strand
ACACCAAGATGGAGATGATCTCCAGAAGAGCCTTCGGGTTCCGAAACTTCGAGAACTACAGACTTCGCGTGAGGGCCTTGTGCTGCTAACGTCCAAACGCCGCTGCCCCCGTCTTTGGGGAAGAGCCTCGCGTCTTTATATACCAGATCTTGTGCCACTCGTGCGTCCGCGGCGGGACACCCGACCGGCACAGGCTTCACGGGGAAGAGTAAAGGCAGTGTTCGGGGGGCTGTAAAGACAATTTGGAGCGGGACCTGGAGGGGGTCCCGTGGGCGGAGCCAATGATCGGACCACGACGAGTTGTCGTCACGGGGTTGGGCGTGCTGGCCGCCAACGGCATCGGCAAGGACGCCTTCTGGGAGTCCCTCCTCGCCGGCCGCAGCGGCATCGGGCCGGTGACGCTGTGCGATGTGACGGGCCTGGATTCGCAGATCGCAGGGGAAGTGAAGGCCTTCAACCCGCGCGACTTCCTCCGCGGGGCCCTCAATCCACGCCACATCACGCGGACGGCACAACTTGCGATTGCTGCCTCGGGTCTGGCCGCGCGCGACGCCGGACTCGGTCCGGACAGCATCGATCGCGATGTTCCGGTTGCGGTCTTCATGGGTGTGAGCATGGGGGGGTTCGACTTCATCGAACGGGAGATTCGACGGATTGCAGCCAAGGGCCTTCCGAGCATGCTGCCCTCGGTGGTGGGTTGTGTGAACGTCATGCCGGGAAGCCTCGTGGTCGAGAGCCTGGGCTTGCCCGCCAAGCTGGCGACGATGTCGAACAGTTGCGTGGGCGGAATCGATGCGATCGCCGCGGCCTGTACGGAGGTTCGCAGGGGCGGGGCCGATGTTGCCCTGGCTGGTGCCACGGATGCACCGGTCGTGTCGTGCCTGATGGCGGGCTTCTCCGCGGCGCGGATGTTGAGCACGCGAAACGAGGTGCCCTCCCAGGCGAGCCGCCCGTTCGATGCGCTTCGCGATCGCGGCGTCCTCGCCGAAGGCTCGGCGGTCGTCGTCGTGGAGAGCCTCGACCACGCGCTCCATCGCGGGGCGACGTGCTACGCGGAGTTCGTGTCGTCGTTCTCGGAGATGGATGGCGACGAGGGGCCGGCCAGCGGTCTCGGTGCCACCATGGCGGGTTCCCTGAGTGCGGCGGGCCTGCTGCCGTCCGACATCGATTACGTGTGCGCGCACGGCCCCAGCGACCAGCAGATCGACCGCGTTGAGACCGCCATGATCCGGCGGGTCTTCGGCCGGCACGCGTACAGGATCCCCGTGACCTCCATCAAGGCCTGCACCGGGAATCCCCTCTCCGCGGGAGGGCCCATGCAGGTCGTCGCGGCGTCCCAGACTCTGCGGACCGGATGGATCCTGCCGACGGCGAACTACGAGCATGCCGATCCCCACTGCGATCTGGACTACGCGCCCGGGAAGCCCCGCCGGCTGGACTGCCGACACGTGATGATCAACGCGCATGGAATGGGCGGCGTCAATACGTCGCTCATCCTGCGGAACCCCCCCGCGGCATGACGCTGAACGAAATCGCCGTAACGGGCGCCCTGGTGGCCAGCGCCATGCTGGGACTCGGGGTTGTGCGCACGAACGCGGCGAGCGCCGTGAACGCCGTCTACGGCTTCCTCTCGCTGGTGATCACCGGCTGGCTGACATGCAATCTGCTGACGCTTCACACGCTCGACTCGGGGACGGCCTCCCTGCTGATCCGCACGGCGTCGGCGATTGCCGCCCTGATTCCCACCACATGCCATCTCCTTCGCATGGCCGTGAGACGTCCCGATCTCGGGCTGGGCCGCGTTCTCAGGCAGGGATGGGGATTCCTGCCCCTTGCCGTGGCGACCACGGTCATCAGTTTCCACCCCGGGTTGGTGCGGGCGGTACAGTTCCCCGACGCGCACAGCGTGGCGGAGCCCAGCTACGGACCGCTCTTCCCCTTGTACGTGGCTTACTTCGTTGCGCAGATCGTCGCGCTCTTCGTCGCGGCCCGGCGCGACCGGCGAACGCTGCACGACGCGCAGAAGTCCGCCCTGGATTACATCATCCTCGGTTCCGCAGGTTCGCTTGTGGTCGGCACGGGGCTCGGACTGATCATGACGCTGGCGACCGGGACCTCGCGCATGGTCCCACTGGTCAATGCGGTCAGCATCATGATGCTGTCGTCCATCATCGCCTACGGCATCGTCACGCGCCGGCTGATGGGTGTGGCCGAGGCCGTGCAGACGGTGCTTTCGTACTCGCTGGTCACGGGATACCTCAGTCTGGTCTACGTGGTCGTCTTCCTCCTCCTGCGGGCCGCGGGTGCGATGATCGGCCAGGACTGGACGATTCCTGCGGGATTGCTTGCGGCCCTGGCCGTGGCCTTCTCGCTCACCTATGCGTCCGCCAGGGTCCAACCCCTCGTGTCCAGGCTCGTCTTCGGCGAGTCCGCGCTGCGAAGGGAACGCCTCCTGCGCGAGTCGGGGCGGCGCCTGATGTCGGTCCAGTCCGTGGCCGGCCTTCATCGCGAGTTCATTGACCTCGTCAAGGAACTGGTCGATGTGGATTCGGTCCGGATCGTCGCGTGCGGGGCCGGACCCGGTTCGAACCGTCCAGCGGTCGATGCCCCCGAATCGGTGTTGACGCCCCCCGTCTCCGGCCATCTGATCCCGTGGCTCGCCACGAGCGGCGATCCCCTGCCGCGACATGGCGTGGAGCGCGGGCGCAACGACAGGGGGCGCGAGGTCGTGCTTCAATGGATGCGCGAACACCGGATTCATCTCGCGGCGCCGGTGTTCGGGGTTCAGGGGGTTGAGACCGTCGTCCTTCTCGGACCGAGATCGGGCGGTCACATGTTCGGCCGCCGGGAACTGGAGGACGTCCGCAGTGTCTGCGAGCAGTTCGGGTTCGCCTTGGCGAACGCCCGGCTCTACACGGCCGTGGAGGAGGCCAAGCTCTACAACGAGATCCTCCTGGAGAACCTCTCGAGCGGCGTCGTTGCGTGCGACGCGGACCGGAAGATCACGCTGCTGAACCGCGAGGCGGTGCGGATCCTGGGCGTCCCGGCCGCGCAGCTGGCGGGGCGGGGGATCGACGCCCTCCCGCCGGGCCTGGCCGAGCCGCTGGAGCAGACGCTGACCGCGGGGCGGGGCGTCCACGATGCCGATCTCGTCCTGTCCGACGGCGAGGTCCGTCACCTGCGCCTGAGCAGTTCCGTGATCACCGGCCTCGAGGGGCGACGGCTCGGCGCCCTGCTGGTCCTCAACGACACCACGATGCTCCGCCGGCTGGAGGACCGCATGCGCCGCGCCGACCGCCTCGCGAGCGTCGGCACGCTGGCCGCCGGCATGGCGCACGAGATCAAGAACCCGCTCGTGTCGATCAAGACGTTCGTGCAGGTCCTGCCGCGCGCGTTCGACGATCCCGAGGTCCGCTCGACCTTCTGCCCGCTGATCGAGAGCGAGGTCAGCCGGATCGACACGGTCGTCAACCACCTCCTCAACTTCGCCCGCCCCGCCCAGGCCTCGCTGCAGCCGATGCAGCTCCATGCCGTCCTCGTACACACCTTGCGGCTCGTCGAGCCGCGCCTCCGGTCGAAGGGTCTCACGCTGGAGACCGCGTTCGAGGCGCCGACCGACCGGATCGAGGGGGATGCGAGCCTGCTTGAGCAGGTGTTCATCAATCTGTACTTTAACGCCGTGGATGCCATGTCGTCCGGGGGGCGGCTGCGGGTGGAGACGAGCGTCGCACAGGTGGAGACCGGCGACCGGGACCTCTGGGGGGCCCCGGTGCGCGTGAGCCGCCTCCGGGTCTCGGTCCGCGACACCGGGCAGGGCATCCGGTCCGAGGACCTCGCCCGCGTGTTCGACCCGTTCTTCACGACCAAGTCCGAGGGCTCGGGCCTGGGCCTTGCGATCGCCTACGGCATCATCCAGGAACACCGCGGCTCGTTCGACGTCGAGAGCCGCGTCGGCGAGGGCACGGCCTTCCACATCGCGTTCCCGCTGGCCGAGCCGGCGGCGCCCGGGGGGATCCTGTGAGCCTCCTCCCCACCGTGCTGCTCTACACGCGGGACCCCCAGATCACGGATCGCATCCGCGGCGCGCTCGTCATGGTGGCGCGCGTCCTGCCGGCCGCGTCCGTCGACGAACTCGACCGGCTGCTCGCCCAATACGACCCCGCGATGGCCCTCGCCGACATGCGCGACGGCGCCGGGGGCCAGCAGGTCCTCGAGTTCATCCGCCGCTGGCCGCAGACGGTGTTCATCGCCCTCGGCGACCGCCGCTCGGACCCGCTCCGGCTGGCGATGCGGTCGGGCGCGTTCGGTGCCGAGGATCTCGACCCCGACCTGTGGCGGCTGCAGTCGCTCGTCGAGCGCGGACTCGAAAGCCTCCAGCTGCGGCGCGAGGTCGCCCGCCTCCAGGAGTCGTCGCCCGAGTCGCCGACGCCCGCGCCGCCGCTGCGCGGCGAACGGGCGTCGTACGGCGTCGGCGGCGCCACCCCGCTGTGGCACCTCTCGCTCGCGATGCGGAACATCGAGGACGTCGGCTCGCTCTTCGTGCGCACCGTCGAGGGCATCTCGGCCGCCATGCTGCTCTCCCGCGTCGGCATCTTCGCGCGCGACGCCGCGTCGTCCGGCTACCGGCTCCGCGCCGGGGCCGGCTGCCTCGAGGCGACGCGGGCGACGGAGTTCGAGGCCGAGGACCCCCTCGTCCGCTGGATGGAGCGCCACTCCCACCTCGTCTCGCTGCAGCTCCTCGCGCACATCGCGCGGCCCGACCCCCGGCTGATGCTGAACCGCGCCCTCGACGTCATGGGCGCCGAGGCCATCGCGCCGTTCTTCGCGCGCGGGCGGGTCTACGGCTGGCTCTTCGTCGGCCGCCGCGCGACGGGCGCGCCGTTCACCTACGCCGACCTGGAGGAGCTCTCCGTCCTCGCCGGCCACGTCTCGACGATCATCGAGAACGCCTACCTCTACGAGGAGGCCGCCCGCCAGCGGACGCTGGCCGAGACGCTGCTGCAGTCGATTCCGTCGGGCATCCTGGCGGCGTCGGAGGACGGCACGATCCGGCTGTGCAACGCCGAGGCGGCCCGCGTCCTGGGGTTGCAGCCGCAGGATCTCGTCGGACGGCCGGTCGAGGCCGCCGGCGGCCGGGTCGCCGACCTTCTGCGGAGGGCGCTGGCCGGCGGCGAGACCGCCGGGCCGCAGGAATGGACCGATCCCGGCACCGGCGCCTCCGTGGCCGCGCTCGGCCGCCGGCTCGTGCACGGGGGCGGATGCCTCGGCGCGGTGGCCGTCCTGGACGACCGCACCGAGAGCGAACGCCTCGCCCGTCGCACCGAGGAACTCGAGCGGGCCGCGTTCTGGAACGACCTCGCCGCGGCGATGTCGCACGAGATCCGCAACCCCCTGACCGCGATCAAGACCTACGCGCAGCTCCTGCCGCAACGCTACGCGGACCCGGAGTTCCGCGAGGAGTTCCACGGGCTCGTCAGCGAGGAGGTCGTCCGCCTCCAGAGAATCGTCGAGGCGATCAACAGCTTCGCCCATCCGCCCGTGCCGCGGTGGGGGACGGTGGACGTTCCGCGGATGCTCGCGGCGGCTGTCGAGGCCGCGCGGGCGCGCGTCTCGGCGCCCGGCGCCCGGGTCGAGGTGTGCGTCGCGGAGAAGGCGCCGGCGATCGTCGGCGACCAGGCGGCGCTGACGGAGGCGCTGGCCCACCTGGTCGTGAACGCCATCGAGTCGGCGCGCGACCCGAAGACCCTCCACGTCGTCGTCGCGGCGGACCCCCTCCGCCAGGCCGGGGCCGATCACCTGATGCTGATGGTCCGCGACAACGGCCGCGGCATCGATCCCGCCGTCCGCGACCGCATCTTCTCGCCGTTCGGCACGACGAAGGCGCAGGGCCTCGGCCTCGGCCTGCCGATCGTCCGACGGGCCGTGCTGGACCACGGCGGACGGCTCCAGGTGGATTCGTGCGAGAGCGGGACGCGGATCACGATGATCCTTCCCCTCGCGCCCGTGCGGTCGTCGCCGGAGGTCAGCGCGCCGGCGCCGTCCGCGTGACGCGGCAGCCCGGAGGGGGCAGGTCCGCCGGACCGACCGTCGTCCGCTTCTCCAGCCAGCGGCGCAGCGCGTCGCGCGTATCGATCCGCGTCAGTTCGAGCCGCGACTCCGGCTGGAAGGCCAGCCGGCGAACGGCCGGGAACCGGCGGCCGCCGGTCGCGAGGACGTGGCTGTTGAGGGCGGTCGAGAAGCGGCGGCGCGCGTGCGGCGAGCGGCCGTCGGGCAGGGTCAGCCGGAGGACCCTGCTTCCCGCCGGGGCCGCGGGATCGACGTCGCACACGAGCCCCGTGATGCCCATGACCGGCCGGTCGCCGGGCTGGGCGAGGGCCTCCTCGAGGATCTCCTTCAACTCCGCCGCCGTCAGGTGGCAGAGGCCGATCCGGTTCTCGTAGGGCACGATCCGCCACAGGTCGCGGTCCGTCACGGGCCCCGGCTTCGGCAGATGCCCGGCCAGCCGCCCGTGGATCACGACCTCGGCCCCGGACGCGGCGGCGATCGCGGCCCGCAGGAGCCGCGCGCCGGCATCGTCGCCCGGCGTCGCCTGCGCCGCGCCCTCCAGCGGCTCGCGCACCGTGGCGCGCGGCCGGTCGAGATCCCGGTGCGCGGCCTCCAGCGCCGGCGCAAGCGCCGCGGCGAGGTCCGGATCGGGCGCGATGGAGCCGTCGACCGGCAGCAGCACCCCCGCCTTGCGGACGACCCTCCGCGCGAGGGTGTCGTAGAGGAGGTCGACGCGGCCGAGGAACGCGCCGTGGCAGCCCGCCTGCGCGTAGAGCGTGCTTCCGAAGGACCGCGCCGCGACCGCCTCGTGCGAGTGGCCGCCGAGGATCACGTCGAACTCGGGAAACTGCGCCGCGAAGGCGCTGGCGCCCGGCGAGGCGACGTCCGCCTCCTCGCGCGCGCTCTCGTGGATCATCAGCACGAGGATGTCCGGCTTCGCGGCGCGCACCGCGGGAAGGACCGCGCGCACCGCCGCGACCGACGATCCGATCTCGGCGTCGCCGAGGTAGTCCGGCAGCAGCCAGCCGGGGATGCCCGGGTGCGTCGTGCCGACGAACGCCACGCGCACCCCGTCCGCCTCGGCCATCGTCCACGCGACCGCGCCCGGCAGCGCCGGCGCCGCCGCCCCGGCGCGGGTGCCGATGTTGGCGGCGAGCACCGGGAACGGCGCGTCGCGGACCAGCCCGCGCAGCACGTCGAGGCCCCAGTCGAACTCGTGGTTGCCCGGCACCCAGGCGTTGCACCCGACGCGGGCGAGGGCGTCGAGCATGATCCTCCCGCGCGTGGCCAGGCTCTCCGGCGTGCCCTGGATCGTGTCGCCGCAGTCGACGTGGAGCGCGGCGGGCGCGACGGCCCGGATCTCGCGGATGCGCGTCGCGATGCGCAGCAGGCCGGCGTCGGGGCTGTCGTCGCCGTTCGGGATGGCGTTGACGATGCGTCCGTGGAGGTCGGTCGTGTGGAGGAGAACGACCGGCACCTCGCGCGCCGCCGCGGCCGCGGCCGCCGCGGCCAGCGCCGCGGCCAGGATCGCGCCGCGGCGGGGGCTCATGCGCAGTTCGAGAGCGGGGCGCGCGGCCGGGCCTCGCGGTCGAGCCGCGTCGCGACGAGGGCCTTGGTCACGCGGTACGCTCCGCCCCGGCGGTCGGGCGCCTCGTACATGACGTCGAGCATCACCTCTTCGAGCATCGAGCGGAGCCCGCGGGCGCCCGTGCCCCGCGCCACCGCCCGCTTCGCCATCTCGCGCAGCGCCCCGGGCGAGAAGTCGAGGTCGATGGCCTCCATCGCGAGGAGCTTCTGGTACTGGCGCACCATCGCGTTGCGGGGCTCGGTCAGGATGCGCAGGAGGTCGGACTCGGTCAGGGCGTCGAGCATCGTGACCACCGGCAGGCGGCCGATGAACTCGGGGATCATCCCGTAGCGGCGGAGGTCCTCGGGCTCGACCCGCAGGTCGGTGACGTGCGGCCGGACGCCGTCGTCGTGGAAGCCCAGCGCGCCCTTGCCGAGGCGCCGGCGGATGATGTCCTCGATCCCGACGAACGCGCCGCCGCAGATGAACAGGATGCTGCGCGTGTCGATCCGGATCATCTCCTGCTGCGGGTGCTTGCGGCCCCCCTGCGGCGGGACGTTGGCCACCGTGCCCTCGAGGATCTTGAGCAGCGCCTGCTGCACGCCCTCGCCGGAGACGTCGCGCGTGATGGAGACGTTCTCGGTCTTGCGGCCGATCTTGTCGATCTCGTCGATGTAGACGATGCCGCGCTCGGCCATCGCGACGTTGCCGTCCGCCGCGTGGATCAGCCGCAGCAGGATGTTCTCGACGTCCTCGCCGACGTAGCCCGCCTCGGTCAGCGTGGTCGCATCGGAGATGCTGAACGGCACGTGCAGCATCCGCGCCAGCGTCTGGGCGAGCAGCGTCTTGCCGCACCCGGTGGGGCCGAGCAGAAGCACGTTGCTCTTCTCGATCTCGACGTCCGCGTGCGGGCCGGTTCCGGGCGCGCCGCGGGACTCGACGCGCTTGTAGTGGTTGTGGACCGCGACCGAGAGGACCCGCTTCGCGCGCTCCTGCCCGATCACGTAGCGGTCGAGGTGCTCGTGGATCTCGCGCGGCTTCGGGACCTGCAGCGGAGGCGGGGGCGCCGGGGGCCCCGCGGGCGGCCGGGCGGGGGGCTTCGACGGCTTGGTGTCGCCGGCGAGGATCTCGTGGCACACCCCGACGCAGCCGTCGCAGATGTGGACGCTGGGCCCCGCGAACATGCGGGAGACCTCGGCCTCGGTGCGGCCGCAGAAGGAACAGCGGATCGTTCGTTTGCCGGCCATGCCGGGCCTCCGGGTCAGGTGCGCGGGCGGGGGAGCACGACCTCGTCGATCAGGCCGTAGTCCTTCGCCTCGGCGGCGGACATGAAGAAGTCGCGGTCGGTGTCCTTCGCGATCGCCTCGATCGACTTGCCCGTGTGGTGGGCCAGGATCTCGTTGAGCCGGTCGCGCAGGCGGAGGATCTCCTTCGCCTGGATGCTGATGTCCGACGCCTGCCCCTCGACGCCGCCCCAGGGCTGGTGGATCATGATGCGCGCGTTCGGCAGCGCGAACCGCTTGCCCTTGGCGCCGCACGAGAGCAGCACCGCGCCCATGCTCGCCGCCTGGCCGACGCAGTAGGTCTGCACCGGGCACTTCAGGAACTGGATCGTGTCGTACATCGCCAGCCCCGCCGTCACGGATCCGCCGGGGGAGTTGACGTAGACGCTGATCGGCTTCTCGGCGTCCTCGCTCTGCAGGAACAGCAGCTGCGCGATCGCCAGGTTGCTGACCTCGTCGTTGATCGCCGTGCCGAGGAAGATGATCCGCTCCTTCAGCAGCCGCGAGAAGATGTCGTAGGCGCGCTCGCCGCGCCCCGTCTGCTCGATCACCATCGGGATCAGGATCTGCGATCGCGTGTCCATGCGTTCCTCCCCGTCACTGGGCGTTGGCCAGATCGACGACCAGGTCGAGCGCCTTCGCCTCGCGCAGGTCGTTGCGGACCTCGTCGAACGAGCCGTCGTCCTTCATGCGCTTGACCAGGCCGGCCGGGTCGACCCCGGCCTGCTGCCCCTGGCGCAGGATGTCCGTCGCGACGTCCTCGTCCGGCACCTCGATCGTCTCCGCCTCCGCGATCCGGTGAAGGATGTAGCGGAGCTTCAGCATCTCCGTCGCGCTGTGGTTCGCGCTCTCGAAGATCTTCGCCTTGTTCTCGACGATCTGGTTCTCCACCGCGCCCTGGCGGATGCTGGAGCGGACGAGGTTGTAGACGTTGCGCTCCGTCTGCTTCTGCACGAGCGACGCGGGCAGGTCCATCGACGTGCGCGAGAGCAGGTGCCCGATCGCCTCGTCGCGCCGGCGGGCGCGGTCGCGCCCCTTGGCCGCCGCCTCGAGCTGCTCGCGGACGCGCGCCGTGAGGGCGTCGACCGTCTCGACCTCGAAGCGCTTCAGGAACTCCGCGTCCATCTCCGGCAGCACCGGCTGGCGCAGCGCCTTCACCGCCACGGTGTAGTCCACCGTCTTGCCGGCCAGCTCGGGCACCGGGAAGTTCTCGCGGTAGGCCGAGCGGATCGTCCGCGTCTCGCCGATCGCCGCGCCCTCCAGGCCCTCGCCGAAACCCGGGGGGAAGGCGTCGGGATCCGCGCTGACCCAGTGCCCCGTCCCCTTGCCGAGCCCCTTCGCCTTGCCGCCGACCTCCTCGACCGGCTTGCCGTCGAGCACGCCGTCGAAATCCACCTGCACGAGGTCGCCTCGCTGGACGGGGCGGTCCGTCACGTCGTCGTACCGCGCCGCCTGGCGACGCAGGCCGTCGACCGTCTCCTTGACCTGCTCGTCCGTCACCGCCACCTCGCCCGCCCGCACCGGGATCCCCTTGTACTCGGGCAGCGTGAACTCCGGCGGGACGTCCACCGTGACCGTGAATGCGAAGTCCTGCAGCGGATTCGCGGGGGGCGGCTCCTCCAGGTCGATCACGGCGACGGCGTCGATCTTGTTTTCCTCGATGGCCTTGTGATAGCTGCTCGGCACGAGGCTGTTGCGCAGTTCGCTGGCGATGTCCTTCGCATAGCGGCGGGCGACCAGGTCCCGCGGCGCGCGCCCGGGGCGGAACCCGGGGATCTTGGCGCCCTTGGCGAAGGCGGTAAGGACCTCATCATACTCCTTGGCGACGTCCGCGGCGGGAACCTCGATCCGAAGCTTCTTCCGGCACGCGCCGGCATCCTCAACGGCAACCTTCACGGGTGGTCCTTTCTGCTGGAAACAAGCGCGACAGGATAGGCCCCGCCTCCATGCCGGTCAAGCCGCGTCCCGGAGCACGCCAGGGCCGACGCGTCTTCCTCAAGGTAGTGGCACCTTTCGGTCGGCGGAGCGCGGAGTCGCACGTGGACGCTGGAGTGCTTGCGGTTGCGGGGGTGCGACGCGCACCAGGCCGGCCGGATCGCGCGGGATCCCGCCCCGCCTGCGGCGTTGCCGAAGGGGGCGCGGACACGAGTCCCGCCTTCGCCCCGGAGGGCGGGGCTCCGGCGTGGCACGCCAGCCTTCGGCACGATGCGCGTTCCCGGCCGGGCCCCTCGCGGGCTCGGGGCCACCCGGTGCGCGCCGCGGCATCGCCTTCGCCTTGATTCAAGGATCGTTCGGCTGGGATCTCCCTTTCCCGGCGATGGAAGGGGAATCCTGAGGATCCCGAGCACACGGCTCGGTTTCGACAGGAACAAGATGCGTCTGCCCTGGGGAGCACGCGTGACCCTCCTGCGGCCGGCGCGCGCTCTCGCGCGGGTTTCCCCGGATCGAAGCGCGGCCCAACTTCCGCGCCGTGTCGGTCCAGGATGCCACCGGCCCGGTGTTCCACCGCATTCACGCCGTCCGGCCCTGACCGCGGGAATCGCGGAGCGGCCGGCCGGGGCGCATCTCCGGTCCTGCGCAGGGTGACGGCCGGGGGCGGGCGCCAACGTAGTCCGCACGCTCCGCGTGAGGGCATCTCCGGTCATCACGCGGAGCGTGAGGACTACCCTGCGGGGCCACCGCCGATCTTGCGCGGGGGGATGGCCGGCCGGCCGACGGACTGTCGGACGGAATTGACGCCGGGCGGGGGAGGCCGCATACTGCCCGGCTGTTTTGCCGTTCGGCGGCAGGAAAGGAACCGGAGAACATGGCGATCATCGACTTTGGCGGAACGAAGGAAACCGTGGTGACGCGGAAGGAGTTCCCGCTCGCGAAGGCGCGCAAGATCCTGAAGAAGGAGGTCGTCGCGGTGATCGGGTACGGCGTCCAGGGGCCGGCGCAGGCCCTGAACATGAAGGACAACGGCATCCACGTGATCATCGGCCAGTCGAAGAAGTTCCCGCGCGACTGGGACCGCGCCGTCGCCGACGGCTGGGTGCCCGGCAAGACGCTGTTCGAGGTCGAGGAGGCCTGCGATCGCGGCACGATCATCCAGATGCTGGTCTCCGACGCCGCCCAGCGCGCCGTGTGGCCGGTCGTGAAGAAGTTCCTGACCCCCGGGAAGGCCCTCTATTTCTCGCACGGGTTCTCGATCACCTATCGCAAGCAGACGGGCGTCGTGCCGCCGAAGGGCGTCGACGTGATCATGGTCGCGCCGAAGGGCTCGGGCCTCAACGTCCGCCGCAACTTCCTGGCCGGCGTCGGCATCAACTCGAGCTACGCGGTCTTCCAGGACGCGACCGGCCGCGCCGGGGAGCGCTGCATCGCCGTCGGCATCGCGGTGGGCTCGGGCTACCTGTTCCCGACCACGTTCCCGCACGAGACCAACAGCGACCTCACCGGCGAGCGCGGCGTCCTGATGGGCTGCCTCGCGGGCGTCATGGAGGCGCAGTACGACGTGCTCCGCGCCGCCGGCCACACGCCGAGCGAGGCGTTCAACGAGACGGTCGAGGAACTCACCCAGAGCCTGATCCGCCTCGTCGACGAGAAGGGCATGGATTGGATGTACTCGAACTGCTCGGCGACGGCCCAGCGCGGCGCGCTGGACTGGAAGCCGCGGTTCCGGAAGGCCGTGCTGCCCGTCTTCAAGGAGCTCTACCGGCGCGTGAAGAGCGGGGCCGAGGCCAAGCGCGTGATCGAGGTCTGCGGCGCCGCCGGGTACCCGAAGGTCGTCGCGAAGGAACTGGCCGCCATCCGCGACTCGGAGATGTGGCGCGCCGGCGCGGCGGTCCGCGACCTCCGCCCGAAGGAGGCCGCGAAGGCCATCGGCAAGGAGACCAAGGGCGTTTCCGGCCGTTCGTACTGATCCGGACCGGTGTCGGATTGACGGGGCGGGGCCCGCGGGGTTCCCGCCCCGTTCGCGTGGGAACCCCCGGCCGCGCGCCGGGCGACCGCGGGGCGGACGCCGCCGTCGGACCCGCCGGGCGGCGGCCTGCGAGAGGAAAAGCTTGATTCGCCCGCCGGGTTGGTGCTTAGTATGCCGCCTTTTGAGGATGGGAGAGTCATGCGCAAGAAGATCGTCGCCGGAAACTGGAAGATGAACCGGACCGCGCACGAGGCGAAGACGCTCGTGGCGGAGATCAAGGCCGCCCTGGGCGGGTTCAACGCGGTCGAGTGCGTGCTGTGCCCGCCGTTCACCAGCCTGGGGGCCGTGCAGGACGGGGTCGCAGGGTCGCCGATCGGCATCGGCGCGCAGAACGTCCACTGGGAGAAGTCCGGCGCCTTCACCGGCGAGATCTCGGCCGACATGCTCCGGGAAAAGGGCTGCACCCACGTCATCGTCGGCCACAGCGAGCGGCGCCAGTACTTCGGCGAGACCGACGAGACCGTCAACAAGCGCGCGCGCGCCGCACTGGCCGCGGGCCTCAAGCCCATCGTCTGCGTCGGCGAGACGCTGGCCGAGCGCGAGGCGGGGACGACCTTCCAGGTGATCGAGCGGCAGGTGCGCGCCGGCCTCCAGGGCCTGGCGGGCGCCGATTGGGACAAGCTGGTCCTTGCCTACGAGCCCGTCTGGGCGATCGGCACGGGCAAGACCGCCACCTCCGCCCAGGCGCAGGAGGTGCACGCCTTCATCCGCAGGCTGCTGCGAGAACTCGCGGGCGGCGCGGCGGACGGCATCCGCATCCAGTACGGCGGCAGCATGAAGCCGGACAACGCCCGCGAACTGCTCGGCCAGCCGGACATCGACGGCGGGCTGATCGGCGGCGCGGCGCTCCAGGCGGCCTCGTTCGTCGCCATCGTCAAGGCCGGCGCCTGACCGGCGGCCGGCGAGAACAGCCCGGAGACCTGCGATGGAAATCCTCAGAGGCCTGCTGGTGGTGGTGGAGGCGCTGATCGGCCTCCTCGTGATCGGGATCGTGCTCCTGCAGAAGGCGCGCGACCAGGGCATGGGGATGGCGTTCGGGTCCAACGTCGGCGAGAGCATCTTCGGATCGCGCGCCGGCAACGTGCTGACGCGCGGCACGATCTGGCTCGGCTCGGCGTTCATGATCAACACGGTGCTGCTGGCGGTCCTCTTCGCCGGCCGCGAGCGGAGCCTGATGGAGAAGGCGGAAGGCGCCCGGGCCGACGCCCCGGCGGCGACCGCGCCCCAGACGCCCGGACCGCAGCCCGCCGTGCCCGGCGGTATGCCCGCCCCGGCGCCCGCGGTCGCTCCGGACGGGGCGGCCCCCACGATTCCCGTGACCGTCCCGGTGAGCCCGGCGGCGACGCCTCCGGCCGCTCCCGCGGCCCCGGTGGCGACTCCGGCCGCCGCCCCCGCGGCGCCCGCGCCCGCGGCTCCGGCGGCGCCGACTCCGTCACCGGCTCCGGCGAAGTAGACCGGGCGTCGCCGGCGATCCTTCACGGCCCCGCGGCTCCGCGGTTGCGGGCGTATTCCCGGCTGTCCATCCGCCGCGGTGCGGCATCCGTTCCCCATTCCGGCCCTCCGGTACGGCCCGGCCCCGGCCGCCTGCGGAGATGTCCTCGAGCGTCGCGAGCAAGGTTGCGTGCCGGGCTGGCATGTAGGATGCTCCGGCCCATGGGTGGGCGGCATGTATCGGATGATCCAGAGGGCAGGGGGGATGGCGGGCGGCATCGCGGGCCCCGCCCCGTCCGTTTCGTCCGGGCGGGGGCGAGTCCCCGCCGGCCGGTGGGTCCTGGCCGGTCTGGCCGCGATGCTGGCGGCGGGCAGCGGCTGCCGGGGGCCGGACGAGGCCGCGGACCGCGCGGACCTGCGCAGGGTGGTGCAGTGGATCGGGCGCGATGCGGTGCGGATCGAGTCGCGGGTCACGTCCCTGGCCCGGGCGGCCGCGCAGGTTCACGCCGAGGCCGACCGCATCCTGCCGCGGGTGGAGACGAACCAGTACCGGATGGCCCCGAACGGCTGCTACTACAAGGCGGTGGACGACAGCGGTCCGGCATTGTGGGTTTCGGGGGCGGATCCGATCGACGACGCGGTCCGGCGGACGGCCTGGGTCACGGAGGGGCTCGACGCGGATCTGCGGTCGGCCGTCGCGGCGCTGCCCGAGGTCTCGCAGGCCTACTACAACCACCGCCGGTCGATCATCCGGATCTTCCCTCCGTTCGACGTGCTGTCGCAGTACGAGGCGAAGATGCGAATCCCTACGTTCCGCTTCTACTACCTGGCGGACGCCGAGCACAATCGCGAGCGCCGGACGGTCTGGGTCGATGAGCCCTACGTGGACCCGGCGGGGCGGGGGTGGACGGTCTCCTGCATCGCGCCGGTCTACACGGGGGACGTGCTGGAGGGCGTCGTCGGGATCGACCTCACCGTCGGGGCGATCGTCGAGCGCTACCTCCAGCCCTCGGACCGGGCGTGGGCGCTGGTCGATCGCCGCGGCGTCATCGTGGCCGCCACCGAGGCGGCGGTCCGGGCGCTGGACATGCCCCCGATGGCCGACCACCACTACGTCACCACGGTGAAGAGCGACCGCTACCGCAGCGAGGACTACAGCATGCTCCGGTCGCCCAACCCCAACGTCCGCCGGCTGGCCGCGACCCTGTTCCGGGAGGGCGGGAACCGCGCGAGGCTGCAGACCGCCGGCGGCCGCCGGACGGTGCTGGCGGAGGCCGTCCCCGCGCTGGGATGGACGGCGATCCTTGTGACAGGTGGGGAATGATGCGAAGACCCGCACTCAACCGACTGACGGGCTACATGGCCCTCGCGGCGATGACGTTCATCGTCACGCTGGTTCTGCTCGCGCTTCTCTTCCGCGAGGGAGAGCGCGGGTTCCGGGCCCGGTGGATCTCCAAGGCGCGCGCCGAAGCCATCGCCCTCCGGCACGGCGTCGACCGGTTCGTCGAGGACTTCGAGTCGTTGTGCGACGAAGGGGTGCTGGACCGCGTCGGCCGCATCGCGCCGCCGCATTCGACGCAGGACATGCTCGCGCTGAAGCGATTCCGCGCGCGGAACCAGGACCTGCTCGACCGGCTGACGGTTTCGGGAACCGGCGGTGCGTGGGCGGTCGAATGGGACGATCACAACTACGTGCGGTTCGCGCCCGCGGTCCCGCTCGCCGGGGGGCAGGATTCCAGCGCGACATGGAACGGCGCCGGCGTGCTCATCACGCGCCCCGTGCGGAGCCGTTCGGCCGATCTCCGCGCCCAGGCCGCGCTCGACCTGGGCCGCCACGCCGACCGCCAGCTCCGGCCGGGCGAGATGGCGGCCACGGGATGGGCGGCGATCATCGGCCCCGACGGGCGGGCCGTCCACGTCACCGGCGGGCACGGCGCGGCGCCGTCGAAGGACGCGGTCAGCGGTCTTCTCGCCCCGCGGAGCGACGGCATCCTCGACGGCCTGCAGGTCGACGGGCGCGGGGCGCTGGTGCGCGGCGGCGCGCCGGTCGAATTCGTCGTCTACCCCTCCCGCGTCCTCGACCGGCAGATCGGGATCGCCTACGGCGCCGGCGTGATCGATGTCTACGGCGGCATCCTGCGCACGGCGTTCCTGCTCGGCGGGTCGGCCATCTTCCTGCTCATCTTCATCACGTTCGCCTTCCACGAACTGCTGCGCCGGGAGCGCGCCGCCGAGCGGAACCGCCGCGAGGCGATCGACCGCATGTCGCGCGTGGCCGCGCAGGTCCCCGGCGTGCTGTTCAGCCTCCGCCGCCGGTTCGGAGCCGAGGAGTACCTGTATCTGAGCCCCGGGGCGCAGGCGCTGCTGGGCGTGCCGGAGGACGGGAACGGGGTGGAGACGGCGCGGGCCGTCCGGGCGATGATCCCGCCGGAGGATCTCGTCGTGCGGGACGCCGAACTCGACAGCGCCGAGCACGGCCGCCGCCAGTGCCGGTTCGAGCATCGCGTCACCCGGCCCGACGGCCACGTCCGCTGGCTCCTGTCGACCGCCGCGCAGGAACCCTGCCGCGAGGGGGGCGTCATCTGGCACGGTGCGGCCATCGACGTCACCCAGCAGAAGCACGCCGAGGGCGAACTGCGCGCGCTGGCCGAGGAACTGCGCCGCAGCCAGCAGGTGGCGCTCAGCATCATGCAGGACGCCACCGAGTCGCGCGACCGCGCCCAGGCGATCTCCCGGGAGCTGGAGATGGCCACGCGCCGCGCCAACGAGATGGCCGCCGCCGCGGACTCGGCCAACCGGGCCAAGAGCGAGTTCCTGGCGAACATGAGCCACGAGATCCGCACGCCGATGAACGCGGTGATCGGACTGGCCGGGCTCCTGTGGGACACGCCGCTCAACGGCGAGCAGCGCGACTTCGTGCGCACGATCCGCGACAGCGGGGAGTCGCTGCTGTCGCTGATCAACGACATCCTCGACTTCTCCAAGATCGAGGCCGGGCGGATGCAGCTGGAGACCGAGGCGTTCGACGCCGTCACGCTGGTGGAGAGCACGGGCGATCTCCTCGCCGAGCGCGCGGCGGCGAAGCACCTGGAGCTGCTCTGCGACGTGGACCCGGAGGTGCAGGGGACCTGGCGCGGCGACCAGGGCCGGATCCGGCAGGTCCTGATCAACCTCCTCGGCAACGCGATCAAGTTCACCGACCGGGGCGAGGTGGTCCTCCGCGCGCTTCCCGGCGCGCCGGTCGAGGGCGGCGGGCGGCGCCGCGCCCTGCGGTTCGAGATCTGCGACACGGGCATCGGCATCAGCCAGGAGGGCCAGCGCCGGCTCTTCGAGGCGTTCTCGCAGGTCGAAAGCTCCTCGGCGCGCCGCTACGCGGGAACCGGTCTCGGCCTGGCGATCTGCCGGCGGCTCGTCACGCTGATGGACGGCACGATCGGCGTGAAGAGCCACCCGAACCTCGGGTCCGTGTTCTGGTTCGAGGTGCCGCTGGATCCGTGCGACCCGGCGCCCGCCGCCGACGACGCGCCGCACGACCTGCCGGCCGGTTGCCGCGTGCTGGGCGTCGACGATCACGAGACCAACCGCACGATTCTCGCGCGGCAGCTGGCCGCCTGGGGGATCGCGGCGGATCTCGTCGTCGACGGGACCACGGCGCTGGACCGGCTCCGGACCGAACGGGCCGCCGGCCGGCCCTACCATCTTCTGATCACGGACATGATGATGCCCGGGATGAGCGGCATGGACCTGGTGCGCGCCGTCCGCGCCGATCCGGCCCTCGCTGCGATCCCGATCCTCGTGCTGACCTCCATGGGCCGCACCGAGGAGACGCGGGCGCTGAAGGCGGACCCGGACGTGCGCGTTCTGTCCAAGCCCGTGCACCAGGCGAATCTCCGCGAGGCCCTTGCGCTGCTGCTCGGCGGAGGCGCGTCGTCGGACGGACGCCGCGAGGCGCCGCCGCCCGGGCAGCCTCCGTCCCCCGGGCCCGGCGCCCGGATCCTGCTGGCCGAGGACAACTCGGTGAACCAGAAGGTCGCCCTGAAGCAACTGGCGCGCCTGGGCCATCGCGCCGATGCCGTGGCCAACGGGTCCGAGGCGCTGACGGCCCTGGACCGGATCCCGTACGACATCGTCCTGATGGATTGCCAGATGCCCGAGATGGACGGCTACGAGGCGACGCGGGAGATCCGCCGCCGCGAGGCCGGGGGCCCGCGGCACACGGTCATCATCGCCATGACGGCCAATGCGATGGAGGGCGACCGGGAGAAGTGCATCGAGTCGGGCATGGACGACTACATGGCGAAGCCGGTCCGCGTCGAGGTCATGGCCCAGACGCTGGAGCGGTGGATCGCCCGGATTCACGCGGGGACCCTGACGGCGGCGCCCGGCGGCTGATTCCGCGCTGCCCGTCAGGGCAGACGCATCTTCCTCGAGGTCGCGGCGCCTTTCGGTCGGCGGGGCGCGGAGTGACTGGTGGACGCAGGAGCCCTTGCGGTTGCGGGGGTGCGACGCGCACCAGGCCGGCCGGATCGCGCGGGATCCCGCCCCGCCTGCGGCGTTGCCGAAGGGGGCGCGGACACAAGTCCTGCGCCCCCTTCGTCGCCTTGCATCCGGGGCGGTCTGCCGCGTTCCCGGCCGGGCCCCTCGCGGACTCGGGGCCACCCGGTGCGCGCCGCGGCATCGCCTTCGCCTTGATTCAAGGATCGTTCGGCTGGGATCTCCCTTTCCCGGCGATGGAAGGGGAATCCTGCGGATCCCGCGCACACGGCCCGGTTTCGACAGGAACGAGGTGCGTCTGCCCCGCGCTGCCCGTTTGACAGCGGAGGAAGCGCTTGGATAAACTACCCCGATGAACGACGAGGCCCTCCCGGGCGGTTCCGCCCCCGACAGCGAAGAGTGGTTTCTCGAACAGCTTGAGCGTCCGACGATCGACCTGCCGCGCCTGACCGCCTCCCTGGAAGGCCTCGCGGGCCGTGCCGCGGTGGCCCAGGCCGACTCGCGGGGCAAGCTGCTTCAGGATGTGCTCTTCGAGCGCGGCATGGTTCTCGAAGCCCTCGGCGTCCTCCGCCTGCGCGCGTCGTGGATGGGGGCGGACAAGGGCTCCGAGAACGCGGTGCGCGACGAGTGGCTTGCGATGGCCGGTCCCGACACCGAGCGCCGGATTCTCGTCGATCACGTCGGGCTGGGCAGGGTCGCGCCGGTCGAGGCGGTGCGCCGCCTGGCCACGCTCGTTGCGCTCCGCGAGGCCTCGCCCTGCTACGACAAGACCTGGGGCTTCGGCCTTGTGCGACGGATGGACCACTTCGAGAAGCGGGTCGAGATCGACTTCGAGACCAAGGCCGGCCACCGCATGACCTACGCCTACGCGGCGGAGACGCTCCAGCCGCTGGGCGAGTCGCACCTGCTGACCCGGTTCCACCGCGACCCCGACGGCATCCGGGCGGCGGTCCGCGAGCGCCCGGGCGAGATCGTCCGCCTCGCCGTGGCGAGCTTCGGCCCCATGGTGGTGATCCAGCTGCAGGAGCGGTTGTCCCCGCGGATCGTTCCCGAGGCGGACTGGAAGGCCTTCTGGGACGGCGCGCGCAAGGCGCTCAAGAAGGACGGGACCGTCGAGATCCCCGCGAAGCGCACCGAGCCCCTGCGCCTGCGGGAGGCGCCGCCGGAGGGCGACCGCGGGTGGATCGCGGATCTTGCGGCCGACCGCGACATGGCGTCGATCCTCGTGCGGGTCGGCGCCGCCCTCGACGAGGGCAAGGTCGATGCGGCCGACGCCGAGGCCCGGGAGGCCGTCGCGAGCCGCCTGGCGTTCGTCATCAAGGGCGCGGAGGGCCGGCATCCCGGCCTCGTCGTGCGCGCCGTGCTCGCGGCGGACCGGATGGGCCTCGACGAGGCGGCCCTGCCGACCGGGGCGCGCATCGAGGACTGGCGCCGGCCGGAGGCCTTCGTGGCGGCCGTCCACGACCTGCCCGCCCGCGACATCCAGCCCTTCCTCACGATGCTGCTGCGTCGCGCCGGCCCGGAGTTCGTCGGCACGCTGGTCGCCGCGCTGGACGCCGTCAAGGCCCCCGTCCTGTCCGACATCCTCGAACTCCTTCTCGCCGGCGGTCATGAGGCCGCGTGCGCCGAGCGGATCCGCGGCCTGGTCGGGTCCCGCCTGGCCGACGTCGAGGTCCTCCTCTGGCTTCACCGCAATCCGGACCGCTGGACGTCGTGGGCGCTCGGCCGCTGGTTCGACTACGCGCGTCTCGCGGTCGCGGCGCTGGAGAAGGACCACTGCGGCGAGCGGCTCAAGGCCCAGAACGCGTTGCGCGAGCGGTTCGCGAAGACCGAGTGGCTCAAGGACCTCTTCGACGGCCTCGACGACGACGGCCGCCGCGAGATGTTCCTCCGGCTCAAGGAGACCACCGCGTGGCCGCCGCTCGAGCGGCAGGCGATCCTCGGCCGCATCGTCAAGGTGCGCCCGGAGATGGAGGACCTGCTCCGCGGCGGCGCGCCGACTCCGGCCCGGAAGCTCCCCGTGACGTCCACCCGCAGCTACCTCGAACGCCAGGCGCAGCTCCTCAGGATCGTCGAGGTCGACATCCCGCAGAACAGCCGCGACATCGGCGTCGCGCGCAGCTACGGCGACCTTCGCGAGAACTTCGAATACAAGGCCGCCAAGGAGGCCCAGGGCATCCTGATGCGGCGGCGGGGCGAGCTGGAGTCGGCGCTCAAGCAGGTCCAGCCGACCGGGTTCGACGGCCCCGTCCCCGAGCGCGCCGGTCCCGGCGCGGGCGTGGAGATCGAGCATGCCGACGGGCACCGCGAGCGGTTCTACATCCTCGGCGCGTGGGACCGCGACGAGGCGCTCGGCATCATCTCGTCGGACACCCGTCTCGCGCAGGCCGTCGAGGGCCGCGTGGCGGGCGACGAGGTCGCCGTGCCGGGCGTCGACGGCGACCGTCCGGCGCGCGTCGCCGCGGTGCTGCCGTTGTCGGACGAGGTCCGGGGCTGGGTCCGGGGCGGGGCATGACGGGGCTGTGGGCCGAGTTCGCCGGGCGTGAGTCCGGGCCGGTCGTGCAGTTCATCAAGTACGCCCTCTGCGGCGGCCTCGCAACGGCGGTGGACATGGCCGTCTTCTTCCTCATGGCGTGGCGGATCCTGCCCGCGCTGCGGGCGACCGATCCCCTCGCGGTGCGTCTGCACCTGCGCGTGCGCCCGGTGGACGAAACCGCGCGCGCCTTCCGTTTCCTCGTGAACACGGCCGTCGCGTTCGTCTTCTCGAACCTCACCGCCTACGCGCTCAACGCCGCGTGGGTCTTCACGCCCGGCCGTCACGGGCGCGGGGCCGAGATGGCCCTCTTCTTCGCGGTGTCCGCCGCCAGCGTCGGGATCGGGGCGGCGGTCGGCTGGGCCCTGATCCGGTGGGCCGGGTGGAGCACCTCCCTCTCGTACGGGATGAAGGTCCTGGCTTCGTTGCTCGTCAACTTCGCGGGCCGCAAATGGTTTGTCTTCCTCGGCTGATCGCGGCGCTCGGCGTCGTGCTTGCGGCGGGCTGCATCGTGCAGCCGCCGGAGGACGTGCCCGTGCGCGGCAGCGGGACGGGCGGTCCGCCGGAACCCGACCTCGCCCTCGGGTCGCCGTGGACCGGCTGGGACGACGCCTGCACGCCGGCGACCGCGTTCCGCCGCCTCGCGGGCTGGACCACGGTGACCGATCCGCCCGGCGCCACGTGCCGCATCGAGCGCGCCACCGGGCCGTTCACCGGCGGCCATCCCGCGGCCCGGCTGACGGCCACCAGTGCCGTGCCCGTGGCCGCGGTCGAGTTGCTTCCCCCGGGCAAGATCGTCCTGCGCGAGCCGTTCGATTCGCTCGAGATGCGCGTCGGGTCGCAGCCGGCCGCCGGGGCCCCGGAGCCGCGCACCGGGCCCCCCGCGCGCATCGAGGTGCGGATCGAGGACGACCGCGGCGCGGGGCTCCGCGTCCCGCTCGGCGCCTTTCCGCGCGATCGGTGGACGATCGCCCACGCCCGGATCCCGGCCGCGTTCGCGCGGACGTCGCATCCGCCGTACCGCGTCGTGTCGTTCGTCGTCGCGGACTGGCGCGCGCCGGAGGCGGATGCGCTCTTCCTCGCCGGGTTCAGCGCCTACCTCGAGCAGGGGGTGCCCATCGCGCCCGAGTGGCGCACGCCCGACTGGCGGGCGAGGTGGGAACCTCCCTTCCGGCGCATCGTCCGGGCCGCCCGCGACGGCGGCGCGACGACCGGGGTCGCGTCCGCCGCCGCGCCGGTGCGGACGCGCGTCGAGACCGTCGCGCCCGGCCGGTACCGCCTGGGCGCGACGGACGATGCCGGGGAGACGGCCTACACGATCGAGGCGGCCGACTGGCTTCGGGGCGGCGGCCTCGAGTGGAACGGGCGGACCTGCGGGCGCTGGAGCGGGTGGGAGATCGAGGCGGAGGGCTTCGATGCGACGCCGCGGCTCGCCGCCGTGGTGGACGACCGGATCCGCATCGAGACGGCGGGCGGGCTGTCGGTCTGTTTCCGCCTCGACGGACGGGCGCTGTGCGTTTCGATGGAGGGCGGAGGCGGGGCGATCCGCGCGATCCGGGCCGGGCAACTCCGGTCGTCCTCGCCGCTCGGGAGTCTCCGCCTGCCGATGCTGCCCGGTCCGCGCCTGCTGATGTGGCGCTGCAGCGACCCGGTCGGCACGCCGGTCTTCGCGACGGCGGGCTTCGACCCCGCGGAATCGGGCGCGTCGCGGATGGAGTTCGGCGGCGAGGCCGATGCGGACCGGCCGGGCGGGGTCGTCTATGAAGCCGCGACCGACGGCCGCCGCGCGCCGGTCCGCGAGGTCTTCCGGCTCGTGCTTTCCGCGCGTCCCGGCGAGGTGCTTCCGCCGGTGGCGCCGGTGGCCGGACGCCGTGCGCCGGACGCGGCGATGGCGTTGTGGATGGATGTTCCGGCGATGGGGACGGGCCGCCTGGGCGAGGCGTGGGACGCGGCGGGAGCGGGTCCGCTCCTGCTGCTGCCGTCCGGGATCCGGGACGAGTCGTCGAGCGAGGACTCGATCGACTGCCTGGATCCGCGGTGGAGCCGAGACCTGGTCCGCCGTGCGCCGGACGGCGCGTGGGTCGCCGGCGACGCGGAGGGCCGGTTCGCGGTCAAGACGACGTTCCTGCGGGCGCTGTCCGGGGCCGGGCCCGGGTCCGGCCCCGCCGGCGTGAGCGTGGCGGTCCGGGCCCGGACCACGTCGCTCCCGCCCTGGGCCTACACCGATTTCGACGCGCGCACGCGCGGGGCCGCCGGGTTCCGCGCCGCGTGGGGCGGCCTGCTCGAGGCGATGCGGGGCCTTTCGGTCCGGTCGGGTGCGCCGGCCGTCGCCGACGGACCGTGGACGTGGCTCTACGCGGGCGCGGCCGACGCCTACGCCGTGATCCCCGGCGGGGCGGACGACCCCCGCGAGGGCGGCTGGCTTCCGTTCGTGCCCCTGCTTCGACTGAATCCGGTCGTGCCCGGCATCGGCCCGCCGATGCCGCCGCCGTCGCAGGGCGGGGGGGAGGCGGGCGACGCGGACCGGCGCTACCTGGCCGCCGCCTTCGCGCACGGCCTCGCGCCCCGGCTGCCGGCCCTGGACGCGGGCGACCCGCGCCTGTGGCGCATCGCCTTCCTGTCGGCCGCGCTGCACCGGCGCCAGGCCCTGGGCGCGGTCGAGCGCATCGCGTACGGCGACGGGCGCGTCCTGATGTCCGACGCGGACGCGCTCTCGAGCGGGCTGTGGCGGCGATCGATGCTCTACCTCCGGTACCGGGACGGGCTCGAGATCTGGATCAACGGATCCGATGCGCCGTGGGAGGTGCGCGTCGGCGCGGATCTGGTGACGCTGCCCGCCTCGGGCTGGCATGCGTCGGGGCCGGGTTTCGCGTGCGCGTCGGCGACGGCCGGCGGGCGCCGGATCGAGTACGTCCGCGCGCCGGAGTACGACTACCACGACGGCGGGGAAGGGGAGGCCTTCGCGATGGACCTCGCCTGCGCGCGGCCCGTCGTCGTGCGGACCGACGCGACCGGGCGCGGCCGGGTCCTGTCCTTCTGGTTCCCCGGCGAGGCGTCGCGGGTCGGCGCCGGCCCCCGCTTCCTGCCGCCGGGTTCCCGCGTCGTGCGGCGGGCGGCGACGGCCGCCGACGGCGCCCCGGCGGTCGCCCCGGAGATCGAACGCGACGGGACCCGCGCGTGGCTGATCCCCGCGCCGGGAACCCGGCGGATGGAATTGGAGTGGACGAATTGAACGGGGCCTGTGTACTCTGCGCCCACACGTCCCCCGGCGGGCGGGGCGCGGCGGGCCGGGCGGACCCGGGGAAGGGAGTCACCGGATGACGGCAGACAGCGTGGCGAAGACGGTCGGCAAGTATCGATGGCTCATTTGCCTCCTGCTGTTCGCGAACACCGCGAACAACTACCTCGACCGGCAGATGCTCGGCATCCTCGTGCCGATGCTCGAGAAGAAGTACGGGTGGTCGGAACTGGACTGGGCGCGCGTCGTGATCTCCTTCCAGGTCGCCTACGCCCTCGGCCTCCCGTTCTTCGGCCGCCTCGTCGACAGGTTCGGCACGCGGGCCACCTACGCCTGGGCGACGATCTTCTGGGGTTTCGCCGCCTACGGGCACGCCTTCTGCAGCCGCGCGCTGCACTTCGGGATCGTCCGCTTCATCCTCGGCCTCGGCGAGGCGGTCAATTTCCCCGCGGCGATCAAGGCGATCACCGAGTGGTTCCCGAAGAAGGAGCGCGCGCTGGCGACCGGCATCTTCAACTCCGGCGCGAACATCGGCGCGGTGATCACGCCCGCGCTGATCCCCTGGCTGGCGATCAACTACGGGTGGCAGTGGGCCTTCGTGGTGGGCGGGAGCATCAACTTCGTCTTCGTCGCGCTGTGGTGGCCGCTCTACCGGCGGCCGCAGGACCACAAGGGCGTCCTGCAGTCGGAACTGAAGCACATCCTCAGCGACAGCGGCGAAGGCGCGGGCCAGGCGAAGATCCCGTGGCGCGACCTGCTGCGGTACCGCGAGACCTGGGCCTTCATCCTCGGCAAGTTCATGACCGACCCGATCTGGTGGTTCTACCTCTTCTGGCTGCCGAAGTGGCTCGCCAAGGACTTCAACCTGAACCTCGGCAGCCTCGGCTGGCCGCTGATCGTCGTCTACACCTTCGTGACGGTCGGCAGCGTCGGCGGCGGCTACATCTCGTCGGCCCTGATCAACGCGGGCCGGTCGGTCAACTTCGCCCGCAAGGCGGCGTTCCTGATCTGCGCGACGCTCGTCGTGCCGATCTTCGCGGTGACGCAGGTCGGCAACGTGTGGCTGGCGGTCCTGCTCGTCGGCCTCGCGGCCGCGGCGCACCAGGGCTGGTCCGCGAACCTGTTCACGCTGGTGTCCGACTGCTTCCCGAAGAACGCGGTCGCCTCGGTGGTCGGGCTCGGCGGCATGGCCGGCTCGATCGGCGCGATCCTCTTCGCGGAGTTCGTCGGGCGCGTGCTGCAGAAGACCGGCCAGTACTGGCTGCTCTTCCTGATCGGCTCGACGGCGTACCTGCTCGCGTTCGCGGTGATCCACCTGCTCGTGCCGCGGATCCGCACGGTCGCGGTCGGGGGCGGGGCGACGGAGCCCGACGCGTCGGAGGCGGCGCGGGAAACGCCCGTCGCGATCGCCGGCGCGCCGGCTGCCTCGCCGCTCGCGGGGCTCGACGGCTGGCTGCTCGTGCCCGCCTCGGCCCTCATCCTCGTGCCGCTGGTCGCCATCGTCACCCTGGTGCTCACGCTCGCGCAGGCGACGGCGGACACGGCCGGCGTGGCGCGGATGTTCCTCGGGACCAGCGTGGCGGCGCAGGGGCTCCTCGTGGTGCTGATGCTGGTGGCCGCCGCGCGGTTCTTCGATCGGCGTCGCAACGCCCCGGGCCTGATGATCGCCCTGCAGGTCGTCCAGGTGATCCTGGCGGCGGCCGTGTTCCTCGTCGGACGGTCCGTCCCCGGCGGTCCGCCGGCCGCGTGGATCTACCTGGTCCTGCTCGCGATCAGCGTCGCGGCGGCCGCCGCCATGATCCCGTACTTCCGTTCCTCGGCCCGCGTCCGCGAGACGTTCGTGGTTTGACGCCGGGCGCGGGGCGTTGGAGACTATGCGGATGAGCCTGCGCCGATCCCTGGTGCGGGGCGCCGGTCTTGCCGGCGCCGCCGCGATCCTCATGGCCAACCTCCTGGTCGGCCACCGCATCCATTCGAAGGAGGCGCCCGCCGCGCCGCGCGAGGACGCCTACGAGAGCATGGCGTCCTTCACGCGGGTCCTCGAGCAGGTCCGCCGGAACTACGTCGATCCGGGCCGCACCGGCTTCAAGGACCTGACCTACGGGGCGCTCCGCGGCCTCATGGCGTCGCTGGACGAGCACTGCGAGTTCATGGATCCGGAGGAGTACAAGGCGATGCAGGAGGACACCGCCGGCCGGTTCGGCGGCATCGGCGTCGTCGTGGGCGTCCGCGACGGGGTCCTCACGATCATCGCCCCGATGGAGGACACGCCGGGCTTCCGCGCGGGGCTGATGGCGGGCGACAGGCTCGTCGAGATCGACGGGCAGCGGACCGACATGATGGACCTCGGCGAGGCGGTGAAGCTGATGCGGGGCCCCCCGGGGAGCCGCGTGAAGATCCGGATCCTGCGCGAGGGGGCGACCGACGTGCGCACGCTGGAGATCGAGCGCGCCATCATCAGCGTCGCCAGCGTCAAGGACGCCCGGCTGATCGAGGACGGCATCGGGTACCTCCGCGTGGTGCAGTTCGACGAGCGGACCGCCAGCGCCCTCGACGCGTCGCTCGGGACCCTGGAGAAGCAGGGCGCGCGGGCGCTCGTCATCGATCTCCGCAACAATCCCGGCGGGCTCCTCCAGGCGGCGGTCGAGGTCTGCAGCCGGTTCCTCCCGCGCGGGGCGATGGTCGTCTACACCCAGGGCCGGGACGAGCGGCAGCGGCAGACCTTCCTCGTCCGCGGCGCGCCGAAGTCCTTCGAGTGGCCCGTCGTCGTGCTGGTCAACGAGGGCAGCGCCAGCGCGGCCGAGATCGTCGGCGGCGCGCTGCAGGACCACAAGCGGGCGGTGCTGGTCGGCCAGCGGACGTTCGGCAAGGGGTCGGTGCAGACGATCCTCCCGATGGAGGACGGGTCCGCCCTGCGGCTGACCACCTCGAAGTACTACACGCCCGGCCGCCGGGTGATCCACGACTACGGCATCGAGCCCGACATCCTGATCCCCGTTCCGGCCGAGGACTGGGCCCGCATCCTCCGCGCGAGGGCGGAGGCGGACCCGGTCCCCGGCGCATCGCCGCCCGCCGGGGCGTCCCGGGCCGCCCCGAGGGACGTCCAGCTCGACCGGGCCGTCGACGTGCTCAAGGGCATCCTTCTCTACCGGGCCGAGTCCGCGCGACGGACGGGCGCCGGCTGATCGCAGACCGGCCGGACCGGCCTTCGGCCCGGCTCGACACCCCGCCCCCGGACCGCTAGGATGTTCCGTCCGCCGCGGAGGCCTGTCCCGCCGCGGCTCCGGGCGGGTTCGTGCGGCTCGGGCATTGACTTCCGGGGTGGAACCCGGTACGGTCCCGCGTTTTGCCCGGCCTGCCCGATGGTGTAACGGCAGCACACGGCCCTTTGGAGGCCAGAGTCCAGGTTCGAATCCTGGTCGGGCAACCAGTTGCAGCATGGAAGGTTGATGTGAAGATCCTGTCCGGCACAGCGCATCCGCAGCTTGCGGAAGGGCTCGCCTCCTACCTGGGCGAGCCGCTCGGCGGCGTCGACGTCCGCCGCTTCCCCGACGGCGAGGTCTTCGTCAAGATCGTCGACAACATCCGCGGCCGCGACCTCTTCGTCATCCAGCCGATCTGCAATCCTCCGAACGAGAACCTGATGGAGTTGCTGATCATGATCGACGCGGCGAAGCGGGCCTCCGCCGCGCGGATCACCGCCGTGCTCCCGTACTTCGGCTACGCCCGGCAGGATCGCAAGGACCAGCCCCGCGTCCCGATCACCGCGAAGCTCGTCGCGAATCTCCTCGTCGCCGCCGGGACCGACCGGGTGCTGACGCTGGACCTCCACTCCCAGCAGATCCAGGGCTTCTTCGACATCCCCGTGGACCACCTGACCGCCTCGCCCGTGATGGTGAAGGCGCTTCGCGCGAAGAACCTCGCCGAGATGGTCATCGTGGCGCCGGACACGGGCGGCGTGAAGACGGCCTACGCCTACGCGCAGAAGCTCGGGTGCGGGCTGGCGATCGCGGCGAAGCAGCGCAAGAACGCCCGCGAGGTGGAGTCGATCAACGTGGTCGGCGACGTGAAGGACCGCGACGTGATCCTGGTCGACGACCTGGTCACGACGGCCGGAACCCTCTGCGGGGCGGCGGCCCTGCTGCGGCAGCACGGGGCGCGGAGCATCCGGGCGATGGTCACGCACTCGCTGGTGACGGCGGAGGGCGTGGACCGCCTGAAGCACTCGGCGATCGAGGAACTGATCACGACGGACAGCGTCCCGGCGAAGGACTGGGGCGGGTTCCCCGTCTCGGTGCTCTCGATCGCGGAGCTGCTCGGCGAGGCCATCCTGCGCATCCACAACAACCAGTCGGTCACCTCCCTGTTCAAGGTGTAGGGACGAGAGAGAGGACGAACGGAGCATGAAGGAAACCATCACCGTCAAGGCGGAGCCCCGGGACCGGGTCGGGAGTTCGGCCATGGGGCGCCTGCGCCGCGAGGGCCGGATCCCCGCCGTCGTGTACAGCGAGGGCAGGGCCGGCGAGAACGTGCAGATCGTCGCGCATGATTTCGCCCAGATGATGAAGCGCCACCACAGCGAGCAGATGCTCGTCGACCTCGACGTCGCGGGCGGCAAGCCCCGCAAGGTCCTGCTCAAGGCGATGCAGCACCACCCGATCGACGGGCGCGTGACGCACATCGACTTCTACGAGGTGTCGATGACCCGCAAGCTGCGCGTCTCCGTGCCGCTGAGGCTGGTGGGCGAACCGGTCGGCGTGACGCAGGAGGGCGGCATCCTGGACCACCTGCTCCGCACGATCGAGGTCGAGTCTCTGCCGGCGGACATCCTCGAGGAGATCCCGATCGACGTCGCGGGGCTGGCGGTCGGAAAGCACCTTTCGGTGAAGGACATCAAGCTCGACCCCGCCAAGTACGCGATCGTGACCGGCGCCGATGTCGCCATCGCGGCCGTGTCGATGCCGAAGGCCGAGGAAGAGGTCGCCGCGCCCGCCGAGGGCGAGGCCGCCGCCGAGCCCGAGGTCATCACGGCGAAGAAGCCGGAGGAGGGCGAGGAAGCCGAGGGCGGCAAGGAAGGCGCCGCGAAGGGCGCTCCCGCGAAGGGCGCCGCTGCCGCGAAGGGGGCCGCTCCCGCCGCGAAGGGTGCCGCTCCCGCCGCGAAGGGTGCCGCTCCCGCCGCGAAGGGTGCCGCTCCCGCGAAGGAAGCCGCGCCCAAGGCCGGGAAGGAGAAGTCCGAGAAGAAGTGAGCGGGTCCGGCGCTGCCGGCCGAACATCGGGGTAGGGCGCGGTGAAGGTCGTCGTCGGCCTGGGGAATCCGGGCAGGGAATACGAGCGGACGCGCCACAACGTCGGGTTCATGGTCGTGGAGCGCCTGGCGGAGGCCGCCGGCGCGGTCCTCCGACGGAGCCACCGGGCCGAGGCGCGATGCGCCGCGGCGGACGTCGTGGGCGCGGGCCGGGTGGTCCTGGTCGAGCCGCTGACGTACATGAACGCGAGCGGCGACGCGGTGGCGGCGCTGTTGCGGTGGCACCGGGCGGCCCCGGCGGACCTGGTGGTGGTGTACGATGACGTGGATCTTCCGGTCGGCTCGCTGAGGCTGAGGCCGAAGGGCGGGGCGGGGGGCCACAAGGGCGTGCGGTCGGTGATCGAGCGCCTGGGCACGGACGGGTTTGCAAGGGTCCGGATCGGCGTGGGCCGCGGGCCGGAGCAGCGGGACATGGTCGACCACGTGCTCTCCGCGTTCGCGCGCGAGGAACGGCCCGCGATCGAGGCGGCCGTCGAGCGGGCGGCGGATGCGGTGAGGGCGGTGGTGCGGGACGGTGTGGAACGGGCAATGAACGAGTTCAATCGGGACACGAACGCGGGAGGACAGCCTTGAATCGGTACGAAGCGATGTTCATCTTTCCGGAGTCGATCAAGGAGGATCAGCTGGATCCCGCGATCGCGGTGGTGCGCGAGGAGATCGAGAAGGCCGGCGGGACGATCGACAACACGACCCGCCTCGGCAAGCGCACGTTCGCCCGCCCGATGAAGAAGATGGAAGGCGGTCACTACATCGTGATCGGATTCCGCGCCGGCGGCGACAGGATCGCCGGCTTGCTGGAGCGCTACCGCCTGTCCGAGCAGATCGTCCGCGTGCAGATCCACGCGGCCGAGGAAGCCCCGGCCGCGGCCGCCGCCCCGGCGGAGGGAGCCCGCGATGGCGTCGCTCAATAAGGTCCTGCTGATCGGCAACCTGACGCGCGACCCGGAGGTGCGCTACCTGCCCTCCGGCGACCCGATCGCGGAGTTCAGCGTCGCCGTCAACCGCCGCTACAAGTCGAAGCAGGGCGAGGATCGCGAGGAGGTCTGCTTCGTCCGCGTCTCGATGTTCGGGAAGCGCGGCGAGGTGATCGGCCGCTACTTCAAGAAGGGGTCGCCCATCTTCATCGAGGGGCGCCTCCGGTTCGAGGAATGGGAGAAGGACGGGAAGAAGCAGAGCCGGTTGAGCGTCGTCGCCGAGAACTTCGAGTTCATGGAATCCGCCCGCGGCCGCTCCGGCGGCGGGGGCGAGACGGGGGACGGGCCGGCGCCGCGGGGGCGTCCGGCCGTGGACGAGGGCGATGCGCCCCCGGCGGACGGGCCGCCGGCGGCGAAGGGCGGCGGGGACGAGGACGATCTGCCGTTCTAGGACGGCGGACAGCACCGATTCAGGAGAGAACGAATGAGCCGACGAGAGCAGATGATGATGAAGGATGCGGGGCCGAAGCGCGGCGTGCGCTACCTCGAGGGCGTCACGCGCATCGACTACAAGGATTGCGAGCTCCTCCGCAAGTTCATGACGGAACGCGGCAAGGTCATGCCCCGGCGGCTGACCGGAACGACCGCGAAACAGCAGCGCGAAATCCGCCGCGCCATCGGGCGCGCGCGCGTCCTGGGCCTCCTGCCCTAGACCGGAGACCACGAACATGGCCATGGAAGTCATTCTCTTGCAGGCGGTGGACGGGCTCGGCGTCGACGGCGACGTCGTCCGCGTGTCCGACGGCTACGCCCGGAACTGCCTGTTCCCGAAGAACCTCGCCGCGCCCGTGACGGCCGCCACCCGCCGCCGCCTGGAGAAGATCCGCGCGGACCGCGCGGCGAAGGAGACCGCCCGCCTCGGCGCGGCGAAGGAACTCGCCGACCGCATCGGATCCGCGTCCGTGACGATCACCGTCCGCACCGGCGCCGAGGACAAGATGTTCGGCGCGGTCACCTCCGCCCACATCGCCGATTCGCTGAAGCTCCAGGGCATCGAGCTGGACCGCCACCAGGTGGAACTGGCCGATCCGATCAAGGAGCTCGGCGTCTTCGCCGTGCCGGTGCGCCTGCTTCCGGAACTGGTCGCGACGCTCAAGGTCTGGGTCGTCGAGGAGTAACGCGCCATGGCCCGCCCGGCGTCCCGAGCGGCAGACGGGGGCGGGGGGTCGCCTGCGGGCGCCCTCCGGGTCCCGCCGAACAGCTCGGAGGCCGAGACGGGGCTTCTGGGCAGCGTGCTGCTCGACGCCGCCCGCGTCCTGGACCTGTGCGCCTCGAAGCGGATCCGGCCCGACTGCTTCTACAGCCCGGTCCACCAGCGCCTGTTCGCGGTCTGCGCCGAGATGGACCAGCGGCAGCAGCCGGTGGACCTTCTGACGCTGGCCGCCCGGCTGCGGGATCTCGGCGAACTCGACGCCCTGGGCGGCGACGCCTATCTCCAGCGGCTGGTCGACCAGACGCCCACCGTCGAGCACGCCGCCTACTACATCGAGGTCGTCCTCCAGAAGTTCGTCCTGCGCTCGCTGCTCGACCGCGTGCGCCAGGTGGCCGAGGACTGCTACGGCGCCGGCGACCGCGACGCGATGGAGGTCCTCGGCCGCGCCGAGCAGACCGTCCTCGAGATCGGCGACTTCCAGGGCCCCGCGCAGGCCTCCTGGCCCCAGCAGGTCGACACGGTCTCGAAGGAGATCGGCCAGCTGCTCGCCGAGGGCGGCAACACCCTGACGGGGCTCAGCACGGGCTACCGCAACCTCGACAAGATCCTGCTCGGGCTGCAGCCCTCGGAGATGATCATCCTCGCGGCGCGCCCCTCGCAGGGGAAGACGTCGCTGGCCATGAACATCGCCGAGAACGTCGCGTGCGGCGGAAACCCGTCGACCGGCTACGGACCCCGCGACCGGCGCCCGCGCGCGGTGGCCGTGTTCAGCCTCGAGATGTCCGCCGAGGCGCTCGTCCGCCGCATGCTGTGCTCGCGCGCGGGCGTGGGGTGGCAGCGGATCGTCGAGGGCTTCTGCGACAAGGACGAGCAGCGCCGCCTCGTCGCCGCCGCCCGCGACCTGATGGAGGCCCGCATCCACGTCGACGACACGCCGGGCCTCGACGCGCCCCAGCTCCGCGCCCGCGCGCGCCGGATGAAGAAGATGCACGACATCGGCCTGGTCGTCGTCGACTACCTCCAGATGCTTCACTATCCCGGCTTCGAGAAGGAGGGCCGCCAGCGCGAGACGCAGGCCATCTCCGGCACGCTGAAGGCGATGGCCAAGGAGCTGCGCATCCCCGTGCTCGTGCTCAGCCAGCTCAACCGCCAGCCGGAACTGCGCGACAAGAGCGGCGTGCCCAAGCTTTCCGACCTGCGCGACTCGGGCTCGATCGAACAGGACGCCGACGTCGTCATGCTGCTGCGGCGCCCCATCCGGAACAAGGGCGACCCGCGCTACGGCGACGCCGAGATCAACCCGGGGCTGTCCATCGTCGACGTCGCGAAGCAGCGCAACGGACGCGTCGGCGAGGTCGAGTTGCACTTCGACGAACAGCTCACCCGCTTCGGAGATCTCCGGAACGAGGGCACCGACGCGGGGGCTCCGATCCGGCCGAGCGAGGGAGGAACCGACGAATGAAGACGATGTCCGCCGCCGCCGCCGTCCTCCTGATCGCCGCCGCCGCCGCCGCGCAGTCGGTGCGCGAGGTGCGCGTCGAGAAGGCGGGCGACGCCCCCGCCGACCCGGGTTACGTGCAGTCCGTCGTGGAGACCCGCGCCGGGATGCCGTTCGACGTCAATCGCGCCGCGCGCGACGTGCGGGCCCTCGAGCGGACCGGGCGGTTCAGCTCCGTCGCCGTGCGCGCGGAGCCGGCGGGCGACGGCGCCGTGGCCGTGGTCTTCTCCGTCAACGCGCGCCCGACCATCGAGCGGCTCGAGATCGCCGGGGCCGACGAGGTCGGCAACCGCAAGGTCCGGGAGTGGCTGGCCCTCGGCGTCGGCGACCTGGTCGACGACGCGAAGCTGGCGGCCGCCGCGCGGCGCATTCAGGACGAGTACGCGAAGACGTTCTATCCCGAGGCGCGGCTGACGTGGACGATGACGCCGGGCGCCGCGCCGGGCACCGTCCGCGTCGCCGTCACGGTCAAGGAGGGCCTGCGGGCCCGCGTGTCGGCCATCCGCTTCGCCGGCGCGAAGGTCGTGGCGGAGTCGGACCTGACGGAGCGGATGAAGCAGAAACGGTTCCGCTGGTACAATCCCGTCCACTGGTTCACCGGCGCGGGACGGCTGAGCGAGGACGACATCCGCGCCGACGCGCACGCCCTGCAGCGCCTCTACGCCGAGCGGGGCCATCTCGATGCGCGCGTCGAAGGCCCCGAGTACGTCCGCAGCGGCGGCGACCGCGTCGCGCTGCAGTTCCGGATCACCGAGGGCGTGTCGTACCGGCTCGCCTCCGTCGCGATCGAGGGCGTCACGCTCTTCCCGTCGAACGACATCGCCCGCGTCGCCCGGCTCGCGCCCGGCGGTCCCGCCTCGATGGCCGAGATCGATGCCGCGCGCGAGGCGATCCTGGACTACTACGGGAACCGCGGCTACATCCTGACGCAGGTCCGGCCGGCGATCGACGCCGCCGCCGAGTCGGGGAAGGCCGACCTCCGCCTCCAGGTCAAGGAGGGGACGAAGTCGAAGATCCGCGACATCAAGATCCGGGGCAATGTCGTGACCCACGACGAGGTCATCCGCCGCGAACTCGTCGTCGCCCCCGGCGAGCCGTTCAACCGGTCGCGCGTGCGGACCAGCGAGAACCGCGTCCGCAACCTCGGCTACTTCTCCTACGTCGCCGCGACCCCGGAACCCGCCGAGGAGGCCGGATGGCACGACCTCGTGCTCGACGTGGAGGAGGACCGGATGGGCACCGCCGAGGCCGGCGTGGCCTTCTCGAGCATCGACCGGCTCGTCGGGCGCGTCGAGATCGGCCACGGCAACGTCGACCTCGGGTCGTGGCCCCCGTTCGGGGCCGGCCAGAAGGTCCGCCTCGGCGCGGAGATCGGCACGCGCCGCCAGGACTACTACCTCAGCTTCATCGAGCCCTACTTCCTCGACCAGCGCCTGCGCCTGGGCGTCGATCTCTACAGCCGGGAGGCGAGCTACTACAGCTCCCTCTACGATGTCGGCCGCCTCGGCGGACAGCTCTCGCTCGAGAAGTCCCTCGCGCGCTTCTACTCCGTCGGCGCCACCTACGGGCTCGAGGAGATCGAGATCTCCGACGTCGACGAGGACGCCAGCGCCGCCATCCAGGCCGAGGAGGGCACGCGCATGAAGAGCTCGCTGGAGCTCTCGCTCGTGCGCGACACCCGCGACCGGACCCGCCTGACCACGCGCGGCAACCAGACGCGGCTCAGCTCGACGCTCGCCGGCGGCCCGCTCGGCGCCGACACCGACTGGTACAAGCTGGAACTCCGCAGCAGCCAGTACATCCCCCTCTGGTTCGGCCACGTCTTCCTCCTCCGCGGCCACGTCGGCTTCATGGAGGAGTACGGCGACGCCACTCGCGTGCCGCTCTTCGACCGGTTCTTCCTCGGCGGCCTCTACACCGTGCGCGCCTTCGAATACCGCCACATCGGCCCGTCGGACGAGGAGGGCGAGCCCCTCGGCGGCCGGAGCATGGCCTTCGCGTCGGCCGAGTACACCGTGCCCGTCTACAAGATGGTCCGCCTCGCCGCCTTCGTCGACGGCGGCATGGTCTGGGAGGACCCCTTCGAGTTTGATCTCGACTGGAATACCGGCTACGGTGTCGGGATACGTCTCGACATCCCGATGATGCCGCTGCGGCTCGACTACGCGTGGCAGATCGATGCCGACGACTACAACGAGGACGACAACGGACGGTTCAACATCATGTTCGGCTACCCCTTCTAGGGAACCATCCCGGGGGCGAAAGGGACGGCGCATGCGAAGGACGATGCAGGGAACGGCGGGCGTGCTGGCGGCGGTGGTGATCGGGCTGGCGACCGCGGCGGGCGCGCAGGACCGGAAGGGCACCATCGCGTTCATCAACCTGGACCGGTGCTTCAACGAGTACTACAAGACCCGCGTGGCCGACGCGCAGCTCAAGTCGCAGGCGAAGGAGTTCGACGAGGAACTCAAGAAGCTCGTCGCCGACGGCGAGAAGCTGCAGAAGGAGTTCAACGCCCTCCGCGAGGAGTCGCAGAACACGGCGCTCAGCGACGAGGTCCGCGCCGCCAAGCGCAACGCGGCCGAGGAGAAGGTGATGGGGATCCGCGAGCAGGAGACCCGCATCCAGGGCTTCCGCGAGCGCCGCGGCAAGCAGCTCGAGGAGCAGAGCCGCCGCATGCGCCGCGGCCTCGTCGGCGAGATCCGCGAGATCGTCCGGACGCACGCCCGGGACAAGAGCTACGAGGCCGTGCTCGACTCCTCCGGCGCCAGCCTCAACGGCGTCGAGAGCGTCCTCTACGTCGACACGAAGAACGACATCACCGAGGAGGTCGTCGCGCTGCTGAACAAGGGCGCCCCGGCCAACATCCCGCCGCCGCTCCAGCCCGCCGCCGCCAAGGACGGGGACAAGAAGTAGATGGATCGCCCCGTGCTGACGGTCGCAGAACTGGCCGCCCGGCTGGGCGGGAGCTGCGAGGGGGACGGCACGCCCGTCATCACCGGTGTCGCGGGCATCCGGGACGCCCGGCCCGGCGAGGTCGCCTTCGTCGCCAATCTCCGCTACGCCGGCGACGTCTCCGTCACCCGTGCCGCCGCCGTCATCGTCGCGAAGGCCTGGGACCGGCCCAGCCCCGCCGCGCTGATCCGCGTCGACAACCCGGACGCCGCCTTCGCGCACGCCGCGTCCCTGTTCGCGCCGCCGCCGGTTCCCGACCCGCCGGGCATCCACCCGTCCGCGGTCATCGCGCCGGACGCCGCCGTGGGCGAGGGGGTCCGCATCGGCCCGTTCGTCGTCGTCGAACCCGGCGCCCGCATCGGGGCGCGCACCGTGCTCCGAGCGCACGTCTACGTCGGCCACGAGGCGGTCGTCGGCGAGGACTGCCGCCTCTATCCGAACGTGTCCATCCGCGAGCGCTGCCGGATCGGCGCCCGCGTGATCCTGCACAACGGTTGCGTCGTCGGCAGCGACGGGTTCGGCTACACCGCCGATGAGAAGGGCGTGCGCACGAAGATCCCGCAGCTCGGCATCGTCGTGATCGGCGACGACGTGGAACTGGGCGCCAACGTCACGGTCGATCGCGCGCGCTTCGGCAAGACCGTCATCGGGCAGGGCGTCAAGGTCGACAACCTCGTGCAGATCGCCCACAACGTCGTCATCGGCGACCACGCCGTGATCGTCGCCCAGGTCGGCATCGCCGGCAGTTCGTCCATCGGGGCGCGCGCCGTGCTGGCCGGCCAGGTCGGCATCTCCGGCCATCTCGAGGTCGGCGAGGGCGCCATCATCGGGGCGCAGGCGGGGGTTTCGAAGGACGTCCCCGCGGGCGCGATGGTTCTCGGTTCGCCCGCGATGCCGATGGACCGCGCGAAGCGGATCCATGCCTACACGATGCGGCTTCCGGAGATGCGCGAGCAGCTCCTCGGCCTCGTCCGGCGCGTGGCCGAACTCGAGCGCCGCCTTCCCCCGCCGGCGTGAGCCGGCCGTCGTCGAGGCCGCCGCGGGGGCGGCGCCGGGAGGGGCCTGCCCGGCCCGGCGGACTTCCTCGTCAGCCGCGCGTCGTGAAGGCGCCGGGACCGGCCTCCAGCCGGTAGCCGCGCATCGCGTCGCCGTCGAACAGGAAGCGGCCGTCGAACCACCGCCCCCCGAGCATGTGCGGGATCCAGACCCGGTCGTCGGCCCACATGCGCGCGTAGGGGATGTCCGCGGGGGCGATCCACAGCGGCACCGCCTCGTCCGTCTCGCGCGGCTCGCCGTCGCAGCCCTCGGCCAGGAAGACGGCGCCGGAGATCGAGAAGCCGTCGGCGAACTGGAACCGCAGGCGGCCGCGTTCGACCGGCGCGTGCGGCGTCACGCGGACCTCCTCCTGCACCTCGCGGATGGCGGCCTCGACGGGCGTCTCCCCGGGCTCGATCCGTCCGCCGGGGGCGTTGATCTTGCCCGCGCCGAGTCCGCGCTTCTTCTCGATCAGCAGGAGCCGGCCGTCGCGCCGCACGAACAGCAGCGTCGCGCGCTGCGCCGGCTCCCAGCCGCTCCACTCGATCTCCTCGAACGTCCGGAACGTCGTCATGCCGGAACCATACCGCGGATGCCGGGTCGTGTCGCCCCCGGAGCGGAGGAGAAGGGGAGGGACGGGGGGGCGGATGGAGGGCGAGGGGGCGCGCCGTGGCGATGGGCACTTCCTCCGGGTCGTCGACGCCTCCATCCATCCGTCCCCGCTGCCCGCCGGGGTTGCGCCGGGGGTGCCCCGTGCCTACACTGTCCGGCGCCGGCATGTCGCCGGCGCAACGACGATGAACGGGGTGCCATGAAGAAGATCCTGGGCGCGGGGCTTGCGGTCGCGGCGGTGGCGGGCGCGGTGCTCGTCGGATGCGAGGTCGGTTCGCCCGACACAGTCATCCGCCAGGTCGGATTGATCATCGCCGGCTTCTACGCCAATTCCGGCGGGAACATCGTCTCGGCGAACACGGGGGCGGCGATCACGACCCTCAACCTCATCCAGGATGGATCCGACCTTCAGGCGATCGACAACAACGGGCGCATCCTCCGCGGCAGCGTCTCCCAGGCGTCCGAGAGTTCGGCGCGGATCCAGCTCACCGGCCTGACCTCGGCCGGGGCCCAGGGCATCCTCCAGGCGGTCGTCACCGTGTCGGGCGGCAGCGCGACGATGCAGGGGACCTGGATCGAGCCCACCCTCTACGGAACGGTCTACGGCACGGCCACCGTCCCCACCAACGGGGGCGGCGGGGGCACGATCACGATCACCGGGTCGAGCACCGTGTCCAACAACTCCACGACGACCTACACGGCCAGCGGCGGTTCGGGCACCTACACATGGACGGTGGGAAACAGCAGCCTCGGAACCATCACGGGCTCGGGCGCCACCGGCCTCTACGTGGCCAACAACAGTGACGGGCAGCAGACGATCCGGGTGACGACCTCGGGTGGCGGAAGCGGATCGAAGGCCGTCACACAGCAATAGGCGGGGATGCCATGAACCGGACGATGGCGATGGCGGTGCTGGCGGCGGCGTGGGCGGGTTCGGTGGCGGCCGCGCCGACGAACGATGCCACGGTGCTGACGACGCGGGGCGGGCCGCAGGGAATCGGCGAATCGCTCCGGCGCGACCCCGGCGCGGCGTCGGACCGCGCGATCGCGTGGCTCCTGGCGCAGCAGAACGCGGGCGGGCACTGGTCGAACGAGCAGTTCCCGGCGCTGACGGCGCTGCCGCTCTGGGCGCTGGCGCGCGCGGGGCGGGCCGACACGCCGGCCGCGCGGAAGGCGGTCGACTTCCTTCTCTCGTGCGCCCACGAGAACGGCGCGATCTACCGCGAGCCGAAGGAGCAGGTCAAGGGCGGCGGCATGCCGAACTACAACACCGCGATCGCGATGGTGGCCCTGCACCTCAGCGGGGATTCCCGCGCGGCGCCGGTCGTGCTCAAGGCCCGCCGCTACGTCGCGCGCAGCCAGCACCTGGGGGGCGATCTCTACCACGGCGGCATGGGCTACGACGTCGATACCGGGCGGCCGTACGCCGACCTCTCGAACTCCTACATCGCGTTCGAGGCGATGCGCGCGACGCAGTCGGCCGAGGACCTGCGCAAGGACGGCGGGGCGAGGGCCGACCTGGACTGGAAGGCCGCGGAGGCGTTCGTGCAGCGGACGCAGAACGACGCGCGGTTCAACACCGCCACGTGGGCGAGCGACGATCCCGCCGACCGGGGCGGGTTCGTCTACCATCCCGGGCAGACGCGCTCCGGCACCCGGACGAACGCGGCGGGCGTGGTGAAGTTCCGCTCGATGAAGGGCATGACCTACGCGGGGCTCCTGAGCTACATCTACGCGGAGGTCGACCGGACGGATCCGCGGGTCGAGGCGACGATCAACTGGGCGGTGAGCCACTGGGGGCTGGACGCGAACAACCGGGTGTCGGGCGGCGCCGAGTCGTTCGACACGAAGGACGAGAAGGAGGGGTTGTACTACCTCCTGAACGTCATGTCGAAGGGGCTGGCCGCGTACGGGCAGGACGTGTTTCATCCGGCGGGGCGGGAGCCCTTCCACTGGCGGACCCAGATGGTCGAGGCGCTCGTGAGCCTGCAGAAGACGGACCCGAAGACGGGGCAGGGCTTCTGGATCAACGAGGTGGGCCGCTACTGGGAGTCCGATCCGGTCCTGGTGACGTCGTACGCGCTGATCGCGCTGCAGATGGCGCTGGGCGGGTAGGGCGGCGCGCGGTCAGGGCGCGGCGGGCCGCGGCGGACGCGCGCCGGCGGGGCGGGGCGGCCGGGCCTCGGCCGGCGGCTGGGCCGCCGGGGCGGCCCGCAGGGCCTCCTCCGACTCGCCGAGGAACTCCGTGATCGGGAGAAGCGTGTCGGACGAGGTCCCCGCGTACTTCAGCGACTTCATCGTGCGCAGCATGTACCGGTAGCGCGGGCGGTCGGGGATGACGATCGTCGTGAGCGACGCGCACTTCTCGATGGACGTGGGGTCGCGGATCCGATCGCAGTGGCTGATGTCGAGGTACTCGATCGGCAGGTCGGCGAGGACGGCGACCTCCGTGATGGGCGTGCGGGCGAGGACCAGCCGCTTGAGGGGCATGCCCTGGAGCGGGGTGAGGTCGGTGACGCCCGTGTCGCGCAGCGTGAGGCTTTCCAGCGGCATCCCGCGCAACCCGGCGATCGACGCGAGGGCGGGGATGTCGGCGGCGTGGAGGTGCTGCAGCGCCAGGCCGTCCAGCGCGCCCAGGTCCTCGAGCGGAAGGCCCCAGATGGTCAGCTTGCGCAGGGGCATGGACTTGAGGGGGGCGAGGTCCTTCACCTGGCGGCAGCCGCCGATGTTCAGCGTCTCGATGGTGGAATCCTTGAGGGCCGAGAGATCGGCGACGGCGGTGTTCTCGATGGAGAGGGACTTGAGCGGGCTGCCGCGGAGCGGCTTGAGGTCGTCGATCTTGGCGCAGTTGTCGCAGGCGAGTTCCTCGATCGGCATGCCCGACACGTAGCGCAGCGTCGCAATCTGGGTGTTGTCGCTCAGGACGAGCCGCTTCAGCGGCATGCCCGCCAGGGGCGAGAAGGAGGCGATGCGGTTCTGCGACAGATCGAGCGATTCCAGCGCGAGGCCCGTCAGCGGGGCGAGGTTCTCGATGCCGCACCGGACGAGCGCCAGCCGCTTGAGCGGGAGCCCGCGCAGGGCGTCGAGGTTCTCGATGCGCGCGCCGCGGATCTCGATCTCCTGGAGCGGCAGTCCGCGCAGCGAGGCGAGATCGCGGAGGGCGGGGGCCGTCAGGACGATCCGCACCACCGGCAGGCCCGCGAGGGGGGCGAGGCTGCTGAGGCCGGCGGCGGCCGCGCCCTCGGCGACGAACTCGAGGCCGTCGCCGGTCTGTCGGAGGGACTCGTCGAGGTGGGCGGCGGAGCCGGGGTTGGCGCGCTTGAGGTTGTCGATCGCGCGGCCCACGGCGGCGGAATCAACCTCGCGCGGGTAGGTGTTGACCTTCTCGATGGCGAGGAGGATCTCGTCCGTGCGGGCGGCGTAGGAGGTTCCGCCGTGGACCCGACGGAAGTCGGCGGCCGCGGCGCGGAGGGTCTGGACGTCCACGGCGGTGAACGGGGTCCGGCGGATCCGCGAGGCGGCCTCGGCCGTTCCGGTTCCCTCCGGGATCCCCAGTCGCTTCAGCAGCAGGGCGAGCGTCCGCTCCGCGGTGGTCTCCGCGGAGGCCCGCGCCTCGGTGTCCATCGCGTCGAGCAGCGCGCGGGCGACCTCGTCCTCGGACGGCTCGAGCGTCTTGCGGGCCATGGCGGGGTTGCCGGCCTCCATCAGCAGGAGGGCCTGGAGGATGCGGTTCGCCGGGGCGGGGATGCGCTCGAGGCGGCGGTACTTCTCGACGAGGTGCAGTTCCGTGTAGGCGATGGTGCGGGCCATGTAGCCTCCGCCGACCTTGCGCCGGGCCTGGATCGCGCCGCCCTCGATGCCGGTGATCTCCCAGCTTTCCGGCCCTCCGGCGAGCTGGAGTTCCACGGTCTTCCCGCTGTCGCCGCGGACGGATTCGAGGACGATGTCCTTCTGACGCTGGGCGGCCAGGATGGTGTTGCGCCATCGCACGCATTCGCCGGCGGCGGGATCGAGGCCGCCGGAGCGGCAGGCCGTCTCGAAGGAACTCAGGGCGCCGGCGTAATCGAGCTTCACGAGCCGGGCGATGGCGTCGCGCCGGGCCGTGTCGAAGGCCTTGGCGGCGCTGGACTGGCGTTCCGCGGCCATCGCGGCGGCGCGCGCGCGGATGCGGTCGGCCTCGGCGGTCCGCTGGGCCAGGGTCTCCGCGGCATAGGGGCCGGTATAGGCCTCGAGTTTCAGGATGGCCGCGTCGGATTCGCCGGCCTCGACGAGGGGCTGGACGGACGCCGCCAGCGCGGCGTAGGCCTTGGCGGCCTCCTCCTCCGCGCGCCGGGCGAGCTTCTGGATTTCCTTCTGGGCGAGTGCGCCCCATTCGGTCCGTTCGGCGTCCCGGGCGAGGTCCTTCCACCGCTGGACGCAGGCGGGGATGTCGTCGGCGTGGGCCTCGTGGAACTGGAGGGTCTCGCGGTACCGCGCCTCGAGCGCGGCCAGGCGGACGCGGGCATCCTCCTCGGCCTTGAGCGCGGCGAGTTCCTGCGGGGTGCGATGGGGGGTGGGCGGCGGCGTCTCCATGCGGTCGCGGAGCCAGAGGGCGACGGCGATGCCGCCGCCCACGACGAGGACCGTGGCCGCGACGGTGAGGATCATCTTGATGGGCGATTCCCGGCGGGCGGACCGGGCGCTGTCCTGGAGAGCCTGCACCTCCGCGGCCGTGAGGCGCACGCGGTTGGTGTGCTCGCCGGGAAGCGCGCTGTGGGCGGGGGGTTTGCCCGAGAGGACGCGGTCGACGTCCGTCAGCAGTTCCTTCCACGTCGAATAGCGCTCCGCGCGGTCGTGCGACAGCATGCCCGTCAGCAGCGCGACACACGAGGGCGTCACCTGGGGATTCAGGCTCCGCGGGTCCGGCAGCGGCTCGGCGAACTTGAGGCGGAGCGTCTCGTCGGGCGTGTCCGCCGCGTAGGGGAGCTGCCCCGTGATCGTGTGGTAGAGCGTGGCGCCGAGCGCGTAGATGTCGGACCGGCAGTCGAGGTCGTCGCGCCCCTCGGCCTGCTCGGGGCTCATGTAGTTCGGCGTGCCGGCGGCGCGCGGCTTCTCGGCCCGACCGGACTCCGCGCTCTGCACGGAGTGGGCGAGGCCGAGGTCGACGAGTTTCGGCTCGCCATGCGCGTCGATCAGGATGTTGCCCGGCTTGATGTCGCGGTGCAGCAGGCGGTGCTCGGACCACGCGTACTCCAGGGCCTTGCCGACCTTGCGCACGATCTTGAGCGCCTCGCGCTCGGGGATGCGGCCCTGCGATGCCAGCCGGCGGTCGAGCGCCTCGCCGTTGACGTAGCCCATCGCGAGGAAGAGGTGCCCGCCGTCCTCGCCGGCCTCGTGGGCGGTGACGATGTTCGGATGCTCGAGGCGCGCGAGCGTCCGCACCTCCTGGATGAACCGTTCCTTGTCCTCGCGGCTGCGCGCGTGCGCGGCCAGGATCTTCAGGGCGACGGGCCGGTCCATCGAAAGCTGCCGGGCCAGGTAGACCTCGCCCATGCCGCCGGCGCCGACCAGGCGCTCGATCCTGAAGCCGCCCAGCGTGACGCCCGGGCCGAGACGCGCCTGGGGAACGGTGACCTTGGCCCTGCATTGGGGACACGTCACCGCTTCCCCAGCCGCCGCGGCGTCGATCGCCATCTTGCACTGGCAGTTGGGACAGCGGAAACTGACTTGCATATCGTTCGGGTCTCCCGACCCGCGGCGGATAGTAGGCTAAGTGTTGGCGTCTGTAAACCAGTTGATTGCATCGCCCGGTTCTGCTACGCACCAAGCATGAAGCGGATCGAGTTCTGGTTGAGGATCGCCGCCTACGCGTGCGGGCTGGCCGGCGTCGCCTTGGTCTGGACGGCGGACGCCGCAAGCCGCCTTCGCACCGCGGGATTCCTCCTGATGGTCGTGATGTTCGTCCTCTTCTCCGCCGCGCACATCCTCCGGCTCACGGTGCAGTTGCGATCGGTCCACCGCCCCCTCCGCACCGTCGATCCCTGGGGCGGAGGCCGCGGACGGGGGGCCGACCCCCGCGGAAGTCCCCCGGGGCCCCGGGATCCGTCGCGCCCGGACGGCTGAACCGGCCCGGGCGGTTGCCGCGGCGGCCGCGCGAGCCGTCGCGCCGCGACGGTGCGGGCCCTCCCCAAGGCCCTCCGGCCGGACGTTTTCCGTTTCTTCGCAGTTGACGGGACTTGCCGGTGCGGCTTACTATGAAATCTTGTGGACTTTGGGAAATCTCCGTCCCCCCGGTCGACGCAGGATCGGGGGAGCGGGGGTTCTTTGTCATTCTGCCATATGCAGGGTGCCCCGGGCAGGGCCTGGAGGAGTGTGTCGGTATGAACAACGAAATGCTGGCGATGCTGGAGTACTTGCAGCGGGAGCGTGGGCTCGACCGCGAGACGATCATTCGCGCCGTCGAGGATGCGCTCGCCGCCGCGGCGCGCAAGACCGTCCGCGACGCGACCGACCTGCGGGTCGAGATCGACCGCAAAACTCTGGAGAGCAAGACGTTTGCGAAGTACCGGGTCGTTGAGGCCGTCCGCTCCCCCGGCGAGGAGATGCTGCAGTCCGACGCGCGGCGGATCAAGGCCGACGCCCGGATCGGCGACACGATCGAGGTGGAGAAGAGCCCCGGCACCCTCGGGCGCATCGCGGCGCAGACCGCGAAGCAGGCGATCATGCAGCGCATCCGCCAGGCGGAGCGCGAGCGCATGTTCGAGGAGTACAAGAACAGCACCAGCGACATCGTCAGCGGGACGGTGCGCCGGTTCGAGCGCAGCGACGTGGTCGTGGAGCTCGAGCGGGCGGAGGCGACGATGCCCGGCTCCGAGCGGCCGGTGACGGAGCAATACCAGGTCGGCGACCGCATCCGGGCGCTGGTTCTCAAGGTGGACAACACGTCCGGCGGGCCGATGATCGTCCTGTCGCGCTCCCATCCCGACTTCGTGCGCCGGCTCTTTGCGCTGGAGGTCTCCGAGATCGCCGACGGCACGGTGGAGATCCGGGGCATCGCGCGCGAGCCGGGCTTTCGGACGAAGCTGGCGGTGGCCTCGCGGGACGAGAAGGTCGACCCCGTCGGCGCCTGCGTCGGCATGCGCGGCATGCGGGTCAAGAACATCGTCCGCGAGCTCTCCGGCGAGAAGATCGACATCGTCCGCTGGCACGAGGACATCAAGCAGTACGTCGCCAACGCCCTCCAGCCCGCCAGGCTGACCCGGGTCACGGCGGACGAGACGACGCGCACGGTGAACGTGGTCGTCGCGGCCGACCAGCTCTCGCTTGCGATCGGCAAGAAGGGGCAGAACGCGCGCCTGACGTCGAAGCTGACCGGCTGGCGCGTCGACATCGAGCGCGAGGCCGCCGACGTGAGCTTCGAGGAGAAGGTCGCGAAGGCGATCGCCGAGCTGGCGGCCGTCGAGGGCATCGGCCCGGAGAAGGCCGAGGCGCTCGTGCAGGCGGGCTTCCTGACGCTCGAGGGCATCCTCGCGGCGGACATCGCGGACCTGGAGGCGGTGGAAGGCTTCGACGCGGCCGCGGCCGCGTCGGTGCACCGGGCGGCCGAGGCGGGATACGAGCGAAAGCACGGTGTGATCGAGCCATGAGAATGTACGAACTGGCGAAGGAACTGAACGTTGCGACGAAGGAGCTGATGGACCGGCTCCGCGCCGACGGGGAGGACGTCACCGCCAACCCCTCGGCGAACGCATCGGTCACGCAGGTCCGGAAGGCGCGCGCGATGTTCGGTGCCGCGCCGGCCGCGGCCCCCGGGCCCGAGCCGGTCGCCGCCGTTCCCGTCGCGGAACCCGTCCCGGCCCCGGCGGAACCCCCGCCGCCGCCCGAGCCGTCGCCGGCCGCGTCGTTGGCCGCGGCGCCGGCGGCCCCGGCGCACGCGCCGGAGCCCGAGAAGCCGTCGATCATCCGCGTGCGCGAACCGATCATCGTCAAGGAGCTCGCCGTCCAGCTCGGCCTCAAGCCGAACGTGATGATCGCCGAGCTGATGCGGATGAACGTGTTCGCGTCGATCAACGAGCGGCTCGAGTTCCGCGTGGCCCACCAGCTCGGCCTCAAGCACGGGATCCGCGTCGAGCACGAGAAGAAGGTCCAGGAGGAGAAGCCGGCTCCGCCCAAGAAGAAGGTGGAGGCGAAGCCCGAGGTCGTGGAGCGGCCCGAGGAGCTGATCCAGCGCCCGCCGGTCGTCACCTTCATGGGCCATGTCGACCACGGCAAGACGTCGCTGCTCGACCACATCCGCAAGACGAAGGTGGTCGCCGGCGAGGCCGGTGGCATCACGCAGCACATGGGCGCCTACATGGTGCAGTTCCACGACCGGTGGATCACGTTCATCGACACGCCGGGCCACGCCGCCTTCACGCAGATGCGGGCGCGCGGGGCGAACGTGACGGACATCGCCGTCATCGTGATCTCCGCCGAGGAGGGCATCAAGCCCCAGACGCTGGAGGCGATCCAGCACGCCCGGGCCGCCAACGTCACGACCATGTGCGCGCTCAACAAGATCGATCTTCCCGGCGCGAACATCGACCGCGTGAAGGGCCAGCTCCAGCAGAACGGGCTGACGCCGGACGACTGGGGCGGAACGACCGTCTGCGTGCCGGTCAGCGCCGCGACGGGGCAGGGGATCGACGACCTGCTCGAGATGATCCTGCTCCAGTCCGAGATGCTCGACCTGAAGGCGGTGCCGCGCCGCAGGGCGTCGGGCTTCGTGCTCGAGGCGCGCATGGCCCCGGGCAGCGGCCCGGTGGCGACGGTGCTGGTGAAGTCCGGCACGCTGCAGGTCGGCGACGCGGTCGTCTGCGGGGATTACTGGGGCCGCGTGAAGTCCCTCGAGAACGACCGCAGCGTCCGCGTGCGCACGGCGGGGCCGTCGTTCGCGGTGCAGATGCTCGGCCTGACGGCGGTGCCCGAGGCGGGCTCGGAGTTCAGCGTCGTCGCCAACGACCGCGAGGCGAAGCAGTCGTCGGAGGAGAAGCTGGCGGCCCGCCGGCTCGAGTCGCTGCAGGCGCCGCGGCGGGGGATGTCGCTCGACGACCTGCTCACGCAGACGGACGCGACGAGGAAGGTCGAGCTGTCGATCGTGCTCAAGAGCGACGTGCAGGGGACGCTCGAGGCCATCCAGCAGGCCCTCTCCGAGATCAAGAGCCAGAAGGTGTCGCAGAAGGTCATCCTGACGGGCGTCGGCAACATCTCGGCCAACGACGTGCTGCTGGCGAAGGCCTCGAACGCGATCATCATCGGCTTCCACGTGGCGAACGAGACGGGGGTCGAGAAGGTCGCGAAGCGCGAGGGCGTCGAGATCCGCCACTACAGCATCATCTACGAGCTGATCGACGAGGTCCGCAACGCGATGGCCGGACTGCTCGAGCCGGTGATCAAGGAGATCCCGCTGGGGCAGGCGATGGTCAAGCAGGTCTTCCAGCTGAGCAAGAAGGGGGCGGTGGCCGGCTGCATCGTGCGCGGCGGCAAGATCACGTCCCGCGCCCGCGCCCGCGTGCGGCGCCAGGGCGACGTCATCTTCGAGGGCGCCCTGGCCTCGCTGAAGCGGTTCCAGAACGACGCCTCCGAGGTGCGCGACGGCCAGGAATGCGGCATCCGCCTCGACAACTTCGGGGACTACCAGGCCGGCGACCTCATCGAGGCCTACGACGTGCAGAAGATCGCCCAGGAGTTGTAGCGCCGGAGGCCGGGCGATGCAGAGCCAGCGGATCACCCGCATCAACGAGCTCCTGAAGCGGGAGCTTGCGACCGTGCTGTACCGGGAGATGGCCGGCGAGTCGTTCGACTTCGCCGCCGTCACCGTGACGCACGTGGAGACGAGCCCGGACCTCCGCCAGGCGCGGGTCCTCGTGTCCGTGCGCGGCGACGACGCCGAGGCCTCCCGCGTCTTCCGCCACCTGAACCACCACCGCGGGAGGCTGCAGGACCTCTGCCACCGCGCCGTGAAGCTGAAGTACACGCCGGTCTTCCGTTTCGAGCGCGACCTTGCGATCGAACGCGGCGACCGCGTCCTCGCGCTGCTCTCCGAGATGGAGCCGGCGGCGGACGACGCGGCGCCGGACCCCCGCGATGCGCCCCGCTCCCCGGGGGCGGACGAGGAGCCCTGAGATGCGACGACCGCCGCCTTCCGACCTTCCGGATCCCGACGGCCTGCTGATGGTCGACAAGCCCGGCGGGATGACGTCCCATGACGTCGTCGACGCCGTCCGCCGCCGCTTCCGCTTCCGCAAGGTCGGCCACGGCGGCACCCTCGACCCGATGGCGACCGGACTGCTCGTGCTCCTGATCGGGCGCGGCACCAAGGTCTCCGACCGCGTGATGGGCGCAGACAAGACCTACGAGGGCGCGATGCGCCTCGGCGTCGAGACCGACACCGAGGATGCCGACGGCCGCGTCACCGCCGAACGCGACCCGGCCGGCGTGACGGAGGCCGCCCTCCGCGCCGCGATGGAGACGCGCCGCGGCGACCAGATGCAGACCCCGCCGATGGTCTCCGCGATCAAGAAGGAGGGCGTGCCGCTCTACAAGCTCGCCCGTCGCGGGCAGACCGTCCCGCGCGAGCCGCGCCTGATCCACGTCTACGACTTCTCCCTCCTCGGGTTCGACCCGCCCCGCGCCGTCTTCCGGCTGCGATGCACGAAGGGCACCTACGTCCGGACGCTCTGCGCCGACATCGGCCGCGAGCTCGGGTGCGGGGCCTTCCTCGAGTCCCTCCGGCGCTCGGCCTCGGGCTCGTTCCAAGTGGGCGACGCCCGGCCGCTCGACGCGATCCTGCAGGGTACCCGCGAGGATCTCGCGGCCTCGCTTCTCCCGCTGACCGTTCTGCTCCCGGCGGTGTGATGCGCGTGGTCCGCCAGGCGTCCGAGGTCCCCCGCGAGGCGGGGCCGGTGGCGCTTGCGGCGGGCTTCCTCGACGGTCTCCACCTGGGCCACCGGCGCGTCATCGACGCCGCCCGGAGCCGCGCCCGGGCCGCGGGCGGGCAGGCCTGGGTGCTGACGTTCGATCCCCACCCGCTGCGGGTGCTCCGTCCCGACGCCGCCCCGCCGCTGATCACCCCGCTGCCGATGAAGCTCCGGCTGCTCGACGGACTCGGCGTCGACGGATGCCTCGTGCGCGAATTCACGCCGGAGTTCGCGCGTCTCGAGCCCGAGGCCTTCGTCGCCGGGCTGGCCTCGGGCCTGCCGGGCCTTGCCGGCATCGCGGTCGGCGAGGGCTGGCGCTTCGGCCACCGGGGCGCGGGCGATGCGGCGATGCTGTTCCGCCTCGCGGACCGGTTCGGCTTCGCGGTCGACCTCGTCCCGCCCGTCGAGTCCGGCGGCGCGCCGGTGTCGAGCACCCGCGTCCGCCAGGCCGTGGCGGCCGGGGACATGGCCGGCGCCGCCTCCCTGCTCGGTCGATGGTTCGGCGTCGAGGGAACGGTCGAACCCGGCCGTCGCGTCGGGCGCGAGCTGGGCTTCCCGACGGCCAACATCGACGCCCTGCGCGAGCTCCACCCGCCGCCCGGCGTCTACGCGGTCCACACGGTGCGCGACGGCGTCCGGGGCGGGGGGGCCGCCTACATCGGAACCCGGCCCACGTTCGGCGCGGACGGGCGCCCGGTGCTCGAGGTCTTCCTGTTCGACTTCGACGGCGACCTCTACGGACGCACGGTCGAGGTCGCCTTCCTCCATCGGATCCGGGGCGACGAGGCTTTCCCCGACGCCGCCGCGCTGCGCGCCCGGATCGCGATCGACGTCGAACTCGCCCGCACGATCGCCGCCTCGTGCGACCCGGCCGGTCCGCCCCGGGCCGGATGACCGGTCCGGGGGCTTCCCCGGCCCTCTTTCTTGTTGCATGCGGCGTCCCGATGCCGCAACAATGCCCCCGATGTTGTTGTGTGAGACCATCCGGGAGCCCGCGCCCCGGCGCGCCGTCCCCGGCGCGCTGCGCATGCTGGCCGCGGCCGCGGTTCTCGGCGTGTGCGCCGTCGCGGCGCCGGCGCAGGACACGGTCAAGGAGGTCCGGGCCAAGGCCCAGGCGGCCCTGGCGGTCGGCGCCTACGAGGACGCCATTCCGCCCCTCCAGCAGTTGATCGAGTGGTTCGGCGAGTCCCCCAACGACAGCATGAAGGCGGAGATGGAGGACATCTACTTCCGCCTCGGCCTCTGCCATCTCTTCCTCGCCCAGTTCAAGGAGTGCCGGACGGTCTTCGACACGTACCTGAAGAAGTTCAAGTACGGCGCCAACTCGGCCCTCGTCGGCATCTTCATCGGCGACACGTGGCGCTACGAGGGCAAGTACGCCGACGCGCTGAAGGCCTACGAGAAGACGCTGAAGGCCTACCAGTACCCGCTCGACATGCGGACGGACATCTTCGTCTGCATGGCCCGCTGCCACCTCGCCGAGGAGAAGTGGGCCCCGGCCGAGCCGCTGCTGATCGAGATCTACCGCACCGCCCCCGACCCCATGCGCCGCAACTGGGCGGCCGCGATGCTGGCGACCTCCTACTTCAAGGACCTGACCGTCGACAAGGTCTACCCGATGGTCCCGCTGCTGCTCCAGCCCGGCTCCTTCGCGTCGCGCAGCGTCGCGATGAACATGGCCGCGCTGCAGGCCGGGGACGAGATCTTCGCCGACGAGAAGTACCGCGACGCCCTGTGGGTCTACCGGCTCGTCCACCCCCACGACACCCTCAAGCTCAACTGCGAGGACCAGCTCGCGCGCTGGCAGATGCGCGTGAAGCGACTCCAGCGGACGCCCGGCCTCCCGCGCGAACTGCTGCGCGCCCAGGAGACCGTCTCCGAGATCGAGAACGAACTGCAGGGCCTGGAGAAGATCCCGAACTACGACCCCGAGCTGTTCTACCGCATCGCGCGCTCCTACATGGAGACCCGCCGCCTGCGCGAGGCCGGCGAGATGTTCTACAACCTCTTCCAGGAGGGCCTCGAGGAGAAGCGCGAGGAGAACCTCTATTTCTCGTTCCTGTGCGCCTCGCGCATCAAGCCCAACGACAAGTGCCTCGCCCGCGGCCACGAGTACATGGACAACTTCCCCGGCGGGCCGCACTACGACACGGTCTCGCTGACCGTCGGCCAGATCTACGCCGGCGCCCAGAACTGGCCGAAGGTCCTCCAGGTGCTCGGGAAGGCGCTCGAGGTGAGCCCGAAGCACGAGGACATCGTCGAGGTCCTCTTCCTGCTCGGCTACGCGTCGTTCATGGAGGAGAAGATGCCCGACGCGCAGCGGCACTTCGGCCGCATCGTCGGCGAGTTCCCCGACAGCGAGCGCGAGGCGGACAGCCGCTACTGGCTCGGCATGGCCTTCCTCTTCGACAAGAAGTACGAGGACGCGCTCCCGAACTTCGACAAGGTCGTGCAGAACTTCGGGACCTCGGTGTTCGCCGAGGACGCCTCCTTCCGCTCGGCGACCTGCGACTTCGGCCTGAGCCAGTTCTACGACGCCGAGCGCAAGCTCCTCGCGTTCGTGCAGCGCTACCCCGAGAGCAAGCTCCTCGGCGAGGCCTACGTGATCCTCGGCGACGTCTCCGGCGCGGTCGGCGAGCTGGACGAGGCCGTCCGCCGCTACCAGAAGGCCCTGCCGATGGAGCTCAACATCGAGCTCTACAACTACGCCGCGTTCCGGTGCGGCGAGATGCTGCGCGAGCTGAAGAAGTACCAGGAGTGCATCGACCACTTCACCGCCTACATCCAGCGCGCGAAGCCCGAATCCAACGTGCCGCTCGCGGTCTACTGGATCGGCGAGGCCTACTGGGACCTCGGCCAGCCGGAGGTGACGCTCAAGTTCTTCATGGACGCCCTGTCGCGCTACGGGAAGGACCGCAAGGAACTGGGCGTCGACCTGATCCTCGAGAAATGGGTCGACCGCACCCGCGGCGCCGGGAAGGTCCACGGCGAGAAGGCGTGGCTCGACGCGCGCGAACTGCTGAAGAAGGCCCTGACGGAGAAGGACTACGTCCTCGCGCTCCGCCTCGAGCGGATCATCCAGTACGATCCGAACGCCTCCGACGCCGAGAAGGCCGCGATGCAGAAGTTCATGCTCCGGGCGGACAACCTCCCGTACGCCAGCGCCGGCGTCCTGGAGTGGATGGTCGACGCCGCCGTCGCCGCGAAGAACGCGGACCTCGCCCGCGCCGCGGCCGAGACGATCATCCGCGAGTTCACGGAGACGGACTACGCGCTGACCGCCCGCCGGCTCCTCGCGCAGCAGGCCATGGACGCGGGCGCGTTCGACGATGCGATCGTCCAGTACAACATCATCCGCGAGGTCTACGCCAGTTCCGACGACGCCGCCCAGGCACTGCTCGTCCTCGGCCGCCTCTACCGCGAAAAGGGCGACGCCGAGAAGGCCGACGCCTCCTACAAGGACCTGCTCGGCGCGAAGGAATGGAAGGCGCTGTGGCCCGCCGCCCTCTACGGCCGCGGCGAACTGTGGCAGGCCCAGCGCAAGTACGACCAGGCCGCCGCCTACTTCGAGCGCATCTACGTCCTCTACGCCGGACACAAGGACTGGGTCGGCAGGGCCTACATCGCCCGGGCGGAGTGCCTCGGCAAGCTGGGCCAGTTCAAGTCGGCGGCGGAGACCCTCGACGAGTTCCTGAGCCGCGCCGAGTGGGCGCAGCTGCCCGAGACGGAGGCGGCGAAGGAGTTGCGGCAGAAGTTCCAGGCGCGCCTATGACCCGTCACCTTCCAGCGATCGCAGTCGCGGCCCTGGCGGCCGCCGGCCTCTGCGCGCGGGCGCAGACCAACGCCCCCGCGAAGCCCGCCGCGCCGGACGGGGTCCTCGTCCGCCTCGGCAAGGAAGGGGAGGCGATCCGCGAGGTCATCCTCGTCAAGCGCGAGGGCCCCGACATCTACTTCCGCATGACGAACTCGCCCCCGGGCGTCCTGTCGTCCTTCAAGGTCGAGGCCTTCGACGACGCGGAGTTCAAGGTTGCCGTCCCCGAGGAGAAGGCCTATGCCGCCGCGACCCAGCGCCGCTGGGCGCAGGCCGCCGTGCTGCTGCACGGCGCGCTGATGCCGACCTTCGCGTTCCTCGACCTGCGGGAGAACAACGCGACCGAGCCCGTGATGGCGGCCGGCCGCTACTACCTGCGCGCCGCCCAGCAGGCGGCCAAGCGCGGCGAGGCCGGCCGTCCCGAGGCGGAGAAATGGTACGGCTACGCCTTCGCGCTCTTCGCCGCCGCCGGGCGCTCGGCCAACTGGCACCCGTACGGCGAGTCCTCGGTGATCCGCGCCCAGATGTGCCTGGTCGAGATCGGCAAGCTCGACGAGGCGGCGAAGGGCCTGGCCGCCGCCCGCGAACCGTCGCCGGGCGACGCATCCTACGGCATCTACTGGCTCGCCAAGGCCCGGCTCCTCTACGCGCAGGAGAAGCCGCGCGAGGCCCTCGACGCCGCCGTGCAGTCGGTCATCCACGAGAACAAGGACGTCGAGACCTTCCCGGACGCCCTGATGCTCGCCGCGCAGTGCTACGAGGACGTCAACGAGCCGCACCGCGCGCGCGACGTCTACTACGAGGTCGCCCGGCTCTTCACCGGCACCGACTGGGGCGACGAGGCCCGCCTCCGCCTGAAGTTCATCATGGAGAACGGCATGACCGCCGCGGGCGAGGATCCCAACATCGCCGGGATCTTCTTCGGCACCGAGGAGGACATGAACGCCCTCTCGACGAAGTACTTGAAGGAGTCCGAACCGAAAGCCGCGCCGGACGCGTCGCCCGCCGGCGCGCAAGGAGAGAAGCCATGACCACCCGAACCCGTTCCGTGTTCTTCCTGCTCGCCGCCGTCACGGTCGGCGCCCTCGCGCAGGCCGTCTTCGCGCAGGCGCCCGCCGCTGCCGCCGCCGCCGCGGCGCCGGCCGCCGCGGCCGCGAAGGATCAGTCCGTCACCCTGTGGGGGATGTGGGTCACCGGCGGATGGGCCATGTACCCGATCGGCGCGCTGTCGATCGCCGGCGCCGCGCTGACGATCTTCGGGTTCATCTTCCTGCGCGAGCCGAAGATGGTCCAGTCGTCCCTCGTACCCGTGCTCCAGAACCTGATCACGAACCTCGACTTCCGCAACGCGAGCGCGACCTGCAGCGGCACGCCCGGCGTCTTCTCGAACATCCTGAACGCCGGCCTGCTCCGGTTGAGCGACGGCATCACCGACGTCGCCACGATCGAGAAGGCCATGGAGGAGGCCGCCGTCGAGGAGAACACCAACGGCCTGCGCCCGATCAGCTACCTCTCGATCATCGCCTCCGTCGCCCCGATGTTCGGGCTTCTCGGCACGGTCAGCGGAATGATCAAGGCGTTCCAGAAGATCGGCCTCGGCGCGATGGGCGACCCCGAGAAACTCGCCAACGACATCGGCGAGGCCATGATCACGACCGCGTTCGGCCTCATCGTCGGCATTCCGTTCATGTTCTTCTACTTCTACCTGAAGTCCCGGTTCCAGGGGAACATGGCGCGGATCGGCCGTCTCGCCGGGAACCTGACGCACCATCTCTCCGCGATCATGGACCGGCTGCGCGCCGGCGAGCTTCCGCTCGACCAGGTCACGCTTCCCGATCTGACCGCGCCGATGCCGCAGCCGGCCGCCGCGCCGGCCGCCCCGGCCCAGCCCCAGTCCTGATCCCCGGAGACGCGCCATGCGCTTCGTGCAGGAAGATACCGAGGAAGCCAAGTTCCAGATGGCGCCCATGATCGACATGGTCTTCCTCCTGCTCATCTTCTTCATGTGCGCCTCGTCCGTCAGCCAGAACCGGACGATGAAGATGGAGATGCCCGTCGCCTCGAAGGGCGTCGTCCCCAAGGAGCGCCCCGACCGGTGGACGGTCAACATCCTCGCCGACGGCTCCATCTTCAGCGGCGACAAGGCCGCGACGCTCGATGAACTCAAGGCCGAGGTGACCGAGCGGCTCAAGACCGAGCCGAAGACCAAGGTCTACGTTCGCGCCGACGCCAACGTGAAGCACAAGGAGGTCAAGAAGGTCCTCACCGCCATGGCCGCGATCGGCGTCGACGACTTCATCTTCGGCGTGTACGCGCCCTCGGAACTGGAGGCGGCGCCATGAAACTGCCCACCTACGAGGTCGACGAGCCGGACATCAACGTGTCGTCGCTGATCGACATGGTCTTCCTGCTGCTCGCCTTTTTCATCGCCACGGCCAGCCTCGTCCGGTCCGAGGCCGACCTCGGCATCCGCCTGCCCGGCATGCTCGCGCAGGCGCAGTCGGTGGACATGGCGGACGAACAGGTCATCGAGGTGCGCGAGACCGGCCGGGTCGTGCTCAACGGCCTGGAGTTCGACGCGCCGGACTCGGTAGACCTGCCGCAACTCGTCTCCACGCTGACGCGCTACCGGATGGCCTCGTCGGCCGCCAAGGCCGAGCCGATGGTGACGCTGCAGGGCGACGACGCCACGAAGCACCAGCGCATGATCGACGTGATGAACGCATGCGCCAGGGCCGGGATCAAGAACGTGACCTTCGCCGCGGGCGGCGAATGAAGGACGCGGAACCATGAAGCCGAAACTGGATCTTAACCTCATCCTCTCCGGGTGGGGGTATGCCCGGTTGTCGCGGCAGCGACGCAAGACGCTGCTCATCGTCGCCGGCATCAGCCTCGCCGTCCATGTCGTCGGCATGCTGATCTTCGGCTCGTGGGTGGTCATCCGGTCGTTCCTGGAGGAGCGCACCGTGTTCACCGCCCCGCCGCCGATCAAGACCTACGAGCCGCGCAAGCTCGAGCACCAGGTCAAGGTCTCCAAGCGCCAGCGCAGTTCCAGCCGCCCGGCGGTGATGCCGCGGCTGGTGGCGACGAAGCCCTCGAACTTCGCGCTGCCGGAGATCAAGGTCGACCCCAAGGTCGTCCGCACCTCCTTCCAGCCCAAGTTCAAGGCGATCACGGGCGTCGGGCTGGGCGCGGGCCTGGGCACGGGCTACGGCCTCGGCGGCTTCGGCCAGGGCGTGTCGGCCTTCGACTTCTTCGGCATCCGCGGGCGCGGCGAGAAGATCATGGTCTGCGTCGATGTGTCCGTCAGCATGATCGAGGAGGAACGCGGCGGATTCGACGGCTTCGAGCGCGTGAAGTCGCGCCTTCGCAGCGTCATGGACGCGCTGAACGAGAAGACGCTGTTCAACGTCGTCGCGTTCGCCGACGCCGGGCAGACCTTCAAGGACGAGATGGTCCCCGCGACGGAGGACAACAAGCGCGACGCGAAGAAGTTCCTCCAGCCGTACAACACCAAGAACAACTACGGGCTCGATTCCGGCAACATCAAGTCCGTCGACCTGGGCCTCAAGGCCGGCGGCGGGACGACGCGCCTCGACCTCGCCCTCACCGCCGCGTTCCTGCAGGGGGCCGACACGATCCTGATCATCTCCGACGGCATCCCGCGCGTCAGCAAGAGCCTCACCGCCGACCAGCAGGCCGCGTGGAACGCCAGGATGGAGGAGTGGCGCAAGGCCAATGCGGACGCCCTGGCGGCCTACGACCAGGCCGCCGCGGGGATGGAGTACCGGACCGAACGCGTCTGGGTTCCGCCGCGCGGGGCGTCGATCAGGGAAGGCGCCGTCCACGGCGCGCGCGAGGGGCACTTCGAGAACCGTCGGACGCCGGTCCGCCCGCTTCCGCACCGGCCGCAGCCGCCGGGGATGCCGGACAACATGCGGTGGTGGTCCATCGAGGACTTCATCGAGCACTTCACGCTGCTGAACGAGCAGTGCTACGTGAAGAAGGGCAAGAAGCCGCCGATCGTCCACACGATCGGCTACGCGATCGACAAGGACGGCGGCGACTTCCTGCAGGCGTTCACGAAGAAGTACAACGGCTCCTACCGGCGCGTCGGGAAGATCAACTGACCGCGGCCGGACGCGGAGGAGGCGGCCGGTACATGATTCCGCGATTCGCGCCGACCGTGGGGTGGGGCGAGACGCTGGCCTTCCTGGCGGACGCGCTTCGCGCCCGGGGGCCGGCCGGCCCGGCCACGGCCGAGTTCGAGCGGGCCTTCGCCTCCCATCTGGGCTGCGATCGCGCGGTCTTCGTTCCGTCCGGCCGCATGGCGCTCTGGCTCGTGCTGCGGGCGCTCGGCTACCCGCCCGGGTCGGAGGTCGTCCTGCCCGCCTTCACGTTCTTCGCGATGCCCGCGGTCGTCCGGCTCGCCGGCCTCACGCCCGTCTATGCCGATGTCGATCCGGAGACCTACGAGCTGTCGCCCGCCTCCGTCGCCGCGGTGCTGACGGAACGGACCCGGGCCGTGGTCCCGACCCACCTGTTCGGCCGCACGTGCGACATGGCCGCGCTGGAGGCGCTCTGCGCCCCCCGGGGCATCGACCTGATCGAGGACTGCGCCCAGTGTCTCGGCGCGCGGATCGGCGGGCGCGCCGCGGGAACCCTCGGCCGGGCCGCCTGCTTCACCTTCGGCGTGACGAAGAACTTCACGACGTTCGGGGGCGGGATGGTCGTCTGCCGCGACCGGGACGCCCACGAGGCGGTTGCCGCCGCGGTCCGCGGGTTCCGCGCGCCGGCCCGGCAGCGGCTGGCGAAGGAAGCCCTCGGCGCCCTCGCGATGCGCGCCGCCACCCGGCGGGCCCTCTTCTCGGCCGTCCTCGGCCCGATCGTCCGCGCCACCGGCCGCGAGGGGCCGGACCTGGTCCAGCGCGCCTTCGAGGAGGCGCCGGTGCCGCTGACGGCCGCCGGGCTCGATGCGGTGCGCGTCCATCCCGCCGAGGCCCAGGCGCGGGCGGGCCTCCGGCAGTTGCGCTCGCTGGAGGCGAAGAACGCGGCGCGGCGCGACCGCGGGCGGGGGCTGTGGCGGCGGCTGCAGGAAGCCGGGTGCGGCGGACTCCCCTCGCCGGCGGCCGAAGGCGGCGACCACATCTACGTGAGCTTCGCCGTGACGCGGCCGGACCGCCACCGCTTCGCCCACCGCCTGCGCGGAATGGGCGTCGATTCGGCCGCGGGCTACATGTCCAACTGCGCCTCGCTGCCGGGGCTCGGCGGCGACGCGGCATCGTGCCCGTCCGCCGCGCGGGTGGAGGACCGCATCCTGCACCTCCCGCTGTATCCGGAGCTGACGGACCGCGACCTCGATCGCATCGCGGACGCCGTCCGCCGCGCCGATCAGGCCGGTTCCGGCTGAAGCACGAGGCGGGTGATCCGCAGCCCCGCCGGATCGTCGGGCAGGCGGTCGTTGCGGATGTACTGGGTGTTTCCCTTGAGCAGCAGCGGCGCCGGCATGTCCGGATGCGTCAGCACGGCCTCGAACCGCCGGCACTCCAGCGCGCAGGGCCCCATCGAGCGGAGGTTCTTGCCCGGCCGCGTGCTGCCGGCCATCAGGCACAGGCGCGTCGTCGTGACGTACGCGAACGGATGGTACAGCGACGCGGGGAGGCCGTGGTCGCGGCGCAGGCCCTGGAGGAGGTTGTCCAGTTCCACCCGGCGCACGCCCCACGCCTGCAGCCGGTCGGCCAGGTGGGGCACGTCCACGTTCGAGCGCTGGAAATGCTCGATGGCGCGGGGCGGAAGCCGGGCGGCCACGCGCAGGATCTGCGGGCCCCGCTTCTGCTTCGTCAGCAGCCGGCCGAGCGCCAGCGGCACACCCGGGTGCTCGCGGTGCATCCAGTGCAGGAGGCCCCAGTCGTTGACGACGACCTCGAGGCCCGCCGCCCCGGCCGCCGCGCGGGCCGCGGGCACCAGGTCGCGGACGCGCGCGAGCCCCGCGTTGCTGACCAGGGGCGTCACGAGGGTGAAGGCGCGCCCCCGTTCCGCGGCGGCCCGCGCCGCGGCGGCGGCGTCCGCCGCCGACGGGAGCAGGCGCTGGCAGAACTCGTGGCCGAAGTAGACGCGGTCGCAGGGGCCGTCCCACGCGCGCAGGCGGTCCAGCGCCGCGAACGCGACCGCGCGCTCGATGCCGGCATAGGGATCCGCCGCGCTCACAGGTGGTCCTCCGCGAGGGCGAGGTCTTCCGCGGGGAAGTAGCACCACCGGTCGCACGGGAATCCGTAGATCCGCGCATAGGCCTCGCGCGCGAGGTCCGAGAAGCGATCGCGCGTCAGCGAGGGGTCCGCGAGGAGGTCGAGGCACCCGCGCAGGAAGCGGACGTCGCGCACCTTCTTGTCGAGCGGATTGTTGCGGCCGACGATCTTCACGCTCGTGATTCCGGCGTGCTCGAAGTCCCACAGCGAGCAGGCGCCGCAGGTGTCGAAGCCCGTGAAGACGCCGAAGCTGTTCCGCAGCGACTCGCGGACCTGCCGGAGTTCGGCGTCCGTCGCGGTGGGCGAGGTCACCTTCACGTCGTAGGCCAGCAGGCAGGAGCTGTCGGCGGAGCGGGACGCGAGGCGGCTGGCCCGGGACCGGAGCCAGGCGGGCATGCGCTTGAGCCAGCGGAGCACGTGGTGGTCGGCGTGGAGCATCTTCGGGATGTTCCACCCGAGGGGGCGCGTCAGCTCCTTCACGCCGTGGTGGTGGGTGCAGAACCCGTCGATGTTCATGCAGCCGGAGTTCATGACGAACGTCTCCAGCTCGATGTCGCGGTGGCGGGCCGCCATCGCGACGATCTCGTTGACGCGGTTGTGGCGGGGGAGGATGACCCGGTCCGCGCCGAGCTCGCGGTAGAACGCGATGGCCTCGTCGTTGAACGTCGTTCCGCCCGTGCTGACGTGGAGCGCGCCGCGCCAGCCCATGTCGCGGGCCGCGAGCAGCAGCCCGAGGTCGGCGATGATGAGCGCGTCGACCCCGCACTCGGCGGCGGCCCCGACGACGCGCCGAACCTCGGGGTACTGCGCCTCGGTGTAGAGCGCGTTGAGCGTCAGGAAGACGGGCGTCCGCAGCGCGTGGGCCGCGTCCACGACGTCGCGGAGATCCTCGAGGCTGGCCATGTTGGCCGAGGCCCACTCGCGCCGGTTGAGCGAGGCGACGTTGGAGTAGGCCTTCTTCCAGGCGCCGGGCAGGACCCCGCAGTAGATCTCCGCGGCCCCGGCCGCAACGACGGGCCCGACCTCGCGCGCGTGGAGCACCGGCGAGAGGATGCGGATCACGTCGCCCTCCACCGGTGCTCGCGCATCACGTTGGCCAGCGCGCCGGACTCCTGGACGCCGAGGTCGCGCGAGATCTCCCCCTTGCCGCAGTTGTCGGCGACGTCCGCGTCGTAGATGAGCGGATCGCAGGCGGTGATGTAGCCCAGAAGCACGCTCCGCCGGCGCACGCGCCGGAGGTTGAACCCGAGCGCCATGAGCAGCGTCAGCGCCGCGAACTCGGCGAGCAGCGGGAGCGCGCGCGGCGCCAGCAGGAGCGGAAGGCACTCGAGGGCCAGGCGGACCGCCGCGCCGCGGCGTCCGCCGCGCTCGACCCGTTCGCGGTAGCGCTCCAGCGCGGGTTCGAGGCGGTCGAGGTCGAGGGTCTCCGCGATCGTCCGGTAGGCGCCGTCGCGGCCGCGCATCAGCAGGTAATGCTGGATGTAGAGGCATTTCCGGACGCCGAAGACGGAGAGCATCGCGAAGTAGAGCTTCTGGAAGCGGCGGACGTCCTCGCGCCGGATCCGGCCGCCGGTGGCGCCCTCGAGAAGGTCGATCACCTGGTCCGGCAGCAGCTGCTGCGATTCGAATCCGCCGGCGGCGCGGCCGAGCATCCGGCAGCCGAGGAAGAAGACCTCCTTCACGTTCGGCTGCCGCAGGCCGAACTCGAGGACCGGGAGGATCTCCTTGTCGTTGACGCCGGCCAGGATCGTCATGACGAGGTCGACCGGGATCCGCTGCGCCGCGAGGTTCGCCAGCGTCTTCCGCTTCCCCTCGAGCAGGGGCCGTCCCCGGATCGTGCGATAGGCGTCGTCGTCGAACCCGTCAAACTGCAGGTGGACCTCGTCGAGTCCCGCCGCCTTGAGGCGCGCGACGTAGGCCGGGTCCTCGAGGGCGAGGCCGTTGGTGTGGAGGGCTGAGATGTTCCCGGACGCGGCGATCTCGCGGATGATGTCCGGAAGCGTGTCCATCAGCGTCGGCTCGCAGCCCATCAGGTCGAACTTGGTCCGCCGGTGCCGGCGGGTGAGCCGGCGCACGTCCTCGAGCGAGAAGTCGGCCAGAACGTCCTGGTTCGCGCCGGCGAGGCAGATCGGGCACTCGAGGTTGCAGCGCTCGGTCAGGCGGAGGATGTAGTCGCGCTGCGGGTGGCTGCGGCTCATCACCGAGAAGTAGAACCGGTTCAGGTCGCGGTAGTAGTCCGGATGGGACGAGAGGAACACGCGCGAGACGCCGTGCACGGGGCACTGCTTCACGAGGCGGACCTCGCCGTCCTCCTCGCGGACCTCCGCGGGGACGCTGCGCAGGCAGGTCGGGCAGAGGGCGTGCGTCGCGCGGATCGCGCCCGGGCCGGCGGTGGCGGGTGCGGCGTCCACGGATCAGGCTCCCGCGGCGCCGAGGCGCGCGGCCACCGCGCGCGCGGACGCGACGGCCTCGTCGATGTTGTCGTGCTCGAACCGCGCGCCGCGTCCGACGGGGTGCAGGTTGCGGACCGGGCGCAGCCCCTCGATCGCCGCGTCCACGTCGCGGCGGAATCCGAGCCGGTAGATCGGGTACGCATCCGCGACGATCTCGCGGTGGATGCGCCGTGCGTGGGCCGGGGAGGGAAGCAGACGCGCCTCGACGAGTTGGGCGACGGCCGTCCGCTCGAGTTCCTCCGTTTCGGCCGCGCCGGGCGTGCCCGCCGGCAGGGTGATCTCGACGCACAGCCCGGTCGTCCCGGCCGGCGCCATGCCGCGATGGAAGGCGCAGGGGCGGCTGACGCGGGAGAACACGTACCGCTTGTCGGGGAAGTAGATCCACTGCCAGCGGTCCGCCGGCTCGGCATCGATTTCGACGTTCAGCAGCAGCAGATCGAGGAATCGGAGATCCGGCTCGGGCCTGCCGGCGAGGCGGCAGAGCTCCGGCAGCGGGCCGGTCCAGACGAACTGGTCGGCTTCGATCCGCGCGCCGCCCGCCGTGACGGAGCGGATCCGATCTCCGGCGAGGTCCAGCGCGGTCACGGGGGCGCCGAGCCGGATCTCGCCGCCCGCCTCGCGGATCATCGCGGCCATGCGGTCGGCGAAGCCGCCCATGCCCTCCGCCGGGTACCGGAAGCGGAGGTCGTTGGAGGAATTGTGCAGGACGCTGCGGACGAGATCCGGCAGACCGCGAGGGCGGCGGGCGCGGTCGACGACCGACCGGGCGACGCTCAGGCTGCCCCACTCGGCGTCGACGCGTTCGCAGGGGAGCCCGAGGAACTTCTCCGTGTAGCCCTCCCAGAAGGTCCGGTAGATCGTCTCCCCGTACCGCGAGATGACGTAGTCCCGGAGCGTGCGCACGTCGTCGCCGCGGCCGCGGCCGCCGAGCAGGTCAACCATGCAGCGGAGCATGAGGCCGGGCGACATGCCGGCCACGGACTTCACGTTCAGCGGCCACTCGTGGTAGCGGCCGTTGAGCTTGACCATGCTGACCCTCGGCACGGCGACGTGGTCCGGCCCGAGGATGGAGGCGAAGTAGCCGTCGATCTCCGGGTCGCCGGAGAAGAGGCGGTGCGGGCCGATGTCGAACGTGAAGCCGTCGTACCGGTAGCTCCGGCAGAGTCCGCCGACCTCCGCGGCCTTCTCCAGGACCACGACGCGATGCCCGTTGCGAAGGCAGTGCAGAGCGACCGTCAGGCCGGTGACCCCGGCCCCTATGACCACCACCGCCATCGGATGCCCTCGCTCGTTCGCCGGCCGCTGTGCAGCCGGGCCGAAGGATACCGCTTCCGGTCCTTGGCTTCAAGGAGTTGCGTCCGTTGCACCCGTTCCGGCGCCCGCCGCGGCGCGCCGCGTGATCCGCACCCATGCGACCGCGATGACACCGAAGGCCAGCCATCCGGCGAGCGCGACGGGGCCGCGGATGCCGCCGGCCATGTCGAGGTCGCGCGCGGTGACCGAGTCGCGATCGACGCCGGCGCCGGGCCGGCCGCCGACCGCCGCGTCGTACGCCGCCCGACGGGCCGCCGCGCCGGGCGCCTCCGGCGGCGGCGGCACCGCCTGCAGCACAAGGCGCTCGCCGGCGTCCGCGCTCACGGTGCGGCGCGTGCCGAAGCGGCCAAGGGCGTTCTCGATCACCGACCGCTCCTCCGGGGGGAAGAAGTCCCCGTGGAAGGCGACCGCCGCGAAGCCCATGGCGCCGAGCGCCCGCGCCGCGGCGTCGGCCCGCCCCGCCGCCAGTTCGTCCCGCAGCCATCGGCCGAGGCGCATGCGCGGGAGCCCTCCGGGCTCGGTGGAGGCCGCGTTGTCGGCGATCGGCTGGCCGTGGCCGACCTGGCATGCGCATACGCGGGCCATCAGCCACATCTCGTCGCGCAGCCCCTGCGGGTCGGGGTGGAGGTCCAGCACCGGCCCGCCGGCCTCGCGGTAGGCGGACGGAACGTGAAACGGCTGCGCGGCCTGGCGGAAGGGAAGTCCGACGATCAGGAAGGCATGCGCCACCGCCAGGGCGCCGACGACGGCCGCCGTGCCGCGTCCGCGGCCGGCCAGCCGCTGGGCCGCGCCGAAGGCGACGATGCCCGCACAGAGGTTCCACACGCCCATCGACCGGAGAGGGAAGCGGAGAATGACATCGAAGGGCGTTCCGACGAGCAGCCGCAGCGGCGACGGGACCGATGCGCCCCGCGCGTCGAGGGCCCACGCCGGCCCCAGGGCGATCAGGAGCCCTGCCGCACCGGTCCAGAGGAGCGTTCGTGCCCGCGGTCCCGCGCGCCCGAGCGCGAAGGCGGCGACCAGCCACGCCAGGACCACCGGGGAGATCGCGGCGGCCATCGACTGGCCCGCGCGGTCGGTCTCGGGCGTCGGCCCGGCCAGGCTGACGAGATGGGCGCTGGCCAGCCGCATCGACGACAGGCTCAGGTCCCGTCGCAGCGGGGCGTCCGCGAAGGCCGTGAGCGCGTAGGCGAGGGCGAGGGCGCCGCAGGCGGCCACGGCCAGCACGGCCGGACGGCGGGGCACCCGGACGCCGCCCCGCGCGGCGCCGGCGACGAGGCCCGCCCCCACGATCATCGCGGACACGCCGACGTAGCCGGACGTGGCCAGGCAGAGCGCAAAGGCGACCGCCGCGGCGAGGGCGTCCCGCGGCCGGGCGTCGGCGGAGGTCGTGCGCCAGAAGGCCCACCCGAAAAGCGGGAGCCAGGGATTCAGCGCGTGGTAGACCTGCCCTTCCAGCAGCGCGGAGGCCATGGCGCCGGAGCACGCGTAGGTCAGCCCCGCGAACGTTTCCCACGGGCGCCGCACGCCCGTGGCGCGGGCGAATCCCTGCGCCGCCCAGCCGGACAGCGCCACGCCGAGGATCTGCAGCCCCGCGTGGACCCGCGCCACGTGCAGCGCATGGAGCAGCGCCGCGATGGGCAGCATCAGGAAACTGTCGAGGCCGTGGTGGTCGGCCTGCAGCGGCCACTCGGCGTACGGATCGATCAACGAGCGCAGCAGGCGGTGGGCGGCGTGCATGACCCAGATCGTCGACGGCGTGTCGAACTGCCGGCCGATCAAGAGGGCGGGTCCTCCCAGCGCCGCGGGCCATGTCCACAAGACCGCGATGGCGAACCAGAACAACGCATCGGAGACCCGGACCGGGATGCGTCGCGCCACGGCCTCATCGGCCCCGGGGGACCCGCCATCCCCGACGGGGCGGCGGACGCAGCGCAGCACGACCCCCAGCGCGACGAGAACGAAGCCCATGTTGAGCGCGGTCCGGCGGCCCTCGGCGGCGGCGGCGGCACGACGCGGGCCGGGATGCGCCCGCTCGCGGACCTCCGGCGACGGGCCGTCGATGACCTCCCATGCGATGTCGTTCGGCCCCCGCAGCAGGGGATGGATCGCGGAGTGCACCCTCACCGCGGGAGAGCCGTCGGCGGGGCGCAGCCACAGGCCCACGGGGACGAGCACGGCGGGTCCCGGCGGGGCCCACTCCGCCGAACGGATCCCGTCGCCCGCCGCGACGTCGGCGCCGGTGCCGTCGTCGAGAAGCGCCAGGTGGGTCGATACCCCGGCGTGGACGACCTCCAGGGTTGCCTCGGCGTTCGGCGGTCCGGGAATCGCGACCCGGACGCGCAGGCAGGTCGGCACGCCGGGCCGGTGCGGCCATGACGCGAGGAAGGCGCAGACGGCGGCGACGAGGATCAGGACCGGCCGGACGGAACCGCCGGCTGGGACCATCCCGCTCATGCGGACCTCACTCCACGCGAGCCGTCGGCCGGGCCTGGCCTCACCGCCGGATCAGAAGGCGTAGCCAAGGGACAGGGACAGCATGTACGCGAAGTGGCTGATCCCGGCGTTGTCGGATTCCGACGAGACTTCCCCGGTGTCGTAGTCGGTGATCGTCATGTCGCCGTCGAACTCGGGGATGGTCTGGAAGTCGAACGCGCCGGCAACGTAGAGACCGGACTCGAAGGTGCGCAGGACCTGCACGCCCGCGGCGACGAAGGTCCCGCCGTCGAACGACTCCTCGAACAGCAGGTTGCGGTGGATATGCAGGTCCTCGTCGTTGGCCGTGACGATCGGGCTGAACTTGAGGTAGGTGTTCGCCTCCCAGGCCCCGCGGGCGAACTCCAGCTCGCCGCCGAAGTAGGGGACGCGGAAGACCTGCTCGTACTCGATGCCGGTGGCTCCGTCCTCGTTCGCCACGTCGTCGCGGAAGCCGCCCGGGCTGTAGGGGTTGGAGGAGTAGACGTGGAGGAGGCCATAGTCGCGCCACGCCCAGTAGTCCTGTTTGTAGCCGGCCATCCCGCGAAGGGTGAAGCCCTTGTAGGAGACGATGTCCACGGCGAAGGCCAGGTCCACGATCGACGCGCTGGTGACGTCGACGTCGCTCAGCGAGTAGTCCGTCCACGGCGCGCCGGGCTCGTAGACCAGCCAGTCGTAGTCCTCCATCTGGCCGCCGCCCTCGTTCGCGGGCGTCCAGAACGCGGCCCGGACGTGGAACCGCTTGGCGAAGTGCGCGGAACCGGAGATCCCGACCATGGCCAGGTCGCGGAGGTCCCAGATCAATTCGCTGACCTGGTGCCGGTAGCCGTCGAGGTCCGAGTAGACGAGTTCCCGCGCCTCGCCGTTGAGATAGCCGACCGAGCCCCGGAGGGACAGGCCGGCCTGCGCGTTCCAGATCCGGAGCGAGCCGGTCTCCGGCCCGTCCCACGCGCCGATGGCCGGGGCCGCGTGCGGTGCGGCAAGCAGGGTGGCAAGGGTCAGGGCGGTTACGCTCGAGCGTCGGGTTGTCATGCCGGCTCCTTTCGGACGGTGGCCGTCCGCGTTTCCCGACATCCTCATCACCTCGCGGGCCGAAGGCAAGCCTTATCCGGCAGCCCCATCCGGCGTCCGATCCGGGGCTTCGGCGGCGGCCCGGTCCGTCAGGTCTCGCGCAGGGCGGTGGCGACCGGGATGCGGGCGGCGCGGAGGGCGGGGAAGAGGCCCCCGATGACGCCGATGAGGATCGCGCAGCCGCCGCCCTGTGCGAGGAGGGCGGGGGTGACGTCGAAGGCGAAGGCGACCTGGCTGAAGCTCTGCCAGTTGAGGGTGGCGGCGCGGAAGCCGTCGAAGATCCCGTAGGCCACCGCGGCGCCGGCAAGCCCGCCGAGCGACGCGAGCACGAGCGACTCGGCGAGGATGGAGATCACGATCGGGGCGCTTCCGAAACCGAGGGCGCGTAGGGTGGCGATCTCCCGCGTGCGGGTGGCGACGGCGGAGTACATCGTGTTCAGCGCGCCGAACGAGGCGCCGATGCCCATCAGCGCCGCGACGAGGGTGCCAAGGCCGGTGATCAGGTTCTGGACGGTGCGCGACTGCTCGGCGTAGTAGTCCTGCAGGCGGATCGCCTTCACGGTCAGGCGCGGGTCGGCGAGAAGGGCGTCGCGGAACGCGTCGAACGAGTCGGGCGATGCGAGCTTGACGCGGACGGTCTGGAAGCTGTTGCCGCGGTGGTAGGCCGCCTGCAGCACGACGGCGTCGGTCCAGATCTCGGACTCCGGCAGCCCGCCGCCGGCGGTGAAGATCCCGACGACCCTCCACCGGTTGCGCCCCACCTTCAGTTCGGCGCCGAGGTCGAGGCCGGCGAACTCGTGCGAGGCGCCCACGCCGACGATCACCTCGTTGCAGCCGGGCGTGAACCGCCGGCCCTCGACGATGCGGACCCGGTCGTGGACCTCGAAGGCATTGGCGCCGAGACCGCGCAGCGGGACGTTGGCATCCATGCCGCTGGAGCGCCGGGGCAGGTTGATGACGACGAACAGCTCGCGGCAAGCGAGGGGACCGGAGGCGGAGCGCGCGATGCCGGGCGCGTCGTCGATGACGCGGACCCCCGTGCCGTAGAGGATGCTCATCATCTCGGTGTCCGATCCGGCGCGCATCACGATGGCCGCCGACGGGTCGCCGGAGGCGGTCATCACGCGGCGGAAGCCCTCCGCGACGGACAGGACCGCGACGAAGACGGCGACGACCCCCGCGATGCCGAAGACGGCGGCGGCCGAGGCGCCCTTGCGCTCGACGATCGTCTCGAGGCTCAGCTTCGTGACCGAGCCGACCTGCGAGAGCCAGCTGACGAATCCCATCACTGTTCTTCCGTTCTCCCGTTCTTCCGTCTTCCGTCTTCCGTCTTCCGTCGTCCGTGGGGCGCCCCGCGCCCGCTAGGTCCTCCGCAGCGCGTCGGCCACGCGGAGCCGCATCGCGTGGAGCGCCGGCAGGAGCCCGGCGACGACGCCCAGCGCCAGCGCCCACCCGAGGCCGGCGAGCACGTCCGCGGCCGGGAAGTGGAACATCGGCATCGCGCCGCGGGTCGGATCGCCGGCGGCGACGAGGACCGAGGCAACGGCCAGTCCGCCCGCGGCCCCGAGGACGGAGAGAAGGCACGACTCCGCGAGGACCAGCGAGAGCACGCCGGCATGGGTGTACCCGAGGGCCTTGAGGACGCCGATCTCGCAGGTTCGCTCCCGGACCGATTGCGCCATCGTGTTGCCGGCGACGAGGAGGATGGTGAAGAAGACGGCGCCGAGGACGGAGGCGAGGATCGTGGAGATGTCGCCGATCTGCCGGGCCCAGCCGCGGAGGAACGCGCCCTCGGTCTCGGACTTGGTCTCGGCGGAGGCGTTGGCGAACTCCTCGTCGATCCGCCGCGCGACGTCGGCGGCCTCCTCCGGGTTCGAGACGCGGACGGTGTACCAGGCGACGATCCCCTTGCCGAAGAGCCGCCCCTCGTCGAGGCAGTCGTAGCGGAAAAAGAACCCGGTGGTGTCGGTCTCCGGCTTCGCGCCGTCGAAGATGCCGACGAGGTCGAACTCCCAGGTGGTGTCGCCGTTCATCCGGCGCCAGACGGTGGCCTGGATCGGGATCCGGTCGCCGACCTTCCACCCGTACTTCTCCGCGGTCCTGCGGCCGGCGATCGCGCCGGTGCGGGTGGCGAGCCACGCCTGCCTGCGGTCCTCCGGCAGCAGGTACTCCGGGTACATGGCGAGGTGGGGGCCGGGTTCGACGGCCATCTGGGGGAAGAAGTTGCCGGGTTCGCGGTAGATGCCTCCGAACCAGGAGAAATGCGCGACAAGCGCGACGCCGGGGATGCGCTCGATGCGCGCCTTGTAGCTGACGGGGAGCGGTTGCGTGATCGAGACGCGGTGGCGGACCATCAGACGGTCGGCCCCGGCGACGCTGGCGCCCTGGTCCATCGCGCGGCCGATGGCGCAGAGGTAGCCGAAGAGGACGAACGCGACGAGGATGCAGAGCAGCGTCAGCAGCGACCGCAGCTTCCGGCGCCGGAGGCCGGCCCAGACGAGGGGGAGGTACTTCATGGGCCGGGGCGGATGCGGGCGGCGTTCACGGGGGCGCCTCCGTGCCGAGGCGGCCCTTGTCGAGGTGCACCACGCGCGTGGCGCGCGCGGAGGCGTGGGGATCGTGCGTGACCATCACGATGGTCTTGCCGTGTTCGCGGTTGAGGGCCTGGAGGAGGTCGAGGATCCCGTCGCCGGACCGGCGGTCGAGGTCGCCGGTGGGTTCGTCGCACAGCAGCAGGCTCGGGTCGGTCACCAGCGCGCGGGCGATGCCCACGCGCTGCTGCTCGCCGCCGGAGAGCTGCCGCGGGTAGTGGCGCGCGCGGTGGGACAGGCCGACGATGCCCAGCGCGGCCGCGACGTGGCGGCGGCGCTGGACGCGGGTGAGCGGCGCGAGCAGCAGCGGGAGTTCGACGTTGCGTTCGGCGGTCAGGACGGGGAGCAGGTTGTAGAACTGGAAGACGAGTCCGACGTGGCGCGCGCGCCACGCCGCGAGCTGGCGGTCGGAGAGACGGTCGATCCGCCGGCCGTCGACGATCACGCGTCCGCGCGTGGGCCGGTCGAGGCCGCCCAGGAGGTTGAGCAGCGTGCTCTTGCCGGAGCCGGAGGGACCCATCAGCGCAAGGAACTCGCCGCGCGGGATGGTCAGGTGGAGGTCGCGCAGGACGTGGATCACCTCCTCGCCGCGATGGAACGCCTTCTCGACGTCCTCAACCCGGACGAGGAGATCGTCCGCCGGGGCCGGCGCCGCGCCGTTCATGCGACCGGCCCGCCCCGCGCCGCCCGCAGGGCGCTCATCGTGCCGCCTCGCGCACGCGGCCGCCCTCCCGGAGGGAGGCGGGGCCGTCGACGACGACCCGCTCGCCCGCCTTCAGGCCGGACGTGACGGAAACCTGGCCCGCGCGGGCGGTCTCCACGGTGAGGGCGCGGAGCTGGAGGTGGCCGTTCCCGACGACCCATGCGGTGGCCCGGCCGTCGACGTGCCGGATGGCGGCCTCGGGCACGAGGACCGTGGCCACGGCGGGAGTTCCATCGCCGGGGGCGCCCTGGAACGCGACCTTCACGCCCATGTCGGGCAGGATGCGCGGGTCGAGGCGGTCGAACTTCACGCGGACCTTGACGGTCGACTTCTGCCGGTCGGCCGTGGGGATGATCGCGAAGACCTTGCAGGGGATCCTCCAGTCCGGATAGGCATCGAGCGAGGCCTCGACCGGCTGGCCGGGACGGACCCGGTGAAGGTAGCTCTCGTTGACGTCGACCTCGATCTCGAGGGAATCCATGTCGACGATGGTTCCGATGCCCGTGCGCGTGAAGCCGCCGCCGGCGGAGACGGGGGAGATCATCTCGCCCGGCTGGGCGTTCTTGGAGGTGGCGATGCCGGAGAAGGGCGCGCGGATGACGGCGTCCTCCACCTGCTGCTTCCAGACGTCGACCTGCCGGCCGGCGACCTGCGCCTGCGCGTCCTGCTGTTCGATGCGCGCCTCGAGCGACTGGACCGAGGCGCGGGCGCGGTCGAGCTCCGAGGTGGTGGTCAGGTCCGCCGCGGCGAGCCGCTGGATACGGCCGAACTCCACGCGGGCCTCGTCGAGGCGGACGCGGGTTTCGGCCAGCGCCGCGCGTGCGGCGGTGTGCTCCGATTCCGCAAGGTTGAGCCCGGTCCGCACGTTGGCGTCATCGAGGCGGGCGAGGACCTGGCCGTCGGCGACCTTCATGCCCTCCTCGACGAGGACCTCGATGACCTTGCCGGTGATCTTCGACGAGACCGTGGCCTGGCGGCGCGCGACGACGTAGCCCGAGGCGTTGAGGACGGTGCGGGGGCCGCCGGATTCCGCCGCGGCCTCGCGGGCGGCGACGGTGCGCACCTCGGGGCCGCGGCCGGCGGAGAGGCCGAAGGCGGCGGCCGCCAGGAGGGCGAGGACGACGATCACGGCCACGACCGTACCGATGCGGGGACGGGGGGCGTCCTCGCCGGTCCGGTCGATGCGAAGATCGTCGATGCTGTCTGGACGTGCGCTCACACGGAGTCTCCGATCCGGTCCCCGGTGTCAACCGACGCGGTCAGGCGCACAGTATAGCGCAAGCGAACCGGGGCGGGACAGCCGGACTCGGCAGCCAACAACCAACAACCAACGTCCAACATCCAACATCGAACATCCAACATCGAACACCGAACAACCAACATTCAACAACGAACTACCACCATCGAACATCCAACAGCCAACAACCAACGGCGGCCTTTGGTTCCCACTCCCGACTCTCCGCTCTGCGCTCTCCGCCCTACGCTCTCCGCTCTGTGCTCTCCGCTCGGGGCTCTCCGCTCTCTGCTCTCCGCTCTCTGCTCTCCGCTCTGTGCTCTTCGCTCTGTGCTCTCCGCTTCCGTTCCCCGGCTCAGCGCACGACTGCGCTGCGGATCCCGGTGGCGTCGGCGTGGCGGCGGAGGAGGCCGGAGGCGAGTTCGATGGCGGCGACGGCGGGATCGGGGCCGGCGTAGCTGTTGATGTTGAGCAGGAACCGGACGGTCGCGGGGCGGAGCTTGGTGCGCTCGGAGTCGCTGCTCGGGGATCCGAAGGCGCCGCGTCGGTCGCGGAGAACGGGCATGCCCCCGATGTTGAAGGGGCCGCGGCCGATGGCCTCGTAGGGTTCGTCCGCGCGGCCGACGCCCCACTCGGCGTCGCCGTCGACCGCGTCGAGGTCGAACGCGCCGATGGAGAGCCCCGTGCGGAGCGAGACGAGGTTCACGAGATCGACGAGGGGACTGATCCGGTAGAGGCCCTTGCCCTGGGCGGCGCGGCGGCGGAGTTGCTCGGCCGCGGGCCGGTAGCGGTTCGGCTCCTTGCCGCAGGCGCGGTAGAGGGCGCGCGTGGCGGCGATGGCCGGGTGCTCCTTGATGCGTTCGAGCGGATGATCCGCGAAGCCGGCGAGGGCGGCGTCGATGTCGGCCTGGAGATCGGGGGCGGGGCGGTCGTTGCGAACGAGCGCCTCGACGAGCCCGACGGCGATGCGGGGGCAGAGCGCGCGGAGGTCGTCCCCGATCGAGACCCGGATGGAGATCGACTCGGGGCCGCCGAGGGGCGTGGAGGCCGGAACGCTCACGGCAGGCGGCTGTCCGGGCGGCCGCCGCGAAGTCGGCGAGCGAGGAGCAGGACACCGGCAAGGAGCGTGGCGGCGGTCGACGGCTCGGGGATGATGTTCGGTGTGACGTCCGCCCACGTGGTGCCGATGCGGATTTCGTCGATGCGGACCGAGGACGGGGCGTCGACGGCACGACCGCGGATATAGGTGTCCACGAGAGTCCATCCGGCGTTGCCGGCGACGTAGAAGTTGCCGAGGGTAAGCTCCGCGGTCGGGGTGTTGAGGCCCTCCGAGGCGAGAAGAGGATCGAAGAAGAGGGCGATCTCGTCGTGGACGGCGTCGCCGTTGTCGCGGATGCGGGCGACGAACAGGTGCATCGTGTTCGTCGAGATGGCGATGCCGGTGTTGACGACGTTGCTGTAGGCGGAGCCGTTCCAGCCGCTCACAAAGGGGTTGCGCGTGGTGCTGGCGCCGAAGAAGAACCGCTGCGCGCTGGAGCCGTCCGTCGCGCCGGACGAGAGGCGGACATGGTCGCCGACGGTCATGCTGGCCATGAAGCTCATGTAGATGACGCCCGGGAGGTTCCCCCCGAGCGCGAGGGTGCGCACGGCGTTCTTGTCGCTGTCGGATGGGGCGCCGGAGCTGCGCTGGAGATTGAGCTGGCCGGCGGCGGTGACGAGCTGGCGGCCGTTGCCGTCGGTGTAGCCGCCCTGGTCGGCCTCGGTGCGGTAGTAGACGTTGGCGTTGTAGCCGCTGCCGGAGTTGTTGGTCCACGCCGATCCGGCGCCGAACCCGAGGGCGGCGGGACCCTGGCCGAGGAGCTGGTCACCCGGATAGGCGACGCCGTTGGTGTACTGTCCGGCGGCGAGGTTGGGCGACGCCCCGCCGGCGAGGAACGGTTCGTAGGCGAGGAGCGCGGCGCGGACCGCGGCCGGCACGGCCCCGAGGCCGACAGCCAGCAGGAGCGGAAGGACGTTTCGGGCTCCCCTCATGCCGGCAGAGTAGCGACCCGGATCCGCCGGCTCAATCCCTTTGTCGGCGGCCCCAATCCTCGGCCAAGCCTCGGATATCCGGTGACCACCCGTGTGAAGTGCGCATGGACACGGCCGCGACGGAGCGCGGCCCTCCAGATCCTGTTTCCTGGGGATACGAGAGGGCGGACCTGGAGGGCGCCGCTCCGTCGGCGCCGTGCAGGGGGCCCTCGAAGCATCGTTCGTTCCTATCGACCAAGCGTAGCCGTGGATTTGGGCGGCGGTTGCCGTGCGCCCCGGAATCGGGCACTGTGCGGGCTCGCGGGAGTGCCATGACGGACGAGTCCAGGGCCGATCCGAAGACGGGAGGGTGCATGCGTCCCGGGGTTCTCCGGGACGCGATCCGCTATTCCCTGTGCGGGTTCGCCGTGGTCGCCACCGACTACGGCACCTTCTTCCTGCTGAGCTCGGGGCTTGGATGGAGCCCGCTCGCTGCGCAGGCCGTGTGCCGGCCGGCCGGGGGGCTGGTCAGTTTCGCCCTGAACCGCGCCTGGACCTTCCGCGACCGGCGCGGTCTTGCGCTGCGCGTGCAGTTCGCGCGGTTCTGGGTCGTGTGGGCTTCGGCCTACGTGCTGGCCCTCGCGGCCGTGGGACTCTACACGCGGCTGCTGCCGGGACGGCCGGCCCTGGCCAAGTTGTGCGCGGATGCGACCGTCGCGGTCGTGTCGTTCGTGCTGCAGCGGCACTGGACTTTCGCCCGGTCGGGGGCCGCCTCCTGATCCGGAGCGAGGCGGTCGATCGCACGTCGCCGGGATCCGGCGCCCACGACGGGGAGTCCCTCACTGCCCCCGGTCGGACCGTTTCGCGTCCCGCGCCTGCGCCCCGGCCTCGAGGATCCCGAGGATCCGACCGTGGCCGAGTTCCTTCGCGAGGATCGCCGGCGTCTTCCCGAGGATGTTGCGGGATTCGAGATCCGCGCCCTGTTCGACGAGGTAGCCCGCCGCGTTCGCCCAGCCCTGCATCACCGCGTAATGGAGCAGCGTGTTCCCGTCGTCCGCGCTCGCGATGCGGTCGGGACTCCAGAGTCCGACCGGCAGCTTGTCCTGCAGCAGCCGGAGAAACGCCTGCTCGGACTCGGCATGGTCGCGTTCGGCCTGGAGACGGGTGGCGATGCTCATCGACGCCGCCGCCTGGTCGGAGCCGACCTTGCCCGCGGAGCTCTCCGGAGCGGGCAGGGCCTTGAGGGGGGCCGTGCTGGGCTTCGCGACGAACTTCGGAGCGGGCTTCTTCGCCGGCGCCTTGTCGGCGGCAGGCTTGGCCTTGCCCGCGGCGGGGGCCTTGGCCGCCGGCTTGGCGGCCGCCTTCTTCTTGCCCTTCTCGGCGGCAGGGGCAACGACCGGCGCCGCCAGGAAGGCAAGGGCGGCCAGTACCGCCGCTCCGGTGCGCAGGACGGGGATGGTCCGGGCAGGTTTCATGCGCCTCAGAAAGTATAGCGGATCTTCATCACGGGAAGCGACCCGTAATCCACGTCCCATGCGGACTCCCCCTGGACCGCATGCACGGCATCGAGCGCCCGCCGCCGGTTCCACCGGTGCGCCGCATCGATGCCCCCGTAGACGCTGCCGGAGTACAGCGTCACCTCGGCGAACCCCGCCAGCCCGAAGGCGCCCCAGTGGTCGTCGTCCGCCGCAAGGACCATCAGCCCGATGAACAATCCGTTCAGCAGGAGGGACCGCGCGGCGTTTCCGTACTCGCCGCTGTAGGCGTAGCCGAGGCCGGGAACAAGGCCCAGCAGCCCTCCGACCAGCGGCCGCTTGCGGGGGCCGGCGCGGTAGGCGTCCACGGCGGCGAGGGCGGCGGCCTCGTCGCGCGGCGACGCGCGAAGCGCGACGGCCGCGGCCTGCGGATCGTCGGCCTCGAGATGGAGCGCGGCGATCCGGCGAGCGGCAAAGGCCCGGGCGTCGGTCTCCGTCGACGCTTCGCGGAAGGACGACCAGAAGAACCCGGCCGCCGCGCTGTCGCCCGCCGCGGCCGCATTCTCCGCGCGGAGCAGGAGGCACGGGGCCTTCGGCGCGCCGGAGTCCTCGGCGCGGTCGAGCATCCGCTCCGACACCTCCGTGCGGCCGTCCCGAGCATGCTCGCGCGCCGCGGCCCACTCGAACGCGGCCCGGGCCGCCGGCGCGTCCGCATCGAGGGCCAGCCGGCGGAACTCGACGGCGGCGCCGCCCGCATCGCCGCGGTCCGCAAGGTCGATCGCGAGGCGGAGCCCCGGGTCCGCGGCCGCTGCGCCGAGGCCGGACAGGAGAAGCGCCACGCAGGGCAGGGCTCGCACGGATGGAACGACGGAAAGGGAAGGACACGCCGGCTTCATCCGCGGAATCCCTGGTTCGGACGGGAGTCGCGGGTCATGGAGGGGTACCCCGGTGCGGGCAGGTCGCGGCGTGGCGCGGGGACATCCAGAAATCGTGGTCGCAGACCGGGTCGGGCACGCGGACGTTGCCGCCCGGCGGCGCGGGGACCGGGTGCGCCCGGAGCACCGAGGGCTCGCGGACGAACCGGTCGACGATCATGGGAAAGCCAAGCAGTCCGTGGCGGCGGCTGACGATCAGGAAGTACTCCGAGCAACTCGGATCGAGGGCGCATCGCGCGCCGATGGCCGGCCGCACCACCGACCGGTAGAGCCCGACCAGCAGGCGCCCGGGGAGCGACCGGACCGTCTCCCGCTCCGCGGCGCCGCCGGCCCCGTCACCGGCGGCCGCGTCCCGGAGCGCCGCCACCTCGGCGTCGCCGGGAGCCGCCGCCAGGAGGCGGACGCATTCCCGGCGGCACTCGGCCCGGCAGCCGTCCTCCAGCAACTGGCGCGCCAGCGCGGTCCGGTCCGTCGCGGCGCCCGCGGCCAGGGTGACGACGACAAAGGCCCCGGCGACGAACGCCGGGGCCCTGGTCGACCATCGCATGATCCCGGATCAGTAGTACTGGCTGCCGTACTGGGTGGCGAAGTCCTTGGTCGTCCATCCACCGGCGCCGTCGATGCCGTTCCACACGGCGAACGCGACGTTCACGAACGGAACGAGCATGACCCATTCGCGCCAGTGGATCTGCTTGCCGTCGTTGTAATCCGCGGCGGTGCGGACGCCGAACAGGCATCCGGCGAGAAACCCCATGAACCCGCCGCGCTGGGGATTCGCGGCCGTGGCCGGCAACGATCCCGCGAGCATCGTCACGGCGACGAGCGCGATCGCAATCTTCTTCATCATAGGCCTTCGTCCTCCTGCGTTGTGTCGGCGGCTCGTCCGGAATCCCGTCTGGACCCGGTCCGTCCCCGATGGTGGAGAGGATACGCCGTCCGCGCGCATCGTGCAACGCCGCACCGCGCGCCCGGATCCCCGGGGGCGCATCTCCGATTCATTGACCTGATCATGCGGGCGCCTTCGTCATCGCTGCACGGGACCGGAGATGCGCCCCTCCCGCCATCCCTCCGCGCAAGACCGGCGGCGGCCCCGCAGGGTAGTCATCACGCTCCGCGTGATGACCATCCGGATTGCGGAGATGTCCTCACGCGGAGCGTGAGGACTACGTTGGCGCCCGCCCCCGGCCGGGCCCTGGATGCCCGGCGATCACCCGGAGGACGCACGCGGGGACGCGGCCGCATCCGTGGGCACGGTGCGGCGGATCCCGGTTACCGGTAGATGGCCTCGATCGAGTTCGTGAACCGCACGTCGGGGAAGAACCGCGCCGGGTCGAACCGCGCGGGGTCGATCGTGACCCCGATCCGGTAGTTTTCGAACCGTGCCGTCTCGCGCGCGGCGCCGCCCGGTCCCATCTGCATGACGGCCCGGTGGACGGTCGGGATCCACACGCCCGGCGCGGCCTCGAGGAACTCCGAGTAGTCCCACGCCGCGACCGCCCCGGCATCGTCGGATCCCGCGAAGACCTCGAGGCGCACGAGCCGTCCCCGCTCGTCGAACGCCAGCGTCGCCTGCGGGGGCGGGCCGAGGATGCGGACGCATCGCGCGAATCCGGGCGCCGCCGGGAGGTTCGTCTCGGGACGGTCCTGCAGCCGGAGCAGGTGCTCCATCGCAGTGCCCGGCACGGCCCGCAGCCCCTCGCGCATCGGCCCGTCCAAGTCCGCGACGGGCCGCATGAACCCCATCGGGTCGCCCTCGATGTAGCTGAAGAAGTTGGTCCCGTCCGACACGATCCGCCTCCGCAGCGGCGCCACGTTCTCGACGTGAAGGCGGTCCGGCCGGGCGAAGCTGACGCGGCTCAACTTCCGGCCGCGGCGCGTCCCCGCCTCCGTGTCGCGCCGGACGTCGCACTCGATGCGGTCCACGGTCGCGTAGGAGGCGAGGAGGTTGGAGACCGTCGACTGCGCCGGCGCGGCGGCCGGACCAAGCCCCGCCGCAACGGCGAGGGCGGCGGAAAGGACAGCCCCTCCGCGCGCGAAGCTGGACGCGTGCGATGTCATGCCGGACATCCTACCGCCGCCTGCCGCCGCCGACAAACGGGACGACCCCGCGAGCGGTGATGGCAGAAGGCGATCGCCGGCGGGCTACTTCTTCGCCGGCGCGGCCCTGCCCGGCCGTTCCGCCCCGGGCGCCGGGGGGACCTTCGAGGGCAGCTCCGCCGGGTCGCGGCCGAGCGCCTTCCAGATCTGCCGGGCCACCTCCAGCGCGAGCTGGTTCGACCCCTCGTCCAGGAAATGGACGTTCACGGGCTTCTGCCATTCGGCGAGGTGCGGCGCGGCGTACGCGCAGAGGTCGTTGATCGCGACGCCGTGCTTCTTCATGACCGCGAGCGCCGCCTCGTTGTAGAGCGCGCAGTCCGCCGGAATGCGCACCGGCTTCGTTCCCTCGGGGAACGGCGTCGTCGTCGCGAAGACCAGCTTCGCGCCGGTCTGCTTCATGCGCAGGACCATCGTCTCCAGGCAGGCGGCATACTCGGGGAGGTCGACCTGCCGGTGACCGTCCGCCTGCCGCATCACGTTGCTGCCCCGGTCGTCGATGTACTTGAGATCGTGCAGCCCGTGGTTGAAGTGGATCACGTCCCACTTTGACGTGCCGACCCACGCATCGATCTTCTCCGCCCCGTTGCGGGCGTGCGCCGCGTTGCCGGGGTTGTGGACGACGACCGCGCGGTCCCCGAGCAGCCGCGTCAGCGGCGGGGTGTAGCCGATCGAGATCGAATCGCCGAGGATCAGGATGTTCGGCTTCGCGTCGCCGGCGGCGTGCGCGGCGAGGCAGGGGAGGGCGGCGGACAGGGCGAGGGCGGCCAGGGTGCGCGATGCGGCCATGGGGTCTCCCTTCCGGCTCACGGCCGGTTCTCGATCCAGGCGCGGACCCGGTACGCGCGGAACGGATCCGACGGGCCGTTGGTGTGGATCACCGTCTGCCCCCCGCCCTCCACGCGTCCGAAGCCGTTCACGGCGGTCCAGGTTCCGGTGGTCGGGGAGTCCGTCCACTCGAAGGCGTACATGCGGACGCGGCCCTGGTAGCCCGGGCCCTGCGCCACGCGCGTGCCGAACCAGACGACCGGCGGGATCGCGTTCGAGAGGCTCACCTCGACCGCCTGCATCCCGTTGCTCGCGCCGCTGCCGTCGATGAACTGCGCGGTGTCCGGCCGGCCGTTGCCGTCGCGGTCGCCGGCGGGGCCCGGCGGGCCGATGGTGCCGAACCAGTCGATCTCCCACTCGTCCGGCAGGCTGTCGCCGTCGGAGTCGCCGTCGCTCAGCACCAGCCCCGGTCCGCCGCCGGGCAGCCCCGCGCGCCAGTGGGCGGGGTCGTTGGAGAACCAGGCGGTGCTGGCGCGCTCGATGGACCGCCCGTCCATCGCCCCCGCGACCGGCCACGGCGCATCGTCGTCGTACTCGACCTCCTCGACGAGGACGTACGGGACGGTGCCGTCCGGCTCGGGCGAGCCCGGCTTGCGCAGGCGGATCCGCTCGCCCGCGGCGTCCAGCGCACCCTCGAAGGGGCCGAAGACCTGGATGTGGGCGGGGATCCCGTTCGAGGCGCGGAACGCCGCCGGGTCGCCGCCCGCGACGACCGCGTATTGCCCGCCCGTCAGCGCGCTGCCGGACGGGAAGGTGTACGAAATGCCGCCGCTGAGCTTCCAGAGGTTCGTCGTCGCCGCCGGATCGTAGAGCCGGACGATCCCCGAGGTGGTGGCGTAGATCTCGACGAAATCCACTCCGCCCGTCGGCGGCTTGTAGAGGATCTCCGAGATCACCGCCGGCCCGTTGTGCGGTGTGCCGTTGGCCGCGCCGGGCGTCGGCGAGGCCATCGCGGGATAGACGACCCTGGAGTCGGACCGCACGTGACGCCCGAACGGGATGTCCCGGTCCGACGCCTCGAAGCCGAGCGAGTGACGGTAGGTGAGCGCGACGCCGCCGGTCACCGCGGAGAGGTGGATCTCGTCGCCCAGCTCGCTCAGCGCGAAGGGGACGACGCAGCCGGGGTCCCCGGCGAAGTTGAAGTTCGTCTCGGTGAAGACCCGGAAACCGCCGCCGGCCAGCACCGTGCCCGCCGGGATCACGTACTTGCGCGGAACGCCCAACTCGTCGCTGAGCCACCAGCCGGAGACGTCCACCGGCGACGCCGACGTGTTGCGCAGCTCGATCCAGTCGAGGCCCGTGTCGCTGTGCGGCAGCCATTCGTTGACCGCGACCGTCTCCGGCGGCCACTCGGGATCGCCGCGCCCCGGCGTGCCCTGCCAGATCGGGTTCGCCGCCCAGTTGGCCTTCCCGCCCCACGCGTCGTGCGGCGCCGCGAAGTTGGTCTGGATCAGCGACCAGCCCTCCTCGTCCGCGCGAGGGACCCACGCGCCGTTGTACGAGAACTCGACGATGGTCTCGTTGTTCGGATCCTCGAGCTTGATCGTCTCGCCGTCGTCGTCGAGCAGGTCCGTGAAATCGCCGGCGACGACGATCCCGTTCGTGTCGTACCGCGTCGCGAAGGCCGCGCGGTTGCGCACCACCGCGGCCCGTCCGCCGGGGGGCAGCACCACGCTGTTCGTGAAGCGGTAGGAAACGCCGGCCGTCAGGCTGACGCCGTTGAGGTCGAGCGCGTTCGTGCCGAGGTTGGCCAGCTCGATCCACTCGTAGTCGTACGCCTGCGGCCACGTCGCGGTCTTGGGCGGGTCGGAGGGCGCGTGCAGGATCTCCGTGATGCGGAGATCGCGCTGCCAGGCGGACGGGTTCGACGGATAGTTCGTCGAACCCATCAGCGCGCCGCTCGCGTTCCACAGCTCCACCGTCTCGCCCCACGACGACAGGTGCCCGTCGTAGGGGCCGGTGACGAAAGCCTGCTGATTGCTTCCGGGGCCGCTTGATCGTTGGCGGAAGGCCAGGGAGTCGGCCGTCACAAACAGGTTGCTGCCGGCCGGAATCACGGTGCCGCCCTTGAAAGAGAAGCTCACGGCATTGCGCAGCGACCAGTCGGAGATGTCGACGGCAAAGCCGTTGGTGTTGACGATCTCGATGTACTCCTGGTTCTGGTCGCCACCGGAGGGCGACGGATCGATCCGGCGGATCTCCAACGGGACGTAAGCGGGCTGGCTGGGAGGGAGATCCGGCCGGCTCATGATGTAGGCGTAACGTCCCGGAATGTAGATGTCCAGGATCCGGTTGGATTCCTCGACCATCGTCTCCCAGTTCGTCTGGACCGGGCCCCACTTGGTGGAACTCCACCTCGCGTAGTAGTCGGCGTAGTCGGCGGTCATCCGGTTAGTCAGGGCGCCGATCCAGTCGTGATAAAAGGTCTGGCCGGGTGCCAGCGTGCGGTCCAGCAGCGTGCGAACGCGACGCATGAACATCTGGCGGTTCGGTGCGTTGGTCATGCAAAACGCGAAGAGTCTGTTCCCATTGTAACCGAAGGGAAAGGCGTTGGTGGTTACGATATTCTGGTCGAAATAGCCATCCGTGCCGTTCCAAACGTGGCCGAACGTGAGGTCGGCATCCTGAGGGAGGATCGACCACTCCCGGTTTCCCGTCGTGTCCCTGTAGAGGTAGTAGTTCTTATGACCGTGGTCGTGATCCTGCATGATCGCCATGACGGCGAAGTAGTTGACCGCGCGACAAAGATCGACATTGTCGTAGATGAATATCGCTTGGTTCGCGCCGGTGAGGCTCAGACCTTCGACCAGCGCCTTCAGGTCGTCGTTGCCTTCGTCGCGTCGGTTCTTCTTCTCCGCGCCGGTGCCGGCCCCCGGCGTGCCCGGCCACCAACTCGTCAGGCTGTTGTACATCTTGTAGAGCGCGCCGTCCTCGCTGAGGCCGTTCCGCAGGAGATAGCGGTCGTCGGCGTCCTCGCACATGTCGTAGATCGCGTGGAAGGCGCCGTTGCGGTGGACGCGGACCGGGAAGGCGAAGTGCGGGGGGTGACCGAAGGCGGCGAACGACCCGTAGGTCATCGTGTTCCGGCATTTCGACTTGTCGGCCCAGGTGGACAGGATGTCGATGTCCTGCACGCGGCGCTTGCCGGCCTCGTACCGGAAGTACATGTCGGAGTTGAAGTCGAAGTTGTGGCTCTTGACCGGGAAACCCTGGGAGCTCTGCCCGTGGAGGTCGATGTAGACGTTGTCGTAGAAGTTGCTGAGGAAGTAGACCGAGCACCGCGTGCCCAGCTCGTTCTCCGCTCCGGACGGGTTCGCGGAGTACCACCAGAAGACGGGCAGGTTCGAGACGAGCGCCGGGTTGACCGCGACGGCGCCGAAATACTCCGGCGAGTCCTCCGCGTCGTAGAAGGGCGGCAGGCGCGTCACGTTGTTCGAGACGTCCCTGGCCAGGAAGTACCAGCGGATCATCTCGTTCGTCCTGAGGGCCGTCGCCGGGATCGTGCCGTGGTAGATCCCGTCGCCCGCGATCGGATCGGCGCCGGTGCCGTCGTCGACGAGGGAATAGGTGTTCGATCCCCCGTACATGATCCGGGAGACGACCTGGACCTGGCTCGTGACGACGGAATGAAACGTCTTCGAGACCTTCGCGGTCACCGCCAGCGTGGAGCCGGTCTGGATGCCGATCGCGGTGTCCGTCGCCCATTCGATCATCGGCCCGTTGATCATCCGGACCGTCTGGTTCGCCTCGCCCGGCGAGGGCGGCGCGAAGTAGGAGTAGGCCGTCATGTTCGTCGAGGGAAGATCGGTCGAGGCGTCGAGGAAGAACCTGGCGAAGAAGTTGGCGTTCGATGCCGAGCGGTTCATCGCCTGGAGGCAGAACCAGTTCGTTCCCTGGACCAGGCGCTTCGACGCGCGCGAGATCGGGATCGTGAGCGTGCCCGAAGCGGTGCGACTGGCTGTCGCCGCCCAGTTCCACGCGGGCACGCCCGTCGCCGCGTTGATCCGGGCAATCTCGGAGCCGTTGAGCCACGCGACGAAGCCGTCGTCGATGTTGAGGCGCAGCGAGAGCGAACGGATGGCGGTGGGTTGCTCAACGACGAAGGGGACGCGGATGTAGAGCGAAGACTGCTTGTTGTGCATCAGGTTCGAGACGCTGGTGACGATGGCCGGGGTGTAGAGGCCGTTCGTGTCGAACCCGGCCACGCCGATGCCGTTGCTCCAGGTCGAGTCGTTGAACCCCCACCAGAGCCAGGCGCCGTCGTAGATGCCGTTGGTTGGAACGACGTAGCGGTAGGCGGTGTTGGTCGAGGCGAGGAGGTTGGTCGTGCTGCCGGGGCGGAGGCCGTAGGAGACGTCGGAGACCATCGGCGGCAGCGTGGGGCTGTAGGCGTGGGCGATGCCGCCGGTGGCGTTGAGGAGCGCGAGGTACTCGCCGTCCTTGCCGAGCTTGAAGTTGGTGTGCAGTTCCTCGCCCGGGATCGCCCGGTTCCGGTCGGAGGCGAAGACGAGGATGTAGTCCTTCGGGGCCATGTTGGTGGACGGGAAGACCCACTTCGACGGGTTGCCGGAGTTGTTGGTGAGCCGCCAGCCGGCGAGGTTCACGGTCTGGGTCGAGGGGTTGTAGATCTCGATCCAGTCCGAGGCATCGCCGTAGCGGTCCTTGATGGCGTCCTTGTTGGCCGACGAAACCTCGGAAATGAAGAGCTGGGCGTCGGTTGGAACGGCCGGGGCCGCAAGTCCGACGGCCACCCACCAAGCTGCACCTGGGGCGATCAGTCGCATGGTTTACCTTGACGTAACAATCTACCACAGACCGCCGGGTTCTGCACCGGAAATGAGCTGGGCGCCGTGCTGCGGGCGGACCACGGATGGTACGGACTCCGCGAGGACGGCCGGGAAGATGGCAAGCGAATGGGGGCAACCGAATGAGGACGCTGGCCGGGAGGGCCGCGCTCCGCGCGGCCGAACGCGGAACCAAGGATGGCGAGCGCACATTTGCCGCGACCGGCGGTCGCGGCTACAGTTTT